>Ga0114930_10000368_pt1 | contig 48024 bp, 45 predicted proteins | sample AnhtaG_FD_87300 | JGI IMG/M metagenome (GOLD analysis project Ga0114930, IMG submission 87300) | Deep subsurface microbial communities from Anholt, Denmark to uncover new lineages of life (NeLLi) - Anholt_01485 metaG | ecosystem: Environmental > Aquatic > Marine > Oceanic > Sediment | place...
CCTTTTTTGTGCCCATTTTAGGGATGAGGAAGTCAGTTCCTCATCCCCTTTTTTATCCTCTAACCCCGGTGCAGGGCTTGTTTATCAACCTCACCGGTTATCCACCTCTCCTTCAAAGGAGAGGTGGAGGAGACTTAGAGAGGGGCGAAGCCCCTCTTTTACCTACATTCCCCCTTCCCTTAATAAAGGGAAGGTATCCCCAAACCATTGACCGCCCCCCAAAAGTGCCTGGATTTTGATTCTGGAGCGTCTCCCGCTATAAGCTAAAGTGCTCTCCCCCAGTCCGTGGGGAGAGCCTCTTTTTGTACCCAATCACACATTCTAAGCTCTTGTTACCTAATCTGTACACTCTGGACAGAAATGTATTGATAAACGACTGGATTGTTTCTTTACTACTAACACTGCGACTTTCTTTATGCCTGCATATTCACCATGAACTCAACCCTCAGGAATCTAAATTGATTCCTTCTTTTCCTCTTAGGCAGTTGCCTCGGAAATTTATCCTCTGTATAATGAAGCTAAAGGTTTTCTGCCCACCTTGCTACTTGAAAATTGAACAAGTAAATAAACAGCAGAAAAAGGGCTAATAAACCAGTTAAAAACCACCTCTTATAAGGATCAGTCACCTGTTGAGTTCTGCCCACAATAGCCCCGAACCCTCCATAACAGACTATCATGGCTGCTGAAATTGCATAATCATCAATCATACCACGTAGATCGAGTATCATCTGAAATATTACAAATAGCGAACCATGGAATTCAGATATCTCTTTCCACAAAATCCATTTCCCATATGAATAACCAGCAATTTCAGTATACATCAGTAAACTAGCAAAAATGAGGCCCACGCCACAGCCGATTAAAGCTCCTTTTTGCCATTTTTTCAGCCTTTTAAACCAACTGCTCACTCAATACTTGTCCCTCCCATTATTCATTTTATAGGTATATTATTCATAGTTTGGTTGGCCGAAGTCAACTCCATCCCATTGGTAGATGCATTCAGTCCAGGACTCGTCTACCTCCTTGCTGGTCTTTGCCGACCAGGTGCTGCCTACTTTCGCTTTGTGGTAGATAGTGCTTCCCAGCGGGATTATGGCCGTGCCGCCATTCTCAATATATCCCACGTGATCCACATAGACCTCGGCGCCGCTCACGAGATCTTGAGTGACCGCATCGACCACAGCAAAGCTTATCTGCCTGAAGTTGATGGTCAGGATATCGGTGTTGCCGTCGACACCGGTAGAAAGCTTGGGGAGGAGGGGAAGGTCAGAGTAGGCATTATCAACCATGAGCATCAGCCGGTGACCTATCGGGTAGATGTGATAATAGATGGTCAGAAGAACAGTGAGCAGGGACCGATTGTGCTGGAACACGATGAGAAATGGGAGGAGGAGATAAGCTTTGTGCCCAAGGTGGCTGGGCAGAATCAGAGGGTAGACTTTTTATTGTATAAACAGGGGGAGGGTGAGGTCTACCAGAGGCTACACCTGTGGGTGGATGTAATAGAATTAAGGTGATTGAACAAAGCGTTCCTTAAATACGGTCAATGCTCTCTTAAAAGTATACGGTGCAGTGCGGCGGTGAGTGCTTGATATACCAGTTCTTGCTGTGCTTCCCCCTCGTCTACTGCTGGGTTTGAGACTATACTGCTACCCCGTCACCGACGTCGTCGCCCAGGGTAGATTATGAGCGCTACAGGGATTATGACCGAAACTGCCATCAGCAACCAGCCAGCTCCTGATTTGGCAAGGTGAGCAGCTAGTATCTCCTCCTTCTCCTCATAGAACTCAAATAAGTCTGGGACCACTGCGCCCATGAAATCCTTGGTCAGGGAAAGAACTCCATCATAGGACATATCTATTGGCACTAACGCCGACACTCTAATCATGGTAAGCTTGTTCTCCGCGGTCGGTCTCTCCTTGACATAGAAATAGAGGACGACCCTGCGCTCGGTAACCTTTCCGTCAGACTCTTTGAAAACTACCAGCTTGTTGGCATTTATTGAGGCAGCGATGTTTTGCTCTGTTTCAGCCCTCCAATAGCTCACCCACTCTGCATTTGATATGGGTATCTCCTCTTTCCCCTCTTCTTCATTCTGGTAGCCCAGTGCCGAATAACAAATAGGCGGGGGATGGAAGCTCCCGGGGTCGCTGCTTTGTATTATTAACAAGAATATTGATTGATAAAAGCTGGGGCTTTGGTATGCCCGCATGAGTATAACGTCGGCATTTAATGCTTCTTCAATTCTTGACGTTTCATAGTCAATGCCCTTCCATTCCCCAATCACCCTTGTGAAGCCCCTCATATGCTCGGCATTGCCAAGGTCCATCTTGGTTCGAACGAAAGTTTGGTCAGACGAAGCACGGTATGATTTGGTGTCAATGAATGTCACCTGTTGAGCCAAAATCATGCTTGGAGGTAAAAGCAATATAGAAACGACGACGGTGAAGACGAGTACCCCGATAATAGTAGCGTACTGCTTATAGAAGCTCACTGCTCCCCCTCAAATCGACGACGAAAATTCACTGTTTTTGCCTTCAAAACGAAAAATGATAAGAAGACAACTTCCGCAAGCCGATTCCTTTAGGCTTGTGTCTGTCCTCTTATCGCCGGACTAAAGCTACTATTGGTCTAGCTCCGGACCTCACCTATGCCCTGACAATAATTCTTTTACGCCTTTTAAGCCCAAGATATGCCGCTAAAAAGGCCAGGCCGGTGGCGAGGAGGATGATGGTGGGAAGCTCTGGGATAGGGTAACCTGGGTCAGTCGTTGGTGATTTAACCCAGCCATAATTCTGGCCGACCTCCACACCGAGCGTAGTGCCTCGGTTATATATCACAAATATTAAGTACGCACCGCTTGGGACAGTGAATTCCGATGACCCAATTGTGAATGTCTCTACCCCTGTGCCACCGGCTGTGAACATGTTACGGCCATACGGGGTATATGTGCCTCCAACTAATGTTCCTACCTCAAGGTCAAAGGCGTTGCTTTTCCCAGCGCTAAGAGTTACTAGGCCTTGCCAATCTCCTGCTGGGAAAGGGACATTAACTGTGGCAGCCTCATCAGCACTCCAAATTTTGTAGGTGTAATTCGCTATTGATACTGTGCCCGCTGTCTGTGTTGCATCCCCTTTATACATGTTATAGTCAGCACCAGTAGGAGGGACAGGACTAGTGGTAGTACCAGATAAATACCATACTTGAGCTGAATCGGCGCTGGCAACTAATGGTACCGTCACAGCCACCAGCAGCATCACTATGAATATGACTAATATTCGCTTTGCTTTTATAGTGTCGCTCCTTTTATGCGCTACCAGAGCGATTTTCTATATCATTATACACCAATCGATGACAAAAGTCAAGAATTATTGCCCGAATGGTGACAGAAGTCTTTTTAGTAATTATATACTTAGAGGATGAAAAAGTCAAGAGGTTTATCACTTTTATGAAGAAGCACCTCTGAAACTGAATCCAAGAAGGCGGCTGAACAGCGCCAAACAGAGGAAGGCGACCACGAAGAGCAGTATACTGGAATAGCTATGGAAAAACCTCATCGCCGTCTCAGTTCCATAATTATTGGCTATTAGAAGGACAAAAACAATCCGCAGTAGATTAGCCAAGATTGCTATGGGAATGGCTATGGTGAGGAGGACTGCTTTTTTGTAAAAATGTCCTTTTAGAAAGTAGCCAAATATGGCCGCCAAGGCTAGTAGAGAGATTAAGGTGTTCATACCGCTGCAGGGTAAGCCGATGATAAAAACGGATTCCTCCAGGCGGATTTCGGCTCCGGTGATGGCAACCGGGATGCCCACGGCTCCGATGATGGCTGCCGACCAGTGAGCCGAAAGGGATTGTAACCAGTTGCCAATGCTATCTAGAAAGGGGAGGGGAATCATGAAAATAAGGAAGCATATAGGAAAGAGGAGGGATTGTAGCCCTTTGCTTCCCCAAAAATAGAGCGCCAGACCACCGAGCACAACTAAAAATGATATCGCCGAGAGGAAATTGAAATAGGAAAGAAGTCCGGCGACATAGAGCAATAGTCCCAGGGCAATCACCAGGATGCCAGGAGGGAATGGGTTTGCTTGTTTCAACTGGTGCCTTTTTCGCCAAAAGATAAAACCGGAGAGCAGGGGAATGAGGAAGCCGTGGGAATAATAGGAATGGCTGAGCCAGGAATTGACCAACCAGATAAAGGTCTGGAAATAGAGGAGGCATAAAAGGATAGCAACCAGCGAGATTCCGATAATCTTCTTAGCTTTCACCTCAGCCTCTCTCGTCGTCTTCGTAAATATAGTATACCAAACAGGCAAAGAAGACCAGTCATAAGCAGGGCCAATGTAGTGGCCTAGTCTGAATGAACTTTGCAGGCAGCGCTTGCCAAACCTAAAGGCATAACCTATAATCCGGTCAGGCCAGAGCATGGCTGAGACCAAATTGTAGAATGGTCATGCCTTTCATGATAGGCCAAATGAGGTACAGTTCCAACCGGATATTGGTCAAGATAGCCGAGAAGTTGAGAGACCAATGGAATAGGTGGTCGCGGTTTGAACCTAAGGCTTGCCATAGTTGTGGTCCCGACTTCAAAGCCCTGCCTACTCTGGCCCTTTGTAAAAGGAGGAGCGAATGGAAAATCGTCACCATAAAGTATACGTAGGCATTGACATCCATCGCCAAGAGCATACAGTAGCCATCATACCTGCCACACTTTTGCATCACTCGAAGGTCAGCTGGAAAGAGTCACAGTTCTTCAATATTAACAACAACTCAACTGACTTCGAGCGTCTGGATATCGCTATTAGGGAACATATCCTATATGCTAACGAAGCGGTTATTGCTGTAGATCATACTGGAGGGCACTACTCCGAACCAGTAGTGTACTTCTTGCAAAGCAAGGGTTATGATGTCTACCATTTAGAGCCAAAGGCAGTCAAAGCAGCGAGGGAGCGCCTTCTCGATGAGCAAAGCAAAAGCGACACTATTGATGCCGCCGGTGCAGCTTATCTACTCTATCTCAGGGATGTTCACGGTTTATCCTTCCGCATCTCGGCAATAACACCTGAACTGGGCAGTAAAGCGTCAGTCCTACACTATCTGGTTATCCAGAAGCAGCAGTATAGTAAGCAAGCTACCCAATTAACTAATAGACTTCATCAGTTTCTACTAGCGGTCTTCCCCGAAGCAGAAGCCAAATATTTTAAGAAGCTACTAAGGATAACACCCTATTATCCCACTCCTAAGGATATCCTCGCCAGCCAAGGTTTGAAAGATGTCAAGTACATGAGTAAAGCAGACAAAGAAGCTATCATGGTGCTCGCAGCTCAGACCGTCGGTGCACCTGGTGAACTTTATCGAGAGCTAATCAGGGATCTGAGCCAGCAAAGAAATGAGACCATAGCCAAGCGTAAAGCTGTCACCAGCCTTATTGAGCAGGAGGTTGCTGCCCATCCCTATGGAAGCATCCTGCTTTCGTTTCCCTACTTTGGGTCAACCGCTGCTGCTACCATCATAGGAGTTGTCAAGGATATAGATAGGTGGCCAAGCAAGAAGAAATTAAAGAAGGCATTGGGTGTCTATAGCACTCTCAGACAATCGGGCACCTCAGCTGGCAAGGGAAGAATGGGTAAAGAGGGGAGCAGAGATGGTCGGAGGGTGTTGTTCCAAGTAGTCTTTCGCTGCATTCGAAACAGCACGCCAGACAATGATTTCAAGGATTACTATCTTCGCCAAGTGTCGCGAGGTAAGCCCAGACTCAAAGCAGTGGTCTCAACTATGGGCAAGCTGGCTGAGGTCATCTTGTTTAGACAGCTTAGGTGCCCACGCTGCAAGAGAAGCGAGTTAGTGTAAACTATGAGGTGCAGATATTGCCCTTCCCTGTAGTGCCTATGTAATACCTATGCAGTTTCTTGAGTGCCATAATGTAAAAAGAGTAAAGTGAAGTAGTATATGCTGACCCATTTGACCACTAAAATGTGTTGACAACCGTCATATTTTGTGTTAAAATCTTGCCGTATGACAATAAGATGCTTGTGAACTTGGCTCTGTGTAAATCTAGCAAGTGTTGCCTAGTAGCATCTGTCAGAGAGAATGAGCCTAATTGCTCATCATTTCTCTTAACATATTGTAGCACTAAGCCAAGAAAAATGGTAAAGTAAATCAAGGAGGATAAACATGGAAATCTTCGTTGATTCGGCAAGCATCAGCGAGATTGAAAAATGGCTTAATATGGGGGTAATAGATGGGGTAACCACCAATCCCAGCATTATGTTCAAGGATGGTGTTTATGATGCTGAGGCCGGGGCTAAGGAAATTGCTACTCTGGTAAATCCAAGACCGGTGAGTGTGGAGGTTACCACTAATGACCTTGATGAGATGATAACTCAAGCGCAACGATTTGCCTCTTGGGCGCCAAACATCGTGGTTAAGATACCTCAGATAACTCAAGATGGCGTTCCTTGCTATGGCGTAATAAAGCAGCTTGAAAGCGAAGGTATAAAGGTAAACGCTACCATAGCTTTGTCACTGGGTCAGGTGATTCTGGCGGCAAAGGCAGGTGCAACTTACATCAGCATTTTTGCTGGGAGGGTAGCTGATGAAGGAGGAAATGCCCCTGAAGTCATTATGAATTCCGTTGAATGGCTTGAGCGCTGGAAGTATAAGAGTAAGATAATCGTGGGCAGCATCAGGTCAGTGGGTGATGTCTTGAGTGCCGCCATAGCCGGGGCACATATTATTACCATACCACCCCAATTCCTTGGCAAGATGGCAGACCATAAATATACCAGGGAAACAGTAAGGCAATTTGTAAACGACGCCCAGAAGGCGCTAGATATGATGGAGAAGGCGAGGATAAGCTAAACCTCAATGAGCAAACCCGAAGGGTACCCTAAAATCTCGGTTATTATCTGCACTCTAAACGAAGCAGAGAACCTTTCATATGTGATGCCTAAAATACCGAACTGGGTAGATGAAATCATTCTTGTTGACGCCCGTTCCACTGATAGGACGGTTGAGGTTGCCAGGAAGCTCCGCCCTGATATAAGAATCCTTCAACAGCCAGGCAAGGGCAAAGGAAACGCTTTGAAATACGGCATCGAAAACGCAAGTGGCGAAATCATCGTTACCCTTGATGCCGATGGCCAAACTGATCCGGCAGAAATGCCAAGATTCATCGAGCCCTTGCTCAGTGGTTACGACTTTGCCAAAGGCTCTCGGCTGGTCAGTGGACGCCCATCAAGCATGCCTTGGCACCGCTGGTTTGGCAACTATCTTATTTTTAATACTTGCAATGCCCTTTACCACACGAAATTTACTGATCTCTGCTGCGGTTACAATGCCTTCTGGAGAAAAATATTGTTGGAAGCCAACCTGTGGGCAAAAGACAACTGGAATTATGAACCCTTCATCATCGCAAAGTTATTGAAAGGCCGGCTCAAAATTATCGAGATAGCCTACGATTATAAGGCGAGAATAAACGGGCGGAGCAGGTTGTCCGACTGGAAGCAGGGATTGACAGCGATTAAGGTGCTCATCAGGGAGCGCTTCCGTGGGTAAGCAACCTCTCCTGTCTATCATCACAACTTCGTACACCATGGAAAGGCTAGAGGATATCTTTGAGCTTGTAGACAGCGTGAAGGCTCAAAGTTATCCCAATATTGAAACCATATTCGTTGCCGAACGCTCGAAGGAGCTGTGTGAGAGGGTCAGGGCCTATACACAAGAGAAAGCTATTCCCAATATGGTAGTTGTGTTCAACGACGGCGAGTCAGGGTTATCGGTTGCAAGAAACCTGGGCATAAAGCATGCCCGGGGTGATATTGTTGCCTTTGTAGATGACGATGTTGTCTTATTCCCCGACTGGGCAGAGGAGATGGTAAAGGCCCACGAGAATGGCTCTGTTGTTATTGGCGTCACCGGTCCTGCCTTCCCTTTATGGGAAGACGAATCGCTCCAGTGGCTTCCTGAGGAATTTTACTGGCTAGTTAGTTGTATCGGCTGGACAGGCTGGACAGAGACGTGCATAGTGAGAGGCACCTTCGGGGCGAACATGGCTTTTAAAAGAGAGGCCTTCCATGACGGCTGCTTGTTTTCACCAAACGCTGGCTATGCTCAAGCCCACCACTACCAGCCTGTGTCCGACGATCTTGAGTTCTCTCTTAGGGTAAGGAGAAGGACTGGTAGGCCTATCATCTTTAGCCCTAGCCCGCGGGTTTGGCACAGGGTATATAAGAATCGCCTCGGCTGGAGATACATCACCGCGAAATCACAGGAGGTAGGACGCTGTCGGCGGATACTTAGGAAGTATTACGCTGATGAATTTGGTTCCCTTGAGCAGGAACAACGGGTTCTAAAAGGCACGTTAAGGCTTTTGGTAGGCATCCCTAAAGAGTTCTTTACTAAGCCAAGACTGGCCTGGAAGAAGCTATCCCTTATTTTTGTAGTGCTTATATCTATTACTGTCGGATATTTGGTGCCTGCCCCTCTTTATTCTCCTATTAAGCAAAAAGGAGGCGTCAACTAACCAATCATGGTCGTGGGAAAAGTAAATTCAGCAACTACTCTGACATTGTCGGAGTTCCCGGTTTCAAGCTACTTTTGTTTGATGATACTTTTCAAAATAAGAGTTGGTGCGATATGTTGAAAGTTCTCGTCACTGGCGCTACCGGTTTTATTAGTAGCCAACTGGCAAAAGACCTGGGTTTCAGCCCTATTGGCCTCTGGGATGGCCTGAAGAAGACTTTCGCTCAGGTTGAGGGCACGGAATGAAAAGGATTGCAGTAATCGGTTTAGGGAAGATGGGCTTGTTACACGCCAGTCTTCTGAATACTATGCCCGAAGTCGAGCTGGTAGCGTTCTGCGAGAGAAGCGGCCTGATCCGCAGGTTCTCCAAGAATATAGTGGCGGGCATCACCATGGTAGACAGTGTAGATAAGCTGTCTGAATTTGATCTCGACGCGGTATATATCACTACCCCCTCATCCTCTCATTATGCCATTCTTGATACCGTATTCGCCCAAGGAATCTGCCGTAACGTATTTGTGGAAAAACCGCTGGCGAATAATATCACCGAGTCAAAGTACCTCGAGAATCTTCCAACCAGGTTAGGTATTGATAGCATCAACATGGTTGGCTATAATCGTAGATTTAGTGTAACCCTGAAAAAAGCAAAGGAGATTATTGAAGAAGGTACTTTGGGAGAACCCGTCTCTTTTGAGGCATATGGTTTTTCCTCTGACTTTCGGTCAGAAGATGATGATAGAAGAAACGGTCGAGGTGGCGTGATCAAAGACCTGGCGAGTCACGCTATCGATTTGGTCATCTGGTATGTCGGAAACGTCAGCGTTGAGTCCATTGTGTCCAGTCAGGTGTCAAACAGTGGTGCTATAGATTCTGCCGTTTTTCAAGTGGGCACCAGTAAGGGGCTCTCGGGGCAGATCAGGGCATCCTGGATTGAATCTGACTATCACCTTCCTGAGATTGGCTTCATCATGGAAGGAAACAAAGGGCTAACACTTGTCGTTAATGAAGATGTACTGGAGTTACGAAGCAATAGTGGCGAAAGAAGAGTATGGCATAAGCATGACCTGAATGATACTGCGAATTTCCTGCTTGGCGGGGCGGAATACCTGCGTGAAGACCAAGCGTTCATAGACGCTATTAGCAGTGGAAAGGCAGTCGAGCCAAATTTCAGTACTGCCTTGAGAGTTGACGAGATTATTCACGACGTAGAGATGCGGATAAGTGGTCAGTCATGAATCAGAGTAACAAATTGATACTCGTTGGCGATAATCCTTTTCACGGTGTCAGCCATATATCTCGAGAGAGGGCGTTACAGCGCGCGAGTAATATTGGTAATGCCAGCTTTGCGGCAGAGCTGGTGATGACTTCTATCAAGAATGGAGCCACCGGCTTTACTTTTACAGTCAGCAATACGACTCTTGCCATACTGGATCAGATAGGTAGCGAGAAAATTGAGAATATAGGGTACTACCCTCTGGTGCCAAATGTTGCCGAATTGGTCAGGATGGCCGGAAGTACCGGCGGCATTCCGGGTCTGGCAAAAGAAATGGCTAAGAGGGTGATATCTGGAATGCATGTGCGCGTACCTCTAAACTTGGTTAAGGGCATCATCCTGAATGACCCGGGATCACTATTCAAGAGCTATATTACTTATGAGTATCTACGGCTTGAACGTGTCATGAGGAAGGGGGATGGTGGTTGTTTAAGGTCCATTCTTCTTCATGAAATCGTTACGGATATGGCTCTTGCTCTGGACATGGAATGGCTGTTCAGGGCACACATAGCATTGATGAATGAATTAGGTCCAAAACCAGGTTTTGAAACACGAAATTTGCCGTATCTGGTAAGACAGTTTAGAAAATGGCAAATCGACCCTGGTGGAATGGTTATTGAAGCTCCTTTCAACGCCGCCGGATTCCAAATGTGTCCTTCCAAGGAAGATTGCGAAAAGGCATTAGAGTATGTGCAGAAAGCTGAAGTAATTGCGTTCAGTATTCTGGCGGCAGGATATCTGAAGCTCCCCGAAGCGTTTACTTATGTCTCCACCCTGAAAGGCTTGAGTGGTATTGCCCTGGGTGTTTCCAATGAGAAGCAGGCAGTTTCTACATTCTCATTGGCTACACGGGACTTTACCTGAAGATGAATCTACTTATGGGTACAGAAATCTTGCGACAGAAAACGGTTAAAGTAGGAGGAGTCGGATAGATGTTGAAATACTTCATCACAGGCGGAGCCGGATTCATCGGTAGTCACCTGACAGACAGGTTAATAGATGAGGGCAACGAGGTCACGGTGTATGATAACCTTGTCTCGGGTGAAAGGCAATGGATCGAGCACCATATTGGCAAACAGAATTTCCGGTTTATCCAGGCTGACCTCCTGGACTTTGAAACCCTGAAGGAAGCCATGACGGGACATCAGGTCATATGGCATCTGGGAGCGAATACCGATATACTCACAGGAAATAAAGTTACCGATCTCGACCTCAAGAACTGTACTATAGCTACCTGGAATGTCCTCGAAGTTATGAAGCAGGAAGGTATCAAGAAGCTCCTTTTTGCCTCAAGTGCTTGTGTTTATGGAGATGCCCCGCCAGTATCTCTCGCTGAGACCTACGGCCCTCTCCTGCCGATAAACCTCTATGGTGCCGGAAAGCTTGCCGATGAGGGGCTGATAAGCGCCTACTGCCACCTCTTTGATATTCAGGCCTGGATATTCCGCTTTGGTAATGTGGTTGGTGCCAGGATGGGCCACGGTGTAATCTATGATTTCATCCAGAAACTGAGAAAAAACCCCGGGGAACTGGAAATCCTGGGCGACGGGAATCAAGAGAAGCCGTTCTTCCTGGTTGAGGATTGCATTGAAGGCATGCACCATGCCTTCCGGAAATCCCAGAGCCAATGTGATGTCTACAACTTGGGTGCCAGTTCCTTCACCAAGGTTACCCGAATTGGCCAGATCGTGGCGGAGGAAATGGGATTGCATGACGTCACGTTTCGATATACTGGTGGTAAAAGGGGCTGGCCGGGAGATGCCCCCGTGGTGCATTTCAATGTGGAGAAGATGAAAAGACTGGGTTGGGAAGTGCGGCACAGCTCAGACGAGGCGGTGCGAATCGCAACGAGGCGCCTTATGGGAGACGAGGTAAGCTGATGAACGAAAAGGTATGTGTAATCGGAATCTGGCACTTGGGCTCCGTGACTTCTGGTTGTTTGGCTGATCTCGGTTATTCGGTGATGGGTGTGGACCAGGATTCAAAGAAGGTAGAGGAGTTGAATAAGGGCGTCCCGCCCCTGTTTGAGCCGGGCTTACCGGAGCTGCTCACTGATAGCATCAAAGCAAAAAGATTGAGCTATACCACAGACTTGAGTAAAGCCTTAAAGGGAGCACATTATGTTCTCATAACCTTTGATACCCCGGTAAATGAGCAGGATGAAGTAGACCTATCGGAGATCTTTGACACAGCCTCAGAGCTTTCCCGGTATCTTGAAAACAATTCGGTAATCATCGTAAGCAGCCAGGTCCCGGTCGGCACATGTGAACAAATAAAGTCCACAATTAAAGAAAACAATCCCTCGTTGAATTTTGATATCGCCTATAGCCCGGAAAACCTGAGGCTCGGCAAGGCGATAGAGTGCTTCAAAGTCCCAGAAAGGATTGTTATCGGCGCTGATAACAATCCCACCCTGGATAGAGTGGAAGCCTTTTTCGGCGTTATAAACGCCCCCAAGCTCAGGATGAATCTGCGGTCTGCTGAGATGACCAAACATGCCCTCAATGCCTTTCTGGCTACATCTATCAGTTTCGCCAACGAAATTGCCAACATCTGCGATGAGGTAGGGGCAGATGCCATGAAGGTGGCTACAGCCCTGCGAACAGAAGGAAGAATAGGCAAAGGGATACCCTTGTTCCCAGGTTTGGGCTTTGCCGGCGCCACTCTGGCCAGGGATATGAAAGTCTTAAAGAAACTCGGCATTAGGCACGGTTACGAAACACCGCTAGTCGATGGTGTTCTCAAGGTCAACGAGCGCCAGAATGGCGTGGTGGTCAGGAAACTGGAGAAGATATACGGGTCAATAGAAAACTTGACGGTAGGGGTCTTGGGACTAACTTATAAAGCCGGTACCAGCACCCTGCGTCGCTCTGCCTCTCTGGAGATAATAAAGGAGTTGACAGATAAAGGGGCTACGGTTAAAGCCTATGACCCGAAGGCCGCATCGGATGAAATACAGCTGCATAAAGAATTCAAGTTTTGCCCTGATGCCTATTCCGTAGCCAGAGATAGCGATGCTCTGGTCATTATTACTGAGTGGCCAGAATTCAAGGAACTGAATTTCGATTTAATCAGATCAATAATGAAAAAGCCAGTACTTATTGATGCGAAAAACATATTAGATGATGAGCAGCTTATTAGTAAGGGGTTTCTCTATTCCGGAGTGGGAAGAGGACAGAAACTATAGGGGTACTCCATTGATATTAAAGGATAAAGTTTCTATCATAACCGGTAGCAGTATGGGGATAGGTAAGGGGATAGCGGCAGGTTTTGCCAAGGAGGGCGCTCACTTGGTGTTGGTTGCCAGAAACTCACCAGGACTTGAGATTGCCAAGAAAGAGGTAGGAAGCCACGGCACCAGAATTGAGATCTTTCCCGCCGATGTTTCCCGTGAAAAAGAGGTGAAAAGCGTGGTAGATTTCACTCTGGAGGAATTCGGCACCATTGATATACTAGTTAACTGTGCTGGAATCTATGGACCTATCGGATTTGTAACTGACATTGACACCGAGAAGTGGCTAGAGGCTATAAATATAAATCTCTGTGGTACATTTATATGCATAAAAGCGGTTCTGCCCACGATGCTGAAAAGGAAGAAGGGGAAGATTATAAACCTTTCCGGTGGCGGTGCCGCCTCCCCCTTCCCCAGGTTTAGCGCCTACGGCACCTCTAAAGCAGCAGTAGTAAGGCTGACCGAGACCCTGGCTCAAGAGGTTAAAGAATATAACATTGACGTAAACGCCATTGCGCCAGGGCCAGTAAATACCAGATTACTAGATCAAGCTCTGGAGGCTGGTGAGGCTGCGGGCAAGGAGTTCCTGGCTAAGTCCATTAAGCAAAAACAAGAAGGAGGCGTACCTCCAGAGAAGGTAGCCGAACTAGCGATATTCCTGGCTTCTCCCGAGTCTGACGGCTTATCTGGCCGCCTTATAAGTCTCCTATGGGATAACTGGAGAGACGCCCCCACGCACCTTAATGAGATAATGTCCTCAGATGTCTACACACTGCGCAGAATTATTCCCCAGGAGCGAGGATATGACTGGTAATTTTGGAGGGAATCAATGAAGGTGGGGCTGATTGGTGCCGGCCTCCAGGGAAAAAGAAGAGCCCGGGCACTCAAGCAGTGTGGTGATACCCTAGTTGTGGTAGCTTCTGGCCACCTGGAAAGGGCGCTGCTTCTCGCCGGTGAAACGGGCGGTGAAGCAGCCGAACACTGGGAGGAAGTGATGGCAAGAGATGATGTTGAGGCAGTGATTATCTGTACTCCGCCCCACCTCCACGAGCCAATGTGCATCGAAGCGTCCAAGAACGGCAAGCACGTCCTCTGTGAGAAGCCTCTGGCGAGAGCCCCCGAGGAGGCACAGAGAATAGTGGATGCGGCTAGCACAAACCGAGTCAAGCTCAAATGTGGTTTCAACCTCCGCCACCACCCTGGTATCCAACAGGCCAGAGAATGGTTTGACCAGGGTCTTATCGGTGAACCAAGCTTCATTCGCTGCCGCTATGGAATTGGCGGCAGGCACGGCTATGAAAAAGATTGGAGGGCAAACCCTGAGATAAGTGGCGGAGGACAACTCATGGACCAGGGTATGCACGCCATTGACCTTTCACGCTGGTTTCTGGGGAAGTTTAGTGAAGTCGCTGGTTTTATTCAAACAGGATTCTGGGACATCGCCCCGCTGGAGGACAACGCCTTCTGTCTCCTCCGCACTGAGAAGGGGCAGGTGGCCTCCATTCATGTAAGCTGGACACAGTGGAAGAACCTCTTCTCCTTTGAGCTATTCGGCAAAGATGGCTATATCTCAGTAGAAGGTCTCGGCGGGAGTTATGGAGTAGAGAAGGCGGTCCTGGGGAAACGGGCCTTCCTTAAGCCGTTCGAAGAAGAGGTAATCGAATTCCGTGGTGAGGACCACTCCTGGGAAGAGGAATGGCGAGAATTCAGAAGTGCTATAGAAGAAAATCGTGAGCCTTTGGCAAATGGCTATGATGGCCTGGAGGCCGTAAGGCTGGCTCATATGGTCTATGAGGCTGCCAAGAAGGGTGGGGTGCAGAGGTAAGTCTTACCTGTTTGAGGAGGGAGAAGTATGACCAAGAAAGCATTTATCACCGGTATCACCGGCCAGGATGGCTCGTACTTAGCGGAACTGTTGCTGTCTAAGGGATATGAGGTACATGGGCTAATCCGCCGGGCAAGCACTTTCAACACCGCCAGAATAGAACATTTGTATACCGACCCTCACGAACCAGAAGCGAAATTGTTCCTTTACTACGGGGACCTCTCGGATGGTGCTCAGTTGACCAACATAATTTATAACATCAGCCCTGACGAAGTTTATCATTTAGGCGCCCAAAGCCATGTGAGGGTTAGCTTTGATATGCCGGAGTATACCGGGGATATTACAGCTCTGGGCACAACAAGACTCCTAGAGGCGATAAGGAGAAGCGGGCTAAAGGCGAAGTTCTATCAGGCATCCAGCAGCGAGATGTTTGGAAACGCCCCGCCACCTCAGAGCGAGGATACTCCCTTCCATCCCAGGAGCCCTTATGCCGTGTCTAAAGTCTATGCTTATTGGATGACTGTGAATTACCGCCTTGGCTATGGCACGTTTGCCTGTAACGGTATCCTCTTTAATCATGAATCGCCCAGACGGGGGCAAACGTTCGTAACCAGAAAGATAACCAGAGCTATTGCCGAGATTTTGGCCGGCAGGCAACAATACCTCTATCTCGGAAATCTGGAAGCTAAAAGGGACTGGGGGTATGCTCCGGAGTACGTGGAGGCAATGTGGCTTATCCTGCAACAGGATAAAGCAGATGATTATGTGCTGGGAACCGGGGAATGTCACTCCGTGCAGGAATTTCTGGAGGAGGCTTCTACCTATGCAGGGCTGGACTGGAGGCAATATGTGAAGATTGACCCCAGGTATTTCAGACCAACCGAAGCGGAATTGTTGCTGGCAGACCCTAAAAAGGCAAGCGAGAGGTTGGGATGGGAGCCAAAGGTCACATTCAAAGAGCTGGTCAGAATCATGCTGGACGCAGACATGGAGGCGGCAGGACTAAAATCCCCTGGTGAGGGCAAAGCCATTTTAGTTAAGCACGGATTGAATAGTGACCATAGGGCTTTACTTAGTAGCACTCTTGGGGGTGAATGATGCGCCGGCTAGCCAATAAAAGAATTACCGTAACTGGTGGCGCTGGCTTCTTAGGCACGCAGGTGGTCAAGAAGCTGGAGGAATTAGGTTGTCAACATGTCTTTGTGCCAAGGAGTAAAGATTATAACCTCGTTGATAATGAGGCGGTAAAAAGGCTTTATCAAGATTCCAAACCCGATATTGTTATCCACCTGGCGGCTGTAGTTGGCGGCATCGGCGCCAACAGGGAGAATCCGGGGAAATCCTTCTATAATAATTTGATGATGGGCGTGCAGATGATGGAGCAGGGAAGGCTCTCCGGCGTAGAAAAATTCGTCGCTCTCGGCACTGTATGTGCCTATCCTAAATTTACTCCGGTGCCTTTCCAGGAAGAAAAGCTGTGGGATGGGTATCCTGAGGAGACCAATGCACCTTACGGTTTAGCCAAGAAAATGCTTTTGGTTCAATCCCAGGCTTACAGACAGCAATATCACTTCAACTCCATCTACCTTCTGCCAGTCAATCTATATGGGCCTGGAGACAACTTCGATCCTGAGTCTTCACATGTCATTCCTGCTCTAATAAAGAAGGTCTTCGATGCCAAGGAGAGGCAAGAGAAGCGCATTGTGGTGTGGGGCACCGGTAAGGCTACCCGGGAGTTCCTTTATGTAGAAGATGCCGCTGAGGGCATTATATTGGCAACGGAGAAATACAACAAAGATGAGCCGGTTAATCTGGGTGCCGGATTTGAAATATCAATTGAAAGCCTTGTAGAGCTGATATGTGAACTCACCAGATTTGATGGGGAAATAGTATGGGACACCTCCAAGCCCGATGGCCAGCCAAGAAGATGCCTTGATACCTCCAGAGCCGAGCGTGAGTTTGGCTTCAAAGCCAGGATGAGCTTTGAGGAAGGGCTAGGGAAATCTATTGAGTGGTACAAAGAGCAGCGAGCCGAAGGCTTGCTTAAATAACTCCGGGGGCAGATAAGAAGCATGGATAGAGGAAGTGAAATCAAAAGAGAGATAAGAAATCTGATTAGGGAATGGTTCTTTACAGGAACACGGGGCGAATTCATTCCGGGAAAGACGAGAATACCCTTAGCAGTTCCTCCCTATGGTTGGGAAGAGGTCTATGAATCTATTGATTCACTCTTGGATACCCAGGTGACCATGGGTGAGAAAGTAAAACGATTTGAATCCATGTTTGCTGAATACATCGGAGTTCGGTTTGCCATTATGGTGAACTCGGGCTCCAGTGCAAATCTCTTGGTGCTCTCTATTTTGACAAACCCTCTCTTTGAAGATCGAATCAACCCGGGAGATGAGATAATAACACCAGCGGTAACCTGGGCAACTACAGTATTCCCGATCATTAATTGTGGTGCTACACCGGTTTTGGTGGATGTGGATGTTGATACTTTCAGCATCAATCCAGATGAAGTAGAAAAGGCAATAACCAAAAAGACAAGAGCAATAATGCCCGTCCACTTGCTAGGAAATCCTTGTGATATGGAAAGACTCGTGGAGATAGCGCAAAGGCATAATCTCTTTGTTATTGAAGATGCTTGCGAAGCTCACGGAGCAGAATTTGAAGGGAAGAAAGTAGCCAGCTTTGGTGACCTGGCAACTTTCAGCTTTTTCTTCTCCCACCACATAAGTACCATTGAAGGTGGTATGGTGTTAACTAATAATGAGGAGTTGGCAGAATTAGCCCGGTCTCTGAGGAATTTTGGCTGGATTCGTGATTTAAGAAATGGGGATAAAATTGCTAAGAAATATAGGGATATCGATCCTAGATACCTCTTTGTCAACACTGGATATAACTTCAGGCCCACCGAGATACAAGGAGCTTTTGGAATACATCAATTAGGAAAATTAGAAAAGTTCATAGAAATACGAAGGGGAAATGCTAGGTTTTGGGACGAGAACTTAAAAGAATACGAAGGTTATCTTTTACTTCATGGTGAGAGAGAAGGGACAAGGCGTGTTTGTTTTGAATATCCTATAACAATTAGACCTGATGCCCCTTTTACCAGAAAAGAGCTAGTGAACTTTCTTGAGGGGAAAGGTGTAGAAACAAGACCTATCATGGCAGGAAATATTGATGAGCAGCCGGTCATGAGACTTTTTGACTACCGTAGAGTTGGTGATTTACCAAATTCAAGGTTTATTATGCGCAATTCCTTCCTCTTTGGAAATCACCAAGGTATTGGGAAGATAGAAAGGGAAGCAATCATTAGTTATATTAGCGAATTTATGTCCATGCAAGCAAAGTCATGACCAAGAAGATATATTTAGAACCGGCCTGGAAGATGCACTCTTTCTACCAGGGAATGATTGCTCATCCGCCGCCAGGATATGAGTTTGTAACCCTTCGGTCGCTTCAAGAAAGTATTTTCAAAGCGGTAAGTAAGATAAATCTTTCTTACTCATTATTCCTGAATGGGATTGATAAAATCGTGCCGGTGAATCTGGCTAAAGCCTATCTGGAAAGGTTTAGAAAGATACCACAGGATGTAGATTTGACCTATTCTTTTGACCACCTGGTTTTCAGGAAGGAACCATGGGTTGTTGATTTAGAATTTGTGAGCCTCCTCGTCAGTTATAATGTGAAGCAGTTCAGAAAATATAGGGGGGTTGTTGAAAAAGCCTTAGCCTCAGAACATTGCAGGAAGATCATCTGCGCGACCGAGGCGGCAAAGAAAACAGTCTTACTCAACTTAGATTGCAGCGAATTTGATTACAAACTAGAAACCGTCCCCTTTGCCGTCCCCAAAAAGGACTTCACCAAACGTTTCACCAATGATAAGGTTAAGTTGCTGTTTGTCGGCTCAGCCAACATTATCGGCCAGTTTGAAATCAAGGGGGGAATAGAAGCTCTGGAAGCCTTTATCCTTCTCAGTAGAAAGTATGATAACCTGGAATTAGTGGTAAGGTCCGATGTTCCCCGGAGCATAAAAGGGGAATATCGTGACTCTGGCAATATAAGAATAATCGATGAGAGAATACCATGGGGGATGTTGGAACAGGAGTTCCAGTCTGCTGACATTTTCCTTCTCCCAGTGCATAACACACCCTTTTCTGTCTTTTTGGATGCCATGAGCTATGAGCTGCCCATCGTAACCGTAGATTCCTGGGCAAATCCTGAGATTGTGGAAGATGGCAAAACAGGACTTGTTGCCAAAAAATCTGGAAAGATACCCTATTATGTGGAAAACTCTATTCCCAGTTTCGGCACTCCCCAATTCAAGAAAGCTACTAGGACTCCTGACCCCAAAGTGGTGCAAGGGCTTGTGGAGAAGGCGAGTATACTCATCGAAAACGAAGAACTAAGAAAAAGGATGGGAAAGGCTGGTAGATGGGAGGTGGAGCACGGCAGGTTCTCCATTGAGAGGAGGAATGAGAAGCTGAAGAGGATATTCGATGAGGCCACAACAGGCAGGGCATAAATAATGAAAAGGCAGGACAAAAAGGCTGAAATCGTTTTGGGTCACAGAGCCCCAGATGAAGGTTGGTTAGAAGACCCTTCGGTATACACGTATAAAAGGACGCACTTGGAGTTATTACAACTCACCCCCTTACAAGGTCAGTTCGTCCTTGATGCTGGATGCGGACCGGGGACTTATGGAATAATTTTGGCTCAGCAGGGAAATAAGGTTATAGGGATTGACATATCCCCCGAAGAAGTGGCTGCGGCGAAAGAGAGAAGTAAACAAAAGGGTGTGGATTTTTCGCCCATAGTTGGCGATTTGGAAAATTTGCCTTTCAAGGATAAGAGTTTTGATATTTGCTTTTGTGGCTGGACTTTGCATCACTTCCCCGATATTGACACTGCCGTTGCGGAGTTAGTTCGAGTTTTGAAGCCTGGAGGCAAAATAGCTTTAGCCGAACCCAATGAATCTAACCTCGCTATGAGATTGAGTAGATTCATAGAAAATCTGGCACAGAAGTGGGTATTAAAGGCAGGGTGGGATACCCCGAATAGAACAATCCACAAGCATAATTGCTATCTTAAAGCCTTGGAGCAACAAAGGTTTACAGATATAAAGGTGAGCTCATGTTTTCCTGGAGGGTTGCCGCCTCTGCCCATTAAAGGTCAGAGGCGGGAGTTGACTTTCCTAGGCTCGCTGCTTATCCACATTCTTTTCTGCTTGCGTCGCCTTTTATTCACAATCGCGGCGAAGGTGCTACCCCGTCCCTTAAATGGTGCCGATTTGCTAATTACAGGCATAAAGGGCGGAGAAGATATTCGATGAGGCTACTGCCTAAATTGAAACTAAGCCCAAGGCTGGCGAGAATGGTGTTCACAAGACTCCAGAGGATGGCATATTGGTTTGTTGATTTGGATGCTGAAAGTTCCTCGTTAGACAGTCGTGTTTTGGAGTATTCCTTTGTTATTTCAAAGTTAGCCAAAGAGCGGACAGGGAAGGTTTTGGATGTTGGCTGTGCCGACAGCAGTAATATAGTTCCCCTGATATTAGCTTCACTGGGCTGGGAGGTACATGGCATAGATAACCGCGAATTCAAGTTCCAGCATCCAAACTTTCACTTCACTCAGGGAGACATAAGGAAAGCCCCCCTCCCCGATGATTTCTTTGATTGCGTATATGCCGTTTCTACAATTGAGCACATAGGACTCAGGGGAAGATATAGCGTTACCGAGGCGGACCCTGAAGGGGATATAAAGGCGGTAAGGGAGATAGCCAGGGTTCTTGTTCCCGGTGGTATCTTCCTGCTCACCGTGCCTTATGGGAGGGGGCAGGTGGTTAAGCCCCTGCACAGGGTGTATGACAAATTTAGGTTGCTAAGGCTGTTTTCCCAGTGGCAGAGCAAGGAGGAGATTTACTACTCCCTCGAAGAGGGATACTGGGTAGTTGTGCCTGAAGAGGTAGCAGCAGAAAAGGACTATTTAAGAGGTGAGAGGGCTTTGGCCCTGCTGGAATTCACCCTTGGGTAGTTCAAGATATGACGCCAACTTTGCGCCAGAAAGTCTACCTGATCATCAAAAATTTGGCGTGTTTTCTCCACCCCCCTTCCCCGCTCATTTCCCCTCGCTCAAGGGTTTGCTGAATTTGCAAATCAAATGGTATATAAGGAGAGACATAATGACCAAAGGAGATTACACTCTATCAAAAAGCCAAGTTGCGACGATAAGATTGGAAATAGGTGCTGGTAAAGCCCCCAGGGAGGGCTATGTGCATAATGATACTAACAAATTCGACCATATCGAATACGTATGCAATGCGTGGGAAATTCCCCTCCCTCCTAACTCTGTGCTTGAAGTGCTCGCTGCGGGGGTTGTTGAACACTTAACACGTTCCCAGGTTGGCAGCTTTCTTAGAGAGGCTCATCGATTACTGGTGCCAGGGGGGGTTTTACAATTTGATGTGCCAGATATTCGTGCATGGTGCAGATATCTGTGTGACTATTTCAATGGTAGAAAGGTTCCATTTTCAGTTGACCACATATTTGCAAACTTTTGGGGTTGGCAAAGATGGCTAGGTGATGAGCACAAATGGGGATGGACGAAAGAAAATATGTGCCGAGAGTTATTGAAAGCAGGATTTGATGAGTTCGATGTTCTTGAGACAGACTATGGCCAGCCTGGATACGCTCACTTGTGCTGTAAAGCAACTAAAAAGGCGGGGATTGCTGTACCACCCGCATGCGATCTCTTGAAAGAAAAAAGCCGTCGAAGCCTTTTGCGGACGGTCATTGCTAGGCTTGCGAGGTCCTTCCTCGGTCCAGTCCTGCGAAGGCTATGGAGGTTACTGCGAAAACCTTCGGATCCACCATTTGTATTGTATCCTAGTCCATCAGATAATTACTTTAGCGTGAGCATCAGGAATATTGAATAAGAAGGTATCGCTCAACCTATCACAAGTCGTACAGAATCATCGCCTAGGCCTTTGGATTCTGCTGATCCTGCTAACAGCGATAATTCTGCTCTTCCCTGTTCACCTCCGCTATGAATACCATGCTATCCAATCCGTTTACGTTTTTGAAGATAACCTACCACTTTTTGGGGTTTTATACTGCATCTGGGTCGCCATACTCATGTTACTACTTTTTGCCAACGGCAAGAGTAGTGAATGGCAAAGGCTGGCATTGGTCTGCATATTTGCTCTTGTCTTTTTTGGCTTCTGGGCAATTATTACACCCAACGGATACCATGCTGATGAAGTTTGGAATATGGCTCATGTCAAATATCTCGAGGAGACAGGGAAGATAGTACTTGACCACCCGTCTCTTCAATATTTCCAGTTCCCAGGTCTTCACCTTACCGTTTCCACCATTTCCCAGATTTCTGGGCTGGGGATTTTTGAAACCAGAATCTTGTTCTTATTATTTAGTGGCGTGCTACTTACGGCACTATTATATCTTCTATTTGTGAGATTCCTGAAAAGCTCTTACCTTTCCTCTCTTGCTGTGATATTAATGATCCAGGGAAGTCTAATGGCCAAGTGGCAAGTATTCTGGCCGGGGAATCTGGCATTTCTTCTACTCGTCGCTTTACTCATGTTGTTATGTGCGCATGAGGATGATAAAGCACTGGGAACGAGGACACCTTGGGCATTAATCATGATCATTTTGCTTGCAGCATTCACTATATCCTATCTCCCTACACCAGCTTACTTTGTCTTTATTCTAACGGGGGTATATCTACTGCAAAAAGTGGCCAAGAAAGATGTCGTGCGCGGGTCAATCATTTCCCTGTTTCTGGTTGTGTTTCTGGCATGGGAAATGTTTGTGGCTGTCCGTTTCTTTGGCGGTATAGTTGAATACGCCCCAACTTTTGTAGCCGGTTTTCTGAACCCTCTAGAAAGATTTCTTTCTGTTGAAGGAGCAGCCACAGGGTACGTAGGAGAGAGCATTCCGTTATGGGCAGGGTTAACCAGATATTTTTGGCTGGCCTTGATATTTGGGTTTGGGGGTATTTTAGGAATTCGGAACCTGGTTAGAGCCAGGAAACTGGGCTCGATAGAGGTGATGGAAACCGGCGGGCTATTGGGTGTTGCTGTTTTTAGCATTGTTATTTACTTAGCAATCCCGGCAGCACAGTGGGTCCGATTAATGGTGTTTGTTCCTTTGTTTACCGTTCCCATTATCCTCAGGTTCTTATCAGGCCTTAGCCGCCACAATGAGCTGTCCCGCGAAAATAGACCTCCTGAGGACCCTGAGGGAAGCTTAGATTCGAACCAGTTCCATAAAAGCTTTGCGAATTTTGGGAGGTGGTTTAGGGCGCATGTCTTCACCCTGTTGATTATTCTGTCTTTTGCTTTATCCTTGCCCACCTTTCTCATACATGAAACTTCGTTTACCACCTTCGCTGTCTATCCCCAAGAGCTCTCAACGGGTGAGTTCTTAGAATCAGCTTATGGGTCTGAGGAGGGATTGAAGCTCTTTTCCAGTATGTCAGCCTATACTTACACCTACTATATTCCTAAAGCCCGTTTTGATGTCATAAATGCACCCGAGCGGCTGGCCGGCGAGGAAGACTTATGGCTGGAGATAAACCGATTGCTGTATCGTTTTGAAAATACAAGGGATGGGAATATTATTTTTGTGCTTTCTGAGCGATTCAGGCGACCCGCTAACCATCCAGCCGCAATCGAGACCACCGACCCCAGATGGGTTGAGCTTGTAAATACGCTTGAAGACCATAATAAAATCTACGATAATGGACATACTAAGATTTACGAGCATTCAGACGAATAGGAGGAGGGTATGGGGGAATTGCCCGTTTCAGTGATTATCATCGCCAGAAATGCCGAGAAGACCATAGAGGCGTGCCTGGACTCCGTTCGGAGGAACAACCCCGCCGAGATTATCGTGGTTGATGGCAATTCCAAAGACAGGACGGTAGAGATCGCCCGCAGTTATACCGAGCGCATATTCTCTGACGGGGGGAGGGGGATGGGCTACGCCAGCCAGCTTGGGACAGAGAAGGCAACCCGGGAATATGTTGCCTATATTGATTCCGATGTTATCCTGACAGAAGGGGCTTTGTCAACCATGCTGGCTGAGTTCAAGGGCTCGGGGTTTACCGCCATCAGTGCCCAGCAGTTCCCTGAGGCAAAGCGCCTCAACTACTGGGAGTGGGCCGCTGACAAACGTGGCCGCTATAGTAAATCTCGCCGCCGTGAAGGGTATCTTGGCATGCTAGCCTGCCTGTTCAGCAGAGAAACAATCCTCAAATATGGGTTTGACACTGCCGAGAGGCATCTTCATGATATCGACCTGGAGATGAGGCTGAGAAGGGATGGGCATGAATTTGGCGTCTCCTCAGCCATTGTCCACCACCACCACCGATTTGATTTTAAGAGCTTTGTCAAATACCGATTCCTCGAGGGGAAGGTGTGCGTCCGCTACATCAGGAAGTGGGGGCCATGGCATATCAGGTTCTGGCCTCCGCTATACACACCCTACTGGCTCGGCTTTTGTCTGATAAAAAAGCCAAGGCTTATCCCCTATGTTGTAGTGGACGGCATTGTGCAGACAGCAGGGATGGTGAAGGGATTGTTTGAGCTAAGAAGGGGGTAAAAGAGTGCCGCCTGATAAAGTGTCAAAAGCTCGCTGGCTCGCTGCCCAAGAGCAGAAGAAAAAGGGCATTGAAAGCGCAGAGGACATGGCAGAATGGCTCCGTGTCCGCAGGCATACCTGGGCGAGCTTGCTTGACTTGTTGAACTACGTCTCTTTGTTTTCCACAAGCAATAGCCTGGTGACTGAGGGTTATTGCGTTGTAATATGGTTGAGATAAATACGCTGAAGAGAGTTGCCAGATGAAGGTAGTGCACCTTAGCTTGGGAATTACACCGGTGCCCCCCGGCGATGAAGCCGCCGGGATTGAGGGGTACATTTATCAGTTAACACGTCATCTCGGGCAGCTGGACTGCCGGGTTCACGTTATCGATATCAAAGGGGGAGAGCCGCAGAAGGAGAAAAGGCAGCAATCCTCAGCCAAATTCCACGAAGTCTGGCATCCTCCTCTGCCTGCTAGGTACAATATTCCCTTCTTACAGCACTTTTTCAGCTATCTCCTTGTCATGTCGCAGGCTCTTCTTTTTGCCTTATTATCCTCCTTAGCTCTGAATAGACTATTTGGCAGGGAGAAAATAGAAGTCATTCATGCCCATAATAGAGAGACCGCCCTCGCTGCTATGCTAGTGAACAAATTAAGAGGGAATGCTGCCGCGGTGGTTTATACTCCACAGTGCCCCTTCGGGCTGACGAGACTAAGCTGGCATAAAAGGCTTATTAATTTCGCTGAAATCCCCGCCCTCAAGTGGGCCGACCACATCATCGCCCTGACCCCAGCGGTCAAGAGGTGGCTGGTGTCCGAGTTCAGCCTTGACCCGGCTAAGATAACCCCAATCCATGTAGGTACTGCCCTGGACGAGGTGGAACAGTTTCTATCCCATAAGGCAGGGGCTCACCACCAATCAAATATGGTACTCTGTACCGGCGGGATTTCCGAGAGAAAGAACCAGCTTAGTGCGGTCAAAGCCATACCCCAGGTAGTGGCAGCGCACCCTGAGGTAAAGTTCGTTTTTGCCGGTCCCATTAATCAAGCGAAGTATTTCGAGTCAATACAGAGGTTTATTGCTGAGAACAACCTTTCCCGATGGGTGGAATTTAGGGGAATGGTAACCAGGCAGGAGCTATACAATCTCTACAGCGATGCTATCCTGTTCTTCTTTCCTTCCACGGCTGAAGTGCAACCCACCGTTCTGATGGAGGCGCTGGCCTTTGGGCTTCCGATAATTGCCTCAACGATAGAGCCGATTACAGATGTGGTGAGCCAGAAGGAAGGGAGCGCTATCCTAATTGACCCATATGATGTGGATGGGATGGCTACGGCAGTCATCCGACTGCTTGGGGATAGCTCGCTGAGACAATCAATGTCACAGAGAGCGAGGGAGCTGGCGCAGACTTTCTCCTACGAACACATCGCGGCACAGACTCTTGCCCTGTATAACGAGTTAATTCATAAAAAGCAATCGTCTGCATAAAGGCTTTATCCTCAACTCTACCCTTCTGTAACATTTCAAATTGTTTTTAACCTCACCCCCTTTATCCCCCTCTCCTTTTAAGGAGAGGGGGAATTGGTTGCCAAACAATCTGTGACATTTTGCCCTTGACAATTGGAGGTTACGGTATATAATTGTAGTAGAACATATGTGCTACAATCACCAGCTCACTACAAGGGAGGTAAGAAATGGCACTAAGACTGGCGGGCGAGGAGATTGGAATCCAGGAGAAGATAGAAAGTATTTCATATACGCCTGGTCTACAGGATAGCGGCGACCTTGAGACGGGAACTAAAACTATCATGGCTACATCTGAGGCTTCAGGGTTAGCCAATGCTGATTATAGCCAAGCGCTGACTTTAGCCAAGCCGGACGATATCCGGTTGGTGGTCAAGAGGATAGCCGCTCGGCTGGCGGTTACTGTTGATAGCTTTGATGCCGCTACACATCTCTACTGTCGGGTCTACGTGGATGTCCAGGACGCAAACCACCTGCTTTTTGATGAAGACTGGAGTAGTATAGGGGCAAAGCTGGATGCTGTTGACACCCATTCAGGAACCTTAGCTACTATCTTCGACTTACTCAAAGATGGTGCCGCCCACACATTCTACTTTTTCTTCTGGATTGACCAGGCCAACAATGCGGTAATCAGCCTAGCCCAGCTTTGGGAAGCTATAGGCACCTGCTCTACTTCAGGTGGTCAAAGGGCTATCCTCGGAGTTAGCCATACCGGGTTTATGTATACGGCTTTCACTATGCAGAGAGAGGGAACAGGAACCGGGCAAGCATCCTTGCAGAATGATGCAGCCTATGCAAGCTCCGGCATCTGGCCGATTGGACTCGTGGATACTTCGGGATATGTTGAAAAAATCTCCTTTACTTCTGCCAACATCGCAAGCACTCCGAACACTCCTGTAGATGGTGGGGTTACGCTTCAGGCCTACGGGTCGGTGGCCACCGACCTTAACCTTCTTTACCGATTAAAGGCCATATTGAGGAGTGCACAATGAATATAACACAGCTATATGCCCAAACGCCTGTAGAGAGGCATCATGAGATTATAGTTTCCGGTGACAGGCTTTACTTTGAGAATCAGGAGTATATTCTCGGTGCTGATGGAGAGCTTAAGCTGGCGCGTTCTCAGAAGGGGCTGGAACAGGGCTTGGCTCAAATTGCAACCAAGCTGGGCATTAAATAGATGGCTTGGGATTGGGGGAATCGGGTGACCTGCTACCTTTTGTAACCTGAGCACCACATCCCGAAAGTGTTTTCGCCGCTGATTTCCACTATTTCTAGACTGGTCTTGTCTATCATTTCTTCTAATTTTGCTTTCGACAGTAAAATGATTGGCTGAGACTTCTGCAGGATAGCGTCCCTTCGAAAACGAAGCTTGGCAAACATGTCCACGAATCCCAGCTTGAGGAGGAAGTTATATAAAGAGCGGGGGATTATCGGTATTACTGGAGCCCATTTACGCCCAGCCACATGAAACTTGAACAGCCCTCCAGGCCTCAAAACCCTGTCGATTTCACGCATGTAGCTTTCGATTATGCTGAAGTCAGGGACATGGATAAAACAGGCCATTGAGAAGCAAAAATCGAAGGACTCATCCTCAAGGACGGATAGATCAATCCCATTATTCCTGACGAACGAAAGGTTCGGCACATCTTTGTTATATTGCTTTGCCTTCTCGATCATTTCCGCTGAAAAGTCTACACCATAGGCTTCAGCAAACATATCAGCAAAGGCTCTCGTTGTTCTGCCTATTCCGCATCCGATTTCAAACATGCGCTTGCCACGAGGGTCGAAACTCATCTGGTTGAAAAAGCTGCTGGTGAATTCCTCAGCCTCTTTGGCTCCCGACTTGAAGAATTCCTCCTCGGTCCACTTAATGCCGCCCGGGACATAGTATATTGCATCTTCCTTGGCAGCTGCATCCCAGCCTTCCATCCGTCGCCGATGTAGTCTCATAATTCCTCCCTCAATTTAACAACTGTAACATACGGGCATGGTTTCTACTTCTTTGCCACTGCAACGATGGTCTTTGGAGTTGAGAGCTACCGACAAGCGGAAATGGTTCCTCTGCACCGGTCAGTATTTGGTCCAGGTCCGTTATCTGACTGAGTTGCGTATAGTGCATGCGCTTTATGAATCTCCTGTCCAGGTACCTGGCGATTTGAAATAGGCCCGGAACAGTGGAAAGAAGAGGGGTTACGGCCTTCTCCAGGCGAAGCCTTATTCTCCACCCTATCTTCTCTGTTTCACGCCAATAACCATGCCCGTAAAGCTGTATATTGGTGAAGAACTGTGACACTAACTCTTCAAACTCCCCCAGGTAGAACTCATGGAAATGGTACGGGCTGAACTCCGTTATCTCAGGAATACCATGTCCTTTATTGGGTGTTGAACAGATAAAGATACCGCCTTCTTTGAGCACCCTCCTGCATTCACCCAGGTAGTCCTCATACCGCTGCAGGTGCTCGATTGTCTCCAGGGAAACAATCACTTCCAGTGAATCATCGGCAAAGGGGAGCCTGGTAACATCGATGACCATGAACCCCACCCCGTTTCTCCCATAAGCTTTCCGTGCCGCTCCCACAGCTTCTACTACTATGTCGCCACCAACAACTGCCCTGGCGCCCCTGTCAGAGAGGTAGCTTGAACCGTAGCCCGAGCCACAGGCGGCATCTAAGACAACCTTCCCCTGAACAAATTCGGCAGCGAAGGCGTATATCGCTAAATAATATTGAACGACCTTAAAGTCTACCTTCGTATTTGGCATCATCGCCCCACCGCCAGCCATCTTCTTTACTCCTTTGCTACTGCATTGTAAAAAAGTCTGTTTGATTTCGTGCTCAGCATCATATACACTGCTAATAAGTTTAGCAAGGGAATTTTACTCTAACGTGAGTGTTATTTCAAGGACGACCCCTCAAGCTATTCAGTATTTGTCTAAAGGGAATAAGGTTAAGAATCAATGGCGCAGGAGAAAATGACACGGATACTGGTAACAAGCACTGCCCCTTTGTATAACCGAGGGAGCATGGGCAGGGCAATCGGCCTGGTGGAGTGTTTACAGGCAAGCATGCCAGACGCGCATATAACCTTCTGGCACCGCTTTTATAGAACGGAAAAAGGTATATTTCATAACTGTATCGTAAAGGGAAACCCAAGAATTGAACTGAAAGAGCATCCCTGGTATAGAGAAACCAGTTCAAGACCTTTGACTGCCATCTGCGCTGCGGTTCGCGGAGGGATTTCTTTATCCTTTTATGCCCTACATATGGTTCTTCGCAGAATCGGTTTACCCTTGAAGAGTAGATATCAGCAATTTGACGTGATTATCGACCCAAACTATGTTGAGGGCGACCAGGGTATAAGCGCAGCGCTTGGCGCGTTTTTTAATCTTCTTAATACATTTCTGAGCATAATCTCGGCAAGACCGGTTGTAATCTGCGCGGCGACCGTAATGCCTTTGAGAAGTAATGTGCTCAGGGTTTTGACCAAGCTTGTGCTTAACCGGGTAGCTATGATAACACTCCGGGAAGAGTTGAGCAAAGAGCACTTGCAGGTTTTAGGGGTTAACAAGCCATCCACCCTGGTAACCGGGGATTTAGCCTTTCTTTTACCACCAGCACCTGCCGAGAAGCTGAATACGATACTAAAGGACGAAAACATTACCAGCCTTGATAGCCCTGTGGTAGGGATGACCCCTGCCGGTGAAAGCAGCTTTGTCAAACCCGAGGAGCATATTCAACTGATGGCAGAGCTCGCTGATTTCGTCGTTGAAGAGCTGAACGCCACGGTAATCTTTGTTCCCCATACCTCCTATGATGCACCGCTGATTGGCAAGATATACCAGCAGGTTAGGAACAAAGACAAAGTGAGAGCCATCCACAATCTATACATGGCAGACGAGGTAAAAGCAATTATCGGCAGGTGCGATATCTTTATTTCCCCCAGGTTCCATGCCCTCGTGGCAGCGCTATCGCTGGCTATTCCAAGTATAGGGATTGTAGCTTACAATCAAACCAAGTTCTATGGAATTGGCGATAGGCTCATGGGACAGGAGAGATACCTTGTTGACACGAGCAAGTTTGACGATGATTCCCTCCTCGCTGAGCTAAAATCGAGAATCAATCTCTTATGGGTAAACAAGGATTCGACTGCAGCAGAGCTGAGAGAGAGGGCGGAGATAGCCAGAGAGAACACCTTGCTTAATGGCAAGCTAATTAAGGAATTACTGGCTGAAACATCAAGATGAATGAATTTTACCGAGCCATGCTCTCACAGATTGTTCTACACGAAGCAGAGGAGCGACAAACCGGCACAAATAGGGCTGGGATGAGACCCAGGCATTGAAATAGACTAAGACACCGCGGACATAATTGATAAATTTGGGACGTGGTAGCGTTGTATTATAGTCTGGTACGGGGTTGCCGAAGAGCCCTGACAGGTAAGAACGAACCCTCATATCCCTTTTCTTGGACATAGCCCATTGCTTCACTTTTTCACTGCTTATCTCTTCTAACTCTATATACCTCTTCGCTATCGCTTGCTGACAGATTGCCTCGCCAGTTTCGGTTTGAGAGATGACTATTGATGTGCCTACCTTGTCGCGGGCTACTATCTCCGGCAGCCAGGCATCGCCACAGGAAATATCGGCCAATTCAGAGACTAGGTCACAGCACAAGGTGCAGCGCGCCGGGGTAAAGAAGCCAAACACATGAGGTGCTATGCTGTCATCGTGAGGTATAAGCTTCTTTGTGCCATTTTTGAGGTGGATGGTCATAGAGCCTGGCCATCCTTCACCACGATAATCCAGGCGGGCTATATCCTCCTTATTTACCCCGTATTTATGGAGGACAAAATCGGTCATCCCAAAGCTATTGGTATGGGAACAGAAGATACCCAGGTGTAAGACTATCCTCTCTCTCAGCTTCTTATTGCTCGCTGCCGCCTTCCTTATGCCGTGGATATGGCAGGGTAGCCCAACAACCGCGAACCTTCCATCTTGTTCCAGGATGCTTCTCAGCGCTATGTTCGCTGGCACGGGGCAATACTTGGATTTAGCGGCGGATATTATCTCCTCCTCGGTGGTGGCGATGAAAGGCTGCGGCTCCAGAGGGTTATTCTCGCTCATCCGGGTTACTAAGGCACCATCAATGAGCCCTTGCTCCAGGGCGAAGATAAGCAGTGCCGTTACCAGGCCGCCGGAGGCTGAGTTGTATCTGATGTCATAATCAGTGGCATACCCGATATAGCAATTGACATAATTTCCTAATACCATATTCTCAGGCGGTTTGCTGAAGATTTCGGTGTTCAATTGCCTGAAATCCACGGTATGCCCGGGGCAGACTTCAAAGCAGATGCCGCATTCATTACATTTTTCCCTGTCCAATTGAGGGACATAAATCCCTTTAGAGTTATTTGTCACCATCTCTACAGCAAGCTGAGGACAGATTCCCACGCAGGTGCCGCAGCCGGTGCAGAGGCCGTCCTTTGTCACCGAGTCAATGGTTTTGTCATTTTTCATGGTTTGGCTCTACTTTCCGGGCATGCCGCCCTTTGAGCAAGCTGGCTACGACCACCAAACCAAGGATTCCCTGGGTGACGAGCCAGGCAATGCCCGCTCCATTGATGCCTATCGTGGGCAGGAGCAAATAGGCTAACCCAAGACTTACTACGGCTGCAAAAGCGGTGAAGCCGACAAGTACTTTCAGTTTTTTCTCGACCCTCTTTACCTGTATATAGGTAATGTTGATAACTGTGGGGAGGGCAGAAATAGCAAGGATGCGAAGTAAGGTGGTAGCGTTCTCAGAATAGGCGCCGCCGAAAAGGAGGAGAAGCTGAGGCGCAATAGCCAGTACCAAGATAACAACGGGCACAAGGATGATGAAGGCTATCTTCAGGGTTCGCCAGGTATTAGGCTCCAATGTCTCCTCATCATAGGAACCTTCGGCAAAAAGGGAGGTTGAGACAGCACCGATTATCAGGGGAAGCACGGTCCCTATTGACCAGGCGATATAGAAGTAAGCGTTGGGCTCGGCACCCAATAGGTTTACCACCATGATAGGAAGAATCATGCCAGGAGCAAACCAGAAGAGGGTGGAGAGATAGTTGGCGAAGGAGAAGCGCATCATAACATTCACTACCTCCCTGTTAACGGCGAAGAAGGGGCGATAGTCAGGCTGAACTCGAGGCAGGAACAAAAACATGCCGAGTAAAGCTGCTACCCCAAGAGAGATGCCCCAGGATGCGAAGATGCCAAAGGTGTGGAAAACAGCCGCCAGCAGAATGACCAGGGGGAGTTTCAGTAGGTTGAAAATGAGGCTCTGGGCTGTGACAAAGCCAGCTCGGCGCTTAGCTATGTAAGTATGCTCTATTAGGTACCACACTTGATAGACGATGCTAAGAATTATAAAGGCAGCAAAGTAGATGGGGTCTTGCCTGAGGAAAAGGAGGGCTGGAGACCAGAAGCCGAGCCCGGCGACGAAGATGAAAGCGGTTACGATGGCGGTCAATATGCCGATGGTGAAGGTAGTGTTGACCATGGAGTTGGCATTTTCACCGGAATGGGGGAGAAACCTGACCAGCCCCATTCCCAACCCTAAGTGGGCAAAGGTTGCCACCAACCCCACGGCTGCGATCGCAGCTGAAGCCAGGCCCACACTCTCTACAGAATAGAACCTGGCGGCTATTATCCAAAAGGTAAAACTGAGGAGACTAGTGGCCATGCTGGCAATCATCAAGTAGAAAGCGTTGGAGTAGAGAGGGATATGCCAGAGCTCCCTTAACCTCTGTCTGGAGGTGGCTATCTTGACTACATCCGTGAGGAATCTATAGAATCGTGAATCTGACAGTTTCATTTGCTTAGCAACAGTATAACAAAAACTTGTCGATCTTGACCGCTTGAGCTGGATAGGTGCCGTCTGGCTATCATACTGTCATTTTTGGTCTTTCTGATGGTCTGCCCGGCTTTTTCAATCAATCTTATTGGTATTTGAGTATAAGGGGTGAGCATTTTGGTGTCAACTGGCAATTCGGGCAACATTAGGGATTCTGTCACTGTTTCGCTGACTCATATAGCGGTCAGGCTGAGTATTACTTTTGCCGTTCTACTTGTGCTATTTATTATACTTGCTTGTTATCTTCTATGTCTATCAGAAGTCTGATAGAAAGGGACGCTTAGGTGATCTCGCGTAGTTCCAATCTGGTCTAAGCTACACTTTATATGGACAGTGTCTACATTTTGCGTCTGTGATTAAATAGTATTATACTTTAATACATGAGAGAAGGCGGCTAGCAGGGGAGAGCATGCCATTGAAGATTAGGATAAGAAACGAGCTTCTACCAATGAACCTGTTAGTCATCCTGCTGATTGCTGCTATCTTCCTTTTCCCCTATGATGTGTTGCGAATCAGCATTGGTATTCCCTTTGTCCTTTTCTTCCCCGGTTATGCACTAGTGGCAGCCTTGTTTCCCAGAAGGGAAGGAATAGGTGGCATTGAAAGACTAGTGCTCAGTTTTGTTTTGAGCATCGCTGTGGTGCCACTCATCGGGCTCATCCTTAACTATACTCCGTGGGGGATAAGGCTAGAGCCTATGCTGTGTTCTATGGCTTCTTTCATATTTATTACCTCAGTTATTGCCTGGTTCAGGCGAAAGAGGCTGCTTGAGAAGGAGCGCTTTAGCATTGAGTTTCATTTGACATTACCGGACTGGAGAATAGGTGCCCGGGATAAGGTGCTGTCCGTCTTGCTGGTGCTCGTAATACTGGGAACGCTAGGAACACTGGGTTACATTATCGCTACACCCAAGGTGGGGGAGAGGTTTACCGAGTTTTATATTCTGGGAATGGGAGGCCAAGCTGCAGAGTATCCCGAGGAGCTGAAGGTGGGAGAGGAAGGGAAGGTGATAGTGGGGATTATCAACCATGAGCATCAGCCGGTGACCTATCGGGTAAATGTGATAATAGATGGTGAGAAAGGTAGTGAGATAGAACCGGTTGTGCTGGAACACGATGAGAAGTGGGAGGAGGAGATAAGCTTTGTGCCCAAGGTGGCTGGGCAGAATCAGAAGGTAGACTTTTTGTTACATAAAAATGGCGAAGCCAAGCCGTATTTGGAGCCACTTCGCTTATGGCTTAACGTAAGGGAGTAGAGCTGCCGAGTGAACAAAACATCGAAATGTGACACAGCGAAAAGAGTTGTCCAAAGAGAAAAACACGATTAGATCACTAAAAACTCGAACTCTTATAGAGGACTGGGAAAATCGGCGCAGACGTGGATTAAGCTTGCTGTTATTGGCGTTACACTCACTTCCACAGATGCTTGCAGAATCTACATGGATACAAAATATCGTTAGATTTTAGGACTTTGGTTGCTATAGCATACATGGCCTGTTGTATCCTCTTTACTTCACTCCATAAGCCAGCTAGCTCTTTCATCGATTCTATTCCGGCTAGACTATCACTGAAATCTCGATGCTTCTCTTCGACTAGGATTCGTTCCTCTGCAGACGTTACGGAAGTCTTGATATTGTACGCTCCGAAGGAAATACCTATTTGATGCTCGGGTATTCTATAGTCTATTTTTAATACCGTGCCGCAAGCCAACTCAAAACCCTGCCATAATGCTGTACGTATATAGTCCTCTGTATATTGTCTCTGCTTTATCGTTGGTAGTTTTACATACTTCGCTTGAGCCTCTATGCGAACCTGCTTTATAAGATTCCATATACGTTCCAGCTTGACATCCCAGCTAGTATGTTGTCTCCAGAGTGCACGGCTCCGTAGGTGGCGCTTCAGCATATGATTACTATCTGGATCTTGTTCTGCAAATGGTTGATAGACTGATTGCCAACCCCAAACACCTTTCTGGGGTGCTAATAGCGGTGGGGCATTGAGTTGCATTACCCATTCCGCTATTAGCTTTTTTACGTTTTCAAGATGCTCTTTTAGATATTCTATTTTTAAATCTCGTGCGACTGTCGAGTGTTTAACCGCTTTCACCATAATATTCCTCTTTTCCGACGAATATACGATTTTACATAGCTAGATACTGATAATTCATCTATTATACATAGCTAATACAATAATATTGCATAGCTAAATACACTTGCTAACAAATATTATACCATATTAATATGAAACAAGAAGTTCAATGTCAACTTAGTGGGGTATGCCAGCAAGTGGGACTTTATCAGAATAATTTTGTCGAAGCATTCTCAAAGCTGATAGCCAAGTCTGGGGTTACCTGTTACCAAATTCACCAGTTTACCCATCTGGACCAAGCTTACCTAAGCCGTCTCAAGAGTGGGGAGAGGAACAGCCCCAGCCCGGAAACGATTGTAAAAATTGGCCTGGCAATTTGCCACTTTAATGATAAGATTAAGCTATCCGACATAGAAACACTATTCAATTCGACAGGGCGATCACTATGAATTACAGATTAGCCCTCCCTGCCCGAATATAAATCCAATGTCACTCCATACCACCATGGTTATATTAGGATGTTATGGTACTTGCCCGCTGGACAACTATGGTATAATTCAGACAAGTACTAGTATGGCAAGTGGGAGGAAAGGTGATACCCTGATTAGGTTTGAAATTCAGGGTGGTTTTGTAAGATTTAGCTATAAGAAGTCACCACAGAATAGGTTTTAGCACTCCCTGACTTTTAATCAGGGTGTCGCAGGTTCGAGACCTGCACGGCCTACCATGTTGTATAAAAGGTAGAACTCCTATCACCTACTCTTCTAAGTTTTTCGGCGGCATAGGTAACGTATAGTTTATTGTAACCTTTTCCTTGTTAACTTGGATTTCTTTTACGAACGACTTTAAAAAAGCTCTCTGCTCAACTATTGGCGATGACCCCAGAAGTGACTTCAAGTCATTAATGTACTCCTGTATGATTGCCATACAGTGCTCGAGCACCTACCAAAGCAAATAGGTTTCGTAACCATTGTTTTCTTTTGGCAGAGACCATCTATTCGGGAGTTTGTCTTATTCCATATGTTTCACCGTTCATCGTTTGCTTGTAGGAAATACTCTACATTCTCCTCTCTGAATACTGAGATGGCATCACTCTCTCTGAAGCTCAGGGAGAATACTTTCATAGTAATACAACGATTCGGGGTTAATCAATGCATCCCTGTTTGAGACAGGCCTGCTGTGTATGATATTCGTGACTGCAACTTCAACTTTTTTCATGTTGAGCGTATAAGGGATATCTGGTGCTTCAATAATTTTAGTTGGGACATGCCGGGGTGAAGCATTCTCACGGAGGGTCTTTCTAATCTTATTCTTTAATTCGTCGGTTAAACTGTACCCCTCAGCGAGTTTAACGAAGAGTATGACGCGTTGGTCGCCTTTCCACTCCTGTCCTATGGCGAGGCTATCAGCAATCTCCTCTAGTTTCTCTACCTGATTATATATTTCAGCTGTGCCTATGCGAACTCCTGACGGCTTCAAAACGGCATCGGAGCGCCCGTAAAAAGTAATTCCCTTAGTATCGCTATGAATCATAATGTAATCTCCATGACACCATACGTTGGGATAAACAGTAAAGTAGGCTTCTTCATACTTTTTATTATTCGGGTCATTCCAGAAGTAAAGTGGCATGGAAGGAGAGGGAGCTTCACAGACAAGCTCTCCCATTTGATCAACTACTGAATTACCTTTTTCATCATAACACTTGACCTTCATTCCTAAAGCTGGCCTCTGTAGTTCGCCGGCATATACAGGAAGGGTGATGCTCCCATTGGCAAAACAGCCATTGATATCCGTACCGCCCGAAATGGAGTTAAAATGCAGCTCTTCTTTAATCACCTGATATACGTATTCAAATCCCTCAGCCGAAAGAGGTGAACCAGTCTGGGATATTTCCCGCAATGATGACAGGTCATAGAGTTCCTTAGGTCTGACTGCATGGTTTCTGAGAAAATTGATGTAACTTGCGCTACAACCGAAAATAGTTATCTTTTCCTCCTGGGCTAGTTTCCACATAGCACCTATATCAGGATAAGCGGGGTTACCGTCGTATAACACTATGGTAGCTCCTACAGCCAGAGAGCTAAGAAGCCAATTCCACATCATCCAACTACATGTTGTTATATAAAAGATAGTATCTTCTCGCGTTAAATCGGTGTGAAGAATTAGCTCCTTTAAGTGATTGATGAGGACTCCACCGGCTCCTTGAACCATACACTTTGGCTTGCCAGTTGTTCCTGAGGAAAACATAATAAACCCGTGATGATCAAAAGGCAATTGTTGGAATTTAATCTCAAGCTGGCCCTCCGTAGCCAGGAAGTCATGCCACAATACAGACTTAGGAATATGACTGATGTTGGGTTTCTCCTCGCTGTAAGCAAGTACAATGACTTTTTCTAAAGAGGGTATTCCTCTTGTAATCTCTTCCACATTGGGTAGCGAACTAAAGGTCTTCCCCTTATAAAAGTAGCCGTCAACGGTGAGCAGGACCTTGGGTTCAATTTGGCCAAAGCGGTCCAATACTGCTTGCGGGCCGAGATCTGTAGCACATGAGGACCACACGGCACCAATGGAGGTAGTAGCCAGCATAGCAATTGCCGTTTCCATTAAATTGGGCATGTAAGCAGCTACTCTGTCTCCAGGCTTAACCCCTATCTGGCGCATGGATTTGGCAAGATGAGCCACATAACCGTAAAGCTCTGCATAGGTCATTCTGGCAGATTTGTGAGTTTCTCCTTTAAATACAAAGGCAGTGTGGTCATCTCTGTATCTCAAGAGATTCTCAGCAAAATTCAGTCTGGCACCACTAAACCATTTTGCCCCAGGAAACCTGCCTAAGTCATCAATCACCTCATCATATCTACGAGAAGCTATGATTGGTGCATATTCCCACATGGCAGCCCAAAAGTCAGGTATTTTCTCGATTGACCAGTCATATAGCTCATCATATGAATCTATGTCAAGGCAGTATCTTTCGTTGACGAAACTAATGAACTTAGTTATGTTAGCTCGCTTTATGTTTTCCCCAGAGGGTTCCCAGAGTAACTTTTTCATGGCTGCACCACTACAGCTTTTTATTCGTGACTACCTAATGGCCCGCCGGAATGTCCCTATTGCTTCCATTACGTCTCCTATTCGGTTCATGGCAGGTATATACCCGCACTGTCACATATCTATTTCCTACCGCTCGCTCATTTCCAACGCTCCAGGGAAAGAGTTGCGCCTCACCATTTGTAGTTGATAGTTTACCTCATCTTCACTCCGGAAGAAAGATTGCAGACCCCGTGCCCCCTCAAGATATGATGCTATTATCTGCCGATGTTAGCTAGTATGTCGTATCCGAACAATCCCCTGTTTCTTAGTGAAGGGTATAGGTCAGTTATTGCAGTGTCAGCTTAGATGAATACTTAAAAATACGACCTTGGCATTCCGAGGACGTGCTCGCCAATATAATTCAGAGTCATCTCTTGCGTAATTGGAGCCAGTCTAATAAGATTGACCTCTCTCCACCATCTTTCTACATCATATTCCTTGGCATATCCATAGCCCCCAAAAATCTGCATCGCCCAGTAAACGGCTTTAATAGCATTCTCCACCGCTACCGCTTTTGCCATGTTGGCTACTGCCCCAACATCGGCCAAGTCAGCTTGGGTATCATATAGGCTGGCGGCTTTGAAATTCATGAGCTCTGCCGCTTCGAGGGTTGCGTAAGCCTCAGCTAAGGGAAACTGTAATGCCTGGTAGCTTCCAATTGGCACATCACCAAAAACTTTCCTCTGCTTTGAATACTCAACAGCCTTACTTATGGCCAGCCGGGCAATGCCAATAGCGGCAGCAGTGAAGCTCATTCTTTCGGTGTTTAGTGTGTCAAGTATCGAATACCATCCTCTATCCTGTGGTGGCATCAAGGCATCTTCTGGCAGTTCCAACTCATTGATGCCAATTTCGCATGAATGTGAATAATTGACACCATGCTTGGGTATAGGGGTTATCTCAACGGCTGGGTGGGGCAAATCGGCCAGAAAAAGGCTCAGCCCCAGCGTCTTTTTTTGAGCCTTTTCTTTTGGCGTTGTTCTGGCCACAATCACCATTCCTTTGGCTCTATCAGCCCCACTGATAAAGGTCTTATTACCGCTTATTATCCACTTGTCTCCCTCTCTCCTAGCTGTTGTTTTGGTGTTGAGCGTATTTGACCCCGCATCTGGCTCAGTAAGACCTATGCAAAACTCCAGCTCTCCCTTTGCCATCCCTGGCAGATATTTCTTCTTCTGTTTCTCGGTCCCGTGTCTTATTATGCTTATGCTACCCATGACTTCGGTCAGGAGAAGATACCATTGACCACCCAACCCGCACCCATTTGCGACTAACTCCTCCATCGCTATGAGTAATTCTGTTATCCCCCTTCCTGCCCCACCATACTCTTCAGGAATTACTATACCAGTAAACCCGGCATCGCTGATAACTTTCCAGAATTCGCTGGCAAATTCTCCTTTCTCCTCTTTTCCCCTCCAATATTCCGGGCCAAACTCTTTAGCAATCTCTCTCGCAGAGTTAGCAATCATCTTTTGCTCCTCAGTTAGGTTAAAATCCATTCTTATCCCTCCCAAGAATAAACTCTTACAAGGTGGCCCCGCTCATTCCAATATTTCAGCTAAGGACCCCAGAGCATCATCATTACTCCTCATAAGGAATCCAGTAGATGTCAAGGATGGTGTTGGTGGGATTTTCCGTGCGGAAACAGGCTTTAACTTCCATCCCTATTTCAGGTGTGCCATATGCTAAATAACCCTTGAATATGGTACATACTCCAGGTAGCTCAACATCAATCTGGTAATAGGGAGTAGTAAGCTCTATGCCCGCGCCTGCATATTCCACTCGGGCATAGGTGTGGACTGTGCCAATAACAGGCTGCGGCATCTCCTTCCACTCCATAGGTTGATTGCAGTCAGGACAATCAGCCCGTGGTGGCAGCCATAGGCTATTCGCCTCGCATTCGGGGTTTATGCACCTGGTGGCTAGCAGTCTACCTTCTCTTAAAGCCATGAAGAAGGGAGAAAGTTTTCCGTAGGTATGTCTATGTGTCAGACTTCTTGGCCACTCTATCACCACGGCTGGTTCGGTTTGCAGCACCTTTGCCGGCTGGCCAATAAACTGGGTCGTCTTATCTTTTGATGTCATAGTTTTCTCCTTTAAAAATGCCTCCTGAGAATGCCTACGGTCACATGTGACCCTACGCCAGCATGTGATACCCAGGCCGCCTGTTTGGCATTAAGTACTTGAAGGCTCCTCCAATCTTCGGGCTTTTTCTTGCCAAAGGACTCCCAGATTTTGGGGGCGCCGTGGAACTTATCATACTTTCCTTGTAACTGCCACAGGCACTCTACTCCTTGGAAGATGCCAGTGGCCCCGACAGCGTGCATTGTACCGATTAACCCACCGGAAAGGTTAGCCGGACATTTGCCGCCATAATAGGCATCTCCAGATTCGATATAATCAATTTCCTGACCATAGGGACGGAGACCGATATCACCGTATGTCTGGATGTCGCTGATAGTAAAAGCGTCATGCGTCTCTATTAGGTCAAACTCCTCAAGAGGGTCAGTAATGCCAGCCATGCGGTAGGCAAAGTAGGCGGCGAACCGTGATGCGGCGAAGCTCTCAAATCCCGGCCAGCGCTGTCCCTCAATCTTGAGCAGGTCTTGATACATATCAGGAGCCTCATGTGGCAGTAGTGGTATCTCCATGTGTCTGCGGTCGGCCACCCTCAAGGTATGGCTACCCCCAGCTATAAAAAGCTCACAAGGTTTGTCGGTCAGCTTATAGGCAGTTTTTTCATCGCAGAGTAGCATGGAGGCAGCACCATCGGTCATGGCACAGCATTCCAGGAAACGCAATGGGTAGGTTGACATCGGGCTGTTGAGTATATCCTGAACCGTATATTTGCCCGGCTGCTGGGAGTAGGGTGAGTAATATGCATAGAGATGATTCTTGACTGCTACCTTGGCTCTAATCTGCTCAGAGAGATTGTAGGTCCACGAGAAACGGATAGCCATAGGAGCATAGTAGGCAGCATAGATGCGGGATAGCCTGGTCTCAAAGTCTTTGCAAGCAGCGTTGGCAATATAGTAGTTGCCTGTCCGGGTATCCACTTCGGACATGCGTTCCCACCCTACCGCTAACGCCACATCGGCATATCCGCTAGCTATAGCCATAGCTGCCGTTAGGACTGTAGAGCCCCCGGTAGCACCCCCAGTCTTAATACCTATATCGTACATGGGGTCAAGGCCTAGGTAGTCGGTGACCTTTGCCTCGCACAGGAGCTGATCTTGAAAGTGGTCGGAGAAATTTCCACAGGCAATGAAATTAATCAATCCCTTGGTTTCCACCGGGGAAAGCCTCAGGTCGTTATCCTCTAGCATCTGGCGGAACGCTACCATCACTTGCTCTTCAAGCTTCATTTCCGGGCAGAACTTTTTGTAATTGGTTAGACCACCAGCAACGGCAAATACCTTTCGGTTCCATCTGGGAATGCGCCGATTGCCTTCCTTCAAAACAATCATTGGTATCGCTCCTTTCTTGATTGATATGCCGGCAGGGCTTGACAAATATGTTAATTAAGTATAAAATTTTTAACGATATATGTCAATACTATGGACAAAAGTGTGCGATTATCGTATAATATATCATATACTATTACGCTTTGTCATTCGGCAAATGTGCCAGAATTATTTATTGTGCCAGAACAATTCAAGGAGCAGAAATGATTGACGAACTTGACCTGAAGTTAATGCGGGAGCTACAAGAAGATGGCAGGGCAAGACATGTAAATTTGGCCAGGAAGCTAGACGTGGTTGAGGGTACCGTACGAAAAAGAATTAAAAACCTCGTTGAGAACAATATTATAAAAACAATCGCCGTGCCGAATCTACATAAACTAGGCTACAACTTTATCAGCTTTATGGGGTTACAGGTTCAGTTGGCGGACCTCAGAGAAATAGCCGATAACTTGGCCAACAAACCCAATGTCTGCTACTTGGCGTTTGTCACTGGTAGATATGATATGATAGCCGTGGTCATGACTCGGTCGCCAGAAGAACTGGCTCACTTTATTGAGAAGGAAATCTCGGCTATTCCCAGTATTCTGAGAACCGAAACCTTTGTCAACCTGGAAATCCTCAAAGGGGGATGGCCAATGATTGATACTACCCAGCTCCTGAGCAATGTCGACGTTTCTTCACTGAAGAAAGATAACAGAGAAGAATAAGAGTAACCAGAAGTCTATTCTTAACTCCCGATGGAATTCAGGGCTAGCTTTGACATATCGTTAGGAATTACCTATGAACACAAGGCCGTATGAGATTAGATGGCATGGCCGGGGTGGTCAGGGGGCGATAACCGCTTCTAAGATAGTGGCCGAAGCAGCCTACCTTGAAGGTTATCAGGGGGTAACGGCGACACCATCATTTGGTTCTGAAAGGAGAGGCGTGCCGGTCAGCGCCTCAACCAGGATTTCTCTACAACCCGTCATGGTCATATCACAGGTGGAAAAACCCAATGTGGTAGTCGTCCTCGACCACACCCTGCTGAAATATCCGGAAGTAATCAGCGGACTGGGCAGGGAAGGATGGCTCGTGGTGAACTCTTGTCAGCATCCCAAAGAGCTTAACCTTAAAGGTGATTTCAACATCGCTACCGCTGATGCCACCAGAGTATGCCGGGAACTGGGACTGATGGTCGCCGGCCTCACCGTGGTGAATACCGCCATATTGGGTGCCTTCGTCCGCGCTACCAACATGGTGGGCTTGACCAGCATAGAAAAGGTAATCAGGGAAAGATTCTCCAACCGCGCTCTGGATATTAATCTCGCCGCCATTATGAAGACCTACGAGATAACTAGACTGGAGACGATAAGCTAATAGAAGGACATGGGAACCAGGAATTGCCAGCATATCTGCGATGAATCATCACCGGGCATTGGTGAAGCCGGCAGGACGGGCGAGTGGCGCAATGCCTTTCCAGTAATAGACGGGCAAAAGTGCCTCCCGGCCAAGCAAAATAAACCCGCCTGTTTTCTATGCTGGCTCTATTGCCCGGAGGCGGTCATCAGTAAAACGATACCCGTCCAGATAAACCTGGAATACTGCAAAGGATGCGGAATCTGCGCACAGGTATGCCCGGTACAAGCCATAAACATGGTAAGTGAAGAGGAGTCTGTTCTTAACCGGACAGATTGAATGCTTTTGCTAAACAAAGAGACAGATAGAAAAACCAATATAAAGATACTTGATGGCAATCACGCTGCCGCCCAGGGGGCAAAACTCAGTCGTGTTCAGGTGATTGCTGCCTACCCAATTACGCCCCAGACACCGGTCACTGAAGCGCTCTCTGAATTTGTAGAGAGAGGAGACCTGAAGGCAGAGTATGTCGCTGTCGAGAGCGAGCACAGTGCCCTTACGGTATGCGCCTCGGCTTCTATTGTCGGAGCCAGAACCTTTACCGCCAGCAGTTCACATGGTTTAGCCTACATGCATGAAATGCTGCATTGGACAGCTGGGGCGCGTCTTCCGGTAGTCCTTGCTTGCGTCAATCGTGCCATTGGAGCGCCCTGGAACATACTCAATGACCAGCAGGACTCTATATCGCAACGGGATACTGGTTGGATACAAATATATGCTCGAAACAACCAGGAGATATTGGATTCGGTGATTCAGGCTTATAAAATTGCCGAGACGGTCTACGTACCGGTAATGGTTTGCTACGACGGCTATGTCTTATCTCATGCTGAAATGCCAGTGGATGTTCCGCCACAGGAGAATGTGGATAGATTCTTACCCCCGTACCAACCCCACACGATACTGGACCCGGCCAATCCTAAAAATTATAACCTGGTAACCCTGGCAGACCCCAGGGTTAACACTGAGGGAGTGCTCTGCCATGGATATATGGAACTGAGGTACCTCCTCCAAGAGGCTTTGCAAAACTCAAGAGAAACGATAGCCAAGGTGGGTCAGGAATTCGGTGAACTATTTGGCAGAAGCTATGCCAATATGTTCTGGGAAGACCGACTGGATGATGCTGACATAGTTATTGTCGCTATGGGCAGCTTGGCGATGGAAGCAATGGTGGCCGCGGACATGCTTCGGGAAGAAGGCCACAAGGTGGGTGTCCTGGGCTTGAGAGTATTCAGGCCGTTCCCCAAAGCCGAATTGGTGAAAGCACTGAAAAAATCCCGCCTTATCGTGGTTTTCGATAAGAATATCAGCTACGGTTCGGAAGGAGCCACCTGCTCAGAAATCAAAACAGCCCTTTACGGAAGTGGTGTAAATGCAGTAATACGAAACTTCATTGTCGGATTGGGTGGCCGTGATGTCAAAGCCAGGGAGTTGGCGGACGCGGTAAAAAAATCGCTATCACTACTGAAAGAAGGCATCTTAAACAGGGGATATCCCGAATGGATATGTTATATTTGAGAGGGTTTGCCCGTTGAAAATTAATGCCGTCAACCTGACCGAAATAGAATATCTACTGCCGGGGAACAGAACCTGCGCCGGTTGCGCCTTATCTCTCGCCTATCGCCATATTCTGAAAGCGCTGGAAGGGCGGGTTATTGTGACCGTGCCACCCAGTTGCCTCACGGTACTACACGGCATGTATCCAGTAACATCTGTCAATGTTCCCTGCGTAAATACGCCGTTTGCCTCCACTGGGGCATCAGCTACTGGCCTGGTTGCCGGGCTGAAAGCCTTGGGCAGAAAAGGATTAACCGTATTGGCTTTCGCCGGTGATGGAGGCACACACGATATCGGAATCCAGTCGTTGAGCGGTGCTGCCGAGAGACAGGCTGACTTCATCTATATCTGCTATGACAATGAAGGCTATATGAATACCGGCAATCAGCGCTCGAGCTCCACCCCGCTGGGCGTCATTTCCGGTACGACGCCAATTCTGGGCAAACAGCAGAAGCAGAAAGATATAACGGCGATAATGGAAGCACACGGCATCCCCTATGTTGCTACCGCCAATGCTTGCTATCCCCTGGACCTTTACCAAAAAGTCAGGAAAGCAAGGGAAATAGGGGGAACTAGGTTCATACATGTATTCACACCTTGCCCCACGGGGTGGGGCTTTCCTTTCAGCGACACCATCAAAATCGGCAAGCTCGCGGTAGAAAGTGGAATGGTTGTACTTTATGAAATTGAGGATGGTGTTTTTCGCCTTACCTCGGCCAGCGAAGCCATTGCTCGGAGGGGTAATCTAAAGCCGGTGAAAGAATACTTCATGGAACAGGGAAGATTTAAGAGCATTACTGAAGAGCAGATTAATGAACTGCAGGACTGGGTAAATGCCCGGTGGAAACGTTACCTAGAGCGGGCAACCGATTTATAATCCTCGGCTATTTTTCTATTGCTTTTTCTCATCCTTTATTTTTCCCCCTTAAGGTAACCAGGCCTTCTTAAGGCCTGGGAGACAAGTTGAACAATTCGCTGGTTTGTTGGGTTGGTAGCGGGTTAGGATAGGGGAAACCAATCAAGAATTTCCAACCTTATTCTTTAGTGAATCCCTCCACCACCGCAATCTCTTCCGGCGTAAGTCCGTAAAGTTCATACACCATCTGGTCAATATGCCGTTTTCAATTTCGCTAACGATGTTTGCGATACTACCATGAGACATCCCAGTCTTTTCCTCAATTTCTTTATAAGTGTAGCCAAGCAGGTAGCATTGAGCTACTTCAAGCCTTTTTACTCTGGATATTTCCTTCATTACCATACCTCCCATACATATGATTTTTTATTAAAACAAAAAACTATTTGACTTTTTGACCACTTGACCGATTTGACCATGTTTTTGACCCAATTGGATTTACTTCTGGATTATATTTTTGATATGTCATTTTGCAGCTAAATAACGATTGCCTCTTGATTGTCATCTGGAAAGACTATAATCCCTGCGGGTTTGAGCGAAGGTTAAGAAGAAGTCTTGTACCGACCGAGGGAAAAAACAATTATAATTGTTATGCTTCTCTATCTCGGCCAGCTAATAATGGGATTATGAATTTAGTGGGTAAATGTAAAAGTCTTGGAAAAAGTTCTACCTTTTATACAACACGGCCTACCACTAAGGAAGTTTCACAAGGTAGGTCTATCTGACCTGCCTTCGTTTTTGGCTGGGAAGATGAAACCCTACTCGTACGGAATGTAATCGGCAACTTTGGAGAGGAAAGTGGTTCTATTCGGGTAGCCTGATGGAGGTATCTGGGGTTCTAATCCATCACCACTCCTCCTTGACTATTCACGAGCAGGTTCACGTAGTATATTGGCAAATCCTTCAGAATTCTGTGGTGGCCGCAAAATAGGCCAGACGGCGGGAGAAGGCAGATACCTTTGCCTAGGGTAGAGGACTGTAATGTTATGGTACTGATTAATAACGAAATGCTACTTGCCAACACCACCCCCTCTCCAAAGTCGTGACTACCGACGACACGTACACTGGTTCATTCCTAATCCTAAAGTATGAGCTATTGATAAACTAGACAACCTATTGTAGAATAGTCAGGGGTACAAAAGTATGGGTAGTAAAAAGGACATGGAAAGCGATACTGGAACATTTAAGAAAGCAGTAACCATGGCTGAGAAACTAGGTGAATTAGCCAAGGAGGCAACTGAGGCATCGATAAGAGTATCACAGGAGGCGTTAAGTAGGGCTGAGGAAGTAAGCAAACAGGCTAAAGAGACGGCTGAGGCAGCAGCAAGAGCATCCCAGCAGGCGGTAAACAGGGCTGAGGAAGTAAGTAAATCGGCTGGGGAGGCGGCTGAGGCATTGAAGAGAGCCTTTGAGGAAGCGATAGGCAAGGCTGAGGAAACAATCGAATCGACCAAAGAAGCTGCTGAGACCTTGGTAAGAGCATTTGAGGAAGCAGTACATAAAGCTGAGGAAACAGTAAAATCTGCCAAGGAGACGGTTGAGGAGTCGGTAAGAGTATCCCAGGAAAAGATAAGCAGAGCTGAGAGGACAGGCCTAGCAGCCAAGGAGACGGCTGAGATATCGGTAAGAGTATCACAGGAGGCGATAAGCAGAGCTGAGGAAGTAAGCAAACGGGCTAAAGGGGTGGCTGAGGCAGCAGCCAGAGCATCGCAGGAAGCGGTGCGCAGAGCTGAGAAAGCAATTAAGTCGGCTGATGACACTGCCAAGGTGTATACAAAGGCTTTTGAGAAAGCAATAAGTAGGGCTGATGAAGCAAGTAAATCGGCCAAGGAGGCGGCTGAGGCAGCGATAATGGTATCTCAGCAAGCGGCAAGCAAGGCTGAGGAAGCGGGAAAGTCAGCCTGGGTGGCGGCTGAGCAATCGATAAGAGCAGCCAAGGAGGCGGCTGGGGAATCAATAAGATTATCACAGGAAGCGATAATTAAGGCTGAGGAAGTGGGAAAGTCAGCCAAGGAGACTGCTGAAGAATCGAAAAGGTTATCGGAGGAAGCAACGAGCAGGGCTGAGGAGACAGGCAAGTCGGCCAAGGAGATGGCTGAGGAATCAATAAGAGTATCACAGGAAGCGATAATTAAGGCTGAGGAAGCAGGAAAGTCAGCCAAGGAGACTGCTGAAGAGTCGATAAGAGCGGCCAAGGAGGCGGCTGAGATATCGATAAAAGCATCACAGGAAGCTACTTCTAAGGCTCAGGAAATAAGTCAGTCGACCACAGCGAGTGCTATGGCATGGATGAGGGCATCCCAGGAAGCAATAAGTAGAGCTGAGGAGGCAAGTAAATCGGCTAAGGAGGCGGCTGAGATGTCGGTAAGGGCGTCACAAGAAGCTATAAGTAGAGCTGAGGAAGTGAGCAAATCGGCCAGGGAGGCTGCTGAGGCATCAATGAGAGCAAGTAAGGAAGCTACTGAAGCGTCGGAAAAAGCAGCTGCGGAGGCGGCTGAGACGTCGGTAAGAGTATTCCAGGAATTGATAAGCGGTGCTGGCGGAATAGGTAAAACGAGCAAACAGGTAGCCAGGCAAACTGCTGATGCACTGATAAGAACACCCCAGGAAGATGATATCAAGATTAAGGAAACAGACGAGGCTTCCG
>Ga0114930_10000369_pt1 | contig 47948 bp, 25 predicted proteins | sample AnhtaG_FD_87300 | JGI IMG/M metagenome (GOLD analysis project Ga0114930, IMG submission 87300) | Deep subsurface microbial communities from Anholt, Denmark to uncover new lineages of life (NeLLi) - Anholt_01485 metaG | ecosystem: Environmental > Aquatic > Marine > Oceanic > Sediment | place...
AATCCTTCAGGACAAACTGTTACTTTTACTTCTAGTGAAAGCCGTATTATCGTAAAGTAAATACCAGTCTCAATCTTTGACAGTAAGAATTTTTCCAGTAGACTAAAAACCTGACAGAAAAAGTAGCCTGTCCCCATTTCCAAAGCCTTGAACCGAGTTTTTTTTACTTGCTAGGACAAATGTTACGTTTTTTAAAACCATAAAGCCTGAACTTCCTTCTCGGTCGCTTCGTCCATTCCCAAATATTTTCCTATGATGTACCGAAATAGATTTTACCTGTACAATATGGGAGAGAACCTCTTAAATTAGAAAATTTAGAGAAATTGCCAGAGCACAGCTAATAAGATTAACAGTATACAGGAGAAAGACAGTTTTCCTCTCTGAAAGTCCGTACTCGACAAGAGTATGGGAGATATGGTCACATCCACCCCGGAAGAATAATTTATTTGAAAAGGTACGCCTTATAAAGACAAATAATGTATCAAATGTTGGAACAAAAAAGATTAAAAAGAGAAATAATATCAGAGGAATAATTTGAGTTCTGCTGTTGGAGAACACTTGAAAACTCACGATGCTGAATGAAATTCCTAAAAAATAACTACCTGAATTCCCCATAAAGATTTTTGCAGGAGGAAAGTTAAAAAATAAAAAACCGAGGATACTGGCGCAGAGGATTAAGGATAGAATTGTTCCCTGACTATTATTTTGAATCATAAACAAAGAAAATATAGAAAGGCCGCAGATAAATGCAATCCCTCCTGACAATCCATCCATATTATCAATTAAATTAAAGGCATTTGTTATCCCTATTATCCAAATTAAAGAAAGAGAAAAATCGATTAAATTTGTTCCGGAGGCAGAAAAAAAGAATCCCTGGTGAATCAACATAACTGCTGCGATTATTTGAAAAATCAATTTTACTGATGGTTTAAGATTGAAAAAATCATCTAAGAGTCCAAGAGTGAAGATTAAAAAGAAAGGAAGTAGGAGATAAAAATGATTTTTCAACCTGGCCTCAATAATAAGAAATGGAACGAGAAAACTAAGGAATATGGCAATACCTCCCAGATTGGATTTTGGACTTTTGTGCCAGCGGTCTTTATTTAGGGAGACAGATATGTTGAGTTTTTTTGAGATTTTAATTAAGGCCAAAGTCAAAAAAACCGATAAGATTAAAGGAAAGAAAAAATACTTTATAAGAATAAACAAAAAAGAAGTTTTTATCATTCCTGCATTCTTTATTTAAACAATTCCAAACAGTAAATATTCCTGATTGATTCGACGGATAGAATAGGGGAGGAGGTTTCGTCCAAAAGAGGAGGATAATAAGGCGCTAAATCTAATATATTTTTGTCTGTAATTTTTTTACTCCGGGATTTTTGAGTTTTTATCCTTGATACAAGCAGTTCAGGAAGCTGGGTAAAAAGTGAAAAATAGCTCCAGAGATAAATTAAAAAAACTCTTAATTTGAAATTCAAGAGCGAATGTAGCGAATTTCTCATATCTTCTTTGAAGTAATTCTTCAGAAAGCCTCTGACGTAGTAAAATGAAAAGATTTTTATAGCGAACCGGAGCCGGTTTCTTATGACCAATTTAGATTTCAACTCCGGAAAATCCTTAAATGAACCTTCAAACTTATGATAGATTATCGCACGAGGCGCAGGAGTAATTTTCCAGCCCTTAAGCCTTGCACGGTAACTCCAATCAGTGTCTTCATAATATGCTCCGTAGTGATTATCAATCGGTCCAACATCTTCTAAAGATTCTCTTTTAAGCATAACAGCTCCAAAGCAGGCGGAAGGAACTTCTTTTAAATTATCAAACTGTCCGAAGTCAAAGTGACCAATAAAATTATCAGATCCCCATCCATGGGGCGGCACATAGTTTCCAATACTGTTAATGCAAGTCGGCAGAGAAAAAAAGAGCATCTTTGGAACTATTGCAGCCGCCTCTTTTTTTTGCTTTGCCTTTCTCAATAGCTCTGAAATAAAATCTTTATCCAGTACCGTATCAGGATTTAAAATTATGAAATAATCACCCGAGCATTTCTTAAAAGAAAGATTAACAGCTTTTGCGAATAGAATATTTTTTTTACTGGCCAAAACTTTAACATCGGGATAACTTTTGTTAATAATTTTTAATGAGTTATCTGTGGAATTGTTATCCCAGAGCACCACTTCTTTATTTTTATGAGTTTGTTTTCTTATTGAATTTAAGCAATCAACAATGAATTTTTCTCCATTAAAATTTATTATAATTAACGAGACCAAATCGTCGTAAAAACTATTCTCTTTTTTATTTTGAGGAGGATTTTTATTTGCTTTTTGGCTTTTATTTATAACTCCTGCAATATCAAGAAGATACATGTAGTATTTTAATAGATCTTCAGGACAATTTAACTTTTTACCTATTCTACTCTTGACCCGGTTAAGGCTGGAATTATTACAGGATTGCCAGATCATAGCACCAAGCTTATCTGTTCTAATGCGCTTGTTGTTTTTAAAAGCGAAATATATTTTTTTTGAAGTTTCTTTTATTTTTATTTTTTTATTTTTTGTGTAAGTTAACATTTATACTTTTTTATAGACTCCTTCGATTTTGTCGATGATATGAGGCCAGAGATAATTCTTTTTTACTTTTTTATAACCTGCTTCGCCCATTTTTTTTCTTGTTGCTCTGTCATTGAGGAGTTCCAGGATAGCTATTCCTAATTCAACATGGTTATCGTATTCCACGTGAAGTCCGTCTTTAAAATTGCTGACCAATGTACTGGAAGCGCCTGATCTGCAGCTAATTACTGGAATTTTATTGAGCCAGGCCTCTAAATAAACAATTCCAAAAGATTCATATTTTGACACGCTTACAAATACATCTGCGGATTTGTAGATAGCCTTTTTTTCATCTTTGCTGAATGAGTTGATTAAATATATTTTACCCCTTTTTTTTTGGTTATACTTATAAATGGCCTTTAAAATCTCTTTTGTATGTGCTGTGGGAGAGCCTGCAATGATTAGAGCGGTGTTTTCTCTTTTTTGCCAGACAATATCCATGGCCTTTACTAAGTTTATAATTCCCTTATGAGCTCCATGCTGTCCGACATATAAAATTATATTTTTTTCTTTAACTCCGTACTTTTTCCGAATGTTAACATTATTTCCTGGGAAATTTTCTTCTATGCCAATCCCAGAAATATAAATTTTATTCGGATTTACTCCTGCCTTTACTAAAAAATCCTTTTCCAGAGAAGTAAGGGTAATTATTGCGTCAGACTTTTTTAAAATTTTATAATAGAGCTTGTTATTGTATCCAGCTTTATCCTCAGTATGAATACATGGGATTATCACTAAAGGACATTTTTTCTTCTTTTTTAATAAATGAGCATAATAGACATTCCTTGTTGGTAGAGGGCAAGCACAGATCAGGTCGCAAGGGAAGTCCAATCCAGCTCTTTTATATTTTTTTGCCCGGGGTCCCTGCCAAAAAGCTCTAACCCAGCTGTTTCCGGGAAGTTTGAAAAACCAGAATAATTTATACAAATACTTCCATAGAGTCTGATTTTTTGTGCTGAATGGAATTCTTTCGATTTCCACTCCATTTATTGTATCTTTTCCCACAGGCAGGAGTTTTTTATCATTTTTTGGGAGGGTATAATCCTCTACTGAAAGTGCATTTGAAGCAACAACCTTAACAGCATGGCCTCTTTTTTGAAGCCTTTCTGAAATATTCTGCATTAAGTTTTCAACTCCTCCTATGGCTGGAAAATAATTGTGAACAAGATGAAGTATATTGAGATGATTCTTTTCCATTTTTGGAATTTCTTTCTTTCTAGGAAAAAGAATATGATAAAGCAGGAGAATAAAAACTCTCAAAGACAGGCCGATTAAAGCAAATAGCTTTTTTATAAGATTCCATTTTTTTATGTTATATTTTCTATAAAGCCTATATGCACTTTTATGAAAATCAAGAATTGACTTTAGCTTTCTTTTTTTAGTGCTTTCTCCGATTAAATGTACTGCTTGTGCAAAAGGATAATAAATGACTTCCCATCCTTGTTTCAGGAAGCGTGTGCACCAATCCGTGTCTTCCCAGTAAAGGAAAAAATTTTCATCCATCAATCCAACATCCAGGACAGCTTCATTTCTGACGAGCATCATAACTCCTGAAATCCAATCCACTTGTGTTGGTTCACTTATGTCTCGTGAGGCAATTATGTTTTTCCGGGTAAGTTTATTTCGGGGGAATAAGCGTGAAATAAGAGTAGTTCTTCCGAATAAGGCTGTCCAAACATTAGGGAACGCTCTTGCTGAGCCTTGGACGCTTCCGTCTAAATTTAAGATTTTAGGGCCTACAATGCCAATCTGAGGGTTTTTTTCCATATAATCGATTAGCTTGGCGATTTCTGGCGAAAGAGCAAAACAGTCAGGATTAATAAGGAGCAGGTATTCTCCCCTGGCATTCAATATCCCTAAATTTGCGGCTCTCGCATAGCCAAGATTTTTTTTATTGATTTTTATAATCGCTTGAGGGAAGATTTTTTTGATTTTTTCTAAACTGGAATCTTGGGAGGCATTATCAATTACAATAAGCTCTATTTTATATTGAGACGATAAATCGCCTAGAAAAGAGAAGCATTTATTTATATAATATTCTGAATTATAGGTTACAACAATAACACTGAGGAGAACCCCGGGATAAGGAGAAGGCTTTAAATCTGCCAGCGATCTTTCTAAATGTTTCACAAATATCTTGAAGTTATCAAGACTTATCGCTGGTGCTGAATTTTTTTTATTGATCCTGGAATAAAAATCTTTAATTTTTAAAAAATCTTGAGACGGCTTTTTTTTTGTACAAACAACAACAGTTCTGTAGCAAGGCTCTTTAAACTCGCTTTCATAATGGTGAGTATTAAAATAGGCATCCATAAATCTATTGATAAAAATCCAGGATAACTTATGCATAAAGGAATACTTCAAGGCCATAAAAAATAACCAGTTTTCGATGTTGCCTATAGAGAAATGAAATGTTTCCCCGCTTAATTTTTTTATTTTATTAAAAGTCGGCTGGAAGTCTGGCAGCCCTTTGTTCCTATGGTCTTTTAGCTCAACATGGTTGATGCCTAAGGTAGTTTGAATAAAATCTCCTAAAATCTTTTCAGCTTTTTTTGTTGTGGCACTAAAAAAGGGAGATGACAGGATAACTATATCTGAACTTACTCTGAATATTTCGTTTATAAAAGAACTCCTTTTTTTGTCTTTAATATGCTCCAGAGTATCCAGGGCAACAACAGCTTGAAATGATGAATCTTTGAATGGAATCTTCAAGCCATCTGCCTGTAAAAATCCTGGTTCATTATTCCAGGCTGGATCAATTGTATAAGTCAAACTTTCAGGAAGGAAAAAATTTATTAAACGAAATGTCTCGTCGATATTCCATAAATGGGACAGTCCGCCAACATCAAGAATTTTGATAGTTTTATCACCGAATATCTTTTTTAATATTTTAGAGCTTTCCAAATATCTGCTGTATTGGTCAAAGGGAAGGCTTATTTTATCCAATTTTTCGGTCATTTTTCTTGTGTGTCCATAAACCTTTTAAATCAATGTAGCCAAAATCCGATGGATCTCCTCCTTTTACAAAAAACTTAAATTTTCTTTCTAAGTGGTCATAAGGTTTTTTCAGTGTAAAATCATATACTGCTGCGCTGAAAAAGTACTCACCTCGTTTTAGACTTAAATTTTTTACTTTATAAAATACACTGCCTGATTTTGGGATTTTTTCTATTGGAAGACTTAATTTAGTATTTGGCCCACTGACCAGCAATCCAAAAGGCGTATAAAAGGCAACTCCAAATACAGGATTTTTAATTTCTTCAGATGCAACATAGTCAATTCTGGCAATAAACACCTCGCCACCAGTAAATGTATTTGTTACCTTTAAATTCTTATTCAAAAAAGTAACATTTGTGATCTTGATTTCGCCTGAACCCCATCTTAAGTAATCGGCTCCTTTTGGCGTCGTTTCTGCAGTAGTTTGTATTTTGGCGTCTGTTTTTTCCTCATCTTCCTCAGGAAGAGTCTTAATCCCTTTTAATAGATTCTTGTAATGGTTTATACCTTGGTAAGACTCTCCATTAAATTGGATTTTTCCTTCATCAAGAACTATCACGTTGTTACATAGCCGCGCTATTGTGTTCAGGTCGTGACTGACAATTAGAAGTGTTGAGCCTTTTTCTTTAAATTTTAAAATTTTTTCAAAACTTTTCTGCTGGAAGGGCTCATCCCCAACTGCAAAGAGTTCGTCAATAAGAACAATATCTGGCTCCAGATTTGCCACGATAGAGAATGCCAGTCTTATAAACATACCTGAGGAATAATTTTTTAGAGGAATATTTATGAATTTCTCCAGGCCGGAAAAATCTACGATCTTAAAATAATTTTTTCTGATGGTTTCATTCGTTAAGCCCAATAAAGTTCCAGACAGAAATATGTTTTCTCCACCTGTTAGTTCAGGATTAAAACCTGCTCCTAACTCAATTAATGGTGCTATCTTTCCGTTAACCCATAACTTTCCTTCTGTTAAAGGTAAAATCCTTGCCAGACTCTTGAGTAAAGTGGTCTTTCCAGAGCCGTTGAGACCTATTATTCCTAAAACCTCTCCTTTATTAGCTTCAAAATTTATATTTCTTAATACCCAGAATTCTTCCTTTTTTATTTTACCCTGGAATATTTTGAGCCCTTTTTTTCCTTTTTGGTATTCATGTTTCAGGAAAAATCGTATCCCTAAATTTTCTGTTTTTATGGATAAGGTATTGTCCATTTTCCTAATCTGTTTGTCTAATCCTTCAAGCTCCTAAAATTTGAAGATAAAGCTCTCTTTTTTCCTCAGGAAAATATATATTCCCAGGCCAAACGTGATAAGAGAAAGGCCACACACTATACATGTTTGTTCTAATGGAGGCATTTTTGCGTAATAAAATGGATACCTGAAATATTCAACAAAATAATATAAGGGATTTATTTTAAAAAATTTTTCTAACTTTGGACTTAATACAGAGAGAGGATAAAGAATGGGTGTGAGAAAGAATAAAGCCTGGAATCCTATAGCAATAATATGAGGTGTATCTTTAACATAAACATAACTTGTTGCAAAAAATAAAGAAAGACCCAATGAGAAAATAAAGATTAAAATAATTACTACAGGGCTTAAGAAAAGCACAAAAGATATTTTTCCTTTAAGTATAAATAAGAAAATAAAGAGGATAAGGGATAGTGTTAAATGATCGATATATTGGGAGATAACTGTAGCAAGGGGAAATATAAGTTTTGGTGTGTAGATTTTTTTGATCAGCTCCTGGTTATTTACAATGGAATGGGTGGCGATAATGCTGGTTTGTTGAATCATCCTCCATGATACAAGCCCGGCAAAAAGGAAAAGAATGTAATTTTCCATCTGGATTCGGATTATTTGAGAAAAGACGAGCGCCAGGATACCTAAATAAAATAAAGGATTTAATATGTGCCATAAGAATCCAAGGAAGGAATTTTTATAACGCAGCTTGATATCAGATTTAATAAGATTTACAAGGAGATGCCTGAAAGAATATATTTCTTGAATTTCGTGAATAAATTTACTTAGCATAATACACGTCTACCTGAATTATTCATAAAAACTGCCGACACTATCAATTATTTTCAATGATAAAAGCCTATTACAATGATTTTTTCTCAAAGTTATCATCGATAAATTCTCCGGGAGCTCATTTTATCTTTATGTCAGCATTTTTTACTCTTCGAGCGAGCCGATCTCACGAGATTGCCGCGTCGCTTTGCTCCTCGCAACGACGTCTGCATTGTTGCAGCGCATTCGCAGTGAAAGACCACAACTTCACGCACTACGCCTCGCAATGATATCACAATTTGCGAGATTGCCGCGTCGCTTCGCTCCTCGCAACGACGCCTACGGTAATCTCGACTCGTGAATAATCCACGTTTACCGGATTCAAGTGAGATAAAAAGACAGAAAAATATTTTTTTGCTATGTTATAAAATTGAATCTTATAAAGAGAATAAAAAATAAACACAATAAATCTTGCCAATAACCCAATATTGGAAACCAACCAGAGAAAAGGGAGCCATAGAGGAGAATAAAACTTTTTAAAATAATAATACCTTGAGGTGTAATTTGCCTTTAAAGAAAGGATAGTTATTTTTTTTCGTTCTGAGCCCAGAAAGTGAATGATTCGCATGGAACCCCAGTAGTGAAGTTTATATCCCTTATTTTTCAGTCGTTTACAGATGTCCATATCTTCAAAATAAGAAAAATATTTTTCATCAAAACCAGATATTGTAGAAAAGATCTCTTTTTTGATCAAAAAACATCCGCCGCAAATAAATTCTGCAGGATGGTCGTTCCAGTACTTTTGGAAAGGGAAAAATCGAGCATTAAAAATTCTAACAGAAGGGAGCAACGCATAAAGTCCAAGTTGTTCAAAAAAATGGTCAAAAGGTTTTACTATGTATCCGGAACATATTCTCTGAATTCTACCAGAGGGAAAGACGTGGTAAAAACCGCCTCCGGCAACATCACTGTTTTTTGATAAAGAAACGAAGATTTTCTCTGGAATGGGATCCTTAAATTCTATATCGGGATTGATAAAAAAGAGATATTTTCCTGAGGCAGGTCTTGCACCCTTGTTGCATGCTTTGGCAAATCCTTGGTTTTTTCCATTTCTGATTAATAGGATGTCTTTTCTTTTATTTAAAATATCAAGGGTTCCGTCTTTAGAACAATTATCAACGATTATAATTTCGTGACCGATGTCTTTAAAACATTTTGAGATTGATTCGAGGCAGTTCCCGATATATTTTTCAGAGTTAAAAGTCACAATTATTATTGAAATTTTTACCATTTATCTTTTTATAAGAGCGGTTATAAAATTATAATTTCACGCTTTCAAATGTCTTTAGCATGTTTTCAACAGTTTTTTCCCAGGACAGTTGTTTGACTCTTTTAAGCCCTTTTTCGATCAACTGTTTCCGCTGGTTATTTTTATTGATTATTTTCGTGATAGCATTAAACCACTCTTTTTTATCTCCAGGATCGCAGAGGAGAGCTGCTCCTCCTGCTGATTCAGGAATAGCTGTTGAATCAGAGCAGACTACCGGGCATCCGCAAGCCATTGCTTCTACAATAGGCAGCCCAAATCCCTCGTAAAGTGAAGGAAGAATCAGACAGGAAGCTGCGTTATATAAGCACAGCAATTCTTTTTTTGACAACTCATTCAATTTATGAATATTTTTCTGGAAGTGAGACGCTTGAATCCAATTTAGGATTTCTTTTTCACCGTCTCCTGGAGGGCCTGCCAAAACTAAGTCAAGTGGGTTTTGCCCGTTCATTTTTTCAAAAATATCCAGCAAGAATGGGATGTTTTTTCTTCTGTGAGTCTCTCCTACTTGAAGGACAAATTTATTAGTAATATTAAATTTTTTCTTCAAAAAATCCCGGGCTTCGTTTTTATTGATTATTTTGTAGTATTCCTCCACCCCCGGGGGAACAACCACGATCTTTTCCTCAGGAATTCCCAGGATAGAAATGAGGTCATTCCGTGTGTGCTGGCTTAAGGTTATTATTTTTCTTGCTTTTCTGGCTGATAATTTTATGAATGATTTTATATAAATTAGTTTATGGATTTCCTTTTTATGAAACAGTTTTTTTAGTCTGTACCAGTGTAGATCAAATATTGTGACAACGGAGGGGATACTTAGAGGTATCGGCAATATATTTGATGGGGAAAAAAATAGTGATTTTTTGCTTTTTAGTTGGAAAGGCAAAATGAACTGCTCAAAAAAAACGCGGGAAGTTTTTTTATGAGGATTTATAGGACATGCTATATACTTGAATTTTTTCTCTGGATTAAAAAAATCTAAAGTTTCTTTATTTAAAAGAAGTACAGGTTCAAAAATTGAATTATCGGTCTTACTCAAGTATTTAATAAAATTTGAAGAATATATTTCAGCTCCGGCTTTTTTTGGCGTAAAAGGAATTAAGTTGATGTATAGATTTATCTTTTCTTTATTCATTCTACTCATTTAGCTTTAATCAAATAAACACGGCAAGCAAAAGGGGAAATTTTTAATTGAACTCCTTTATAAATTTTTTTCATAAATTATTTTTATTCCTAATTAATCCACTGGTAGTTATGTGATGGTGGATAAATTTCCTTTTATAGGCTTTTCTTTTCCTGCCGATTTTCTTAAAACATAGATGTTGCAGTCAACGAACGAATGGGAATTTATAAAATCCTCGGTTAACATTTTACGCTGTTCCTCATGGCGTGTTTTCAGCACGAAGTGTTGTTCAGGAGGTAAGAAGTTTAATCCCTCACAGTAAGCCTTTAGATCGTCTGTTTCAATCCCTTTCTCCAGAATTCCGTACTTTTCCATCACTTCGATCGAGGCTTGTGCATGTTCATGGTCACTGCCAGGCTCAGCGAAGACTACGGGCCCATTCTCTTTTAAAACCCTGAAAAAATGAGCTAAGGCTTTTTTACGGTTTGCAATATGATGAAATGCATCATAACAAAGGATTGAATTGAGGCAGGTATTTTTTATCGGTAAATTTTCAATATCAGCGATGATTAGATGGGGTCGGATATTTCTCATTCTTTTTATCCCGACATCTATATATTTTCTGCAAATATCAACTCCAATGGGTTCAAATCCCATTTTTAAAAGCCATTCGGTTGTCCAGGAATATCCCGAGCCAACATCCAAGACAACGTTGTTTTGTTTGAGCTGTAAAAAAGGTAAAACTGAGGAAAATCTTTTTATCAGATTCTGGGTGAATTCTGGATTATCCTTATTAAAAGGGGAGGAATAACCCGGTCCGAAGAAGTCTTGATCATCAACTTTGTCTTTTATAGAAATCTCTGCTTTTTTGTAGTCCTGGATCTCATCCTGTATTTTATTCTTTTGGGCTTGGAAGAATTTTGTTCTTTTTTGCAGTTTTTTATAAAGTTTACCGGGTAAATGGTCAGAAAACTCAGATAAAAACTTAATATCTTTTTCCCAGTCGCGAAGATGATCGGGAAGTAACTCCGGGACAAAATTTGAAATCGGATACCAGTGGTTACATTCCCCGCATATTAAAAGGCCTTTTATAATATCTGCTGCATTGTCCATCTCAAGTGGATCTGGTGAACACGCATGTTTTATCAGGATTTTTGTTAAACTCGTATTTTTCTTAAAGTTGGGAACTGGCCCGATTAAAGAATCCTTTTTGTTTATTTGATAGGAAAGAATATCAAAAGTATCGTTAAAATCTATTCTAATCTCTTTTAAAGCTGTCCGGATTAAATCTCCTCCACAGTACGGACAGAAAATAAAATTTAATAATGAATATCTCATGTAACTTTTCTTCTTGTTTTGACCAAAAAGAGTGATGTATCCATTTTATATTTGCCGCTTAAAGACTTTAACCAGATAAATCTTGCTTGAAGATTAAGTCTTTTTTCCATTCGTTTTTTTGGCAACGGCTACCAGGGTATCTCCTCTGAGCCATTTTTTAGACCATTTATGTATTGTTCTTTTTGTTCTTCTAGCCGGATTCAAGTCGGAGTTAAAATTTTGAATATTTTTTGGATTTTTTTCTTCAATAAGCATTATATCAGCGTATTCATAAAGCTGTGTTTTTTCCATTTTTTTTAAACTTTCTAATTTTTTGTTTAAGCTCTTGAATACATAGTAACTTAATTTTTTTTTATCATGTGTATATTCCGGATTGAACTGTAGTAAATTACGAATTCCTAAAACACGGAAATTTGCTTTTTGAATTATATAAGAAAGCGTATTGTGGGAGAAAATGGAAAAGTGTTCTTCAGGGGATAAAACAGCCCAGCTCCCCCTTAATAAAAGGCGGCTTAAACTGTCAAAATCAGGTGTGCCTATCAAAAGGATCCCTTCCTTTGTTAAGATTCGATTTATTTCCTTCAGTGTTAAAAGTGGATTTCTCAAGTGTTCTATAGTATCAATAAGAGCAACAAGGTCAAATTTATCTGCCGGTAAATGCAGGTCTTCGAGTTTCCCTTCGTGGACTTTCACTTTAACTATGTTTTTAGCGTATTTTGAAGCTACGCTTGAGAGTTCAATACCTTCTGCCTCCCAGCCTATTTCTTCTGCTGCTTTTAGAAAGAAGCCCGCACCGCATCCTACATCAAGGAGCCTTTTTCCAGGTGTGAAAAACTTGGAAATCAGTTGAAGGAAGATGTAAAAATGGCTCCTGATAGCGCCTAGGTCATAATAAGTTGGCAAGGCTTTAAAAGCAGGTAAGTATTCATCAAAGAAAAATGAATCTGTGTATCTTTTGAAAAGTTCTGATTCTTGAAGGATTGGATTGGCATAAACAAGTCCGCATTCCATACATTTAACCAGATTCATTTCAAATTTTGTAAGAATTTTTTTGTACTTATAACTCTGGCAAATGTGGCAGTTGATAAGTTCTGTTTTTTTTGCTGTTCTATTCATGTAAGAAAAAAAATTATTAAAATGTAATTTTGTTCTATTTAGAATTTATTTTTTATAGATTAGTCTTTTTAATCTGAATTTGAAACCTGAAGGCAATATCTTTTTTAAACGGGGAAATTTGTTCAAATATTTCACAGGACTGCCGGAGAATTGACTTTTTACTTTATCTCCACTGCCGGCGAAAATTTCTGCTCCTTTAATTTTTTTCAATTCAGACAACATTTGTGAATTACGAAGTTTTTCCTTTAAAGGTAAAAGCAAATTATCCCAGTAAAATTCTTTTTCCACTTTCTTTATATTTCTTTTGAATCTTTCCCTGAGTTTTTTATCCTCCATGGATAGGATCGCTTTTTTAAGTTCTTCTTTATCAGAGGGAGTGACAGTAATTCCGAGCGAGTTCTTTTGAATGTAGCTTTCAAAAAAATCCCCTTTAGAACAGATAACTGGGAGGTTAAAGTAAATATAATCAAGTACTCGTGTTCTAAAAGAAAATTGAGTCTCAAAATGCTCCAGATGTGCGGAGACTCCAATATCAGATTCGAGAAAATAGTTATGCCGCTCGTTGTAGGGAATCCAGTTTTTATTGAAGAATATAAATTTGTTTAATAGATTTTTTTGGGAAGCTAATTTTTTTGCCTCCTCAGCTTTTGGAAACTTCATGAGTTTAGGATTGGGATGTTTTGTGGAAAGAAAAAAAAGCTTGAAGTTCTGATTTATTTTAGTAACTTCTTCCATAGCTTCAATAAGGATAATAGGATCGAACCAGTTTGAGAGGACACCGCCCCAGATTAGAATAATATCTGATTCGTTTATATCAGGAAATATACCTCTAAGAACGTTTGCGTCTTTTTTCTTTTTTCCCTCCCTGATTCCAAAGGGAATTACAGTAAATATTTTTGACAGGTCTCTGTCAAATCTCATTAGATAAGGATTAATTTTGTTGATAGCAGTAAGCATCCCTGAATATAAGTCTTTCTGTCTTTTATTGGCACAAAGGAAATGATGGGAATTTAGAAGTAAATTTAAAAGGACTCCGAGGTCCCTGTTATGTATAAGCTGCCGGTCTGCCAACTTAGATTTTTTTGAATCATGAACAAATAGATTTTCAAGTATAAAGGGAATATATAGATCGGCAATAATGAATTTATTTAGATTTTTTAACTGAGGGAATTTATCCAGGATGTAACCTGAGAGGATAAAAACATTAAATTGAGAGGCAAAATTAATAAGTTTTTTCTCTTTGTCTAAGGAGTATTTGAAAAAAGTTAATTGAGGAAGGTCTTTGTTATTTATTTGTGAAAAATCTGGGCAGGCGATCCCGACTTCAAAGTCTTTTTCTTTAGATAAGGAAGCAGCCATTTCCCACACCCGGATTCCAGGCCCTGCCATATTTTTTCCGATTATGTCATCACAAAGAAGGAGGATTTTTGTTTTACCCATCAGTTTTCAACCCGAGTATATTAAATATTGGTGCTGCCCTCGTTTAGCGAAAATATATATAAATTGTTTTATAAGATTAACATTCATAGATTTAAGATGCAAATTTTTTGGACAAGCATTTGGGGATAGATCTTGTTATTAAGGGGAGAAAAAATTTCTTTCCTGGATTATCAGGGCATTTCCCTAATAACGCCTGATTCCAAAGAGGGGTAAAATAAACAAAGATTGGATGTGCTTTTCTTGAGATGATAAGGGAGCTCGTAGTGAGCCCCCTTAATTTGTGTCCATCTTGTGCTTAAAACGCACCTTTAAAAGATACTGAACTTCGGTAAAATCTTTATCTTGGTGTTTATTCTTCTTTTTAATCCAGTTTCGTCTTGAACGAGGAATACAAGATTATACTCGCCGATAAATCCGGGTCCTGGCAGCCAGAAGAATATTCCTTTCTGCATGTTCAGGGTTGAGCCAATGGGAAGAGGTCTGAGTTCCTTGCCTACTATCATATAACCTTTGTAATCTATGCCCTTACCAAGATCAACCGCTACTCTCTCAACTTCTCTTATTTCTATGTTGACGATTCCAAGATTATCAACCAGCACTGTTTCAGGCCTAGAGTGTCTCTTGAATCCTCTTAAAATTTTAACAGGTTCAAAACTACTTGGTAAGCTATACATAGATTCAAGCGAGTATGGAGTATGATGTTCAACTCTTCGACCCTTCATTCCTGATTGTAGGAAACCTGCTGCTTGTGTATTGAGTATTGTAAAGTACCTTGTTCCTATACCGGCTGTACTTCCTGCACTATCTTCCACACTCCAGGCAATTGTATGCTCTCCATTTATGTATTCTGTTGTGTTGATGTAAAAATATCCCACAGCTCCATCACTGTTTGCATATCCTGTAAAGAGTCCAGCAACATCTGACCTGTACTGGTTATACACAGGATTTCCGGCTTCCTCTCCATCTATTAGTGCTGTGATTGTTGATCCATCATCCGGGATGTAATTCGGCTGCGGTGTCAGAGCCCAGCCAAAGTTAATAAAATCACTACCTGAAGCTTCTCCTCCCTGCGTTGGTGTATCAATCGTTCCAAAGGGCTTGATGTCACTTGTGTTATCACAGGTTATTGTTGTTGTCCCTAGCTCACTGCTGTTTCCTTCCCTGTCTTCGGCGACTACACGAATCGTGTAAGTGCCATTTCCTTGATTTGGTAGATAATTCGTCAGCAGCATGTATCCCCAAGCTGCTTTGTAATTTAATGGATACTCGGGATAATCCTCTTCAACATCTGGCCTTGCTCCTTCTACCTGTATAGCATCTCCTATATAAACCAGGCCATTATCTGATGTCTCCTCACTTCCAACAGCTTCTCTCCACACAATAATCCTGGTTACTTCTAAGTCATCAAGTGCCCAACCGGACACAGGTATTGCTCCTGCTACTCCTGTAGTGCCGTTTATAGGCGTATCAATGGAGCCGAATGGCGCCTGGATTGAGGCTGAGCCATATATTTCCAGGGTCACATTTATAGTCTGAGGCGAATTTGTTGCGTTTGAATCTGCTATGGTTATAGTTCCTGTATGTATTCCTTCTGATAATCCGGTTGTAGTGACAGAAACAGTTATTTTTTCAGCTCCTGTTCCACTGGTAGGTGTAACCTGCAGCCAATTCTCAGATGGAGTTGCTGTCCAGCTAAGCGCCAGGCCTCCTGTATGGTCAATGGTGATGACTTGAGAGCCTGTCGAACCGCCTCCAGCAGCAGCACCAAAGTAAAGCTCGCTTTCGCTTATATCGATCTCTCCAGGTGAAGTTGAATTATTCACAGTAACTGTAACTTCATCTTCTGCTGTTTTCTCTTCTACGTCATATGCTGTTACCTTTATGGTGTGAATGCCTTCAGTGAAGGTTGTTGTATCCCATTGGTATACATAAGGGGAGGTGCTGTCTGTCTCTTTTAATTCGTCATCCACGTAGAACTCAACCTTAGTAACTCCTGTTTGAGCTATGGCTACAGCCTTTATCCTTACTGTTCCTTTTACATGCGCCTCGTCAGACGGTGAGGCTATCTCTACTGCAACTCCTGCTGCTTCGCCCGTTCCTTCAAGGACACCAAAACTAGCCGGCTTTCCTCCCAGCTGAGCCAGTTCCGTATATCCACCATAAGTAAGGGCTCTTATCCCGCCTGAGGGCGATGCGCCTGCAGCAACTTCGAACATGCCTACAACATATGTGTTATCAGCAAAATTTAATCCGTCAAACAAAATATTGCCATTGGAAAGAACGTCCAGGTGATAGATCTCAATGTTACTATACATCAAATTGATCTCGAATCCGGTTAATACGCTGTAGAGCACCAGCTTGTTCACTCCTTCCTTGAGTCCTGCCATGACTAATTGGCCCATCGTCTCTTCCATCAGCGTTACTCGTTCAATAAGTTGTGGTTCGATTACTTCCGGTTCCGGGTACAGTTTTACAACAGTTCTGTATTCATCCCACCACGATGCCATCAGGCCATATACGTTGTTTGTAGAATCATCCACCTCATAATTCAACATGTATGCTCCTGCCGAGTCTGTAAATCCTTGGCAGTAATCTTGTGAATGTCCTTCTGCCAGCTGATTTGCATCATATAGCGGCGTGTAATCTTCTCCGGAATGCCCAATATACGGAGTCTTTTCCGCTTCACTGTCTATACGTCCCAGATCCGCTGATAATTTGTATACTCCGTGATCCCAGCCTGAGCTAGAGATCCTCATCCCGACATAAACTCTATCATCCGGGAATTGTGCGATCCACCCGACCTCTGACGGTTCTGCCAGGTTCTCCAGCGAATTGTCGGGATTCAGCTTTCTCAGCCATCTCTGGCTTGTTGACTCTGTCACTCCTCCCATAATGATTGTCCCATCTTCTGTTACATGCCAGTGGTGGATTGTGATGTTTTCATTGATTAAATCCTCAATGTTGTTTTCGTCAGTATACTTCCTCAGTATCAACTTTCCTTCATAATCTTTTGCCAGATAATAGATATTGCCAAGTCCATCAAACTGGAGGTTTGGACTGACACTCTGTGTGTTCCACTCCAGAGACGACAGGTCTTTATCAATCCCTTTATATTCATTTGTTGTTGGATCAACCTTCACTAATAAGTAGCTGTTGTTATCCAGGAGCTGTAATGGATGCTTAAAGAAGACATATAGTTCTCTTGCCGGGCTAAATTGAAACTGGGAAACATCCGGGTCTGACGAGATAACTTCACTGATATTCCCATTCAGGTCGATTTTTCTCAATTTACTGTCAGAATTAACGAAGATCACTGTTGCTCCAGTAAAATCAATGGAGAAGATATTGTTCGCATTGTCTATGATAACCGTTATGCTATCCCATGTCTTCTGACCGATCGTGTCATACGCTATAGCTTTTACTTCCCTGTAGCCATCCACAACAGTAGATGTATCCCAGGTGTATGTGTAGGGGGAGGACATATCTGTTTCCAGAAGGGTTCCTTCGACATAAAATTCGATCTTATCGATCCCCAGGTCATCCGATGCATCCGCAATAATACTTTTTGTTCCCCTGATGACAGCTCCATCTGCTGGATATGTGATCGATACCTGCGGAGCTTCATCTCCTCCGTTGTTTACGAGCACAGATATTGTATCCACTGCAGTGTTGCCATCAACATTATAGGCAACAGCTTTAATCTCATGGGACCCGTTTAGAGATAATGTAGTATCCCATTCGTATTCATAAGGAGAAGTTGTGTCTTCACCTAAACTTTCTCCATCGATAAAGAATTCAACTTTACTGATACCAAAGTCACTTTCAGCTGTGGCTTGAATTGTCACTGTATCCATGATTGTGTCTTCTTCGATTGGATTTGTTATTTCAACGCTGGCTGCTCCACCTGTCTTAAATTTCACTATTCTCTGGTTACCTTCATCGACAATATAAACATGTCCTGAGGAATTAACTGCAATATCAGTAGGATTCTCGAATAGGTAATCGCCATATCCGCGGTTTCCCCATCTGGCTAATAACATACCTTCGGGCGAAAATTTCACAACCTTACAATTTTCTGTATCAACGATATATATACAACCTTCACTGTCAACAGCTATTCCCATAGCCCATTGAAACTGGTGGTCCTCCTGTCCCCATTCTCCCCACTTCCTCAGGAATGTTCCTTCTGTGTCAAACACCTGAATACGATTATTTCCGGAGTCAAGCACATAGATATTATCTTCGTCATCAATAGCAATATCCTGGAGATGCTGAAAATTTCCGTCTTCAAAGCCCTGTTCTCCCCATGTGCTGATAAACGATCCATCAGGTCCCAGCTTTATAACTCTATGATTTTCTGAATCGGCTATGTACCAATTTCCTTGACTATCTATGGCTATACCTTCCGGACAGTTTAGATTCTCATCTTCCTCTCCTTTGTTTCCTCCTGAGTCGAGGTAATTTCCATCAGAATCAAAAACTATAACTTCGTTGTTGTCTCGAACTGATACGTAAATTTTTCCGGAATCATCAACAGCTATTCGCATATTACCGCTTAAACGGTATACTTCTTCACTTCCTTCATTACCAATTTCTGAAAGGTAACTTCCCATCGGAGTGTACTTCACAATTCTTTCCCAGAAAGTCACATAGACATTGTCATAGTTGTCCACAGCAATACCCCATGGACGTCCATATTCTTCTGTTTTCCACGCTATTGCAAACTCGTATTTTTCCGTATTGAGAACTCTTACAGTGATACTCGCGGCTGTACTCTGGCCGAGCGTATCATATGCCCTAACTTCCACGACTTTATCTCCTTCCCATTCCATCAAAGTATCCCAGGTGTATTCATAAGGGGATTCCGTAACAGAACCAAGAAGTTTGTTGTCGATATAAAATTCAACTTTCTCTATTCCATTATCATCTGAAGCTTCAGCTTCAATAAGGACTTCGCTCCTCACAACCGCTCTGTCTGACGGACTTGTTATGGACACTGTCGGAGCCTCGTCTCCGCTGTTGTTTACGACCGCAGTTATTTCAGCTTCAACGCTCTGGTCTCCTGATGTATAAGCCACTGCTTTTATTGTATGCGGGCCATCTGAATACGTAGTGGTATCCCATTCATATTCAAAGGGAGAGGAGGTGTCTTCACCAACTATAACTCCATCGATTAAAAATTCAACCTTGCTGATCCCAACCGCACTTTCGGCTTCAACATGAATCGTAACTGTATCTAGTACTGTAGTTTTGTCTCCGGGGGTAATAATTTCAATTGTAGGAAGCCATGTTGATCTGAATTTAACAATTCTGTTGTTGTTGGTATCTGCAACGTAAACATTAAAGTCAGAATCCACGGCAACATCACCTGGAAAATTGAATTGATAATCACCACTTCCCATGGTTCCCCATTTAGAAAGGAACTCGCCTTCAGAGGAGTACTTCTGGATCCTGTTGTTATTTGTATCAGCGACATAAACGTTACCTTCAGAGTCGATCCCGATTCCTTGAGCCCAGTCAAACTGATAATCTTCTTGTCCCCAAGTACCCCAGGCTCTTATAAACGTTCCATCTGGACCTAACACCTGAATACGTCCATTCCCGCTGTCAACCACATAGATATTCCCGGAGCTGTCAACAGCAACATCCCTCGGGTCAGTAAACTGTCCTTCTTCCCAGCCTTGCCAGGTTCCCCATTTGAAGAGATAATTTCCTACGGAATCAAATTTTAATACTCTGTTATTCCATGCATCGCAGACATAGACGTTACCCTCACTATCCACAGTTAAGCCTTGTGGCCCGTTAAACTGATTGTCTCCACTTCCAAAGCTTCCCCATTTGAGGAGATAAGTTCCATTGGAATCAAATTTTATTATCTCGTTATTTTCTTCACAGGAAGCATAAATATTACCTGAATTATCCACGGCAATATGCATATTCCATGAGAACCAGAACTCTTCACTTTGCCAGTCCTCAATGTTTGCAACAGGAGTTCCATCAGGTGCATACTTCAGTATTCTGTGTCCGCCTGACACATAAATAAATCCATCTTTATCTACATCTATTCCTTTGGGATTATCAGCGCTCCAGTTTGCCAAAAACTCAAATTCTTCCTCATTTTTGACGATTACTGTGATACTCGTCTCTGTACTCTGCCCGATAGTGTCATAAGCGACAGCCGATATTTCACACTCTCCGTCTTCCAGTACTCGTGTATCCCAGCTGTATTCATAGGGGGATTCTTCATCCGTACCCAGAAGTTCATCCATTACGTAGAACTCAACCTTATCGATACCTTTGTCGTCGGATGCTTCTGCTTTGAGAGTCACAGTACCCAGAACTTTAGACTCTTCTTCTGGATCTGTTATCGAGACTGTGGGAACCTCATCTTCTGAATTGTTCACTACCAGCGTGATTTCATGTTCTTTAGTCTGACCTTCTCCATTTGAGGCTACAGCTGTTATTGTATAAGTTCCATCCGATTCTGCAGTTGTATCCCACTCATATTCATAAGGGAAGGAGGTGTCTTCACCAACACTTGTACCATTGATAAAGAATTCTACCTTGCTGATCCCTATGCCGCTGTCAGCACCCGCCTTGATCGTCACTGTACCGCTGACAACCGCTTTGTTTTCTGGACTTGTTATTTCAACTGTTGGAAGCCATGTGGACCTGTATTTCATAACTCTGTTGTTATCAGAGTCAGCAACATAAACATAAAAATCAGAATCTACTGCAACATCAGTGGGATTATGAAATTGAAGGTCACTACTTCCCATACTTCCCCATTTGGCAATAAATTCTCCTTCGGGCGAATATTTTACTATCCTGTGATTATTCGAATCTGCAATATATACATAACCGTCAGGATCGAGCGCAATTCCACGAGGCCAGTCAAACTGAAAATCATCCTGCCCCCAACTGCCCCATGCTCTTAGAAACGTTCCATCCGAAGCTAATACTTGAATACGGTTATTCCCGGAATCAACTACAAAAATATTACCGGAGCTGTCAACAGCAACATCCTGGGGATTGGAGAACTGTCCATCAGCCTGTCCCTGCCAGCTTCCAAATTTGGCTAGATAATTTCCTTCAGAGTCATATTTAACTATCCTGTGGTTCTGCTCATCAGCAACATAAATATTCCCTTCGCTATCTACGGTTAAGCCTTGGGGCCAGTTGAACTGGTCGTCCGCACTTCCAAAACTTCCCCATTTAGTGAGATAATTTCCTACGGAATCAAATTTTATTATTTCATTGTTGTCTTGATTTGAAACATAAATGTTGCCGGAACTATCAACAGCTATCCGCATACTCCATGAGAGCATAAATTCTTGCATTCCTTGGCTTTCTATCATGAAAACATAAGTTCCACTTGTCGTAAATTTTATTATCCTGTTCTGGCCTGCAGTATAAACATATCCTTTGTTGTCTACAGCAATGCCTCTTGGATTGTCAGCCACCCATCCGGTTAAATATCCAAACTCTTCTCCGTTGCTCACTGTTACAGTGATGCTAGCCTCTTCCTTTTGACCAAGTGTGTCATAGGCAGCAGCCTCTATGCTAAAATCCCCGTCTTTTAATGACCTTGTGCTCCAGATGTATTCATAGGGGGATTCCAAATCTTCACCCAGCAGAATCCCGTCGACAAAGAACTCTACCTTATCGATTCCCACGTCATCGGTGGCATCCACTTCGATAGTCACATCTCCCTGGACAGTCGCTCCATCCGCCGGACTCGTTATCGATACTGTAGGGACCGCATCTCCAGTATTGTTCACAATTACAGTTATCTCAGCTTCTATAGTTTTGCTCTCTGTGTTATAGGCTATGGCTTTAATTATATAGGTCCCGTCTGAAGACGATGTTGTATCCCAGCTGTATTCAAAAGGAGAGGAAGTGTCTGTAGATGATAAAGTATCATTTAAATAGAATTCAACTTTACTGATTCCGATGGCACTGTCTGCAGTGGCTTGAATTAAAACTGTATCGCTTAATATTGCATAATCAACTGGATTTGTTATTTCAATGGTTGGAAGCCAGGTCGACCGGAATTTCATTATTCTGTTATTCCACATGTCTGCGACATAAACATTTCCGGAAGAATCCACTGCAACATCATGTGGATTATCAAACTGAAGATCACCGGTTCCCTGAGTGCCCCATTTTGCGATAAATGTCCCTTCAGATGAGTACTTCATGATCCTGTGATTCTGTGAATCAGCCACATAAACATTGTCTTCACTATCTATCGTTATTCCTCTCGGGTCACGCATCTGGTCATTTTCAATACCCCAGTTTCCCCACATTCTGACAAATGTCCCTTCTGAGTCGAGGACCTGGACACGATGATTCCAACCTTCGGTGACATAAATATTGCCGGAACTGTCGATAGCGATATCCATAGGATTGGAAAACTGTCCATTACCACTTCCTTCACTTCCCCAAGTAGCGATAAAGGTTCCTTCAGAATCAAATATTGATATCCTGTGATTCATTGAATCGCAGACATAGACGTTACCCTCACTATCTACAGCTACACCTTCCGGTGAGTTAAATTCACTATTCCCGGTGCCCATGCTTCCCCATTTGGTGACATAATTTCCGTCAGAGTCAAATTTTATAATATTGTTGTTTTCCTGACTCGTGACATAAATATACCCGGAGCTGTCAATTGCTACGTTCATATTCCAGGAAAGCATAAAATCTTGAGTTTCAAAATCCTCGATCCTGGAAATTAATTCTCCGGTAGGTGAATATTTTAATACCCAGTGTCCTCCTGCAACATATAGGTATCCATCATTGTCCAGTGCAATGCTCCGCGGATTGTCCGAGAGCCATTTACTGATATATCCATATTCTTCAATATTTCCCACTGTTACATTGATAGTGTCCTCTGTAAACTGCCCGATTGTATCATAGGCGATTACTTTTACTTCACACTCTCCATCATCCTCTCCTGTTGTATCCCAGCTGAATTCATAGGGGGATGCTTCATCTGTGCTCATTAAGATCCCTTGGATATAAAATTCAACTTTGTCGATCCCAAGATCGTCCGAGGCACCTGCTGTAACAGTCACTGTGCCTCTTACTTCTTCCAGGTCTACAGGGTCCGTTATCGAAACTGTAGGAGCAGCATCGCCGTTTGCCACAACTACTGATATCTTTTCTTTGGATTTTGCCCCTTCGTTGTTCGTTGCAATGACCCAGATTATGTAAGCTCCGTTTGTTTCTGCTGTGGTGTCCCAGGCTAGTTCAAAAGGATCTGCTGTATCTTCACCGAGTTTTGTATCATCTTTATAAAACTCAACATTGCTAAGAGTGAATCCATCCGGAACGGTCACAGTGGCTTGGATCGTAACTGACCCGGTTAAAAACTCACTGTCAGCCGGATTTGTTATATCAATTGTAGGAATACCCACTCGCCTGTACTTCATAATTCTCCGGTTATCCCAGTTTCCATTCTGGCAATCCGTAACGAAAACATTACCGGTATAATCTATAGCAACATCTGTCAGGCCATCAAAATGATAGTTGTCATCTCCATAACTTCCCCATTTGGTTATAAAAGTTCCGTCTGATGAAAACTTTGTAATTCTGTTATTCTGGGTGTCAGTAACATAAACATTCCCGTCAAAGTCAAGGGCAATTCCTCTGGGTTCATTAAACTGTCCATCTTCTTCTCCCCATTCTCCCCACTTGGTTATAAAAGTTCCATCTGAAGTTAATACTTGAACGCGGCAGTTCCAGATCTCTGTGATATAAATGTTGTTTGAGTCGTCTAAGGCAATGGCAGCAGGACTTTGAAACTGGCCGTTTTCGCCCCCAGCGGTTCCGAAAGCGGCAATGAATGTCCCGTCAGAATCAAATTTGACGATCCTGTGATTCATGGAATCACAGACGTAAACATTCCCGTCGCTGTCTAGGGCAATGCCTTCAGGAGAATTAAACTGGCCTTCTCCATCTCCCTGGCTTCCCCATTTTGTTATAAAAGTTCCACCTGAGTCAAATTTGAATATCTTATGGTCTTGTCTGGACGAAATATAAATATTGCCGGAACTGTCGATGGCTACATACATTTCCCATGAAGACATGTTATAGTCGTCATTGTTTTTTTGATTTTCAATACTGAAGAGAAAAGTTCCGTTGGATGTGTATTTCTCCACACGTTGGTTACCTGCAATATAAATATTTTCTTCGCTGTCTAGAGCTATACTTCTCGGGCTGCTGTTCGGAGTCCATTTGCTTACAAATTCATACTCTTCTACCGCATATCCAAGTGCAACAAAAGATAAGATTAAGATTAAATTCAAAATAATACTTAGACTTTTTTTCATTTTAATACCTTTCATTTTGATACCTCCATTTATAGGAATTAATAAGTTTTTTAAGAAAGAATTGATCATTTCGATCCTCCGTTTTAAGAATAAGTTCTTAAAATTTGCTGACAGACCTTTTGGCCTTTTTTTATTTTATCTTAATCCGTTTCTGTCTTTTTGTTTAAACGCAGTTAATTTAATAGCAAAAGCACTTCTTGTAAATTACCTATTGAGAGGAATTTCAGGGTGAAATTTTTAACCTTCCTTCTAATCTTAAAAGATGGTTCCTGCTTTCCCATTTAAGTCAGTGTGAGAATTGTTGTTAATATCTCATCAAATTTGATTTATTCATGCTACAGAAGGAAGGCTGTAAAATGTATCAGTATATGTCTGATTTTTTTGTAGGGTACGTACTTATTGATCTGTCGGTGTTTTTCCTACAGGGGGGTGAGATCAAATGAGATTGATGAGGTCAGGCTTCCAAAGCCTTCAAAACTGAGATATGTCTAAACGGTTCTCTTCCATTTTGTGTGGGTAATAATCATAAAGTATTCGTGAATTGTCTTGCTCCCGTTCAGATTTTTCACGCCATCCCTTCTTCAATTTTTTCAACACGTATGCGAAGGCAGTGGATGAAAAAAGCCGTTTGAAGGCTGAGTGGGCACGGTTCCTCTCCATGATGGAGAGGAGAGTGAAGCCTGAAACCGAGCAGCTTTTGACTCGCTGGGGCAAAAGTTGCGTGTTTTCTGAATCCACTGGCCTGAGCTTATACATACTCGCCGCCCGACTCTGTCGGGTTTCCTCGAAGCGCAATTCAGGGAGGCTAAATCTTCAAAGGTCGCTTCATCCATCCCCGAACACTTTCTATTAATCTATCAAGACATGTTTTGCCCACACAAAATGGAAGAGAGCCGTTTAATTTTTACGGGCTTGATAAATCAATCCCCTACGAAAAAAAGATCACCAAGTCTCTGTGTCTTTAGCGGTGACATGGAATCAATTGACTTTGAACGGAGACGATATTTTAATAGGGTAGAGGCGTGGATGTTGGGGAAGGGGATTGATTTATTTAAAAAAGAGCGCAGATATCCTTTTCCTGCTCGTGCTGCTTCTCTTGTAACCTCTGTTCTATTAAAAGATACTGAACTAAAAGATGCTGAACTTGGGCAGAATCTTTATCCTTGTCTTTATCTTTTTCTGTGCTCCGTTTTCATCTTTCTTTATGAATACAAGATCATACTCTCCGATGAATCCAGGTCCTAGCTGCCAGACGAATGTCCCGTTTTCTGAGTTTAAGGTTGAACCAACAGGAAGTGGTCTGAGTTCATCTCCAACTATCATATAACCTGTGTAATATGTTGCCTCTCCGAGATCAATTTTCACTCTCTCAACTTCTCTCATTTCTATGTGGAAAACTCCATAACTGTCTGCTTCTGCAATTGCTGCTTCTGCGTTTTTATCACAGCCTCTGGTGAATTTGAGGGCCTCAAAGCTTACTGGTAAGGACTGAGTAGATTCAAGTGAAAGCAGATTGTTTAAGCCTACTCTCTGGATTCCCGGCTCTGTAAGAGCTGTGCCTGTGTTATCCACATTAACGATCGTAAAATATCTTGTCCCTATGAAATCTGAGTTTCCTGCACTGTCCTCAACATGCCATGCTATCGTATGCACTCCGTTCGCATACTCTGTTGTGTCGATGAAGAAATAACCAACAGCTCCATCACTGTTCGAATATCCAGAAAAAAGATTCGCTACATCACTTCTGTATTGATTATAAACAACATTCCCTATGTTTATTCCGTTTATCCACACTGTTACAGTTGACCCATCATCTGGTATGTAGTTCGGCTGCGGAGTTAAAGCCCAGCCAAAGTTAATAAATGCATCTCCTGAGGCTTCTCCTCCCTGCGTTGGTGTGTCGATCGTCCCAAATGGCTTGTAGGCGCCTGAATTGTCACAGGTTATTGTCTTAGCACCAAGGTCTTCACTGTACCCGTCTTTATCATAGGCGACTGCGTAAATCGTGTATGTTCCGTTTTCATCGGGCAGGTAGTTTGTCAGGAGCATATATCCCCAACCAGCTTGGTAATTTAGCGGGTAATTTGGATACATGCTTACTACATCTGGCCTTGCTCCTTCTATAAATACAGCATTGCCTATATAAACCAGTCCGTTTGAGGCTGTTGTCTCTTCTCCAACCGGTTCTCTCCATATCTCTACCCGGTCAACCTCTATATCATCAAGTACCCATCCGCTAAGCGGTACTGCTCCTCTTATTCCTGTGGTTCCATCTATGGGTGACTCGAATGAACCAAAAGGCTTCTGAACTGAGACCGCACTGTAGATTTTCAAAGTCACGGTTACTGCTTGAGGCGAATTTGTTGCGTCTGGGTCTTCTATTGATATGGTTCCTGTATATGTCCCGACTGAAAGTCCTGACGGGACTATGGATACTGTTACAACCGAAGAACCTGCCCCGCTTGACGGCGATACTTGTATCCAGTCTTCTTGTGGATATGCTGACCACTGGAGAGTTACGCCTCCTGTATTTTCTACAACGAATTTTTGAGAGCCTGTCGGGTTGCTGTTTGCGGATGCTGCAAAATAGATTTTAGTTGTACTTAGCTTGATTTCACCCGGTGAAGTCGAGTTATTTATGTTCACTGTAATTTCCTGGACTGCTGTCTGGGCAGCTGTGTCATACATTTTTACTTTTATAGAGTGGGTTCCCTCTGAATATTCGGTTGTATCCCAGTTAAAAGTAAAGGGTGAGACAACATCGGTCGCTTTTAATTCTCCGTCTATGTAAAACTCGATCATGCTTATTGCACTCGGAGAAGTTCCTGCTGCTTTTATGCTAACTGTACCGTTTACCGTTGAATTATTAAGCACCGAGGTAATTAGTACGGAAACAGTATCTGAGCTCACATTTTTAAAAACACCAAAACTAAGAGGCTTACCACCAAGCTCTGCCAGCTCCTTAAATCCATAGCCAAGAGCTCTAATTCTATCCGAAGAAGTGGATACAGCCTGTTCGAGCATACATACAACTATCGTATTGTCCTCAAATCTTAATCCGTCGAATATAATGCTGCCGTTGGAAAGCACATCCAGATGATAGACTTCTATATCCTGGGTCAGCAAGTTGGTTTCCTCTCCGGTTAGCGTGTGGTAAAGAACTAATTTATTTATTCCATCCTTACTCCCTGCGATCACTAAATAATTTCCTGCCACATTCATTAATGTTGGACGGTCTAAGAGTGCAACCTGCGGTTCAATTATCTCCGGTATTGGAAAAAGCTTCACTACTGTTCTGTATACATCCCACCATGAAGCCATAAGACCATACACATTGTTTGAACTATCCTTCTTACAATACAGCATGGCTCCCCCCTGCCATTGGGTAAAGCCGCGGCAGTATTCTTCTGTGTGACCCTGAATCAGCACGTCTATATCATATTGCGGAGTATAATCGTCGTAGCTGTGTCCTATGTATGGCTGTTTTTCTGCCTGGTCGCTCATGTGCGATAAATCCAGCGGTAATTTGTAAACACCGTGATGCCAGTCAGAGAACCTCATTCCTGCATAGACCCGGGTATCCGGAAATTCTGCAATCCATCCGATCTCAGATGGCTCCGCAATGTTAAGCAGTGAACTATCCGGATCCAATCTTCTCAACCATCTCAGGTTAGTCGATTCTGTTTCGCCTCCCATTACGACTGTCCCGTCCACTCTGACAAGCCAGTGGTCTATTCTCATATTCTCATTGATTAGGTCCTCAATATTTGCATCACTCGTGTATTTTCTTAAAACCAGATTCCAGCTATCATCTCTTGCTAAATAATAAGTATTGCCCAATCCGTCAAACTGGATGTTTGGACTGGCAGTTTGTTCGTTCCATTCCATATTAGACAATGTTTTATCGATTCCAATAACCTCATTTGTATCAGGATTGATCTTTACCAGTATGTAGCTGTAACCATCTCTTAGTTCCTGCGGGTGCCAGAAGAAAATAAAAAGATTCCCTTCCGGATCAAATTGAAATTGAGCTACATATGGATCTGCATTGATAACCGGACTGATATTACCATCAAGGTCAATCTTTCTCAGCTTGTTCTCCATATCGATATAAACAACGGCTGCCTCGCTTAAATTTGCTGAGAAGATATTATTTGCATTATCAACAATCACTGTTATGGTCGTCCAGGTGCTCTGACCGATCGTGTCATAGGCTACAGCCTTCAATTCTTTCTGACTGTCAATCGTTGTTGTCGTATCCCAACTGTATTCATAGGGGTATTCCGTGAAAGTTGCAAGCAGCGTTTCATCCACATAAAATTTAACCTGCTCAACTGAAACATCATCCGATGCATCTGCTTTGATAAGCACAGTTCCTCTGATGACTGCTCCATCATTAATATTTGTTATGGATACTTCAGGAGCCTGGTCACCGCCGTTGCTCACGACTACTGATATTGAAGTTTCTGTACTCTTTAAATCGGAATTATAAGCCACAGCTTTTATTTTATGTGAGCCATTTGGATAAGTTGAGGTATTCCAATCGAATATATAAGGTGCTTCTGTACGGGTCGCCTTGAGCTCATCATCAATGTAAAATTCAACTTTGTTGATGCCAAATTCACTTTCAGCAGTTACCGCAATCCAGACTGAACCACTAACAGAAGAGCTTTCCGCTGGAGAGGTTATTTCAACCATAGGTGTGCCTATTACCCTGAATATCATTATCCTCTGGTTGCTTTGGTCTGCAACATAAACATTACCGGAAGAATCTACAGCAACATCCCTGGGATTCTGGAGCTGGTTTTCACCGGTTCCAAAGCTTCCCCATTTGGTTATGAATTCACCCCCGGACGAGAATTTAGTGATTTTGTGATTACACTCATCAGCGACATAAACATTTTTTTCACTATCAAGTGTTATTCCTCTAATACACTGGAACTCACCGTCACCGTATCCCCAGTTACCAAATTTTCTTACAAACGTTCCACTTGAATCTAAGACCTGAATGCGGTTATTCCAGTTTTCTGCGATGTACATATTTCCATCGCTGTCTATAGCGATATCCACCGGCCACTGGAAGTATCCATCAGCATTTCCCTGGCTTCCATATCTGCCTCGATATTCCCCATTAGAGGTATAACTGACTATTCTGTGATTTCCTGCATCACAGATAAAGATATTGCCATTGCTGTCTACAGCAATTCCTTCTGGTTCATTAAACTGGTCATCTGCGTCACCCTGGCTCCCCCATTTGGTCACATAGTTTCCATTTGAATCAAATTTTATGATCTCATGAGTATATCGGTTAGAAACATAGAGATTACCTGAATCATCAACAGCAATACACATCTCTCCTGTTAACTGATAGTTGTTATTGGTTCCTTCATTTGTAATTTCAGAAAGGAAACTTCCGGTCGAAGTAAGTTTTACTATCCTTTCATGGAATGTAACAAAGAGACGTCCGTATTTATCTATAGTTATACTTCTGGGATGGCCGTAGTTCCATGTGTCCCATGTGGAGATATATTCATAAGCTTCTTGATTGGCTACTGTGACAAAAATGCTGTCTGAGGTGTTTTGCCCGATCGTATCATAGGCAATCACTTTAATCTCTGTCTCGCCATCACCTACTGTTGTGGTGTCCCAGCTGTATAAATAAGGCGTTTCTGTATCAGTGCTTACTAGAGTGTCAGCGATATAGAATTCAACTTTATCAATGATTACATCGTCAGACGCGTCTGCTTCGATATCCACATCTTTTCTGATAATATCTCCATCTTGCGGACTGGTTATGGATACAGTGGGAGCTGTATCATTGTTTCTGTTTACAACTACCGATATTTCATCAGATTCTGTAGTGATGTTTTGGATATTATAGACAATTGCTTTTATAGTATAAGGTCCGTCTGTCTTTGACAATGTATCCCAGTAGTATTCATAAGGATTGGTTGTATCTTCACCTGCGATAGTTTCATTTATATAGAATTCAACTTTACTGATTCCAATAGCGCATTCTACAGCAGCTTGAATCGTGACTGAATCAGTTATTATCACAGAATTATCAGCTGGGTTTGTTATTTCGATTGTGGGCAGCCATGTGGATTTGAATTTTGTTATCCTGCCGTTGCAGTTATCCGTAACATAAACATTAAAATCAGAATCCACTGCAATACTGTTTGGACACTCAAATTGAAGGTTTTCGTTTCCCTGATTTCCGAACTTGGAAATAAACGTTCCATCACTTGTATACTTCATGACCCTGTAGTTTCCGGTATCAGAGACATAGACATAGTCTTCGTTGTCAACAGCTATTCCCTGGGGCCAGCGGAATTGAGTATCTCCATAACCATAGCTTCCCCACTTTCTTAAAAATTCACCCTCAGAATCAAAAACATTAACTCGGTGGCTATTATCTGTGACATAAATATTATCTGAAGAATCCACAGCAATTCCCATTGGGGATTGAAGCTGCCCGTCACTCCCTCCTTGGGTGCCCCATTTGGCTAAGAACGTTCCATCAGAGTTAAACTTTGATATCCTGTGATTTTCCTGGTCAACAATATAGACGTTCCCTAGACTGTCAACAGCAATACCCCATGGATTATTAAACTGATCATTTCCGCCTCCATAATTTCCCCATTTGGTGACGTAATTTCCGCTGGAGTCAAATTTTACTACATTATTTCTGTCACGGTTTGAAATATAAATATTTCCGGAATCATCGACAGCTACATGCATCCACCAGGAAAAATCGTAATCTGCGCCCTGTCCGATTCTAAAAATTAGAGTCCCATCAGGAGTATATTTCGAAATGCTGTATCCACCGGCGATAAACAGATTCCCATCTTTATCCACTGTTACATCTGTTGGACTATCATGGCTCCACTTAGTGATATACCCAAACTCTTCATGATTAACTACTGTTACTGTGATACTTTCTTCTACATTCTGTCCGATCGAGTCATAGGCAACAACTTTAATCACCTTTTCTCCATCTTCTACTGACGTCGTATCCCAGGTGTATTCATAAGTATTGTCAGTATTGTCCGTGTCTTCTCCGATTTTGATCCCGTCAACATAAAATTCCACCCTGTTTATCCCTTCTGCATCCGATGCTTCTGACTGTATATTTGTTGTAAGCCTGATAATATCTCCCTCTGCTGGATTGGTCATGGATACGGTCGGGAGTGCATTTAAATCATCCTTATTCACAACTACATATATTTCAGAAGATTCAGCAGTAGTATTCTGGATGTTGTAAGCAATAGCTTTTATAGTATAGGCTCCGTTTGTTTCTCCTGTTATATCCCAGGTGTATTCAAAAAGATTGTCAAGATTGTCTGTGTCCTCTCCGACTTTTGTATCATTTATGTAGAATTCAACTTTGCTGGTATCTATAGCGCTTTCGACGATGGCTTGAATCGTGACTGGTGCAGTTAAAACTGAATTGTCAGCGGGATTGGTTATTTCAACTGTCGGCCGCCAGGATGATTGGAATATTGTTATCCTGTTGTTGCAGTTATCTGTTACATAAACGTTAAAATAAGAGTCAACCGCAATACCGTTCATGCACTCGAATTGAAGATCACCGCTTCCCCGGGATCCCCATTTGGCAAGAAATGTCCCATCAGATGTATACTTCACAACCCTGTAATTCCCACCGTCAACTATGTAAACGTTGTTTTCATTATCAATTGTTATTCCCTGAGGGTCTCGGAGCTGATTATTTTCGTATCCGTGGCTTCCCCATTTTCTTATAAATGTCCCGTCAGAGCTGAAGACCTGGATACGGTTGTTATAGCGATCTATGACATAAATATTGTCAGAAGAGTCTACAGCAATACCCCATGGATTATTAAACTGTCCATCACTGCCTCCCTGTGTTCCCCATTCGGTTAATAATGTTCCTTCAGAATCATATTTTACTATCCTGTTGTTACTGTAATCACAGACATAAACATTTCTTTCACTGTCCGTGGCTATTCCAAATGGACTATAAAACTGATAATCACCCTGTCCATAACTTCCCCACTTAGTGACGTAATTCCCATTGGAATCGAATTTTATTATACTATGGTTGTTGTCATCCGTAGCATAAATATTTCCATCAGTATCAACGGCTATATGAAACCATCCATCTAAATAATATTCTTCATTTCCGGTATACTCAATTTTAGATACAAGTGTCCCATCCGGAGTATATTTTTTTATTTTAGAATTGCCTGCAACATATATATATCCGTTTTTATCCACGGCAACATCAGATGGACTGTCACCGCTCCATTTGCTGACATAACCGAACTCCTCATGATTGATTACTGTTACTGTGATGCTTGCTTCTATATTCTGGCCGATCGTGTCATAGGCTATGACTTTTATCACTCTCTCGCCATCTTCCACTTCTGTCGCATCCAATGTGTGAATAAAAGGCCAGCTTGTATCTTCCTTGAATTTGGTATTGTCTATATAAAATTCAACTTTGGAAATCCCTCCTTTCCCTCCTTGTTCTGGATCCGTTGCCTCTGCTGTGATATTGGTGGTTAGCCTGATAATATCTCCCTCAGCTGGATTGGTTATGGATACACTCGGGAGTTCATCTTCACTATTGTTTACAACTACCGATATTTCCTCAGACTCAAGGCTTGTATTTCGTGTGTTATAAGCAATGGCTTTTATAGTATAAGCCCCATCTAACTCCAGGGAGGTATACCAGATATATTCATATGTACTGTCAGTATTATCCGTGTCTTCTCCGACTTTACCTCCGTTTATATAGAATTCGACTTTGTCAATTCCAATGCTACTACTAGCAGTAACTTGGATTATAACTGGTGATGTTTCTAAAATTGAATTGTTTGCTGGATTTGTTATTTCAGTTGTCGGAAGCCAGGTGGATTTGAATTTTACAACTCTGTAGTTGTCTCTGTCTGCGACGTAAACATAAAAGTTAGAATCAACTGCAATACCGTATGGACTCCGAAATTGAAGGTCGCCACTTCCCCAGCTTCCCCATTTGGTAATAAATGTCCCATCGGATGAAAACTTTGTAACCCTGTGATAACCATCCTCGGTTATATAAATATTCCCTAAACTATCAAATGCTATGGCATTAGGACAGTTAAATTGATTATCGCCGTCTCCCCAGCTTCCCCATTTGGTTACAAACGTCCCATTTGATGTGAAAACCTGTATACGGTTATTATGGCGGTCTGCGACATAAATATTGTCTGAGTTATCAACAGCTATCCCCTCAGGATTACTGAACTGGCCGTTGCTGCCTCCTGAAGTTCCCCATGAACTGATAAAAGTTCCATCAGAGTCAAATTTTGATATTCTGTTGTTATGAAAATCACAGACATACACATTTCCGGTGCTGTCACAGGCGATGTGGCGAGGGCTGTGGAACTGGTCCTCTGCTGCTCCAAAACTTCCCCATTTCGTAACATAATTTCCATCGGAATCAAATTTTACAATATTATGGTTGTCTTGATTACTGGCATATATATTTCCGGAATTATCAATGGCTATATAGAAATTCCAGTCTAAATTAAAATCTCCAGTTTGTTCAATTTGGGAGATATAGGTTCCATCGGGAGCATACTTTTTAATCCTATGGTTTCCTGAAACATACAGATTCCCGGCTGAATCCAGTGTCACGTCAGTTGGGTTATCAGTGTACCATTTGTCGATATAAACAAATTCTTCCTGGTTTTCAACTGTCACAGTGATAGTATCAGAAAAAAACTGTCCGATCGTATCATAGGCAATTACTTTAAGCTCTTTTTCTCCATCATCCACTGTTTTTGTATCCCAGCTGTATTCATAAGTACTGTCAGTATTGTCTGTGTCTTCTCCGACTTTAGTGCCATTTATATAGAATTCAACCTTGGCAATGCCTTTGTCATCGGATGTGGAGGCCTGAATACTGACTGTATCCATGATTTTATCCTGATCTGATGGATTAGTTATGGAATTAGAAGGGGGATCATCACCGTTGGCTACAATTACTGATACTTTTTCTTTTGTTTTGGCACCTTCATTATTGGTTGCAACTACCCATACTGTATAGGATCCATTTGCATATGCTGGATCGGTATCCCAATTTAGTGCATAGGGATCTGGACCAGATGAATAATCACCTAATTTGGCATCATCTATATAAAATTCAACATTACTAACAGTATATCCATCCGGAACAGTCACATTCGCCTCAATCGAGACAATTCCTTCCACAAACTCATCTTGAACCGGATTGGTTATCTCAACAGTTGGTGCACCAACAAGTTTATATTTTAACACTCTGTTGTTATTATGATCTCCAACATAAAGATTGCCGGAATAATCCACTGCGATGGCATGTGGAAAATCAAAGTGATAATTGTCATCTCCCCAGCCTCCCCAAGGACCATCATCAGGTCCTGATGTGGATATAAAAGTTCCGTTGGATAAAAACTTGGAAACTCGTAGAAGAGTTGAATCGGCCGTATAAACATTATCGTTAAAATCAACGACTATTCCTTGGATCCATTTGAACTGACCATCACCGGTTCCCCAGCTTCCCCATTTTCTTATAAATGTTCCGCTTGAATCCAGCACCTGGATTTGGTTATGTCCGGTATCGGCAACATATATATTGCCTGAATCATCAAAGGCAAGGTCTGCTGGATTTTGAACCTCTCCATCACCTCCTCCTCCATTTACAGCAATTGCTAAATAACCACCATCTGGGTCAAATTTTACGATCCTGTTGTTATGGTGGTCGCAAACATAAACATTCCCTGAGTCATCCACAGCTATTCCTCGGGGGCCATTAAAGTGATGATCATCCACACCATCGTTCCAGGTGTCCCATTTCAAAATATAATTACCCTGAGAATCAAATTTGAATACCATAGCGTCGTCCCAGGAAGTCACATAGATATTACCTGAATTATCAACAGCGACATGTTGCTGCCATGATGAAAAGTAAAAATCATCACTGTTTGGTATATTCTGAATTTTTAAGACAAGAGTTCCATCTGATGTGTATTTCGCGATTTTTCCTTGACCTGCAACATAGACAAATCCCTCTTTGTCCGTGGTTATACCTGTAGGATGGATATTGTGGCCGTCAACCTGTGTGATCCATTTGGTCACAAATTCGTACTCTTCTGCATGGCCGAATGTCACTAGAGAAAAGAGTAAAATTAAATTTAAAATTGTTATGAGGCTTCTTTTTTTCATTTTTTCCCCCATTTATTTACGATTTCTCTCCAAAAATTCGTAGATTCCTTTTGAAATAAAGGAATAAATTTAAATATAGGAATAAAATACTCCTTTTTTATAAAAAAAGATAGAGTTGATGCGACAAAAATTGGAAAAAATAGCGGTAAATTCAAATGGAGATATTCCTTTTGTTGTTTTCTTCCTTTTCCCTTAAAACTATATGATATTCTTCATACTCTTGTCAAGATAGAGTAATTTGCACTTTTCCCTTTAATAGCACGCACCTCTAGTATCTCAATAAGGGTAGATAGTATGCTCCAATCTAAACTTTTCCCTCGTATTAAATTTAAGAATGAGTACTTTATAAGTAAATAGCCTTTTGAGGTGATTTTGGGGGTGAATTTTCTTTTCCTTTGGCTTTGATATAACTCTTTGGATACAGAACGATTTGGGATTAGACAAATTTATGTGATATAAAATAATATTAAAACTCTATAAAAATGAGGATTTATTGATGGAAGAAAACGCAGAAAAAGTTCCGGATAAAATTCGACCTTTTGTAGCCTTTCCGCCTATAATAGAGAGACTGAGGAGAATGACTCCCTTATACATAGAATATTTAGAGGAGAAAGAGAAATGATTTACAGCGATAAAGTCATGGATCATTTTCAGAATCCGCGGAATGTGGGAGTGATTAAAAATGCAGATGGTGTTGGCAAAGTTGGAAATCCAGTCTGTGGTGATGTGATGGCTTTTTATATTAAGGTCAAAGATAACCGCCTTGTGGATATCAAGTTTCAGACATTTGGTTGTGGAGCTGCCATAGCTGTTTCCAGTATGGTCAGTGAAATGGCCATGGGGAAAACAATTGAAGAAGCTCTTCAAATTACGAACAAGAGCGTAGCAAAAGAGCTGGGAGGTTTACCCAAGAACAAGCTTCACTGCTCAAATTTAGGAGCAGATGCTCTTCATGAAGCTATAAAAAATTACAAGGAGAAACAGAAAACTCCAGAAAAAGTAACTCCTGAAAAGCCAATCGCGAAAGAGGAATGTTCCTGCCCATACTGTGAGGGTTCTATTGAGACCATGGAAGGTATCTGCGGAACATGCAAGATTGAACTTGAAGAGTGTCCTGAGTGTGGAAAACCCACCAAGAAGGGGGAAGAAAAGTGTCTGCATTGCGGGGCAAAAAAGTGAATAAAGAAGAAATTGTTTTCAAAATAGAGAGATTAAAAAAAGAGAAGAACGCCGTCATTTTGGCCCACAACTATCAAATTGGTGAAGTCCAGGACGTGGCTGATTATATCGGTGACTCCCTGGGTTTAAGCCAGAAGGCGGCTCATGTGAAGGAAGAACTTATTATCTTTTGCGGGGTTCACTTTATGGCTGAAACAGCTTCGATACTGGCTCCGGAGAAAACAGTACTTATGCCTGAAATTAAGGCTGGCTGTCCTATGGCAAATATGATTACTGCCTCAGAGCTTAGAGAATGGAAAAAAGATTATCCGGGAAGCAAAGTTGTCTGTTATGTTAATACTACCGCAGAAGTAAAAGCTGAATGTGATATCTGCTGTACATCATCCAATGCTGTTAATGTCGTGAATTCACTTGATGGAGATACAATTCTTTTTGCCCCGGATAAAAACCTTGGTGCCTATATTGCCAGGCACACAAAGAAAAAGATTATTCCCTGGGATGGATACTGCTATGTTCATAATAATATTCTGGCCAGGGATATAAAAGAAAAGAAGAATCTGTATCCTGGAGGAGAAGTCTGGGTACATCCTGAGTGCCGTCCTGAGGTGATAGACCTTGCAGACAGAGTTTTTTCCACAGGGAAAATGGTTAAGGAAGCGCACAAAACAAAAAAGAAAGACATCATTATAGGGACTGAAACCGGGATAATCTACAGAATGAAAAAGGAGAATCCGAACAAGAATTTTTATCCGGCTCGGGATATGGCATTTTGTTCTAATATGAAAAAGATAAACTTAAGAAAAGTATTAAAATCTTTAGAGAATATGAAATATGAAGTCAAAGTTCCTCAAAAAATCAGCCAAAAAGCAAGAGGAGCAATAGAAAGAATGGTCGAGATTTAAAGATAAAAGGTGGAAAAATATTCTTATTGAATACTATTTTATCCCGGGCCTTTAATACAGAGAGCAGAAGAAAGGGGAGGAAATGAAAAGCGCAAAAGAGAGAATTGGTGAGATGATTCGAATTTTAAGGAAAAAATACCCCGGAAGCCATACAGCCCTCAAGTTTGAAACACCTCTTCAGATTCTTGTATCCACTATCTTATCTGCCCAGTGTACGGATAAAAGAGTCAATCAGGTCACTCCGTCGCTCTTCCAGAAATACCAAACCCCTGCGGATTTTGCAGTTGCTAGCCAGGCTGAATTGGAAGAAGTGATCAGGTCCACAGGTTTTTACAGGAACAAGGCGAAAAACATTATCGGCGCTTCAAAAAAAATTGCCGAGGATTTTAGAGGCCAGATACCAGATAATATGGAAGACCTCCTTACATTGCCTGGAGTGGCAAGGAAAACAGCAAATATTGTACTCTCCAGCGCTTTTAAAAAAGCTGAAGGGATTGCTGTTGATACCCATGTGAAGCGCCTATCTCAAAGATTAGGTTTGAGCAAAGAGAAAGACCCGGACAGGATTGAAAGAGACCTCATGAAGATTGTCCCGAGAGAAGACTGGATCGAGTTTAATTATTTGCTTGTCAACCACGGCCGGGAAATCTGTCAGGCCCGGAAGCCGAACTGTCCTGAGTGTGAACTCAAACACCTCTGTCCCTCAGCCAAAGAATTTTTCACGGAAACTGAACTTAATCCTTAATTAATTAAAAAAATGATAAAAGAAGCAAAACTTTACCGCGCTCTCCAAGGGAATAAAGTTTCCTGCTTTCTCTGTAATCACCGCTGCGAGATTGTTGACTCGAAATTCGGTATTTGTGGTGTAAGGCAGAATAAAAAGGGAAAGCTTTACACACATGTTTTTGGCGAAGTCATTGCCGCTCATATCGACCCAATCGAAAAAAAGCCGCTTTATCACTTTTTGCCCGGAACAACATCTTTTTCCATTGCTACTATAGGATGTAATTTCCGCTGCCCTTTTTGTCAGAACTGGCAGATCTCACAGGCTTCAAAAAGAAAAGAGACAGGATTGTCAGGCCAAAAGCTTCTGCCTGAGGAGGTTGTAAACAGGGCAAAGAACCACGGCTGCCAGAGTATTTCCTACACTTATACAGAACCAACGATTTTTTTTGAGTACGCGTATGAAACAGCCAAACTTGCCGCAAAAGAGGGCCTGGCTAATATTTTTGTCACCAACGGCTATATGACTGCAGAAGCCCTGGAGACAATCAAACCTTACTTAAATGCCTGTAATGTTGATCTCAAATCTTTTAGAGAAAAGTTTTATAAAGAGATATGTCAAGGCCGCCTTCAGCCCGTGCTTGATTCTATTCGCCTAATGAAAAAATTAAACATCTGGGTTGAAGTTACAACTTTAGTAGTTCCTGGAGTTAACGATGGAGAAGAAGAGCTGAGAGACATCGCCCGTTTTATCGCTGAAACAGACCCAGATATTCCCTGGCATATCAGCCGCTTTCATCCAAATTACGAATACACAAATACTTATTCAACTCCAATTGAAACCCTTCGTATGGCCCTTTCAATAGGGGAGAAGGAGGGCCTCCGCTACATTTATATTGGTAACGTTATGGGAGAATCAGAGAATACTCTGTGCCCGTCTTGCGGGAAGACCGTTATTCAAAGACAGGGGTTTCATGCTTCTACTAACAAGGTTAAAGATTCCAAATGTTCCTTCTGCGGAAACCCCATTTCCGGCATTTTTTAAAAATCTGAATAAACCGCAATAAAATGGTAAAATGAAGATGGTTCTATTTTTCTCTGACTACTTAAATTCATTTTAACAATATTACTCTAATCAACTAAAATAGAACCGTCCCCATTTTAGATGGTAAAGCGGAAAACAAATGAGCCAGGTAAAAAGCCTTAAGGCGCGGGTCGTCCAAAAATCTATAAATCGAAAAAGTTATAGAACAATGGAGAATTAAAAGTGGAAAGGTACAGATTTCTCGAACATACTTCTGATGCAAAATTTCAGGCATTCGGAAATACATTGGAAGAGGCCTTTTGTAACGCGGCTCTAGCCACAGCTTCTTTGATGTGGGATTGGGAAAAGGTCGAAAAAAAAATAGAGTTTAAGGTAACAATAGAAGGAAAAGACCTAAAGCAGTTACTCAACAGTTTTTTAGAAGAAATTATATATTTATGGGATACAAAGATGTTCCTTTTTTGTTTTGCTGAAAATCTGAGAATAGAAAAAAAAGGAAGCCGCTATAACTTGAGTGCTCTCTTCAAGGGAGATAAATATTCTGAGAAGTATAAAATTTATGGAGAAGCCAAAGCCATAACCTACGATGAGATGGAAATAAAAAACAAGGGAGATTTTTTAGTTCAGGTTGTGGTTGATATTTGAGGAGAAAAAATGGATCTAAAAAAAATAAACGACTATACCTGGGAAATCCCAAAAAGCGGGGATATGAAGGTTTCAACGATTATTTATACTTCTTCAAAACTTCTTGAGAGTGTAAAACGGGACCGGACTCTTCAACAAGCTAAAAATGTGGCCTGCTTACAGGGAATTCAGAAAACTGCTTATGTTATGCCCGATGCTCATCAAGGGTATGGTTTTCCTATAGGTGGAGTAGCAGCTTTTGATCTAGATGAGGGCATTATTTCTCCTGGAGGAGTTGGTTATGACATCAACTGTGGAGTCAGGTTACTGAAAACAGATTATGTGGAAAAAGATGTCCACGGAAGGCGGACGCAGCTTTTAGCCGAGATATTCAGAGAAGTTCCAGCAGGTGTTGGCAAAGGCGGGATAACCCGTCTGGACCGGAATGGTCTCCTTGAAGTTTGTGTTAGAGGTGCGGAATGGGCTGTGGAAAATGGGTATGGACAAAGAGATGATTTAAAGAGGACAGAAGAGAATGGAAGGATGAGGGAAGCAGACCCCGGTTTTCTTTCCTCTCGAGCCGTGGAGAGAGGAATCCCCCAGTTAGGGACATTGGGAGCAGGTAATCATTTTTTAGAAATACAAAAAGTCTCAAAAATTTTTGATAGAAATGTTGCCCGGGCTTTTGGTATTCACTCGGAGAATCAGATTCTTGTCATGATCCACTGCGGAAGTAGGGGACTGGGACACCAGGTTGCTTCGGATTATATACGGTTGATGGAGAATAAGCTTGGGAGCAGAGGATTACCTGATAGGGAGCTTATTAATGCTCCTGTGCGTTCTCAATTGGGCCAGGAATACTACAAATCCATGAGTGCAGCAGTCAATTATGCTTTTGCGAACCGCCAGATGATAGCCCATTGGGTGAGGAATGTTTTTTCTAAAGTTATGGGAAGTTCAGAGGGGATGGATCAGGTCTATGATGTCTGCCACAATGTGGCAAAGATTGAAAAGCACAGGATATACGGAGAGCTTAAAGAAGTCTGCATTCATAGAAAGGGAGCAACGAGGAGCTTTGGCCCTGGACGGGAGGAAATTCCCGAAGTCTACCGTTCTGTAGGCCAGCCCATCATAATTCCCGGAAGCATGGGAACAGCCTCTTATATCCTTGCCGGGACTACAGAAGCAGAGGAACTGAGCTTCGGTTCTACAGCCCATGGTGCTGGGAGACTGATGTCAAGACATGAAGCTCGGCGCCGATTCAGGGGAGAGAAAATAAAACAGGACATGGAGAGCAAAGGGATCGAGCTTAAATCCACAAACTGGAAAGGAGTGGCTGAGGAAGCTTCTCAGGCCTATAAGGATGTGGATGAAGTGGTTGAAGTCTCCCACAAGGTGGGGATAGGGAAGTTGGTGGCAAAGGTCATTCCTATTGGGGTTATGAAAGGCTGATTTATGTAATGACTTTATCGATATCCTTTTCCGCATAATCCTCAAAATCCAGGGCGAGCGTGTATTCACTCTCGAGCATTATGTAATGGCTGTGCTCCACTTTACTTAGGTATACGAGAATTTTTTTCTGGGGATCTTCAAATCTTTTGGAAAGATTGGCATAAAAATTTTCTGCGGATTTCTCCGATTCCATAGCTTGATAGAGAATATCAACCAAAGGAGAAGATGGACTCATGTGAATGGATGGAAGCAAGTCTTCATCAACTTTGTCCGGCACTTGAATTTCCTCTCCTGGATTAAGATCGGCATAAAGCTTTTCCAGAACCTCCCTGTGTTTGTTCTCTTCAAAGGCCAGCCACTGGAATTTTTCCTTAAGCAGAGGATTCGAAACCAAACTTGCAAGGTCAGTGTAAGCTTTGTTCGCGTCCATCTCTGCTTTAACCGCGATTCCCAGAAGTTCCTCGTCGGAGGCTGTTGAAATATCAAACATTTTTATCTCCCTTTATATTCGTGTTTAACAAGTCCATAATACTCAAACTTTTATTATTGTTCAATAGTTAAAGAAAGTTGACATTTTTCTTTACTCTTTTTATTTTAGGAGGAGCCATGAAAGTAATTCTTGCCGGATACAATATTGACAGGGAAGTTATCGAAGACCTCAAAAAAAACTCCTCTCCGCGGGAGGATATAACTCCTGAAACTCTTTCCGCTTCTTATGCGCGTATTTCCAGGGACCCCAGACCTGTGGACAAGCTCCGTGCCGTGGCCCGGGATGAGGTTGAAAAGGCAAGGCGGTCAAACAAGAATATCATTTTTAAGATGGGACACCATTCTGTTGCCGAACATGCTGTTTTTAATTTTGACATTATCGGGGTAAGCCGCCTGGCTATAGAAGAGATTGAGAAGTTCCGTCTTTGCTCTTATACAGAAAAATCCCAGCGTTACATCACTCTGACAGATGATTTTGTTATCCCTGATGAGGTTAAAAAATCAGGAAAGAAGGATATTTTTATAAGAACAATAAAAGCCCAAAACGCCCTCTATCATAAAATTTATAAAAAGCTGAAGCCGTATTTTTTTGAAAAACACAGAGAAATGGCCAAAAATCCAAAAAAACATTCCATACTGAATGGCTGGGCAAAGGAAGATGCCCGTTATGTGGCGAGCCTGGCAACCGAAGGCCAGCTTGGTATGACAGTTAATGCCCGTAATCTGGAATCTTTAATCCGCCGGTTTGCCTCCAAGAAACTGGCAGAACTCGAAGAGTTTAATCAGAAGATATATACACTGGCTAAAGAAGTAGCTCCTTCCATAATTCTTTTTACAGAAGCCGGTGATTTTGATTCAAAGACATACGGAGAGCTTGAGGAGAAGGCTCGGCCCTTCGAGGGATTTACGGGGAAGAGAAAGGAGCTGGTCAGTTTAGTTGATTTTACACCTGAGGCTGATAAAAAATTGATCGCTTCTCTAATACATACTTCCTCATCTTTACCGTATAAAAAGTGTTTTGAGAGGGCAAAACATCTCAGTCCTAAGGAAAGGAGAGAATTTCTCAGGACAACTTTTAAATACATGGAATTTTATGATTTTCCTCTCCGTGAATTCGAATATGTAAGCCTTACTTATGATTTGACTATTTCAGCCTCCTGTTTTGCTCAGCTCAAACGCCACCGCATGGCTACCCTGACAGCACAACAGTACAACCCGGAATTAGGTGTGACAATACCGCCTTCCATAGAAGAGATTGGGCAAAAAAATGAGTTTATGGATATTATGGACGAAACAAATTTTACTTATTCTATTCTGAAAGAAAATATGGATTTTGGAGCAGAGTACGTACTTACAAATGCCCATCGGAGAAGAGTTTTATTTAAAGTTAATGCCAGGGAATTGTATCATATCTCAAGGCTGAGAGAGGATGCGACTGCTCAATGGGATATTCGGAGGACAGCTGGAGAGATGTCCAGGCTGGCAAAAAAAGTTATGCCTTTAACATGTCTTCTTATTGGCGGTAAAGAAACTTTTCCGGAAGTTTATAAGAAAGTCTATGGCAGGTCCCCGAAATTTTCTCCGCCAAAATAAAGATTTACTTTTTACCGTATTTTGTTAAATTCAGCTATAACCTGAATTCCAGGCTGAGTTCTATTCCGCCGTATGTAAATGTATTCTCAAACACTCTACCGTACCCATATCTGACAATTTTCCCTTCATCTAAATATGTATCAAGACTAAATTGATCGAGCCCGACCCAGAGATAAGCCCTATAGGAGCTCATTATACTACGCCGGATCATTTCTGCAAAAATTCTGAGATTGAGCCCCAGTTTTGAGCTGAGCCTGTATTTAAAACCTCCCCCTAATTTTAATGTTGAACCTCTTTTTCTTGCACCCAGCCGCCATCTGTTCAGAACCAGCTCTTCATCTGCATTTAAAAAGTAGAACCCAGCTCCTACGGAAAGGTATGGATACAATTTTTGAGTAAAGTAGCGCCTTCCGGCAAAAAGCAAAGACAGTGTAAGAGAGGAGAGGCTCCAATTTTCCCAGTAAGGATCTTCGATGTGGTTTATTTCGAGGTATTCACGCGTCGGCTCAGGTGGGAGCTTACCTGTTGGAGTCCATTTTCCATACCATTCCAGATGAGAAAAGTAACTGGCTTCTTGATGGCTAAATTCCAGCTGGATCCCCCATCTGTTGCTGAAGAAATACTGAACGTTAAAGTTTAAGCAGTGTTTCATTCTCCCCTTTTCTTTAAAATAAAATTCATCTTGTGCTGAAAAGTCATATACAATTTCTTGGAAAGTTGCATCTATGGCCAGTGAGTATCCTGCACCAAAGCCCAGGATTATTACTTTTTTTGGAGATGCAAAAGAAAGAGAGGGAAGGAAAACCAGAAGAATGGCGACCATTAATGGCTTAAGTTTCATTAATTTTATTACTGCAAGAAATATGCCACAAAAATCAGGAATTTTATTACGTTTCTGCGTATTCTTTTGTCCTCAATTAATGACAGGTGTGTCTATTTTTTTCTTATGCCAGCTTGACTGGTCAAATGTCTGTACTATTAAGACAGTCTTGTAACTCTGTGATTCAGTAAATCCAAATTTTATCCCAAGCTGATAAACTGTTAGTATTTGCTGCCGTGCTTATTTGTGTTTTAAAATTTTATAGAATTTTTTCTTGCCAATTTTAAGTATAAACTCGCTTTTCTCTTTAAAATCTATAATAAAGGCTATATCTTTGATTCTTTCTCCGTCAAGATAGATGCCTCCCTGGCGAATAGTCCTTTTTGCCTCTGCTCTGGAGGGAAAAATATTTTGGTTGACCAGAAAATCAATAAGCGGGATATGTGAGGTTGTCACTTCTTTTTCTTCGATTTTTGAAGGAACTTCTTTGTTCTTAAATACTCTTTCAAACTCCTCTGCAGCTTTTTTGGCTTCATTTTTTCCCCAGTAATCAGACACTATCAATTGAGCTAATCTTGATTTTAGGTCTTTAGGATGAATTTTTTCTTCTTTTATTTCTTTTTTCCATTTTTCGATCTGGGAGAGTGGTTCATCTGTAAGAAGTTCGTAATAGCGATACATCAAAGGATCAGAAACGGACATGATTTTTCCGAATATCTCATCTGGAGGTTCAGTTATTCCCACGTAATTGTTTAGAGTTTTGCTCATTTTCTCTACTCCGTCCAGGCCTTCAAGAAGGGGCATTGTGATAATAACCTGAGGTTCCTGCTGATATTCTCTCTGGATATCGCGGCCAACAAGAAGGTTGAACTTTTGGTCGGTTCCACCGAGCTCCACATCTGCTTTTAAAGCTACAGAGTCATAAGCCTGCATAAGGGGATAGAGGATTTCATGGGCGGATATTGGATGGCCTTTTTTCAGGCGGTTGGAAAAATCATCTCTCTCTAAAATCCGTGCTACGGTATACTTTGCGCAAAGATTGATGATGTCAAGGCTTGTCAGTTTTTCAAGCCATCGAGAATTAAAATCGATGATGGTTTTTTTTGAGTCGAGGATCTTGAATATCTGAGTCTTATATGTTTCAGCATTGTTGTTGATCTCTTCTCGAGTCATGGGAGGACGAGTGGCCGATCTCCCTGAAGGATCACCGATAAGGCCTGTAAAATCGCCGATGAGAAAAATAACATCATGGCCTAAGTCTTGGAAATGTTTCATCTTGCGTAAAAGAACAATATGGCCCAGATGAATATCCGGAGCAGTTGGATCAAATCCTGCTTTTACTTTTAAAGGCTTCTTTTCTTTGATGGAACGGGCCAGTTTGGCTTTGAGTTCATTTTCCTGGATGATCTCCACACAGCCCTTCTTTAAGTATTCAAACTGTTCTTCCACCACTTTCATCATCTCACCTCAAGGGTTATTTGTTATACAGTATCCAGCCTTTTCCGTTCTTTGTCATATACTCTTTTTTAAACAGGGCGAGATTGCCATGCTTCGCTCGCAAAGACATTTTTTCCTCTCTTGACCTTTTTTATGTATTTTGCCTTTCCTGTATTTCTAGCTCTCTTTTATATACACCTTCGCTTGTTTTACTTCCAGTCTTCCTTCAAAATAGAGCTTTACTGCCTCAGGATAAATTTTATGCTCTTCCTTCAAGATTCTATCGCTCAGTGTTTCCTCTGTGTCATCTTGAAGAACAGGCACTACTGCCTGAGTTATGATAGGGCCCATATCCACATCTGCTGTGACAAAGTGGACAGTTGCGCCTGAGTATCTGACTCCCCAATCAATGGCTTTCTTTTGGACATGGAGGCCAGGAAAAGATGGAAGAAGGGCAGGATGGATATTTATGATTGAGTTTTTAAATTCGTTACAAAAGGAAGGGCTTAAAACTTTCATGTAGCCTGCCAGGCAGATCAAGTCTATGTCCCTTTTCCTGACTTCTTTGATGACTTCTTTCTCGTGCTCTTCCCGGCTCGGATAAGCTTTTGGATCAAGGAAAAGAGTTTCAAGATTTCGGTCGCGGGCTATCCATAGCCCCGGTGCATCTTCTTTGTTGCTGAAGACAAGAGCGATTTCGGAATTAATTTTCCCAGCAAGAATGGCGTCGTGAATTGCAATAAAATTGGAGCCTCGGCCAGAGATAAAGACAGCAATTTTTCCTTTTTTTCTTGGGCTGGTAAAAATTTCTTCTGTCATTGTATTTTCCTTTAAATCCAGGTTATTTATTTAATCTGAAAAATTTGAGGAATAGCTTGTTTCCATGCTCTGTAAGCTTCCTCTATAGAAATGTCGATAATTTTTTTATTTTGATGGCTGATTAAAAGCCTGTCTCCTCCAGTCTTTCCAAGCACTGATGTTTTTATTTTTCTTTTTTTTGCAAGCTTTAGGATTTTTTGAAGGTTCTGGTTTTTTGATGTCACGACTATTCTGGATTGAGTCTCTCCAAATAGAAGGGCGTCTAAACGAATATTTTCCTGAAGGTTTATATTAAAACCTGTTTTTTGATCGCTGTTAAAGGAGCATTCGACAAGGCAAACAGCCAACCCTCCTTCTGAGATATCGTGGGCAGAATTAATCAGCCCCAGAGAATTGACTTCAAGGCAAAATTCATGGATTTGTTTTTCTTCTTCTAAGTCAATCTGAGGAGGAAGCCCCTTTTCCATATTAAAAACACTCTTAAGATATTCAGAAGCGCCGAGTTCTTCTTTGTTTTCTCCAAAAAGAATAATAAAGTTCCCTTCCTCCTTGAATCCTGGACTAAGAGTTTTACTTATATCGTTGACTAAACCAACAACGCCGAGCACAGGAGTGGGATAGATCGAAACTCCTTCTGTGTCATTGTAAAAGCTTACGTTTCCTCCGGTTACCGGAATATTAAAAACTTTACAGGCTTGAGCGATTCCTTCGACAGCTTCTTGGAACTGCCACATGATCTCCGGTTTTTCCGGGTTGCCAAAGTTTAAACAGTTTGTAACTCCAACAGGACGAGCTCCTACACAGGCAAGATTCCGACAAGCTTCCGCCACAGCTATTTTACCCCCGGTCTTGGGATCCAGATATGTATAGAGGGAATTTCCATCAAGAGTGAGGGCTAATGCTTTTGTTTTGTTTTTAATCCTTAAAAGAGAGGCATCAGCTCCTGGAAGTAAAGCTGTGTTAACCTGAACCATATGGTCGTATTGACGGTAGACCCATTCTTTTTCTGCAAGAGCAGGAGAGGAGAGAAGATCAAGAAGAGTTTGGCTGTAGTTTTCTGGTAGAGGGAGGGGCTCCAGCTTTGTAGCTGATTGGAGATAGGAAGGAATTTTTCTCTCTCTATTGTAAACAGGGCAGAGATTGACAACAGCATCCACCGGAATATCCACAACGGTTTCCCCTCCAAAATTAACTTTAAGGTTTCCTCCTTCAGTTACCTGCCCGATAATAACGGCGTCTAAATCCCATTTTAAAAAAATCTCCTGGACTTCTTTAACTTTATCTTTTTTAGTCACAATGAGCATTCTTTCCTGAGATTCAGAGAGCATCATCTCATATGGG
>Ga0114930_10000371_pt1 | contig 47834 bp, 41 predicted proteins | sample AnhtaG_FD_87300 | JGI IMG/M metagenome (GOLD analysis project Ga0114930, IMG submission 87300) | Deep subsurface microbial communities from Anholt, Denmark to uncover new lineages of life (NeLLi) - Anholt_01485 metaG | ecosystem: Environmental > Aquatic > Marine > Oceanic > Sediment | place...
AGATAGCAAGGCTTTTAGGGATTGAGGAAGAGGTTTTAAAGGAAAGAATTAAGAAGTACGAATCCTTACCTCTATTCAAACCGATAGTGGTCAAGGAAAATTTGACCAATGAAGAAGTTGCGATGATTAAGGCTAGAAAACTTGAGTTACCCGAGTTAATTATTCAAACAGAACCAAAAAGGTTTTATCCATTCGGAAGTATAGCCGCTCATGTTATAGGATATTTACAGGAAATATCACCAGAAGAACTAGAAGATGGAATCCATCCGGAAAGACGCCTTGGAGATCTTGTTGGAAAAACTGGAATAGAAAAAGAGTATGAAGCAGGACTTGTCGGAGTTGACGGGCAACTTGTTGAAGTTGTTGATAGCCTGGGAAGAAGCAAAGGAGAGATAGCAAGACTGGAGTCCAGGAGGGGGAGGGATCTTACTCTTGCCTTAGATTTTGACCTTCAAAAGAAAGCTGAGGAACTATTGGAAGGAAGAGAGGGGGCTATCGTTGTTTTGGATGCCAAAACAGGCGAATTACTGGCATTAACCAGCTATCCTAATTTTGATCCTAACAGTTTTATCAACCGTTTTACTTCTGAAGAATGGTTGGATTTGGTTAATAGTCCTGAGTTTCCCTTGGAGAATCGGGCTATTCGGGGATTATACGCTCCTGGCTCAGTCTTCAAGCTTACAATGGCTTTAGGAGCTCTTGACTTGGGGATAGTGACTGACCAGACAACCTATTTCTGTGGAGGGACAATTCGAATTTATAGTCGTCCCTTTTCCTGCTGGCTTGAACAAGGCCATGGGAAGGTAAATCTTTACGACGGGATAAGGCATTCCTGTAACATTTACATTTATCAGCTTGGAAAGGAAATGGGCATTGAAGAAATTGCCCGCTATGCAAGAATGCTTGGCTTTGGAGAAAAAACCGGGATTGATTTACCTGGAGAGAAAGATGGATTGATGCCTGATCCAAAGTGGAAAAGAGAATTCAGGAATGAACCTTGGCATCCAGGAGAAACAATTTTAGTTTCTATCGGCCAAGGTCCCATAATGGTGACTCCTATTCAAGTTGCTGCTCATACAGCTCTGATTGCAAATAGGGGAAGTGGTATTTCTCCTCATTTGTATAAGTCTTATTCTCAGGCCGGGAATAAAAAAATGAGCAGCCCGCACTTTTCAAAGAATTATACCGTAAAAATTGACCAGGCCATTTTTGAAAAAGTTATTCAAGGCATGTGGGAAGCTGTAAATAAGGAAGGAACCGGAAGAGCCGCTAAGGTATCTGGATATGATATTTGTGGTAAAACAGGTTCAACTCAAACTATCAGCACTAAAAAGCTCGAGGAAATGACTGAGGAAGAGGAAGAAGAGGTTAAAACCCACTCCTGGTTTACAGGATTTGCTCCAAGGGAAGATCCGAAGATCATAGTAACTATCCTTGTTGAATACGGAGGCATGGGGGGTGAAACTGCTGCTCCTCTGGCGAGACAAATATTTGATTTATACAGAAAAAAATATGATAGACAGAAATCTTCTTAAAAATATCGACTGGATTTTGATTGGTCTTTTGCTGTTAAACTCTATGATCGGAGTGGCTTTTATTTACAGTAGTTCTCATTATTTACCGGGAAATTATTTTTTAAAACAGATTATATGGATTATTTTAAGTTCTGCAGCTCTTTTTTTGTTTCTATCTATAGATTATAAAATACTTGTAGCGATATCTTTCTATTTCTATATTATTACAATAGGCCTGCTTGGGGTGGTTTTACTTTTTGGGAAACTCGTGGCTGGAGCCAGGAGCTGGATTAAATTTCCCTTTTTTCAAGTTCAGCCTTCTGAGATCGCAAAAATAGCCCTTATCCTTATTTTAACTTATTTTTTTTCTAAATATAGAAAAGACTACATTTCCTGGGGAAAAGGATTATTAGGTGTCGCCCTTACCGCTGTTCCCGTTTTTCTTGTAGCATTACAACCTGATTTGGGAACTGCTCTGAGTTATATTCCAATTTTTTTGTTAGCGTTGATCCTTGCCGGGTTAAACAAGAAAACGTTTGTTTATATATTAATTGTTATTTTGACCCTCGGCATTGCTGTTTGGAATTTTGGCCTTAAAGATTATCAAAAAAAGAGAATAACGACCTTGATTTTTCCTGGCCAGGACCCTCTAGGTTCAGGTTATCAAATCCTTCAATCAAAAATTGCCATCGGTTCAGGAGGTTTTTTAGGAAAAGGCTTCAGAAAAGGAACCCAAAGCCAGTTAAGATTTTTACCTGCCAGACATACAGATTTTATTTTTTCTATAATAGGGGAAGAATTTGGTTTTATGGGTATACTGCTTGCATTGCTTTGCTACTTTTTTTTCCTTTTGAGATTGTTTCAATCTATCAGCCTATCTAGAGATAGGGCAGGGGTATATCTTATTTTTTTATTGGCAATGATGATCTCTTTCCAGTTTTTTATAAATGTTATGATGGTCATCGGGCTTTTTCCCATAGCAGGAATCCCCTTACCTCTGTTCAGCTACGGAGGCTCCTCTCTTCTTACCAATTATTTAGCAATTTCCCTCGTTTTAAACGTGAAAATGAGAAGATTTTATAATGTGTAGAAATTAGATTTAAAGATTCTCTTCCATTTTGTGTGGATAATAATCAGTAAGTATTCGTGAATGGTCTTGCTCCCGTTCAGATTTTTTACGCCATCCCTTCATCTATTTTTTAACGCATAGACGAAGGGCAGTGGGTGAAAAAACCGTTTGAAGGCAGAGCGGGCATGGTTCCTCTCCATGATGGAGAGGAGAGCGAGGCCTGAAACCGAGCAGCTTTTGACTCGCTGGGGCAAAAGTTGCGTGTTTTCTGAATCCACTGGCCTGAGTTCAAACATACTCGGTGTCCGGCTTCGCCGTATTCCCTCAAAGAGCAATTCAGGGAGGCTAAATCTTCAAAGGTCGCTTCATCCATCCCCCAACACTTTCTATTCATCTATCAAGATATGTTTTGCCCACACAAAATGGAAGAGAAGCGATTTAAAAACCTTTCCATATTGTTGATTGAACAATCAACTCAATAGCAATAAAATAAAGAGTCTATTAAGAGAAAAAATCTGTTATGGATTTAGAATATCTGTAAATGATTAAATGAAAAATTTGGAAGAAATCCTCAAAGAAGTAGAAAAACCCGGTCGTTATCTCGGTGGAGATTGGAACGAGGTGCGAAAAAACCCCAAAAGCGTAAGAACAAAAGTTGCCCTTGTCTTTCCAGATGTTTATGAGATTGGGATGTCTTATCTCGGTCAGAAAATCCTGTATTCTCTTCTTAATGATCGTGATTCAATTTTAGCAGAGAGAGTGTTTGCTCCTTGGATTGATTTCGAACAAAAGCTTCGATCCCGGAACATTCCTCTTTATTCTCTTGAAAATAAAATTCCCATTGCTCAATTTGATATATTAGGTTTTTCTCTCCTTTACGAACTCAACTACTCCAATGTCCTTACTATTCTTGATTTAGGCCGTATCCCTTTTTTTTCATCAGAAAGAGGTATGGAATATCCCCTGGTTATTGCAGGAGGGCCGGCTGTTTTTAATCCCGAGCCCGTGGCTGATTTCTTTGACTTGTTCCTTATTGGAGACGGTGAAGATGCATTCCTGGAAATCATTGAAAGATATATGATCCTGAAAAAAGAGGTCATGGAGAAAAGTGCTCTGTTAAAAGAGATGGCAAAGATCAAAGGAGTTTATGTGCCTTCCTTGTACAGTCCCTATAATCCTCCGGCCTCTTTTCTTCTGGCTGTGAAGCCAGATCAAGGAGCGCCTGAAAAGATAAAGAAAAGAGTTTTTTTATCTTTTTTTAAGGCGCCTTTTCCAGAAAATATTGTGGTTCCAAACATTAAAGTTGTTTTTGATAGGGTGGCAATTGAGGTGGCAAGAGGTTGCCCTCAAAAGTGTAGGTTTTGTCAGGCATCGAACATTTATTTCCCTCCCAGAATAAAAAGCCCTTCTTTGGTCTTAAAAAATGTCCTTAATAGCCTACGGTCAACAGGTTATGAGGATTCTTCATTAGCCTCTCTTTCAATAAGCGATTATCCTTATCTTGATAAAACAATCAAAATTCTAATGGAAGAATTGGTAAAACAGAAAGTCTCTCTCTCGTTGTCTTCCTTAAGGCCAAAAGGCTTATCTCCGGAAGTGGTTTCGGACATTACCAGGGTAAGAAAGACTGGATTTACCCTGGTTCCAGAAGCAGGGACAGAAAGGTTGCGCCAGGTTATCAATAAAAACCTGGAAGATAAAATGATATTGGAGGCTTCTCAGAATGCTTTTTCTCAAGGATGGAGGCTTCTCAAGCTGTATTTTATGGTAGGGCTACCCACAGAGAAAGATGAAGATTTAGAGGGGATTGCGAGGTTGGTGGAAAAGATAGTCGGAATTGGCTATAGAGTTCTTAAATCAGCACCTCGTATCAACCTCAGTGTATCCTCATTTATCCCGAAGCCCCATACACCTTTTCAGTGGCTAAAGCTAGAAGATGAGAGCATTCTAAGAGAGAAACATAAGTTTCTTAAGTCCCGGCTGAAAAAATATCCCTCTGTAAAATTTAAAAGTAATTCTATCAAGAATTCTATTCTGGAGGCTGTATTTTCCCGTGGAGACAGAAAGTTGAATCAGGTTTTGCACAAATCCTGGAAAGAAGGTGCACGTTTTGATAGCTGGAATGAGCTTTTTGATTTTCGCTTTTGGGATAAGGGATTTGGAGAAGAAGGTATAAATTACCATCTTTATTTATCTTTTTTGGAAAGAGAATCGGTCCTGCCTTGGGATCATATCGATACAGGGATTAAAAAATCTTTTCTTCTTAATGAGTTCGATAAAGCTTTCAAAGAAGAGCAAACTTTGTCTTGTTTGGAGAGTCAGTGCGCTTTATGTGAAGGTTGTACATTGCCGTCCTTGCTCGAAAGGAAATTTCAGGAGAAAATTAAAATTCCAAAAACAGTAAGCCCTTCTTTCGGGAAGAAAACTGAGAATGTTTTTCGCTATCGAGTTTTTTATTCAAAACTTAAATCCACTCGCTTTATATCTCATGTTGATTTAATAAATGTTTTACAGAGGACTTTAAGAAGAGCTGGAATTTCAACTGTTTTTTCGGAAGGATTTCATCCAAAAATGTTAATTACCTATCCTTCTGCTCTTCCCCTGGGAATGGAAGGAAAAGCTGAATGTTTTGAATTTAAATCAAATTTTCTTTATATAGAGAAAGAGTTTGTCCCTCACGTGAACAAATTTCTTCCTTCGGGAATCAAATTATTAAGTTTGAAAAGGCTCAAAACCTTTAAACCATCCTTGAATGAGGAAATCAGAACATTGGTCTATTCAATTGATTTAAAAGATCGAAAAATCAAGGAAGCGGTGGAGATAGCTGCTAAAGGAATAAATGTTACTTCTCTTGGTTATTATGAGAGGATCGAGAAATTGATCGAAAAATTTTTAGCAAAGGGCCTTAATGAATTAATCGAAAAGGTATTTATTAATAGAAAAAGAGGAAGATTATTTATTTATATAAAACATGATCCACAAAAAAATATCCGTTCGCAGGAAATTTTTGAGAATATTTTAGGAATAAAAGAACTTGTTTTTCTTATGGCACGAGAAGAGATTATATTTAATAAAGAAGTATAATAAATTGACATGCTAAAAAGTTTCCAGTATAAAATTCAAAGACAATAAGGAATATTTATGCTGTAAGCATTTAGAAAACAAAGGAGGAGAGAGTGATAAGCTTTAGTTTAACTGAAGAACAGAAGGCCCTTCAAGATATGGCAAGAGAATTTGCCGAAAAAGAAATGAAACCCAATGCAGCGAAGTATGACAAAGGTGAAGAGTTTTCTGAAGATGTTATGAAAAAAGCCTTTGAAGTCGGATTTCTTACTTGCACGGTTCCTAAAGAATATGGAGGAGGAGGATTAAACGACATTGACACGGTTATAATAAGTGAAGAATTGGCTGCCGGCTGTGCTGGGATGTATACAACGATGATGGTTAATGCATTAGCATACTCACCAATAATTCATTTTGGATCTGATGAACAGAAGAAGAAATTTCTAACTCCTCATACTGAAAAAATGTCTTTTGCATCTTTTTGCCTCACAGAAAGAGAAGCTGGTTCTGATGCAAGTTCCTTAACAACGCGTGCAGAAAAAGTAGGAAATGAATACATCATCAACGGCTCTAAATGTTTTATCTCCAATGGGGGAATAGCCAGCCTCTATATAGTTTTTGCCAATTCGAATCCAGAAAAAGGAGCTCGAGGGCTTAGTGCTTTTATTGTTCCCCGGGAGACACCTGGTCTAATCGTAGGAAAAGAGGAAGACAAGATGGGGCACAGGGCTTCAAACACTGTTGAACTCACTTTTGAAAATGTAAAAATTCCAGAGGAAAACCTCCTAGGAAAAGAGGGGATCGGTTTTATTATAGCTATGAGAACTCTGGATAAGACGAGAGCTCCTGTTGGAGCGGCTGGAGTAGGAGTAGCGAGAGCTGCTATGGAGTATGCGGTTGAATACGCAAAAACGAGAGTTCAATTTGGAAAACCCATTGCTCTTTTTCAATATACAGCTTTCAAAATTGCCCAAATGGCTATTGAAATTAACGCAGCTCGCCATCTTGTTTGGCATGCAGCCTGGCTTTTGGACGAGGAGATGCCGTGTGGAAAAGAATCAGCTATGGCAAAAACATTCGGCTCAGATGTCGCTATGAGAGTTACTACAGAGTGCGTCCAGATTTTAGGCGGATATGGATATATGAAAGATTATCCTATGGAAAAATTAATGAGAGATGCAAAGCTTCTTCAGATTTATGAAGGGACAAACGAAATACAGCGGCTAGTTATCTCACGCGAGGTTATAGGCCCGATAAAATAAAGGGATTAAGACACGGATTAGCGGATTAATAAAACTATTGTATGTCTTCTTCTTCGAAATATTCAGGGATTATTCCTAAAACTTCCACCCCGGCACCCCTGGCTATATCAATAATTTCAATAACTCTACTTAAAAGGATTCCTGCCTCGGCTCTGATGAATATGGTTTTATCCTGGCGAGGAGCGTAGATGCCTTCGAGTGCACTCTGAAGAAGTTCAATCTCATAGTATTGTAAGTTGATGTCCACTTTCCCATTTTTATGTAGTGTTATGACAATAACGCCAGCAGGAGTTGCAGAGCTATCTGACGTTGTTTCGGGGAGCTTCACATCCATCCCTCTTTGCACTGATGGAGTGATAACCATAAAAATAATGAGCAGAACCAAAAGAACATCACACAGAGGAACGACATTAGGTTCAGCTTTTGCGACCATAATTTCCTCCTTGTTTTCTATATTGCCTAAGAAATTATTTTACGATAGATTTTTCTGCTTTGTCAACGTGATTATTGATTTTTTCCTTCTAGACATATATATTTGAACTAATAAAGGAGGAGGCATGAAAGATTTAAAAGTAGAAGTGGTGAGAATTAAAGAGCGGTGTGGTGCAAAACATAAAGTAGGCGATGTATTTTTTATTCGAGGGGAGGGGACGATTGAAATACCTGAAGGGAAAAAAGTATGCATATATGCCCTCAACAGCCTTTTTCCCTTTTTAACAGCCAAACAGAGAGAAGATGAACTTCCCCATAATGACTGGATTTCTGGGACAGAAACCTTATGCTGCCCTGACCCAGATGGAGTTGTATTTAAGGTAACACCCCTTTCTTAAGTTTGTTATAGTTTTCAGTTATTAGCAGCACAACAGGAAACCTTCTTCCATCAGCCAGATAGTGTTTGATAAAATAATTCTTTACCAGTTTACTGATTGGGAGTAGTGGTTTCTATTTGGCGCGAGAACAAGATAGCTCTTGCATCATAAACAATAATACCTGCCAGAAAGATCAGGATAAGGCTTACACATCCCAATAGATATTTTTGGTCCTGGAAAAAGTGATATCCCTGGTAAATTAGAGCGCCAAATGTAGTGAGTAACATGAATATAGCCGGATAGACTGTATATTTTTTAGGTCTTTTTACTCCAACTAGATAGGAAGAGACTACGATTAAAGCCAGGGCTGCAACAAGCTGATTTGAAGCTCCAAAAACAGGCCAGATTTGCTTGTAACCCTCAGTTCCTCCAAGGATAGCTGCAAACACAAGAATAAAAAAAGAGGCTATCCATCTGTTGCGGAGAAGTGGAATCCTTTTTCCAAAAAGTTCTGTTGTGATAAAGCGGCCCAGTCTGGTTCCGGTATCAAGAGTAGTAAGGACAAAAGCATTTAGCATAATCATTCCGAAAAAAGTGCCGATCATAAGTGTTATAGCAGGAAGAGACGAGACAAGCTTCCCGTATCCAGTTGCAAAAGCTCTTATCGGCTCTCCTAGAGAAGTCATAAAGTATTGAAATCCGAATTGACTTTTTACGCCGGAGGGATCCCAGATCAGCGCGCTTGCAGCAATGAATATTACCAGCCCCGCAAGAGCAGCTTCTGTGACCATGCTGCCGTATCCAATCTGCTTTCCACTGATTTCATCGGGCAACTGCTTGGCAGTTGTTCCTCCTGCGACGAGCGAGTGAAACCCAGAGATAGCTCCACAGGCAATAATAACAAAAAGCATGGGCCAGAGAGGGCCTCCTTTGCTGTTAAAGGAAATAAAAGCAGGGGCATTTAATGAAGGATGGGCTACGATTAAGCCGAGATAGCCTAATCCGAGTCCAAAAAAAAGAATCCATGTACTGATATAGTCTCGAGGCTGGAGGAGAAACCAGACAGGCAGGGAGGAAGCGAAGAGGCTATAGATGATCAGGATAAAAAACCAGAAATTCTGGCTGGACATTCCAAGTATCTGAGCAGGAAGGGCTATTGGGAGCAATTTCCCGAGATAGATCAGAAAAAATAGGAACAGGAGTGAAATAAGAGTTCCTGCGACAATGTTTATACCCTTTTTATAAATTAGCCACCCAAAGATTATGGCAATAAAAATCAATCCAAAAGTAGGAATGACGATTTCGGGCTGAGAGACAAGGGTTTGAGAAGCTACAACAGCAAAAACTGCAATAATAAGAGCTAGAGTCATCCAGATAAAAACAGAAAAAATTATTTTTGTGCGGAATCCTAGAGTGTTTTTAGATATGTCTGCCAGAGAAGTCCCTTTGTTCTGGACAGATGTCATAAGAGAGGTGTAATCGTGGACTGCCCCCAGGAAAATACTGCCAATGGCTACCCATAAAAGAGCCCCTAGCCAGCCGAAGTACAAGACTCCGAGCAGAGGACCCAGAATGGGTCCTGCCCCGGCAATCGAAGAGAAATGATGGCCAAAAAGAAGGGATTTTTTTGCAGGAGAATAATCAATTCCGTCTTTGAATTCGTGGGCAGGAGTGACACGGCTTCTGTCTACCTGAATAACCTTTCTCTCGATAAAACTTCCGTATATCTTATATCCAAGGATAAGCCAAACAATGAGTAAAAAAGCGATAAAAAGGGTGTTCATCTTTTCTCCGTAAAATATTAATAAAAAAAATATATTTTATATTTTAGAGATTTGCAAGTGAGTTTAAATTTTTAAATCGGATTTTGTTTTAACATCAAGAAACAGGATTACTTCTTAGAACTTTTCAGAACAAGGTAGCCCGCTAAGAGAATGAAGGCTGCTAAAGCTACAAATTCCCCCATGTCTCCTGGCCAGACAAGACCTATTCCTGTTGGTAATTTCTTGGTGATATAAGCGTATGCAGCAACCAACACCATGGCTATTCCTTCCCCTGCAATGAGCCCTGAGCCAAGAAGAATTCCTTTTTCTGATTTCCTTTTTTTCAACTCTTCGTTTTTACCGGCTTTTCTCTCGATAAATTGTTTGATCATTCCCCCGCAGAAGATTGGAGTCATTGTTGAGAGAGGGAGGTAAATTCCAACAGCAAATGGAAGAGAAGGAATTCTGAGAAGTTCTGCCATAAGGGCAAAGGCTCCTCCGATGAGAACCAGGCCCCAGGGTAAATCACCTCCGAGGACTCCCTCGATGACTGTTTTCATCAGTGTGGCTTGAGGGGCAGGTAAATCTGTTGAGCCGAAAACAAATGTTTTCCCCAAGAGCCAGACTGTCCATGCTATAGCAAATGCTGAGACTAAAACTCCTATTAACTCAGAAGTTTGTTGTTTTTTTGGGGTGGCTCCGATAATATAGCCGGCTTTGAGGTCTTGCGAAATATCACCGGCGATAGAAGCCCCGATGCAGACGACAGTCCCAACAGTAAGGGCTGCAGCCATGCCAAATATATCTGTCCATCCAAGGGATAAGAACAAAAGACTTGTTCCGAGAATTGTTACAATGGTCATGCCTGATGTGGGATTAGAAGTTACCCCAACCATGCCAACAATTCTGGAGGATACGGTCACAAAAAAGAATGCGAAAACAGTGATACAAAGAGCAGCAATAATACGAATAAAAAGCGATGTTTCGATTCCAATAACTTGAGGTAATAGTATTATTAAGACTATTACCAGGAGAATCCCGAGGCCAAGGACATAAAAAGGCAGGTCAGTTTCAGTTCTTTTTTTCTGTGCTTGACTGTTATTTTTACGGAGACGAAAGTCTTTTATTCCCATTTTTAGAGCATTAAGCATTGTTGGAAAGGATTTGATAACGGTGGTAATTCCTCCTACAGTTACAGCACCCGCTCCTACAACTCTTATGTATTTATCCCAGATCTGTGATGCTGTCATTTGGGCTATGGGAATTTCTATTTCAGGAAATAGAGGAAGATTTAGATGCTCTCCAAAGTAGGCTATTAAAGGGATAATTCCTATCCAGGAGAGAAGCCCTCCTGCGACCATGATTCCTGCAATTCGAGGGCCCAGGATAAATCCCACACCCAGAAGAGCAGGTGTGGGTTCCATGCCCAGCATGGCTTTTTTAAGGACAGGAATCTTAAGATAAATTTTGTCAGGCCAGAGATGCAGGATTTTAATACAGCTTTTGAATGCAGCTCCTAATCCCAATCCTATAAATATATTTTTAGCTGAAAGACCTCCTTTATCAGTAGTCACAAGAACTTGGGCAGCTGCTGTTCCTTCAGGATAGGGGAGTATACCATGTTCTTTGTCAATCAGGGCTCTCCTTAAAGGCACCATAAAGAGTACTCCCAGTATTCCTCCTAAGAGAGCCAGAGAACCTATTTTGAATATACTTGGATTAAATCCCCAGAGAAAAAGAGCAGGAATTGTGAATATGATTCCGGAAGCCAGGGAGGAACTGGCCGAGCCTGTAGTCTGGGCAATATTGCAGTCTAAAATTGTGCTTTTTCCAAGGATAGGAGTTAAAGCTTTGAATACTGCTACAGAAATAACAGCCAGAGGTATGGCTGTAGAGATGGTGAGACCAACCCTGAGCCCTATATAAGCATTGGCTGCACCAAAAATAATACCAAAAATAGCGCCGATAAAAACAGCTTTGAGGCTAAAATCTTTATAGGGAGTAATATCAGGTACGTAAGGTTTGTGTTCTTCCATCTTTTAACTTCTTTTTGTAACCTTTTTTTGTAGCTTAAAACTGGAAGCAGTCTAACATATAAAAAATATATTTTCTAATAAAATTGACCAAAAGAGGTTAAGGGTTCTAACACCTTGGAGACAGTTACGCCTGCTGAGGCAACAAGAAGAACCAGAACAAGCGATATTTTATCATCAGTTCCTCCTGAAGAGAATGGAGTGATTATTGAGGAATTTTTTTTCCCTCTTATCCATCCATGGGGACGTAATCTCTTTCACAAGAGTTGATATCTCCTGGATGAGACTTCTGGTGAGGATAGAATTCATTAAATTAAAAAGGTGGGGGTCTTTTTATCGGTTAAGCCAGAGTTTCAAGTGCTTTTTTATTGTTGCTTGTGTTAAACACTAATAAAGCTTTGCCGTCTCCAGAGGACGTTCCATAACAGTAGTTAATATCAATGGCTGCATTCCCGAGAAGAGCGCCGATTTCTGCTCCGGCGCCGATGCGGTCACTGATTTGGACTGTAACAACCTTGTTAGTTTTCACTTTATATCTTAAGACGTTAAGGGCCTTCTCAGCTTTTTTATTATCTGATGTTATAAGCAGGAAAATTCCTTTATTTTTTTCAGAATGAGCACGGAGGCCTCTGAGATTTACCCCGGCGTTGGCCAGCGTTCCCAGGACTCTACCCAGAATACCTGGCTCGTTAGGTGTGATAACGTGAAGTTCAGTTTCTAATTTTACGCCTTGCAATTTTTCTCCTCCTTTATCGAAAATGAATTATACCAGAATCAGCGTTTTAAACACAAAGAAAATATTAAGGAATAAGAAAGAAGTTGTTTTTTTTATCCGCGGATGTTTATAATCTGAGGGAAGTGGCTCTATAAGAATAAGAAAACATGATAAATAAGAAAGAAGTAAAAGTTGCTTTCTTAAATAATTCAATAGATACCTCAATTTACAATCCTGAGGAACACTGGAAGCCATATTTAGAAGCTGAATTAGAAGATGGATGGGATTCTTTTAAAGCCACAAAAAGCCACTTTCCTGACTTAGAAAATGGTTATACACATTTGCTTCTAACCGGCTCGGAATCTTCTATCCTTGAGAGAGAAAACTGGGTTTATGAAGAGGTTGAACTAATTCAGGAAGCTGTTGAAAGAGGGCTCTCTATCCTCGGCAGCTGCTATGGACATCAGCTTCTTGTTTTTGCTCTGTTGGGGCCTTCTGCTGTTCGGAGAAGTATTCAGCCTGAAGTGGGCTGGATTCCTATCCAGATAAAGGAGAGGAGTGAGCTTTTAGGGGAAAAAAGACAGGCTTTTTCTTTTTCCGTCCATTTTGATGAAGTTGTGAATTTGAGTGAAGCCTTCCTTGTTTTGGCTTTTTCCAGTCACTGCGCGGTTCAAGCCTTCCAGCTGAAGGGGAGACCGATATGGGGAATTCAGATTCATCCTGAGATAAATATTTCGAATGCACAAAAACTTTTAAAAAACCTCATTGGACTGGAGCTTAATACTACACCTATCTTTGAAAATGCCTTAAAATCAGACCCAAAGGATTCGGGTCTCATTCATAGTATTGTGAAGAATTTTTTAAAACCGAGGGAATGATTTTTCTATGAAAAAAATTGCTGTTATCGGTGCTGATGGTCAACTCGGGTCTGATTTGGTAAAAGTCCTTAAAGGAAATAAGATTTTTCCTCTATATTATCCTGATTTTGATATTACAAAGCCTGATAAGACAAGGGAGATTCTCTCGCAACTCGATCTAGAAATTGTTATTAACACCGCTGCCTACCATAGGGTTGATGAATGTGAAGAGAATTCCCAACAATCTTTCGAAATCAATTCAACAGCTGTCAGGGATCTTTCCCTTATATGCAGGGATAAAGATCTGGTCTTGGTTCATTTCAGTACAGATTATGTCTTTGATGGAGCAAAGAAGACACCTTATGTGGAAGAAGACAAACCAAATCCTCTGAACGTATATGGAGTTTCCAAGTTAGCCGGGGAATATTTTGTCCGCAGTCTTATGAAGAAATATTTCCTTATCAGAACCTGCGGCCTCTATGGAGAGGCAGGCTGCTGGGGTAAAGGTTCCAATTTTGTTGATGCGGTTATTTCCCTTGAGGAGAAAGGTAAACCTTTGAGAGTTGTCGATGACCAGTGTGTTACACCCACATCTTCTGCAGAGCTTGCACAAAGAATTGTTGAACTTATCGAGACAGACCATTATGGCCTTTATCATTTAACAAATGAGGGCCAATGTACCTGGTTTGAATTTGCTAAGACTATTTTTGCTTTAATCGGGAAAAAACCTCGTCTTATTCCTGTTGATTCCAGAACTTATGGAGCTCGGGCTCTCCGGCCTTCTTATTCTGTCTTAGAGAACAAGAGAGCAAAAGAGATTGGATTAACAGAGTTTTCCTCATGGAAGGAAGCCCTTAAGAGCTATTTAATAAAGAAGAATTATCTCCCTGTCTAGAAACTCATACAGTTTTGATAATTAAGCTGAAAGATTAATAAACTGGGGAAAGTGACTACCTTGCCATCATCTGCTTAAGCTTTTTTTTACTCTTTTAGTTTATTCAGAATATCAGGTGGAAGTGAGCAAACCTTAGCCTTTGAATCTGTCACAATGTGGACAGTATAGCCTGAAGCAATCAATTTTTTATCATTTTTTGTCACAAGTTCATAAGCAAATACAGCTTTTTTTGGAGAGATTTCTTTTAATGAGACTCGAATAAGAAATTTTTCATCATATCTAAGCGGTTTTTTATATTTACAGAAGGCTTCCACAACGACCAGGTAGTATCCCTTTTGTTCGATGTTTTTATATGGAATATTTTTCTGGTGGCAATAATATGTTCGTCCTATTTCAAACCACTCGAAGTAATTTTTGTTGTGAGCAACCCCCATTTGGTCTGTTTCGGAATAACGGACTTGTTCTTCGAATTCTATATAGTTTTTTTCTTCCTGAATTGAAGGAATTTTATTCGAGGAACTTACCGAGTTTTGAGATTTCATCATTGTAATATTTGCGGTACAGGATTTCCCACTCCCTGCTTCCTTCTTCTATGGATTTTTTCTGAGATTGGATTTTTTCTATAGCCTTTTTATCTATTAAATTATAGAGTTTTATCTCTTCTTCAATGCTTCTCACAATGGAAAGCCTGATTTCATTAGGCTCATCGAGGAATTCGACTTGGTCATTTTCAAAGAGAAAATCAAGGATCTGGCGAGCTAAAAAATTAATTTTTTCTCTTGAAAATCTCATACTCACAGTACAATATTCCTTTCTTTAGCTAATTTAGTTTTGATCATTCTGAACATAATTTGGTATTCAATATTTTCATTACGGATTTTTTCCATGTGTTTGCTGAGGATTTCCCTGACTTCCTGGTCGAGTTTATCCTCTTTTTGAAATTCATCAGTAATGAGATTTATAAGGCTGTCTACAAGTCTATTCTTGTCATCAGCAATGATTTTTTCTTCTTTTAGGAGATTTCGCACACCTACAAAAGCCAAATGTTCAATTTGATTTTTATTTAGTCTCATTTCTACAATAAAATACAACACCTTGTGGTAAAATTCAAGGATTGATTGAAGATGTATTCCAGAAAATTAATATTAAGCGGACTAAATTATCTTTTTTTATAAGATAGATAGAGACTGTAGGCAAAACCCCCTAAACAGACCGCAAAGATAAAGATCATAAAAAGAATAGCTTCAAGTCTCATTTTTATCCAAAAAGATTTTTTTTGTGATGATTTTATTTAAAAGAATAAATAAGCCGAGTGCGAGAGACCATTGGAAAAGGATTGTGCCTAAAGAGAATGGGGAAAATATTTTAAACCAGTTATGGGGATTATCGGAGTAGCTCTTCCAGAGCCACCAGCCAAGCATCGCTAAAAACTGGATGGGAAGTAACACGAATACCAGTATATCGAACCATTTTCCAACTTTAATTTTATTCTCTGGGGTGGAGATGATTTTTTGACGGAAGTTTTTTGGGCCATACTTGAGACACACAATTGTGAAGAAAAGGCCGCTGACCATTAAGCCAAATGACCAGACCCAATCCTGGTTGTTAAAAAATCCCATGCTGATGGCGGAAGGAAAGCCGAGGAGGAGAGCGCAGATTGTAATTAACAAAACGGCTTTTTTTCTTGATAAACCCGCATCCATTAATATTCGTGTATCAAGTTCCATCATGGATATAAGAGAAGAAAAGGCAGCAAAGGAGAGAGCGAGAAAGAAAAGAGCCAGAAAAAAAGAGCCTCCAGGGATTTCCGTGAAAAGCTTTGGAATCCAGATAAAAGTCAGGCCTTGATTATCTGATTTCATCACTTCAAGGGCTTTTTGTTGGGATTGATTCTGCGCCGAGAAGAAGGAGAAAACAGTTGGAATAACAGCCACTGCTGCCAGGAGGGATGCAAGATTATTGCCAAAACCAAGTGTTGTGGACGTGAGAACAGGGTTTTCCTTTTTATGGGAATAAACTGCATAAGTAAGTATCAATCCCCAGCCGGCCCCTGTTGACCAGGCAGATTGAGTCAATGCATTAAGCCAGAGCTTGTAGTCAGTTAGCCTGGCAAGATTCGGAGAAAAGAGAAAATTTAAACCTTGGGAAGCAGAAGGAAGAGTCAAGGACCGAATACAGGCTATTATAAGCAGAATAAATAGAGAAGGAATAAGTATTTTATTTGCTCTTTCTATCCCTTTAACAACTCCTGCGTAGATGATAAAGGCGCCAATTCCCATAGCTGCAAAATGGAAAAAGACAGGCTCCCATGAGGAAGTGAAAGAATTCCAAAATTCCGTGGAATCTTTTTGGATCAAGCCTTGAAAAGATGTTGCCAGGAAATATTTTAAGCACCAGCCGGTAACCACGGCATAATAGAACATGATAGCGGTTGTGACAAAAGTGACAAAAGTTCCCATCCAGGCATAATTTTTTCCTATTATTTTCCCAAAGGACCCGATCACACCCAGTCGAGTTTTCTTGCCGATGGATATTTCAATGATAAGGAGGGGAATAGACCAGAGGAAGAGGAATATAATCCAGGCAATAATAAAAGCTCCTCCTCCTTGTTGAGAGACGATACGAGGAAAACGCCATATGTTTCCAGTTCCTACCGCCATTCCCAGGCCTGCGAAAATAATTCCCCAGCGGGATGCGAATATTTCCTTTTTTACCATTGTTAAAATTTATGGTTCTATTTTACTTGAGTTTAGAACTATAAAAGGGTGAAAACATTTTATTTCCGGTACCTTTTTAGCAACGGCAAGAAATTTTCCTTCAAGACTAAACATCCTGAAAAAGCTTTCTTCTTTATTAGGAATATTTGGTTGAAAAGTCTTTTCGTGGATGATTTTTAATATATTTTCAGGAGATATTTTATTGCCATTTTTTGCCAAGACTGATCCTCTTTCTTTGAGGATAATCTTTGGAAATTCTGGGAGAAGGAATTCGAGCGGTAAAAAGAACTCCCCGGTCTTTTTTTCTTCAGTGAATCTTTTTATATTTTCTAATGTGAAGCTCTCCCTTATATGAAAATTACCTACTTCTGTTCTGGTAAGCTTAGAAAGATGTGCTCCACACTTCAGGCTTTGGCCTAAATCAAAAGCGAGAGATCTGATGTATGTTCCAGAGGAGCAGCGAACTTTAAATTCAATAAAAGGGCGATTGTATTTTATCAGTTGAAAAAAATGGATAAAAATCTTACTCGGTCTTAGTTCAAATTCCTTTTTTTTCCTGGCAAGTTCATACAAGGGTTTTCCTTTATATTTTTTTGCAGAAAAAGGAGGAGGGATCTGATGGATCTCTCCTTCAAATTTTTTCATTGCCTTAAGAAGGATGCCTTTTTGTGGATATTTCTTATTTTCTGATGAGGTTGGCTTTCCAGTAGAGTCATATGTATCGGTGGAGAATCCTAATCTCATCTGGCCTTCATAAACCTTACCAAGTTTGGAAAAAAAGGGAAAAAGCCTTGTTGCTTTACCTACGGCGAGTAAAAGAAGACCCGTAGCTAAAGGGTCCAGAGTTCCGTAGTGGCCGACTTTTTTGTTGTTTAAAATGTCTCTTATCTCAACAACAACATCATGAGATGTATAGTCTTGAGGTTTTTCTACAAGGATGAGCCCGTCCATGGCTTAATAGGGTTCGCTGTATTTCTGTCTATCTGAAACTTTAGTTTTTGGTTGTTTTTTTAAAAGTTTGTTAACAGTCTCAGGGATTTCTTCCAGTAAATTTTTGTATTTGCCTTTGACGGTAAAACCTGCGGCATTAAGATGTCCGCCGCCTCCAAAATATTCTGCAATAAAAACAGCATATGCCGTTCCCTTTGACCTGATGCTAACTCTAAAAGTGTCTTTTTCCATTTCTTTGAAAAAGAGAATTATTTCTACTCCTTTAATAGAACGTGCTAATGTTGTGATGTCTTCTGTATCAACTTCTTTAAGATTGAAGGAATCGAGGTGTTTTTTAAACATAGTGATAGTGGCAATATTGCCTTTTTTGTTCATCTGTAGAGTAGAGAGGACCTGGCCTAAAAGTTTAATTTTTTCTGGGCGATTGTTGCTGAAGAGAAGCTCAGATACCTTTATAGAGCTTGCTCCATGGTTGATGAGTTTGTAGCAGACTTCGAAGCTCTTTGCGTTGGTGTTAGAAAATTGGAATGATCCTGTATCGGATACGATCCCATAGTAAAGATTATTGGCGATTTGAGGGGTGAATCGCACTTTTAATATTTCGCCCAGGCTGTAGATCATTTCTGCTACTGCTGATGTTTCCGGATCAACCCAATTTATGTCCGCATAATAATCGTTAGAATAGTGATGGTCAATGTTGATTTTGAAGTAGTCGTTTATATTTTTTTGTCCGGACCGGGAGACATTAGCACATTCGAGGAGAATAACCATATCAAATTTATCTGGCGGGATTTGACCGATCTTTATTTTTTTAATATCAGGAACCAGGTTGATAGGAAAAGGTATATTATCCTTATTTATAATCTCTACTTCTTTTCCCAGGAGTTCTCCTATAAAAGCCAAGGCAAGACTCGTGCAGATTGAATCACCATCTGGTCTAAGGTGTGAAGTAATAACAAAACGCTGACTTTCGAGAATTTTTTTACATATCAGATTTGCAGCATCATTTTTCATTTTTTTTAATATCTTCTAAAAGCTTATCGATTTTTTTTTCATATTCAGGATTTTGATCAATAGAAAAAATTAGCATGGGATTATACTTTAATTTAACTTTAGAGGCAATAGATTTTCTCAGGTATCCTTTTTTGTTTTGTAAGAGCTCAAGGATGGCTTCTTGTTGTTCACTACCAAAAAAACTCAGGTATATGTGGGCTGTTTTTAAGTCAGGGGTCATTTCAACCCTCGTGATAGTAATCAATCCAGATGACGAATCTTGAATCCCTTCGATGAGAAGACGGCTGAGTTCCTTTTTTATTAAACTGGCTACTTTTTTCTGTCTTCGAGTCACATTCATTATCGATATATTATCAGAATATTAGAAGATATTTAGTAAAAAAAAATCACAGTATTCCGGCAGTTATTTTGCTACAAGTTTTGTTACGCCTCTTGCTATTTATTATCCCTGTCCTCCATTCCCAGCTTAACTCTTTTTCATTTTTGTTTGTTATTAAAAGTACTGGATTATGTAATCGATGATCTGGCCGTCTATGCTTTTCTCTGCATCCTCTATAATTTTATTAAATATATTTTCTATAGGCCTTTTTTGGTTGTTGAGGGTTACTATTCCGATTTTTGCTCTTTGCCATTTGTCCTGATAGTCAAGCTCGGAAAAAGCCACGTTGTATCTTTTCTTTAATCGATCTCTAATGCTAGATAGCCTTTTTCTTTTTTCCTTTAAAGAATGGGAGTAGGGGATGTATATTTCTAAAGATAATAAGCCGATAATCATTGAGGAAATAAAGAGCCAGATATTACTCTGGCTTTACCTTTTCAGTTACAAAAGCTTCTATAATATCACCTTCCTGGGTTTCCTTAAATTTTTCGAGGCGGATACCGCATTCGTAATCTTTGGTGACTTCAGTAACATTGTTTTTTAGATGTTTAAGTGAAGATATTCGGCCTTGATGGATTACTTTTTCGTCTCTGATAACTCTAGTTTCTGCATTTCGAGTGATTTTCCCATCAATAACGTAGCAACCAGCAATAACTCCAATCTTTGAAATGCTAAATATTCTTCTTATTTCAGCCCTTCCCAGGTATGTTTCCTTTATGATTGGCTCCAGTAAACCTGACATGGCATTTTTTATGTCTTCGGTTAATTCATAAATAACATTGTAAGTTCTAATTTCTACATTTTCTTTTTTAGCCAGGTTCAGAATTTTCTGGTCAGGTTTGGTATTGTATCCAAGGATGATTGCGTTTGATGCCGATGCCAGAAGAACGTCGGATTCGGTAATCTTCCCTGTGGCTGAATGTACAATTTTTACTTTAATTGTATCACTGCTTAAATTGGGGAGAATGCTGGTGAGAACCTCTGCCGAACCCTTAACATCTGTCTTAATGATAAGAGGGAGCCCCTTGACTTCGCCCTCCTCAATTTTCTTGAATAGTTCGTCCAGTGTGAGGTGTTCAGGCCTTTGAGTTTCTTCTTTTTTTATTTGGGAAAGCCTGTACTGGATGATTTCTTTAGCTGTTTCCAAATCTGAGACGGCTTGAAAAGTATCTCCTGCTTCGGGGACATTAGAAAAACCTAATATTTCAACAGGCATAGAGGGCTCGACTTTTTTTAATGGTTTTCCGTTTTCATCAAAAAGTGCCCTGGTTTTTCCGTAACAGGTTCCGGAGATAAATGCCTCTCCCTGGCTAAGAATACCATGTTGAAGGATGACCGTGGCGACTGCACCCTTTTTGGCATCCAGTCGGGCTTCCAGGACGACTCCTTGAGCTTTAACTTTGAGGTTGGCCTTGATTTCTATAACGTCGCCCAGGAGGAGGATCATATCTAAAAGATCATCCAGGTTTGTTTTTTCTTTTGCGGAGATATCAACGCTGATAACTTTGCCGCCCCAGTCTTCTACTAGCAGGCCTTCCTTTGACAATTGCTGCTTGACCTTGTCAATATCGGCTTCAGCTTTGTCAATCTTGTTGATGGCAACAATTATGGGAACGTCTGCATCTTTAGCATGGCTTATAGCTTCCTTTGTTTGAGGTTTAACTCCATCATCTGCTGCAACAACTAGAACCACTATATCAGTTAATTTTGCTCCACGTGCTCTTAATTGAGTAAAAGCTTCATGGCCAGGGGTGTCGATAAAAGTAATTGGCCTTTTGTCATGATAGACTCTGTATGCCCCGATATGCTGAGTGATTCCCCCGGATTCTTTCCCAACCAAATTTGATTCTCTAATAGCATCCAGAATTGTAGTTTTGCCGTGATCGACGTGACCCATTATGGTGACAACAGGAGGTCTTAAGGTCAGTTCTTTGGGATCGCTTTCTGCCTGGATTTGAATTTCTTTCTCAATTGAAACCAATTCTATGTTAATACCAAATTCCTTAGAAATTTCGCTCGCCAATGATTCGTTGACTACATAATTGACGCTTATGTTGTAACCACCTTCTGTAAGCTTTCCTATGATTTCTTTAGATTTGACTCCTGTCTTTTCTGAGAGCTCTTTTATAGTAAGACCCTCTCTTAACTGGATTTTTTTTTCAGTAGTTTTTTTTGTTTTAGGTTTTGGCTTAGTTTTCTTTTCCTTTTCTTTTTTTTCCATTGGTTTATCGCTTCTCCAGATTCAGGGCTTTCCTTCTTATTCTTCCTTGATTTCAATTTTCCAGCCGATAAGCCTAGATGCAAGCCTGACATTAATTCCTTTTTTGCCAATCGCGAGGGAGAGCTGGTCTTTTGGTAAAATTGCCTGCATGATTTTTTCTTCTTTATCAAGGATAAAGACCTTTGTGACTCTTGCTGGGCTTAAGGCATTTTTGGCATAAATTAGAGAGTTTTCTGACCACTCTATAATGTCGATTTTTTCTCCTTGTAATTCTTTGCTGATGGCCATGATCCTGTTGCCTTTTACTCCTATGCAGGCCCCTATAGGATCAATATCTTTCTCTTTTGTAAGGACCGCTACTTTTGCTCTTTCTCCAGGCTGGTGGACGATATCTTTTATTTCAATCACGCCGTTAGCTATTTCAGGGATTTCCAGTTCCAAGAGTTTTGTCAGAAATTTAGGATCAATCCTGGAAACAGAGACCTGGGGGCCCTTATTATCTCTCCGGACCTGGGTGATTACAGCCTTAACTCTATCTCCCCTCGTGAACTTTTCATTTTTCAGCATTTCTCGAAAAGGAAAAAACACATCAGTCTTATTTACTTCAAGAATCATATTATTGTTCGTCTCGAACCTTCTAAGAACACCCGTTACAATTTCTCCGAGCCGGGGAGCAAAGAGGTCATAAATTTTTTCTTGCTCAGCGATCCTCACTTTTTGAAAAATAACCTTTTTGGCAGATTGGGCTGCAATGCGGCCTAAAGTATCTGAGGGGAGGTCAATCTCAATAGAACTTCCGATTTTTGCTTTGGCATCGATTTCTTTTGCGTCTTCGAGAGGGATTTCAGTCGCGAGATTTTGTGGTTTTTCACATACTTTTTTGACAGTAAAGACTCTTAATTCACCCTTCCCAGGAAGGAAATGGATATTAATTTTTTCGTTATTGTTAAAGTATTGGGATGAGGCAACTTTAAGGGATTCTTTGATAGCATTTACGATGACATCAGTCTCCACTCCTTTTTCTTTGCTGAGTTGTAGAATTGTATTCCACACGTTGACCTTCATCTTTGTGCCTCAATTATACTTACTTACATGGAGTCTAAAGAGGCGAGAATTATAACTGAAATAGGAAAGAATATCAAATTATATGAAGATCAAAGAAGTGGCGTACCAGGCTAACAAGGAGAGTTGAATCAGATAGATGAGATAAATAAAATTTAACGATCGCGGGGGCAAAAACAAGACTGACAACAGCCATAAGCTTGATCAAAATATTCATTGAAGGGCCAGCAGTATCTTTTAAGGGATCACCAACAGTGTCACCGATAACAGAGGCTGCGTGGACTTCTGTCCCTTTACCTCCCAGGTTTCCTTCCTCTATCCATTTTTTGGCGTTATCCCAGGCAGCTCCAGCATTTGCCATAAAAATTCCCATAAGAACTCCGGTTGCAGTCGCTCCTGCCAGAAATCCGCCTAGAGATTCAGGCCCTATAAAAAAACCAACAAGAAGTGGAGCAATAATAGCAAGAAGTCCTGGCAGTATCATTTCTGCCAGGGCACCACGGGTTACTATATCTATGCAGCGGTCAGAATCAGGCCTTGCTTTTCCTTCCATTAATCCTTTTATTTCTTTAAACTGTCTCCTTATCTCGACGACCATTTTATCAGAGTTTTTTCCTACTGCTTTTAGTGTTAGAGAAGCGATAATAAAAGGCAATAAGGCTCCGAGAAGAAGACCGATGACAGTCTCAACATTGGTTAAGCTAATTTTTAACAATTCTTCACCTGCTTTTTTCAGGTATAAATTTACTGTGTTTTGGTAGGCAGAGAAAAGAGCCAGAGCTGTTAAGGCAGCAGATCCTATTGCAAATCCCTTTCCAATAGCTGCTGTAGTGTTGCCTAGAGAATCAAGTTTATCTGTTATTTTTCTGATATTAGGGCCTGCCTTGGACATTTCCGCTATACCACCTGCGTTGTCTGCAATAGGTCCATAAGAGTCAGTGGACATGACAATGCCAATAGTTGCCAGCATTCCCACTGCCGAAAGAGCTATTCCATAAAGTCCTGATAGTTTATAAGAAATAAATATGGCGGCTGCTATAGTGAGCAGAGGGAGGATTGTGCTCTGAAAGCCTACGGCAAGTCCCGTAATGATCGTGGTGGCGCTTCCTGTTTGGGCTGTCCTGGCTATAGTTTTAATAGGAGGGCCAGAAGTAAAATACTCACTTTCCAGTCCTATCAAGACTCCGGAGAGCATCCCGCTTAATACCGCCCAGAAAACGTTTAAGTCTCCCAGAAGGACCTTTACTGAAAAAAAAGCTCCTCCTAAAAACAATAGGCTGCTTATATAATATACATTCCTCAGAGCTGATTGAGGGCTGAATTTTTTTAAAATGTTAATGGAAAAGACTCCTAAAACCGAGCAGAGAAGGCCTACGCCAATTAAAAGCAAGGGAAGGGACATATAATTTAATGCGGGAGTTAAAGTAGAACCTATGGCTATTGATGCTATTACAGAGCCCACATAAGATTCAAACAGATCAGCTCCCATGCCCGCTGTGTCTCCAACATTGTCGCCGACATTATCAGCAATAACACCTGGATTACGTGGGTCGTCTTCTGGGATGCCTGCTTCAACCTTGCCCACAAGGTCTGCGCCAACATCCGCGCTCTTGGTGAAAATCCCACCTCCCAATCGAGCAAAAAGTGCTACGGAGCTGGCACCCATGGCAAAGCCGTTTATGATTACAGGGTCTTTTGTAAAAAAGTAAAAAATACTGATTCCTGCAACACCAAGTGCTGCTACAGAAATTCCCATCACTGCACCGCCTTGGAATGCAATGGTTAAAGCTGTGGGGGTTCCGCCCATAATTGCGCCCTGGGTTGCCCGAACCGCAGAACGTGTAGAGGCTTTCATTCCAATAAATCCTGCAAACATAGAGCAGAAGGCACCAGTAAAAAAGGCAAGACTCGTATAGATGGAGAAGAATTTCCAGAGTACAGCGAAAAGCAAAATAACAAAAATTGAGATATAGCTGTATTCTCTTCTTAAAAAAGTCATTGCACCGGAATGAACCGCTTCTGCGATATCATTCATGGTTTTTGTTCCCTTTGGGTATCTTTTGATTAAAAAATAGAGGAGAATTGCAAAAAATAGCCCCAAGAGACCTAAAATAAAGGAATAAGGAATTAACTTGAGTAATGTCATTGATTTCCCTGCCAAAAAAATTATATCGATGTATAACATAAATCAAATCGAATTGCAATGAAAAAGCGGTTTGAGTATGCGTATACAAACCCTTAATTTAAAAAAGTTTTGGGAAACAGCTCAGCTCTAAAATGTGGAGATAGTTCTTTTTTTTGGTGCTTTTGGAATGCAGTTAAAGCGGAGGTTGACGTAGGAGCCGACTTTATTATATTGTTTAATAACATTTAACAGATTATTGCTGGAAGATTGAAAAATTGATAGATGAAAAAGAAGGGAAAATTTGGGCGATCGGAGGTGGTAAAGGCGGCACGGGAAAGACTTTTATCACGAGCAGTATTGGTACTTATCTGGCTAAGAATAGAAGGAGGGTTGTTTTAATAGATGTTGATATTGGCGGAGCTAACCTTCATTCGTTTCTTGGTATAAACAGGCCCAAGAAATCCCTAACGAATTTTTTTGATATGGGGACACCTCTGAAAAACCTTGCGGTAAAGACTGGAATAGGGAATTTGTCCTTGATATCGGGAGACATCCATTCACTTTCTTCTGACAGCATTAAATTTACTCAAAAGCTCAAGTTATTCAGGCATATTATGAAATTAAACAGGCAATACGTCATTATAGACTTAGGTGGCGGAAGTCATAACAATACTATTGATACTTTTCTTATAGCTGACAAGATGATAGCTGTTGTCGAACCCGAGATAATAGCGGTAGAGAACATGTATCATTTTATAAAAAATGCATTGTTTCGAAAGTTAAGAATGTCGCTGAAAGAGTATGGCTTTAAAGAGATCATTGACCACATGTGGGAAAGAAGAGAAAAATACAGAATAAAAAATTTGAGGGAGCTAATTGATTGTCTTAAAGACAGTTTTTCATACATTGGGGATATTCTTGACAATGAGATATCCGATTTCACGATTTATCTTATACTGAACAAGATAAGAAGTAGCCAGGATATATTTATTGGCTCTTCTTTGAAGAGTATCTTATTGAAATATCTTGGTATAAATGCCAAATTTGTCGGATATATTGAATATGATGATTCTATCTGGAGGTCTGTCCGGGAAAGGCGGCCTTTTATGTTGAATTACTCCTTATCTCGCAGTGCCAAAGAAATAGAGGCCTTTACAGAAAATCTGATACAGGGAAAAGAATTAAAATTAATGAGAAGTTAGTTATGTCCAGAAAAGAAAACAAGAAATATTTTGAGATTCTTGAACTCAGTGCTGATGCATCAACATTAGAGATAAAAAGTTCATACCTGCGTCTCAGGAAATTGTATTCAACAGACTCGATAGCGATATCTCCTATCGCTGATGAATTCTCAGAGAAAAGTAGAAGGGAAATACTCCGCCAGATTGATGAGGCATATGCCAAGCTTATGGTCATGTTAAAAGATGAACAAAGAAAATCAAAATATCATCACAAATCGCTGGATTCTGGTAAGGTCTCCAAAAGGGAAGAGAAAGAAGAGGAATTAAAATTTAGTGGGCAGGTACTAAGGCAAATAAGGAAAAAAATGGGGATACATTTATATGAGGTTGCCCTTGATACTAAGATACGGATAGAACTGCTTAATGAGATCGAACTTGAAAAGTTTAATTCCCTCCCACACGAAGCATACCTGAGGGGACACATCAGTAATTATGCAAAATATCTTTCGCTCGACTCGGAAAAGGTTGCCGATGATTATATGGAGAGGTACTGCGCATGGAAGGGGGGAGATAAGGAGGAGCCTGAGTAAGAGCTCTGATATATATATCATTTTTTTTTGTAAAATTACGATCTCCAGAAAAACTTTTTAATTAAAAATAATGGGCTATAAAAGAGCAAGTTTATACTTTAATATAACAAAGCATAATTTATATCAAATAGTCAGGTAATATTTTTCATTTTTTCTAAAAATAATGGATTTAAAAAGAAATAAAAAAAGACAATTTTTTGCCGGAATTTTGTTCATCTTTTTACTTGTTTTTTCGAACTTATTATATTCTGCCCTACCGTTAGAGGAGAAAAAGGAACAGAATAAAGCCGTTAAGAAGAATAGGCTGACTTTCCTTCCTATAATTTATTACACGCCGGAAACTAAAATTGCCGGTGGTGTGGGGGGATTATATTATTTTAGGACTTCAAAGGGTGATTTAAAATCACGACCTTCCAGTATTCTTATGGATTTTGTCTACACAGGAATGAAACAGGTACTGCTTGAGTTTTACCCGGATATCTATATAGATAGTGGAAAATATCATCTGATGGGAACCCTCTTTTATAAAAAATACACGGAGAAATTTTTTGGAATTGGCAATACAACTTCTGACGATATGGAAGAAGATTATAACTTTCGGGTTGCCAGGCTGGACTTATCTTTTTTAAGAAAAGTAAGTGAAAAACTATATTTCGGGATTCAATATGAGTTTGAATATAATAAGATTACCTCAGTAGAAGAGGGTGGACTCCTGGAAAGACTGGATATTATTGGCAGTGAAGGAGGAACAGCTTCCGGTATTGGTGCTGTCCTGAATTGGGACAGCCGTAATAATATCTTTTTCCCTACACAAGGAAGTTTTTACCAGATATCTACAAAGTTTTTTAAGCAGGCCTTTGGAAGCAGTTATAATTTCAACAGGTTCAACCTGGATTTTCGGAAATACTTCCCAATATTTTCTTCACAAGCTTTAGTGCTCCAGGGTTATGCAAATTTAATTACCGGTAATCCCCCGTTCCAACTGCTGTCGTTGTTGGGCGGCCAGAATTTTATGCGAGGTTACTACAAAGGCCGCCACAGGGATAAAAATATGCTTGCTCTTCAAATGGAGTACCGCTTTCCGGTGTGGTGGAGGCTGGGATTTGTAGGATTTTTTGGATTCGGGGAAGTTGCCGAAAAACTCAGTCAATTCAGGATAAACAACTTCAAATTTACTGGGGGGTGGGGAATTCGCTATAAGATTAGCCGAGAGGAAGGGACAAATTTAAGATTAGACTTCGGCTTTGGTAAAGGCACTGTTGGTGTATACGTGACAGTCAAAGAAGCCTTTTGAGCTGTACCAGCAAATCCGCTCAATCATCCATGTTTTTCAGCTAAGGAATTTTGCTGTCTTGATTCATGCGTCTCTGTAAACAAGCACAGGCAGGCTTGTTATTAAACACGCCTGACAGACCTGATGGGAGTGACAGAATTACGCGGGATAGAGCGGAATAATATTTCTTGCTTCTTCAGGTCTATTTATCTGAAGGTGTGCTTTCCAGTACGGACTTGAGGTCATCTGCGATATTATTTGGCACATGGATGAACTCAAGGCCAATATCGTATAAAGCATCAGAGTCTTTGGGGTATGCGTCTACCCAAGCTACACGCGCCAGCACCATTGCTGTTTGTCCGGAAGGAAGAAAGATTTCAATATTATGTGTTGACCCTTGTTGGAAAAGTTTGTTGCTGTAAATCCGCATGCCTCCAAGACTTATATTTGGGGCTTGACGTTTTTGTCCAAAGACCTTGGGAGGCCTGTATAAGATTCGGGCTTTCATCCGTGGATAACGCCGTTCCTTATGTTCTGATTCGTTTGATTCTGTCATTGTTTTGTCTTCCTTTAAGTTTTAGAAATTCCATTTTTAAAAAAACAGTATAGGAACAAGATGTTTATGTGTCAAGAGTTTCAATTTATATCAGATAATGTTTAATACATCAGTCCCTTAATCTGCTTCTCCAAAAAGGCTGTAGGGGCCGCAGGATGAGATTTGGACATCGACAAATTGGTAAGTAACATTTTTTTGAGATTTGAAGTTTACAACCTGGTGTCCATCAGTCCGGCCTGTAAAGATGTTAGGATCTTTTTTGCTTTTTCCTGAACAGAGAACTTTTAAAACAATTCCTATAAACGTTTTATTTAACTCTATCTGTATGTTTTTTTGAAGTTTCTGAACCTCTAAAAGCCTCCTCCTTTTCTCCTCAAGCGACACGGGGTCCTTTTCCTGTGATGCTGTTGTAAGAGGGCGAGGGGAGTAGCGAAATGAAAAAATATTTGTGTAACGTATTTCTCTTAGCAGACTCAGGGTTTCCTGGAATTCTTCTTCTGTCTCTCCGGGGAAGCCTACAATAATATCTGTACTGAGGCTTATGTCAGGCATAAGGTCCCGGATGAATGTTATTTTTTTGAGGTATTCTTCCCTTGTGTATCCTCTGTTCATTCTCTTAAGCACAGATGAGGAACCAGATTGAATAGGGAGGTGGAGTTGATGGCATACTTTTTCCGATTCCTTCATTATGCTTGCGGTGTCCTTGCTGAAATTCTTTGGGTGAGATGTGATGAACCGAATCCATTCAATTCCGTTAAAACAGTTGATTTCCTTTAACAGGGATGAAAAACCTTCTCCTGTCTTGGGATCTTTATAAGAATTAACATTTTGGCCTAAAAGAAATATTTCTTTGTATCCTCGAGATGCAAGATCTTGAACCTCACGGAAAATATTGTGTTTAAGCCTGAATTTTTCTCTTCCTCGAGTAAAAGGGACGATACAGTACGAACAGAAATTGTTGCAGCCTTCCATTATGGTTACATAAGCGCTGATGTTGCTTTTACGAAGGGCAAGCTTATGGAGACTTTCGTCCAATTCTTGACTCCAGTCTGTTGAGATGAATTTTTCTCTGAAATTGCTGTGAATGATGTGAGTGAGCTGGTGATAATTATCAGGACCCAGTACAAAGTCGATAAAAGGCTTTTTATCCAGAAGCTTGCTCTGATGGAGCTGTGCAACACACCCCACGACACCTATATAGACTTTTTTGCCCTTTTTTAATGAAGCCAGGTTCCCTAGATAAGAGGAAAGTTTTTCTTCGGCTTTTTCCCTTACAGCACATGTGTTGACAATTATAAGATCGCTCTTTTCAGGAGAATCTGATTTTTTTGCCCCTGCTGCAGTTAAGATTCCTGCTATACGTTCTGAATCATTCTCATTCATCTGACATCCAAAAGTATGGATATAGAATTTCAGTTCTTTATTGTTTTTTAGAATTTCTTTCATTCTGTATCTTCTGACTCAGCTTTTAAAAGTAATACAATATAATCTCTGAGGAAAAAAAAGGCTGTTTAAGACTGACGGTATATTCCCATTTGCAGATTACGGATTGTTCGTCAACCCAAGATTATGGTTGAGCATTTCTCTTGCACTTTTAAGAGTGGATTCTGTGATTCTACTTCCAGCCAGGAGCCGGGCGATTTCTGTCACTCTTTCTTCAAAGGATAGTTTTTTTACTGTGGTAAAGGTTCGTTTTTTGTCTACTTTTTTGTTTATTCTGTAATGATGGGCTGCAAAGGAGGCGATCTGGGGGAGATGAGTTATGCAGATTATCTGATTCTGCTCTGATAATTTTTTAAGCCTTTGAGCAACAAATTCTGCTGTCTTTCCCCCTATGCCTGAGTCAATCTCGTCGAAAATCATGGTTTTTAGTCTTTCTGTTTCTTTCCCAGTGGTTTTTAAAGCTAACATTATACGGGAGAGTTCACCACCGGAGGCGATTTTTCTTAATGGCCTCAACTCTTCACCTGGATTTGGACTTATAATGAATTCCACCTCTTCTGTCCCGCTCTCCTTCACTTTATCCATCGTTTCTAGGCTGGGTACTGAGGTTTCGATCTTTATTTTAAACTGTCCTTTTATCATGCCAAGAAGGGCTATTTCTTTTTCAACCTGCTTTTCAAGTTTGTGTGCGCTTCTTATTCTTAAAGAAGAAAGCTCTTTTGTGTTTGTTTTGTATTCGCTGAATTTTTTTTCAATCTCTGTTTCTAACTCTTGAAGTTTTTCTTGGCTGCTGCTGAGAGTTTTGTATTCCTGTTTAGCCTTTTCAAAATAAGAGAGGATATCCTTGATGCTGTCCCCATATTTTCTTTTTAACTTTTCTATCTGGCTTAAACGTTCCTCTAGTTCCTCTAATTTTTCTGGAGCTGAGCTCTGTTTTTCTTTAAATTTGATTAAAAAATCGGAAAATTCTCCGATAGTTATGGAAAACTGGTTAATAACATCATTTGTTTCTTTAAATGTTTTATCAAAGTCAACAAGGTCGCTTACAATATCCTGGAGCTGGACTAAAAGAGCAGAGATTGAGTTTTCTTGACTGTAAGAGGTGTTTAATGCTTTTTCTACAAGAGAATTGATCTTCTCAGAATTTTTTAGGATATTCCTGTTTTGGTGAAGCTCTTCCTCTTCTCCCTCTTTGATATTTGCTTTTTCTATTTCTTTTATCTGGAAGTCGAGAAAATCGAGGCGCTGTTCTCTTTCTCTTTCTTTTGTCTCGAGTTCTTTTTTTTCTCTGATAAGCTTTTTAAGTTCTTGAGCTGTGTGGGCAACCTTCTTTTTTAGTGAAAAAGCATTGGCATAATCATCAAGATAATTTAATTGGTACTCAAGTTGAAGAAGGAAAACATGGTCATTCTGGCCGTAAATATCAACCAGATTTCCACTTGATTCTTTGAGTTTTTTAACCGGGACAAGAATTCCATTTAAGTACCCTTTTCCTGTTCCCTTTTCAGGAATCTTTCTTTGAACGAACAGTTCATTTTCTGAGTCAGGTAAGGAATTTTTTAAATCTACCCTGTCTTTGAGGAGTTGGAAGATGGTCTCGACCGAGATTTCTTTTTCGCCCGTTCTGATCATATCCGGAGAGCCTTTCTCTCCCATGACCAGTCGTATTCCGTCAATGATGATGGATTTTCCCGCTCCCGTTTCTCCGGTCAGGATAGAGAATCCATCTTCAAGGTCAAGTTCAATATCTTCTATGATGGCAAGGTTTTTTATGTGAAGGGATTTAATCATCTAATAAGAGCTTTTTTAATATAGTTATTTTTTTAGTTGTGATTATAATAGGAACAAGCGCCTTTTCCATATTAATTCGGCCATATCCGATGAATTCGTCCTCACCTAAATAATTTGTAGAGTTAACATCATCCGCTGAATAGCGGATGATATTCATTATATCGTCAACACTGAGGGTTGGTTTTAAGCCTTTTATAAGAGCAGCTAAGCCTGAAACGTGAGGCGCTGCCATGGAGGTCCCATCACCATAGGCATAGGGGAGTGAATCCGGGCCCCAATACCAGGTTGGGACAAGGCTGATGATCTGATCTCCTGGGGCTGCGACATCCACTTCAGGGCCATAATTGGACCAACTCACCCTCAAATCGTCGTAGTCTGTTGCTGCCACGGCAAGGCAATAATCTTCGTAAGCAGCAGGATAAAGAACAGATCCCCCATCGTTTCCGGCTGCACAAACAACTACAATATTATTATCATAGGCATACTTTACGGCCTCTTGAAGAGATAATGAGAACACATCTCCTCCTACACTGAGGTTGATCACATCGGCTCCGTTATCCGCTGCCCACCTAATTCCGTCGATGATATCGGCGTAATCACCCCAGCCTGTGTCATCAATAACTTTTACGGGTAAAATCTTGCAGTTCCAGGCTACTCCGGCAATGCCTTCTTCGTTGTTTGTCTCAGCTGCAGCGATTCCAGCCACATGGGTTCCATGGAAAAGGTCGTCGGTTGCATCAAAATCATCATTGACAAAATCGCGGCCGTTTGATTGGATTTTGTCATTTATATCAGGGTGGTCCATGTCGACACCGGAGTCCACAATAGCAATAATAATGTCTTCGTCTCCTTTTGTTTCTACCCAGGCTTCTCTGGCTTTGATGTCTGCCCTTGATTGCCCTTGCTGGGGGCTTCCTGCAGGCCCAAATTCTTGACCTGAATTATAAAGAGCATATTGCTCACTAAATAAGATATCATTTGGTGTTACAGTAATATGAGCCCTGTAGTTTGGCTCTACATATTCCACATCAGGATTACGGCTCAACACATGCAGCATCTCTTCCACAGTTGTGCCCTCCGGGATTTGAAGTTGATAGATATTCAGCCTCGGGATTCTTTTAAGTTTTTTTGACCGGTAGGCAGCAATAGTGACCTCCACCATAGGGTCTGAAAGTGTGGGCTTGAATTTGACCAGAACTTGATCCTGAACATATTGTTCTCCTTTTAGGCGAAAAGGCCTGCCCTCATTAATAGATCTGATCTGTGGTCGGGAAAAATCCGGTCTTTGTTTTCTTCCTCTATCAGGTCTGGAGCGGTCAGAGAATACAGAATGGATTTCTCTGATTTTTTGTACTCGGCGATCTGTTATAAGACTTTCTAATTCTTGCTCAGAAAGAGAAGATTTAGGTTTAACTGGGTCTTGTGTCGGGGTAATATGTTCCAGCTTAGAACTTAGAGTTTGATTTTTGTTTATAGGTTTGGTTTTTTGCTGGGAAATTGGGGGATTTGGCTTTTTAGCTTTCTCAAATCTGAAATGTTTTAAATTTGCCGGAAAGAGTAAGAAAGGAAAAATAACAAAAGCAAATATTATTTTCTCTTTTTTCATAATTTCCTCCGTAAAGGATCAAAAAGAATACATGGCTTTAATCATGAATCCTAAATCAACTCCATCTTTATAAGGCATAAAGTTACCTTCGGCTTTAAAACTCAGGGCTTCAGTGACAATAAAGTTAAATCCAAGAGAAGTTGAAAATGAGCTCTCTCCAGAGATTTTTTTATCTTCACTTCCTGTTAAGTCCTGAATTGTCTGGTCCATCTTGAACTTTCCCCAGAGTTTGTTGAAGCCCAAATAAAGATAAGGATATATAGGAGCAAATCCTTTATAAGTAAAAACAGGGCCTACTGAAAACCTCATCCAGCTTGACTTTCCCTCTGTTGTCCCTTCCACTGACAGACCTGGAATTTCCCATTCCTCTTTGCTTCCGAGATAAACGAAGAATTGGGCCTGCCCATCTATCACGAGGTCTTCGTTGGAAACAAAACTTTTCCTGATTTCGCTTCCCAGGAGATATCCTCCAATTTTTCCGACTCCCAGTTCTAAGGAAATTGGGAGTTCTCTGAATTCCAGTTCGTCGTAATTCGTGAATGAATATCCGAATATAAGAGCCAGAGATAACCCGTTCGGGATTTCAAATTCAGTGTTAAATGTGAAAAAATAAGATTTGAGCTTGGAGGTGTACTCGTCTTCGTCCCAGCTTATGGTTCGGGAAAAATATTCATAGCTAATCCCCGGTTTTATAGATATGTTCTGAAAGAGTCCTTCTTCTTCCTGGAGCTGGGCTGAGGATAGGCAGGTTATAGTTAAGGTCATCAAAATTATTAAAAAGGGAAGATAAATTTTTTTCATTTAAATCTCCTGTGCTTTAATAATAAACAAACTTTTATTTTAAATGAACTACTTTTTCTTTTTTGGTATTTGCTTTTCTATTTCTTTGAGTCTTTTTTGAGCCTTTTTTGCAAATTTGCTTTCTGGGAAATCAGATATTAATTTTGTGAAGTATGGGATACTCTGATCAGTCATTTTAGCTTTTAAATAACTATTACCCATATAATAATAAACTCTATCCATTTTTGAAAAATTTGGATAATTGGCCACTATCTCAAGAAGTCTTTTTACAGCCGCTCTATAAGCTTTCACTCTGTAATAATGGACTCCAATATGGAGAGAATGAGCTGCTAATCTATCTTCACAATCTGCTATTTTCTCCTGTGCAGATTTTGCTTCATTGCTTAGCGGATAATTTGTAACAACTTTTTTAAATTCTTCCAGAGCCCGCTGTGTTTTTGACTGATCTCTTCCCGGTTTGAGGATTTTTTTATAAAAAGTCATGCAAATTTGATGCTGGGCATAGGGAGCAGAAGGACTGATAGGAAAAAGAGAGATGAATTCTCTGTATTCAGAGGCAGCAATAATCATATTTCCTTCGTCTCCTTTTTGAAAATATGAGTCAGCAATAGCAAGTTTAGCCTGTTGTGCGTAGATGCTTCGAGGATATGTATCGATAACCTGTCTGAAATAGAGCCGGGCTCTCTCAGGATCTTTCTTGACATATTTTTCTCCTTCCCTATAAAGACTTTCATCTGAAGTAGCAGCCTCTGGCGAAATCTCTGGTTTTTTTCCCCTGCACCCGGAATCCACCAAAAAACATAGGACCGATAATATTAGAACAAGCGTTAATTTTTTTTTCGTATTATTCATTTTTTTTATAAACTTGATGCCTCACGTCAAGAAAAATAGAGCTTTTGGATCCATTTCCACTCTTCATTGAGTCCATCCTGGAGTTGAACTTGAGGTGTATAGTCGAGATCTTTTTGGGCTTTTTTTATGTTGGCATAAGTATGAGGCACGTCTCCTTTTTGTTTTTTTTCTTTAGAGATTTTTATTTTTTTCTGGCATATCTTTTCTAAAATAGGAAAAATGTCTTCAATTATTTTCCGATTTCCCCCTCCAATGTTGTATATTTCACCGGCTTTTCCTTTATTGATAGACGCAAAATTGGCATTTATGATGTCATCGATATAAGTAAAGTCTCTGGTTTGCTTTCCATCTCCATACACAGAAATCTGTTTGCCTTCTGCAATATTCTTGAAAAACTTATGAAAGGCCATGTCCGGGCGCTGTCCAGGACCATAAACCGTGAAAAATCTAAGGGAGATTGAAGGAACCCCGTAATTTTTAAAGTATAAAAGACAGAGATGTTCTGCTGCTAGTTTAGTTACTCCATAAGGCGAGAAAGGGTAGAGAGGATTATTCTCGGACATTGGAAGTTCTGTGCAGGCCCCATAGACTGAGGAAGACGAAGCATAAATAAACTTTTTTAATTGACATTCTTTAGCCGCTTCCAGCAATTTTTGAGTTGCTTCTATGTTATTTCTTGTGTAAACAGAAAAATTCTCTCCCCAGCTTTTTCTGACTCCTGCCTGGGCGGCATGATGAAAAACGTAATCTGTATTTTTTAATAATTTTTTTAAGTCCAGATCATTCAAATCTCCGGAAATGAATTCGAAATTTTTCTCATTTATCAGAGGTTGAATGTTTTTTTCTTTTATCCACTTTGCATAAAAATCAGTAAATGAATCGGTCCCTATAACAGAAAATCCTTCTTTAAGGAGTCTGCGACATAGGTGCGAAGCAATAAATCCCGCAGCGCCCGTCACAAAACAAATCATGATTTCTCGAATTTTTTTACTATTTCTTTCATTTTTTGAATAGTTTCTCTGGGATTTTTCTCCCCAAAAATAGAGGAGCCAGCAACTAAAATTTCTGTGCCATCCATAATGAGTTCTTCCATATTCTCAAGTTTTACTCCTCCATCGATTTCTATTGGAATTTGAAGCTTTTGACCTTGTATCCAATTCTTGAGCTGAGATATTTTAGAGTGACAGGATTCTATAAATTCTTGTCCTCCCCAGCCAGGATTGACTGTCATAAGAAGGATAAAATCCAATTCTTTTAGAATATCATGCATCAGGTGAATAGGTGTGGCGGGATTTAAAGCAACTCCCGCTTTCTTGTTGAACTCTTTAATGAGAGTGATGTCTTTGTGAAGATGAGTTGAAGCTTCAAGATGGATGGAGATCATATCTGCCCCGGCTTCATGAAAGAGAGGAATGAAAAACCTTGGGTTTTCGACCATGAGATGAACGTCCAAGGGCAATGATGTTATTTTCTTCAGTGCAGCTACAAGCTGAGGTCCAAAAGTAAGATTTGGGACAAAATGTCCATCCATAATATCTATATGGAGCAAGTCAGCTCCTGCTTCCTCAGCTATCTTGGCAGCATCTTCAATTTTTGCAAAGTTGGCCGAAAGAATTGAAGGAGCAATTTGTATCATTATTTACTAACCTCCAGGTTGATTGGATAATTTTTTTGAATGAGGTAGCCATGAAGGGGTTGTTGCTTGATGATGATTCCGGAATCCAGCCCGGGGTAGGAAGTATAACGTAAGTTCGCTACTCTGAAATCCAATTCTTTTAGTTTAGCAATTATAGTGACTGCATTCTTGCCGATAAGATCAGGCATGAGATACTTATCTTCTTCCTCTCCCTGGCTGACAAGAAGACTTACAGGGAAATTCCTCCCGACTTCTTCAAGAGCTTGAGGATTTTGAGCAAAAATTTTTCCAGCTGAATAATCGGAAGTATGTACTTGAGACACTTTACCCTTGCGTATTCCTGCATCTTTAAGAGCCTGGTTTATAAGCTGGAAACTTTTTCCTATAAGTCCAGGGATAATGACCTTATCTTTTCCAGAGCTCAGGATAACTTTGACCTCTTTGTTAAATTTTACTTTTGAACCTGAGGGAGGGTCCTGGAAAATAATTCTTCCCTTTTCCCAGTGGGTGTCGTACTGTTCTCCTTTGTTAGCGATCGTAAGACTTTTTTTTGCGAGCGAAATTTTTGCCTCTGCCATAGTTTTCCCTGCAAGATCTGGGATAGTAACCATTTCACCTTTAAGGATTATCCGAAAAGATATGATGGTGCTCAAAAAGAAGATTATAAAAAAAATGACCGTATAAAGTATGGAATTGAAGAATTTTTTTGCTTTCATTAGCAAATTCAAAAATTACGCGGTCATTTTTATTAATACCATAGATTTATAACCAAGTAAACGGGAAAAAAGTTTCCGGAAAAAATGAAACAATAATAGAACCGTCCTCATTTTAGATGGAAAAGGGAGAGCAAAACTAGACTTGGTTTTAAAAGGATTTGCTGAGAGAGTAGATTTTTTTTATAATGGGGCATCAAAGATAAGGAGATAAAGTCATGGGTGAATATTCGGATTTTCGAAGTGATACAGTCACTCGGCCTACAGAAAACATGAGAAAAGCAATGGCCGAAGCCGTTGTAGGAGATGATGTCCTTGGAGATGATCCTACTGTCCAGGAGCTGGAGTCTTTAGCAGCAGAAAAAATGGGCAAAGAGGCTGCGTTATTTGTCCCATCTGGAACCATGGCAAATTCTATTGCCATAAAGGCTTGGACAAGAGAACTAGATGAAGTCATTGTGGAGGAACGGGCTCATCTCTACAATATGGAATCCACTCATATGACTTTTATTGCAAGAGTGCTGCCCCGGCCCCTTTCTTCTGATCGAGGAGCTATGGATCCGGAAGAAGTGGAGAAAAATATCAGAAAGCCTTCAGTACATATTCCTCGCACATCGCTTATTTGTGTTGAGAACACTCATAATAACTGGGGCGGAGCTGTTGTACCGATGGAGAATTTAGAAGCTATCAGGAAGATTGCAAATAATCATGATATAAAAATTCACTTTGATGGAGCTCGTATCTTCAACGCAAGTGCTGCTTCTGGTATTCCTGTTAAGGAATATGCAGCTATTGGAGACTCAATAATGTTCTGCCTTTCCAAAGGGCTCTCCGCTCCTGTAGGCTCTCTTTTAACAGGGCCGAAGGAATTTATCGATTTTGCTCGCCGTGTGAGAAAAGCGCTTGGAGGAGGTATGAGACAAGTCGGGGTTCTGGCTGCTCCGGGTATAGTCGCTTTAACTGAAATGGTGGACAGGTTAAACAAGGATCATAAAAGAGCAAAAAAACTGGCTTTGGACATTGCCGAGTTGCCAGGGATCTCTTTAAACCCGGACCACGTTCAAACGAACATTATTATATTCGGTTTTAACCATCCTAAAATATCAATTCCTGAATTTTTGACAAAATTAAAAGACCACAAGATCTTATCATTGGCTACTTCAGAGGGAAGGATTCGTTTTGTAACTCACAAGGATATAAACGATAAGGATATAGAGAAAGCTGTTTCAGCATTCCGTGAGATACTCGGCTGAAAAAACTGAATACATGGAACATAGATAACAAAAAGAAAGTATTCTAGGATGACCTCGCTCCCTTCAGATTTTTCACGCCATTCCTTCCTCAATCTATTTAACGCATAAACGAAGGGCAGTGGGTGAGAAAAACCGTTTGAAGGCTGAGTGGGCACGGTTCCTCTCCGCGATGGAGAGGAGAGCGAGGCCTGAAACCGAGCAACTTTTGACTCGCTGGGTCAAAAGCTGTGTGTTTTATGAATCCACTGGCCTGAGTTTAGACATACTCGATGTCCGGCTTCGCCGGATACCCTCAAAGAGCGATTCAGGAAGGCTAAATCTTCAATGGTCGCTTCATCCATCCCAGAATACTTATTTTTAATCTATCAAAACATGTTTTGCTTTTACAAAATAGAAGGGAACCATTTGAACAAATGCGGAGAAGGGAAATTAAGTATTTGATTCTGTAGATGGGGGCAGTTTTTTCTTCTCGCCGAATAAGGCCTGTTCTACCAGTTCCGCAAGGTCCCAGATTTTTAAGTCCTCCTCCATGTTTTTATCCTTGATCGCATCATCGAACATAGTGACACAGAAAGGGCATGCAGTAGTTATCCATTCAGGGTCTGTGGCCAGTGCATCTTCCAGACGCTGAATGTTGATTCTTTTCCCGATCTTCTCGTCCATCCACATCCAGCCTCCCCCTGCACCACAACACATAGAGTCGATTCTGGAGCGTCTCATCTCTCTTAGATCCAGAGAGGGGATAGACTGGAGGATTTCTCTTGGAGGATTGTATATGCCGCTGTACCGTCCGAGGTAACATGGGTCATGATATGTGGTTCTTTTGGCCAAGCTGTGTTCAAGTTTTAAACGTCCGTTTTGGATGTTTTCCTGTAGAAATTCTGCATGGTGAACTACTTTGCAGTTGAAGCCAAGTTGAGGATATTCATTTTGGATAGTGTTATAGCAGTGAGGGCAAGTGGTTAAAATCCTTTTTATGTTGTAACGCTTGAACGTTTTTATATTAGCCTGTGCAAGAATCTGATATAAATATTCGTTGCCCAACCGTCTTGCGGGGTCACCACAGCAACCTTCTTCTATGCCTAAAATAGCGAACCGGATTCCAAGATGGTTTAGGATTCTGACCATAGCTGATGCGACTTTTTTGTTACGGTCATCGTAAGAGCGAATACAGCCTACAAAGAACAGGTACTCAATATCCTCCCCCGAAGTCTCAGATATAATGGGAACGTTTAGTTCCTTTATCCAATCAGCCCGGGAATCACGTCCCATACCCCATGGATTTGAGTTTGTTTCCAATCCTTTAAAAGCAGTTGTTAGTTCCTCGGGAAATTTGCTCTCCATGAGCACTTGATAACGTCTCATATCCACGATTTTATCCACATGTTCGATAAAAACAGGGCAGTGCTCCATGCAAGAACGGCAAGTGGTGCAGGCCCAAAGTGCTTCTTTTTCTATGAGATTTCCTATAAGCGGTGGAACTTCCTCAGCTTCAGTATTCTTAGACTTAGCCTTAAGAATCTGGGGGGCCCGTAAGTGAAGGTGGTCTTTTAAATCTAAAATGATCTTTTTTGGAGATAGCGGCTTTTCGGTTATATGGGCAGGACAGTGTTCCTGACAACGTCCGCAGCGTGTGCAGGCGTCAAGATCCATGAGCTGTTTCCATGTAAACTCCTCAATTTTTGCTATGCCAAAACTTTCTGCCTTCTCATCTTCAAGGTCCATAAAAGAGAGTGCTCCCTTTGGATCAAGGGACCGGAAGATCATGTTCATCGGAGAGCTGATTAGGTGGAAAAGTTTGGAGAAAGGGATATAAGCGATTGTACAAAGGACGAGAAAAAAGTGGATCCGGAAGATTATTTTAGCCAGGAGGTTTTTAGTGCCAGCACTCCAGCCTGCCGTGTTTATCAGGGCAGCCAGGGCCTTTCCCACGGGCGCCCATGTTTGTGTGTCCTTGCCAATCACGGATAGCCTTAAACTTTCGAGAAAAATCCCGGTCAACAGAATAAGCAGGATAAGAGCAAGGGCTTTAAAATCCTCGGGCTTGTTATCAAGCCTGGATGGACGAGTTACATAACGACGATATAGAGTCAGGAGTAGGGATACGATCGCCAAAATTGCGATAATATCAAGAGAAAGCGACAGAAGCCGGGCCATTAAAACAGGTAATGTAAACATGAACTGGGCAATAAAGATAACTCCAAATGGAATAATAAAGCCCAGGAAAATACATAGATGCAGAGAACCAGGATATAAATCTTGTAGAATCTTACGGTGGGCGAAACCCTCTACCAGGAATGATTTTATCCTCGCTCCCATTTTATCAAATCGTTTGTCTTCTTTTCCTATGCGCCACAGCCTAAAGTGTTTAATTGTTCCCCATGAGAAGATATAAATAGCGAGGAAGATAAGGAATATATCGAATACTTTAATCATTTTATTAAATTATGTTGTTCGTGTTTATATTTTAAACTCTATTCATTTTTAATCTTGGCCGAGACTGAACTTTGTTTCCGGACAGGCAGGTCCTGAGGGTTGACTGTCCAAGACTTACCAGGTGCCAGCATCACATCATGACAATTAAGGCATTTCTGATTCTTTGGTGGGCCTTCGAATTCCCTCAAATGGCAGTTGAGGCATTCCCAGACCGTAGGACGATTTGTGCCGCCTGTTTTATACTCATGTGCTGCTGTGCGATGGCAGTCCACACAATTCAGGCCCTCACCGTAGTGAATGCGGTGATTGAAGTTAATAACCTTTTTTATAAGCTTATAACCTAAATTGAGCACTTCAGGGTGGCAATCCAGACACCTCTGGGAGGTCAGCTCGTCATCTGCAAGATATTCAGGAGGGACAAGCTGATCGCGGGCATGTCTAAATATATTCCACTCCTTGGGAATTACTTTAATTTCTCTTGAGTGGCACTCATAACATTTTGTTTGTTCTGCTGGATGTCCTTGTGACTTTATCCACATTTCTCTATGTTCGGGATGGCATTGCCTGCATACAAGTTCATTTGTTCCCGAATAACGCACAAGGTAGGAAGTGATGCCAGCTGCGCCGACAAAGACGAAGAGTAATATAAGGATAAGGACTATTTTGAATTGCTTTTTATATTTTGTAAAAGACATTTTTGCTTTATCTCACATCCATACTCAGTATGTATATCTCAGGTGTCTCTTTACCTTGAGGAGGACCAATAAGTAAAGCTTTGTCTCCGGCTAAGCTAATAATTTTCGGCTCCCAGAAAGCCGGAATACGTGGAAAATCCATGGGTACAATGCCTGTGATATAACCAGGAGTTTGCTCATCAAATGCTACCTTTTCCACGCCATTTACTAAGTCAAGAATCATTCCTTTGTAAATATGCTTAAATAGAATGTATCGGCCATTTCCTGACATATCAAAAAATTCAACTCTGGGCGCTATCCTGGATTTGAGAAGTTTAAGCCCTGATCCATCGATATTCACTTCATAGGTTCCCATGCCATTTTTTTCTTTTCCGTTATTGGAAAAAACTATCTTTTTGCCATCGTAACTAATGTCCGCCAGGCTGAACCATCTGTCATGAAAGTCTGTTAATCTCGTGATTTCTTTTCCGTTCCAATCTGTTATATAAAGATCATAATCATTTTTGTCTTCAGAAGACTGTGCGCCAAACAGCAGCCATTGCCCGTTTCCACTCAAACTAAACGCCCATCCTCCTCCGCTGAGCGGTCGACGTGGTATTGAGGACCATGTCCATTCACTACCATTAAAATCCGGGGCCAGGATAGTTCTCTGTTTTTTGCTTAAGATGTCCAATAAGACTATTCCACTTGGACTGCCATATCTCCTTGGTCCTAAGTGCCCTTTAACTACACAAACGATACGGGTTCCATCACTGCTTATTGTGTAATTAGATACCCGCTCCCAGTCACTACTTGTAAAATCAAGTGATTTTAGGTCTTTTCCTTTTAAGACATCAAAGGGGAAATTTATGATTCGGAAATTTGTGCCATCCGTATTCACCACTGCTAAATAATGGTCAAGAATAAAAGCAGGCTCGCTCAAGCTCAAGGAAAATACAGCTACGCTGCCGTCTCCGCTTAAGACAGGAGGTTTTGTTCCAATGGTGAGGGATATCTCCTCATATGGGGTTGGTGCTGTGTTTTCTCCGTCACGGAATAATTCTCTTTCCTTTCCACTATTTACATTCATCAATCTAACAGCATTTGTTGTTTCTTTTCCGTTCTTGATTTCCATTATATAGAGCATCCATCGGCCATCTTCGCTAAGGCAGGGATACCGCACCACATTGTTCCCTGAATGGGTCAGCCTTCTTATATCAGCTTGACTTTCTACAGCTCCAATCTGGATGGGTGATACAACCAGCCAAAGAATGGAAATAATAAGGGCAGCCTGTATGTATTTTTTTATTAAAACCTTCATCTTTGTTCTCCAAGTATAAATTGATTATATTTTCTCTATACGTACTACTGTATCCTTTAAACACGGGCCTCCACCGATAGGGTCAGTCTTTCTTTCGATAATCTCGTTGGGATTCACACCATTTCCTTTTTTATCCCACCAGAGGAGATTGGTATCTCGGTCATAGCTCTTAAAACGCTTAGCCTTTGCTATATTTCCAACTGCCGTATGACCAAAACCTTCAGCAAGGGCTACAGAGTTGGGGTGAATCCGGTTGGTTACTAGTGCGCGGACTGTTAAACTTCCCACAGGAGAAGAAATCCGGACCCTGTTCCCGTTCTTGATGCCTATCCTGTTTGCTGCATCCTTGTTGATCCAAAGGCGGTTTTCATGAAGTATCTCCTGTGTCCATTTGCTGTTGGCAGTTCCTCTGGCGCTCAGGTTGGATTTGAATGTGGTAAGGATGAACTCATCTCCATTCTTTTTTTCATGTTTGGCTATAGATTGATACTCTGGCAGAGGAGAGTGATTATTTTGTTTTAATTTGTTGGAGTATATCTCCACTTTTTGGACCTGAATGGGAGGGATACTACTGGTGCTGGATTGGTTATATTTTTTTAAAGAAGTGTCGACCCAGAAGCCATCACTCTTTAAGTTGTTAAAATCTTTTTGTTTTTTAAGATTAGGTATTGAAGAAAAAACTTTAGAAACATAATCTTTTGTATCCTTGAATGGGAGAGCTTTTGATATTTTTCCGCCAATTCTCCGGGATAGTTCCAAACAGAAATTCCCGACCTCTTTGGCCTCACCCCTTGGTTGGAAGCTAGGTTCAAGGAGCTTTCCTACTTCAAAAGTAGGTGACCGCAAAACTTCTGCAGTGCTTAATAGGGATACAACTGGTTGTCTTAGATTCAAGATGGGAAACATGTCCAGGGGAGGTGCGCTGCATAATCCCCATCCTTCCAGATAAGTAGCAGAAGGAAGAACCATGTCAGCTACAATGGCTGTTTCAGTGAAATGAGTGTCCATTACAACGAGGAAAGGCACTTTTTTTTCGTCTTTAAGGAAAGTTTTTGTTGATTTACAGTCAGGGTTAGAATAGACGGGATTAGAGAGATAAACGAAATAGGTGTTAATTTTTGTACTTAATTCCTGTAGCTCTTTAAAGTTTTTACGTTGTTTTGGCCGGAGTTTGTACAAAGGATTTGCTGTTTGCTGGTTTTTGCCAGGAAGGCGGGGAAAGAAAAGACCTCCTTCTTTCTCAAGGTTTCCGATGAGCCAGTTCAGGAGAGCTATACTTCTTACATTCTGGTATCCATTTTCATGGTCGCTTATTCCTCCTCCTATTATGGCTATAGAGGGTTTTAATGTGGCAAATTCCACGGCAAGATGTTCGATGTCCGCTGCCTTGATACTGCTCTCTTTTTCTGCAGCCTTGAGAGTGAATCGGGAAAGGTGATCTTTTAACTTTGTCAGGGAAAAGTTAGTTTTTTGGTTCAAGTAACTATTATCTGCAAGCCCTTTCTCCACGATCACTTTGGCCATTGCCAGGGCTACGATACTATCGGTTCCGGCTTTGATGGGATACCAAGTATCACTCTTGGCCGCTGTCTCAGACATCCGGACATCAAATGTGACAAGCCTAGCCCCTTTTTCTACTTGGGCAAGAACTAATCGTTGAGCTAAACCTAGAAAGTTGTCGTGGTTTGCATAAGGATTGGCACCAAAGTTTAAGATAGTGCGGCTTCTCCCGACGTCCTCAATAAGGGACGGAGACCCTATCATCGATGTGAAGGCTGTGTCGTGGTTGAGGTTCTTTAATGTGGGCCTGTCGATAATATGTGTTAGTCCAACTGCAGCAGTAAATCTGTCAAGGAGAGGGTCTTCATGGCCAAAATCAACAACAAATTCGCTTGTCCTATTTCTCTGTAACATTTCGTTAATGCGCTTTTCCAGGGTGGAATACACTTCATCCCAGGTGATTCTTTTCCACTGTCCATCTCCCCTCGATCCCAGTCTTTTCATGGGGAACAATAATCTTTCGGGATCATTAACCAGGTTTATTCCTGCAAGCCCCTTGGCACATATACTTCCATTGTTATTGGGATGGTTTGGATTTCCGAGGATCTGGACAAGCCGTTCTCCATCTAGATAAGCGATAATCCCGCAGCCAGCAGGGCATTGTTCACAAGTTGTGGGGATGGCACGGAGAGATTTGAGCGATGTCCGGGAGACTGCGGTTATCTTTTTATAATCGGTGCCACTCTGGATCGTGCTAAAACCTGCTGCTGTGCCTGTTACCCAGACCAATCCTGTTTTCATAAACTTTCGTCTGGACATCTTTCTTTTTGACATGCTTTAAGATCCTTTTATAACAAAGGGAGGAATTCTCCACCCACAACAACGATATATCTCATGAAAAATATTCCAATAATAACTAGAATTGAGGCTATAATCACTGTGGTTAATCTCCTGAACTTAGGTACAGCAAGGAGAATGAACGGCAAAATCTTACCGAGCAGATTTTCAACGAGGAGGAACAGGATGCTGAATTTACCGCTTAGGATCAGATGAGCAGCTGCCTGTGCATCTGAGTGTGATATAGCCAGGACAATAAGGTCGCTGCCTACGAGAAAAAGGTCGAATACAATCATCCATGCAAGCAGCTTGCCGAGATTCAAAATCAGCTCCTGGTTGATCTTTTTTTCTTTAGAGAAAAAACGGTCCTTAATAATACACACAAGGATCATGAGCGCAATACCTGAAACAATGGCTGAAGCGAGGAAGAGTATTGGCATAATGGCTGTATTCCAGAGAGCTCTTGCCTTGCCGAATGCCAGGATGAATCCTGTATAACCGTGGACTGAAATAGCAAGGGGAATACCGATGAGCCCGAATATACGAGTGAGTTTTATGTGCCCTTTAAACATGAAATAGCCATAGATAATACAATTGATTGGATAGAGGACCAGTAAAAATGAGCCCCAAGTGATAGGAGATGCCATGTTGAGGTAAACAAAAAGGTGCCATGCTCGATGAGGCATTCCTATATGAATAAGAAGAAAAAATGGGGCTATAACAAGGAGGACCGTTGCCAGGACAACGCCGACTTTGCCAATGGATTTGTACTGGTCCATGCCAAAGCTATATGCCAAAGTAGATAGAATGAACGATCCTGCACTCAAGCCGGTCAGATAGAAATAAATTGCGATATTCAGACCAAATGCGTCCTGATGAAAGATATTGTATAAGATCTGAGTGTCCACAATACTCCTTTACAGCTTAACCACTCTACTGACGGCTAAACCTCCTTGTTTACTGCGGTATGTAAAAGCAGGTGGCAAAATAACCACCTTAAAATTTCTTCTTTCATTTTTCCTCTTCTATCTTTATAGCCTCCACGGCTTCTATATCCAGACCGATATAAAATGTATGTGGCTCGGTTCCTATTTCAGGTTTGATAACCTGGATTGCATTCTTGGCTAAAGCCTTTGAGATATCACTTTTTGGATTATTCAAATCACCGAACATAATGGCTCCAGCAGGGCAGGCCAGGACACATGCAGGCTTGAGACCGGCATCCACTCTATGAAAACACCAGTAACATTTCTCTGCGATTTTTTTTATGGGATTGATATACCTCACTCCATAAGGGCATGCGGCCATACAATACCGGCAGCCAATGCATCTGTGTGGGTCAATATAGACTATTCCGTCCGGACGCTTGATACTGGCATTGACCGGGCAAACTGTAACGCAGATAGGATTTTCACAATTGTTGCACACAATAGGGAGAAAATATTCCTTTGAATGAGGGTATTTCCCTTTTTCCACCCTTTTTACCCAGCTTCTCCAGACGCCGAGTGGAACATCGTTTTCGCTCTTACAAACAACAGCACAAGTGTTGCACCCAACGCACTTCCTCAGGTCGATCAACATGGCATATCTTATTGCTTTATTACTCATTGTTTTGCTGGTTTGATTCTTCGGGACCTTGAACCTGATCAGCCTGTTCCTTCTCCGCTACTTCCTTCTCCTCCGTTCTCATTCTGTCATGCCAGGCCTTGAAACCATTTATAATTCCTTTTCGTGATTTATATCCGATAGAGACAAAGGCTCCAATTAGAAAAAAAATAACAAGTCCACTTCCCACATAGTTGAGCCAGGCCGATCTAATTGAATCAATGTGTATCGGCCCCATTAAAAAACTTGCTTTAGAGCGGTAGGCGTGGCAGCGGGAACAAAAATCCTTGAAGACACGTTTTGTACCGTGAGCAGAGTCGTTATAGTGGCAGCTAGTGCATACTTTCATGTCAAACCGTTCTGCAATATCTCCCTTGCGGTGCCCTGATATCTTCCCTAAGGATGATCCCTTCAGGATTCCTTTGATCATGACTTCAGGATGGCATAAACCGCAGGTTTCTCCTACATTTTTCTCATGGATTGAGGATAACGGGTTTTTCTGAAGAAGGACGTGGTGTTTTGTATGACAGTGATAACAGAGAGGGAGTTCTTTGTTTGCGGAAGGAACAGCAAAGGTTAAATGGATATTCTTCTGATACTCTTCTGCCTCCTGGGGGTGACAGCGAGCACAATCCACATCGATAAAACCCTCCCTGAAATGTACATAGGGATTAGAATAAGTATGGCAGTCTACGCAGGTCATTTTTCCTTTATGGTGAACGTCTTGTGACCATTTTTCTGGATCCACAAAGAGGGATCGTATTTTCCCGTCTTTTGTGATTTGGGAGATATCGGGCTTTCCATGGCAGAATAAACAATCCTGATCAGTATAGGTAGAATTTTGGGAAAAAGAATAATTGTAGAAGATTAACAGGAAGAGAAAAATGAAGAATATGGATTTTTTTAGAATCATGCCTACCAGATACCTTGCTTAAGAGTTGTTTTGATTATTCTTCTGGTTTGAATAGAAAAAATGAGCCCAGCCATTTTAGCCTGCCATATCCTGCAACTCTTGCTCATCATAATAATCATTTAAAGGCGGGCACTTGTGTTTTTCCAAATTTGGAATTCATATAAATATCTAACACAATGTGTATATGATGACAAGAAAAATGTAAATAACAGAAGCATCTTTTTTCCCTGTTGGTTTAATAATGGTATTTGGGAATGTCTTAGCTTCCGTTCAGATTTTTCACGCCATTCCATCATCATTCTATTCAAAGCATAAACGAAGGGCAGTGGGTGAGAAAAACCGTTTGAAGGCAAAGCGGGCATGGTTCCTCTCCATGATGGAGAGGAGAGCGAAGCCTGAAACCG
>Ga0114930_10000377_pt1 | contig 47581 bp, 46 predicted proteins | sample AnhtaG_FD_87300 | JGI IMG/M metagenome (GOLD analysis project Ga0114930, IMG submission 87300) | Deep subsurface microbial communities from Anholt, Denmark to uncover new lineages of life (NeLLi) - Anholt_01485 metaG | ecosystem: Environmental > Aquatic > Marine > Oceanic > Sediment | place...
CACGGGTGAATCCCTGTCAGGCTGCCCTATGTGGTACAAACCCGTCTTGCAGGGCCAGGGAAAGAACCTCAGAATCGTACCCAAAATACTCACCACGACGTAGTTGAGCAGACTCATACTCCTTCCGCTCGTGGCTTGCTGGCCACCAACTCCATCAAAGTCGCCGTGTTGCTGCGCCTCACCGACTCCACCCGTAGACCGGCGTCCTCCACCCTTTGCGGTAGATCAGTCACGGGACGCGTGGTAGTCTGTGTGATCACGTAGGCCAGGAGGACGAGAGGAAGCCTCACCAAAGCAGCGAGCACCCTCTTCCGGAGGTGCTCAGGCCTCACCTCATCAGCCACGAGCAGAAGGCCCCCTGGCTTCAGTATCCTTCTGACTTCCTTCAAAGCGTAACCCAGTTCGTCCTCGGTCAATTCAGAAAAGCAGAGACCGCTCATCACGGCGTCGTAGCTTTCCGCCGCTTCGTTCTCGAGCTCGGCAACGCCCATCTCACACAGCTCTACCCTTCCAGCCAGCTTCGCTTCCTCAGTGCGCGCCCGTGCGATCTCCAGCATCTGAGGATTCACATCAATCCCCTTCACGATCGCGCCTCGCTGCGCAGCCCTCAGGGTCAGGGCGCCAGTTCCACAGCCCAGATCAAGGACCCTCTGCCCCTGCTTTACATGGGACGCCAACCGATCATAGACCTGGTCCAGCCTGCCCAGCGTGAGAATGCGCAGGCCCTGGTCATACCTGCTGGGGGCGGACTCGAGTATCCTCATCAAGACGTATGTGCTCACTGGAATGCCCTGTGATACTTTCGCTCCGACGTGCCAACCTTCGGCCCCATTTCAAGGACGCACTCTGGGGTGTTCACGCCGTAGCTCGGTGGGTCGCATTCCTCACACTGCGGCGTTCAGGCCACAGTGTGGCAAGAGGTAACTACCAGGGTGGGTTCTCAAGGTTCATCAAATCAAAAGGCGGGAAGGGCAAAGCCCTCCCCGCCTGACCAAGTCTCAACCTGCACGTGAGTTCTCGCGCAATCTCAGATCCTGCCGTTCGGCTGGACCACACCCTTCGACACGCTGCTTCACTACACGCCCCAGCCGCTCAGGATGAGACCCACGTGAGCTGAGGGCACGCTGATGCCTACTTCAAATCCTAGGCGCAACTATGCAGAGATGTCAAACGACTGCGGTTCCAGCTTCTTGGCTATCTCTCTAGCCACCCCGACCATCATCGTGGGGGCTTTCACAGCCTTCTCCCGCGTGAAGCGATACGTGGGGCCCAACACATCGATGGCCGCAATCACCGTCCCGTCGGGCTTCTTGATCGGTACCGCTACAGCATTGATGCCTTCCCGACTCTCTTCCCAGTTCGCGGCAAAGCCCTTCTCACGTACTCGTTCCAGCTCGGCCCGCAGTTCGGAGACATCTGTGATGGTGTTGTCGGTGCTAGGGACCAACCCCCTCTCCAGGTATGACTCCAGTTCGTTCTCCGGCACGTGTGCAAGGAAGACCTTCCCAGCGGAGGTCGAGTGGAGGGAGCCTCCCGCCAGCCAACTCACCGACTGCACCAGGTGAGGAGCGGGCACTTGCAGGATATTGAGTACCCTATCCCCTTTTTGCACCGCCAGATAGGTGATCTCCTCCAACGCATCAGCCAAGTAGTGCAAATAGGGGAGCGCAACTTGCGGTAGTCCACGACTATTCAGCACTGCGTAACCCAGTTCGACCAAGCGAACACCCAACCGATACTTCCGGCTTCGCGGGTCCCGTTCCACCAATCCTCCCTGCTTCAACGACACCAGGAGACGGTGGACGGTGCTTTTGTGGAGATCAAGCTGGTTGCTTAACTGGGTCACACCGAGATAGCCCTCGGCTGCTGTGAGGGCATCCAGGATGCTCACCGCTCTATCAACCGACTGCACAGGCATGTCAACAAACACCTCCTCTAGATTTCCAATTGTCTCATTATATGACACCAGAGTCATGAATGTCAAGTTGAATTCCGCCATCGATCTCGGCATTGACATCATTGCCCTTCTACACTATACTACCGCTGCGCTGACTGGAGTCATCCCTGCCCCGAGTACCTGACAGCGGACCTGTGAAGATGCATGGTCCCTTGACCAGGAGCGAGAGGAGAACCAGTATGGTACGCAAGACCTTTGACCGGGAACTAAACGATCTCCAGGATGATGTCCTGGCTCTCGGAAGAATGGTCGAGAATGCTATTGTTCAGTCGGTGGCAATCCTCAAACACACAGATCACGAGGCCGCCCGCCGTCTGATCGACGCCGACGGCGAAATCAATGAGAAACGCTTCGCCATCGAGGCCGACGCCCTCACCCTCATCGCCACGCAGCAGCCCTTGGCCAGTGACCTACGCAAGATCTTCACCGCGGTGTTGGTCGCCACGGAGTTGGAGCGGATAGCCGACTACGCCAAGGGCATCGCCAAGGTCACACTCATGATGGGCGCTCAACCCTTGCTCGATCCTTTTGCCCACATCCCGCGCATGGCGGACTTGGCGGACGACATGCTCCACCGGGCGCTGGAGGCCTACGCGCTGGAAGACGCTTCCCTGGCCCATGCCATTCCCGACGAGGACGAAGAGATGGATGGCCTCCACAACCGTGTCTACAGGGAACTACTCACAGTCATCACGGCCGACCCCAGCACTACTGACCGTGCCACTTATCTGTTGTGGGTGGCCCACAACCTGGAACGAGCCGCCGATAGGGTGGTCAACATCTGCGAGCGGGTGGTCTTCACTGTCACGGGGGAGATCGCCGAGATGGATGTAGAAGAGGGCGAGGATTTGGGTCTTGAGGCCCTCTCGTAGCGTGGACACCATCCTCACCGAAATCGCCCCCCACATCTTCCTCGTGGAGGGAGAGAAGCGCGGACAGTTCCCGTTCTCCCACTCTATCCTCATCCTCGACGAGGTAACCGCCCTCATTGATACGGGGTGCGGCATCGAGCGCCTTCAGCGGCTCAAAGAGCGGTACCCGCCCGATTTGGTCATCAACTCCCATGCCCATCCCGACCACATCCCCGGGAACTGGCTCTTCGACGGCCTCCCTTTACTGGCTCCACGCCAGAGCTTCCACTACACGGGGAGGATAGACCTGGTCTCAGAGCGTTTCACGGAGTCCAAGGCCCTGGCCCGTGTATGGCGAGAGTACGTCAGGGAGGCCACGGGCTTCAGAGATGCCCTGCCCACGGACCACTATGACGAGGGGCACGGGTTTCACTTCGGTTCCGTAGAACTCCTTGCTTTGCACTGCCCCGGTCACACCAGCGACTCGTACTGCTTTCTGGAACCGAATCTGGATATGGTCTTCTCCTTCGACATGGACCTTTCCCCCTTCGGACCTTGGTACGGCCATCCGGATTCGGATATCGACCAATTCGAGGCCTCCATCACTCGGGTGAGGGCTCTCAAGCCCCAAACGGTCGTATCCTCCCACGAGGGCGTCATCACACACGACATCGAAGAGCGGTTCGAGGCCTACCGAGGCGTCATCGCTCAGCGGGACGCTCGCATACTCGATTTCCTCTCCCAGGAGCGGCGACTTGAGGAAATGGTGGACGCGCCATTGGTCTACGCGGAGTATCCCTTCGCCCCGGAGTTGCTGCGCCATTGGGACAGGAAGATGCTTGAGAAGCACCTTGATCGGCTCGAGCAGAGGGAACTGGTGCAGGAAACCACGAAGGGATATATCCGAGTCACTATTCCGTGAGAGCAAGCACCACTAAGAACGTCGCGCCTAGCCCCCACCGATCAACGGCAGGAGTCTCACCCGATCACCTGCTTCCAGAACGTAGCTCTTAGTCACCCCGCTGCCGTTGACTATCACTACTACCGATCGGGAGCGCACGCCCAGGGCCGCAAGCAGTTCCCGAACACTCTGGCCAGGCTCGACCAGGAGCAATTCGTGCCCGCCCAGCCGTCGTTTCAGTGTGCCGACGGGAATCACTTCTACGCTATGCATGCCTCCAGCAACCCACCGAGAGTGACGTACCCCCTTGGACCTCTCTGCTACAGGCCCAAGTCGTCAGCCACCCAAGCGATTCCTAGCTCTTCCAGTTTTGCCCGGGTTGGGATGCCTCTGGCGACATCCCAGCCGGCGATAGCATAGTATGTGTCCAGCGCCTGCTGGACTTCCGTCTTGCCAACGGCCACGCCATCGGTGGGTCCGCCTTTGAGAGGCTTGAAGAACTTCCTGGGGAGCACATCGGACTCCCGTCCAATTCCCTCCCGTGCATTGAAGGCCCGTAGCATGTTGAGCCGTCGCTCGCCAGCCTTCACTAGCTCCCATAGGCTGACCTTCCAGCCGGTCACCGCTCGTACGACCTCGACCATCTGGTCCAACCCGTACAACTGCCAGGCGGGACCGTAGACGAACTGGCACAGGTTGAGCGTATCCAACGCGCCATATACACACTGGGTGTAGAAGGCATAGCGTACCTTCTCGGCGTCAAGCACACGAGCTGGTCTAGGGTCCAGCAGGCCTAACTCAGCCATCTCCTGCAGGTACCCTTCTTCCGGGTCATAGGCGTCGTCGTGTTCATGTGACTGGTGGTCGGCCCCGAAGGGGTTGACTGCATAGATCAGCGCCAGCGATCGCTTGACTTGCGGCATGTGAGCAGGTGCCTCCTCATTCTTGACCGTCGTGAGGAAGTCCTCACTTCCCCGACCGATCACTCTGGCTGCGCGGGCAGATCCTTCCGCCAAGACGTCGCCGAAACCTTCCCGGCGCGCTATCATCTCCGTCATCCTCACCATAGCCTCGGCGTTGCCAAAGCGCAGTTCGATCCCACCTGTATCCTGGGCAGTGATCATCCCCTCCTCAAAGCATTCCATCGCCCAGGCGATCGTACCCCCACAGGAGATCGTGTCGACTCCGTACGCATTACAGATCTCGTTAGCCTTGGCGACCGCCGCCAGGTTTGCCACACCGCAATAGGCGCCCAAGGCTGCCAAAGTCTCATATTCAGGGCCGCCATAGAGGGGGTCCACCTGATAGGCACCCTCGGTGACCTCAACCACTCGCTTGCAGCGGACAGCACAGCCATAACAGGTGTCCCGCTCCTTCAAGATGGTGTCACTCATCCTTTCGCCGGAGATGGCTTCGTAGCCCTCAAAGACCCCGCTACTCCAGTTGTGGGTGGGCAGACCTCCCGCCTCGTTCTGGTACGAGACGATTTCGCTGGTGCCCAGCAGCGCCAATCCGGCGACATCAGACTCATCCACGTGATCAGCACCCCACCTGGCCAGCGCCTTCAGTGCTGCCTCGTCGGCCACGGCAGGACGGGCCTTGCCACGAACGGCCACCGCCCTCAAGTTCTTGGAACCCATCACCGCCCCCATACCAGTGCGACCATTCGCTCGGTTGCACATGTTGATCAAAGCGGCGAAGCGCACCACCTTCTCCCCCGCGGGGCCGCATTGGAGCACTTGAACTCGCCGGTCGCCCAACTCGTCACGAATAATGGCTTCTGCCTCCCCGGTGACCTTTCCCCAGAGATGATCCCCTTCGCGCAGCTCGGCTTCGCCGTCGTGAACCCAAAGGTAAACTGGGCGCTCGGCTCGGCCCTTGACGACGATGGCATCGAAACCAGCGAACTTGAGTTCAGCCGGCCAGAAACCGCCGCATTGGGAATCGCCCACGACTCGGGTCAGTGGCGACTTGGCCACCGCAGTCATCCGGCTTTGGCCAGAGATGGCTGTCCCGGTGAGTACGCTCAAGGCCAGGACCAACGTGTTCTCTGGCCCCAGCGGATCTGTCTCCGGCGGCGTGTTCTTGAGCAGATAATAGAGGCCCAGTGCACTCCCGCCGAAGTATCTGCGGTAGAATCTCTCCGGTGGCTCTTCAACGCGAAGTGCCCCTGTCGTCAAGTCAACGTGGAGAATCTTACCGTTGTAACCATGAGGCATTTCGTTCCTCCTGTCTCTCAATGATCACTGCTTCAAGACGATCCACACATCGCCAGGACAATTGCGACTCAGACCGCATATGCGGACAGAAGCCAGCCAAGCAAAAGATCGACTCCGTCGCAGTGCGGTCACCCGATGGGCAAGTTCTCTTACGGGGCCTATTCAAACGACCTCCTCTAGGGAATACTGAACGGCGGTTCAAACATACCTCTGAAGAGGTCAGTTGCTTCCGCTTCCGACGGGACACCCCTTTTGGCGAAGAGTTCCAAGATCTCCGTGATGTCAGGGTGAGTACAGTACAACTTCACCAATTCGGGAAGGTGATCTATGGAAGCCCCTTCGATGTCGGAGATGCTGGTCGGAAGTCCTATCTGTTGGATCAGCTCATGGACGGCGTGAATTCCCTTCTCGGCCAGATCCGCTGGTGTCCCCGACGCATTCTCATCCATCGCTCTGGCCATGCGAGCCAGGATCGGTACGTTGACCGGCAAATTGTACCTCATGCAATATGGGAGGGCGATGCCGCACGCCTCCCCATGGTGCACTGAGTAGTATCCGCCCAGGACGTGGCCAACCGCATGGCCCTCCACATCCCCTGCATTGGATTCCGAAAACCCCTCCATCAAAGTGGCCCAAGCCATGTTCGTTCTTGCCTCCAGGTTGCCCCCATCCGACGTCGCCGTTCGCAGATTGGCTGAGATCAACCTGATAGACTCCAAGGCCAGCGCTCGAGTAAGGGGGGTAGCCGTTTTCGAAAGAGCAGACTCTATGGCGTGGGAGAGAGCATCTATCCCTGTAGCTGCCGTCAGTCTGGGTGGCAGTGTCAAGGTCATCGTGGGATCAACGATGGCCACCGTCGCTCGCGCATTGTAGAAGCCGCTCTTCACCTTCTCCTCAGGCAAACGGACAACGGCATCCGGCGTGACCTCGGCACCAGTGCCCGAGGTAGTAGGAATGGTGATCAAAGGAATGCCTGGAGTATCGAATTCCCTTCTTAGATATTCCTCCAAAGGACGCGAACTGGTCAGCGCCCTGGCAACAGCCTTCGCAATGTCCAGAGCACTCCCGCCACCAACGCCGACGAGGATGTCTGGGTTCTTGGCTTGTGCCACTTCCAAGACGGCCTGGTAAGCAGAGAGTGTAGGTTCAGGCTGTCCCTCGTCACATACATCTACCAGAAACCCTTCCTTCTCCAGGGATCTCTCGATTCTCTCAGTCAAACCGGCCTTGACAATCCCAGGATCAGTAATGATCAGGCAACTTCCCCCTTCTGCTAAGTTCGCGGCTTCGATGCCCGTCTGTTCTACAACATCTACTCCAAATAGCACGCGACCTATGGAGCTGTACTCGAACACGGTTCCCTCCATTTCTGAGACAGACACTCTATCACCTCCCTTGAGCAATCAAACAACCGTAGCTTCGACGTCTGATGATTGGAATGCACTGGCCAAGTCCCCCTCCCCTGACGGCCACCATCAGGCCCTGTGTTGCAATTCAGGCTTCCGTGGCGGCTATGTTCTTCCCTTGCGCAAACGAGGGTCGAGCCAGTCTCGCAGTCCATCGCCCAGAAGGTTAAACCCAAGCACAGTGATAAACAAGGCCAGGCCGGGAAAAGTGGCAACCCACCAGAAATCACGCATGTATTGCCGTCCCTCCAAGATCATCGCTCCCCACTCCGGCTGCGGTGGCTGAGCGCCCAGGCCCAAGAAGCTTAGACCTGCTGTGGACAAGATAGCGTAGCCCACGTCCAAGGTGACCTGGATGAGCAGTATCGGCAGCATATTTGGCCAGATATGCCGCCCGAGAATGCGCAAGAGGGAAGCGCCCGTGCACCGAGCAGCGAGAACGTACTCTTCATTCTTGAGGCTGAGTGCCTGTCCTCGAGCCATGCGGGCATACCACGGCCAGTACACGGTGGTGAGGGCGATAGCAGTGCTGGTGAGACTCCGACCCAAGGTCGCCGCCACGGCAATAGCAAAGATCAGGCCTGGAAAGGCCAAGAACAGGTCGGTGAGCCGCATCAGCAGTTCACCCACTAGCCCTCCTGCGAAACCAGCCAGGAGACCCACCCCGATTCCGACTGTCACTGCAACAGTCAGAACGACAGTCGCCATCCAGATGGAGTACTTGGCACCGCTGAGCACTCGGCTGAACACATCGCGCCCTACATGGTCCGTACCAAACAGGTGGACGCTTGAGGTCGGCTGCAGTCGAGATTCGATGTCCACGTGGGTCGGAGAGTAAGGAGCGGCCCTATCACCGAAGATGGCGAGCAGGAAGACCAGCAACACAAGGCTCACTCCCAAGGCATTCAACCAATCCCTCTTGAGGTAGCGGACGGTGCTTTTCACAAGCCGGGCAAGTCGCCGATCCTCTATCTCGTTGTATGTCGCAAAGGCGTGGTTTCTGTTCATGAGATCGACTGGTCGATGTGGTCCAGCTTCCCCTCGCCTTGGACTTCAGTAGCTGATACGGGGGTCAAGGGTCACATAGAGAACATCCACAACCATATTGGCAACAAGATAGGTTGCCGCGATTAGTAAGGTGATAGCCATCACCGCGCTATGGTCAGCCGACAGGATGGACTTGGCAGCATAACGTCCAACTCCAGGCCAGTTGAAGATGACTTCGACCAGGACGGATCCGCCGAGGGCCCAACCGATCTGCATGCCGATCATGGTCACGGTGGGCAACAAGGCATTCTTCAAAGCGTGCCGCGCGAGGACTACCTGTTCCCTGAGCCCCTTGGCACGAGCTGTTCGAATGTAGTCTTGCAGCATTACCTCCAACATGCTGGCCCGCGTCAAGCGCGCGATCACCGCCAGCGGCTCCAGACTCAGGACTGTGGCGGGCATTATCAGGTGCTTGACCACATCAACGAAGGCGTCCAACCGCCCAGCGAGGATGGCATCCACGGTAAAGAGGCCAGTTGGATGGTTGAATGCCGATAGGTCGGTGCTGATCCGCTCGCCAAACGGGAGCCAGCCCAACCGATAGTACACGAGCAACTGCACCAAGAGGCCCAGCCAGAAAGCGGGCATGGACAGGCCGGCAACGGAGAACAGGCGGCCCAGATGATCCATTAAGCCCCCGCGGTAGACGGCTGTTAGCACGCCCACAGACAGACCGCCGACCACTGCTATCGTCATCGCCAGCAGTACCAACTCCACGGTGGCAGGAAAGAACTCCTTGAGATCCTGCGCCACCGGCCGCCGCGAAACCATCGACCTGCCCAGATCGCCCTGGAAGAGGCGAGTCACATACGTTGCGTATTGTTCGAGGAGGGGCCGATCCAGGCGGTAGCGGTGGCGAATCCTTTCCAGAGTCGCGGGACTCGCCTTGGGGCCAGCCATCAAGCGCGCCGGGTCAGTAGGAATGATGTGCGAAAGGGTGAAGGTGATCACCGTCAATACCCACAGAACCACAATCGTGAGGGGAATGCGTTGGATGAGAAACCTGCTCAAAGTGGCTACCTTTCTGCTATCCGGTCAGCCCCGCTAGCCAGATTGGACAGAGAGGCCACAATGTGGCCTCTCTGTCCGGTACGATCACTCCCCATTACTCGCGGTACAGGTTGTACAGCGGATAGGTCTCCGTGTACAGAGGGACGAACTCGTAGCCCTTGATATCGGTGCGATGGATGGTCTTGTCGGGATCCTCGCCAACCCAAATGCAGGGAGGATCCTGTTCCGTGAGGACGTTCTGGAACTCCGTGGCAAGGGCCTCGATCTCCTCCTTTGTGCCTGCCACTCGCATCATATCCAGCAAATCGTCAGCGCGGTCATTGGCGTAGTAGGAACCGTTGGCGCCCTTGAGACCCCAATTCTCCGAGTGGTAGAGGGCCTGAGCCGCGTTCCAGGGATCGTCGTAGTCAGGCCACCAGGCCATATCCGCGAAGCTGAACCGACCCTCGATCGGCAAATCGCTAAAGATCGTCGTGAACTGACTAGCAGAATCCACCTTCTCGATTCTGAGTCTCAGGCCGAGTTGCTCAAGCTGCGCTTGCATCAGCAACTCCGCATCAGGCGCGTAATGTCCAGACGTCAGCCAAACCAACTCTGTGCCCGGCTCAACGCCGGCCTCCTCAAGTAGCTCCGCAGCTTTTTCTAGGTCGGTCTCGTACTTGAAGATGTCCGGGTCGTAGCCAAACTGAGTCGAAGTGAAGGGACCGTAGAGTCGTTGGACCTGGCCCATCTGGATGCCGTTGACGTAGCCGTCGTAGTCGAAGGCGTAGGACATAGCCTGGCGGGCCTCCGGACTAGCAAGTGGTCCGTAGCAGCCCATGAAGACAATGGTGTATTTTAGGCCAAAGTCTTGGTGCACCACGAGATCAGGGTTCCCTTGCAGAGCCTCAAAGTCCTCGGGCGTCACCTTCACCACGATGTCCACGTCGCCCTTCTCAAGCAACTGCCGGTTGAGAGAAATGTCCTCCATGACCTTGAGAAGCACGGTGTCGAAGTGCTTGCCCTCCCATCCCCTCCAGTAGTCGTCAAAGCTAACGAGGGTGATTTGCTCCACGGGCCTGAACTCCTCCAGCACGTACGCGCCGGTGCCCACTGCGTGGGTGTCTAACCAGTCGTGCGCCCAGTCGCCTTCGACGTCGTGCTCGGTGAACGCGGTGGGGCTGACGATCCACGCCCCGTAGGACGAAGCCAAGGCGTCTGCAAAGAAAGGCTGCGGTTGGTCGAATCGAAACTCAATCGTGTAGTCGTCGATGACCACCATTTGGTTCTCCGGGTCACTCAGGAAGCGACCGATCACTCCGGAGAGCCCCAACTCGATCTCGACCGTGCGTATGTAGTTGTCCTTGACAGCCTGCGCGTTGAAGGCGGTACCATCGTGGAACTTGACCCCCTCGCGCAAGTGGAACGTCCAGACGGTGTTTTCCTCGTTGACGTCGTATGACTCGGCAAGCACCAACTCCAGTTCCCCGCTAGGCGTAGCCGTCAACAGGGTTTCATACACACCCCTCTGCACGAGCGAACCCGATGCACTTGGAAAGCCCGGAGGATCGATTCCGGCAATGCCTTCGTAGGTACTGATGATGAGCGTGTTCGGATCACGTCCTAACTCGGGCGCTGGGACCGGAGAAGTAGGCGTGGCCTCTGGCTGCGGCCGGGGCGTGCCCTCCGGGGCCTCGGTCGGTGTCACTGCAGGACCGCAGGCCGATACCAGCAACGCAACGGCGACGAAAACGGTGACTAGTGTAGCTATTCTGACTCTCATCTCTCCTTCCTTTCTCTCCAATGGAATGAATGGGCTGCCATGGTAATCTGTCGTTCTGGGCCAGCCTACCATTGAGGTTCCGTTCAATCACCCCCTTTCCTTGCCTAGTCTAGCTCCGTTGCACCAACACTTGGCCAAGTCTGACTCATCAACCCACCGCCTCACGGACTATCAACCAGAGAAATCCTTGCCTTCTCGCCCACAAGTTGTACACGATCATCCATTTGTGATAACCCGACTTTTCATGGAGACCGTCGTCAATCATGCCGACGATCACTTCCACGTGGCCTTCTGCTAAGGCAGTTCTGCGGGGATCCTCCACTCATAGATGTCCTTGAGTAGCTGTGTCAGGAGAGTAGTCCTGGTGCTCCGGACACCGGGGATGGCCTGGAGCTCCTCGGTGATCAATGCCTGCAGATCTTCAATATCAGCCGCATTTACTTGAACAAAGACATCACGATCCCCCGCAACGATGGCAACGTAGCTCACCTTGTCAACCGTAGCTGCGAGCTCGGCCACCTCGGCAGCCTTACGTGGTTCCGTTTCGATAGAGATATCAGCAACGATCCGATATCCGAGCGCTTTGCGGCTCGCCACCGCGGTGACCTTGATGATGCCTTTCTCGGTGAGCCTCCTTATCCTGTTCCGAACAGTCCTGGCCGAGACATTACCCAGCGACCGTGCTATCTCAGCACAGGGCATTCTTCCGTCCTCCATGAGAAGGTCTACGATCGCTCGATCAGTCTGATCCACTTTGGGCCTCACGTGTTACCTCCCCGGCAGGACCAAACCTGCCATTAGTATACTACGCAATCACCCGTTTGTCAAGGTTTCGGATGAAAGTGTTCCGAAACGGAACCATCCACTGCCGATTGATACGATATCGGCTACTGTACGCCGTAGTAGTGAGAACGTCAACCTGGGGGCAATGTGTTTCGCAAGAGCGAAGTCGAATCCGCCAATGGCCACTCGGCGCTGAGACGCCTCACCTATTCACGCGTCTCCACGCTGCTACGAGTAGATGTTCACCAAGACCGACAAGACCCGTTGGTGGCCTCTGGACAGCGCTTTGCTGACGGAGCACACTCGTCAGTTACTGGAGGGGCTATCTGCTCCAGGGGACCACGCCGATCTGGTCGCAAGGAGCGAACCCTTCACGACCATACTGCTGGCTGGACAGTGGCAAGGGGTTTCCGCATCGAGTTTGTGATGCCAGACTCGGGCGGACCGGCGGGCACGCTTCTTCAAGGAACTAAGGCTGACTGGCCAGCCCCCCTGCTATCTCCCCACCGTCGATTACGAAGTACTGGCCGGTGATATAGCTCGCCTCATCTGAGGCCAGGAAAGCGAAGAGGGCAGCCACTTCCTCAGGCTTTCCGAGCCTGCCCAGCGGCACCTTGCTCTCGAAGGCCCGCCGCATCTCGGACGTGTACTCAGCCTCTTGCATCGGTGTCAGAATGAAACCTGGACAGACAGCATTGACGCGTACCCCAGGAGCCAGTTCCAGGGCCATGGACCGTGTCAATTCGATGACGCCTGCTTTGGAGGCGTTGTAGTCGGCGTAGAAGGGATAGCCCACCAAGCCGTTGGTCGAGCCCATGTTCAGAATCACACCCCCATCCCCCACGAGCATCCGTCGCGCCGCCTCCTGCGCGACGAGAAACACACCGTCTAGATTGACGCCCATCACCTCGCGCCACTCCTGAGGGGTGATGTCCATGAAGCGGTGGTGAATGCTGATGCCGGCATTGTTGATCAGGACGTCAAGCCCCCCGATCACCTCGTCCAGCTCTGCGAAGGCCCGGGCCACCTCGTTGGCCTTGGAGACATCTGCGTTGATGCAGCAGCTCACCTCCGGCAGGTCGCCCTTGACGCGAATAAGTGCCTCATCGTCGCGATCAAGCACGGCGACGCGAGATCCCTCTTCCAGAAAACGAGCCGCTGTAGCCATGCCAATACCGCCTGCCCCGCCCGTGACCAGAACCCGCTTGCGTTCAAGCCCGCGCATTTTTCCTCCTCACCCTGCCAACCCGCCGCCGTCCACCACCAGAGCTGCACCGGTAACAAAAGAGGACGCATCGCTCGCCAGATACAGTGCTGCTTGCGCTACGTCCTCGGGCGCGCCGATACGCTTCAGCGGTCGCTCGGCTGCCTGCACCAGAAACCGATCCACAGGTTCACCCAGCTGCCGCGCCTCATCCCGCAGCAAGGGCGTATCGATATCACCGGGACAGATGCAGTTGACACGGATGTTCTGTCCTCCGTGATCGATGGCCATGGCCTTGGTCAGCAGGACCACCGCCCCCTTGGAGGCGCAATAGGCAGCCGCCTTGGGCCCGCCCACCAGCCCCCAACCTGAGGCCACATTGATGATCACTCCACCACCTGCCTCGGCCATGATGGGAATCGCATACTTGCTCATCAAGAAGAGCGATTTCACATTGACCGACATCACCCGATCCCACTCCGGCTCGGTTGTCTGCAACACAGTCGCTCGATGGATAACGCCCGCGCTGTTGAAGAGGATGTCAAGCCCACCCAGTTCGCCCACGGTCTGTTGCACGGCTTGCTCGCACTCCGCCCCCTGCGTCACGTCGCAGGGGACAACGACGGCCGGCACGCCTTGGTCCCCAATCATCTGAGCCACGGCCTGTCCGCCAACTTCGTCCAAATCCACAATGGAGATCGCCGCGCCTTCGCGGGCGAAGAGCAAAGCCGTCGCCCGCCCGATGCCCGACGCTGCGCCAGTGATGAGGGCTCGCTTCCCTGCCAAACTACCCATACGCCCCTCCATGATTCTCTGTCACCAAGCTAGACCACCTAGTGTTTGGAAATGGTCACGGTGGTTGAATTGAATCTGGGCCCGCTACCGATCTCTTGCGGGTTGCTACTCATTAGGCAATTCTGCGCCTCTCCTGCCAATCCCTCGGATTGCCTTGGTGACCATACTATCCCCTCAGGGACTGTGTTGGAGATGGTAGCTTTCACTTTCACTTCTCCACGATCATTGGAGAGTGCTACGATATCGCCGTTCTCAATACCTAGTCGCTCGGCATCTTCCGAGTTCACGAGCACAACGGCGGGAATCGCCCCATAGACCTCTTGAAACTGAGTACTGGTATACTTTGGCGTTGCACTGGTCAGTAGAATGAAGTCACCTTTCGGGATACGTAGCGGGGTCTGTGCTGGCAAAGGGTTCAATCCCATTTCTACCGCTCGAGACGAACAGAATTCTATCTTGCCACATGGCGTCGGATAGCCGTTCCTTGGCTTTCTCTTGAGTGTGAGCATTGCTCCTGATCTCAGTGATTCCAAACTGCCTTCCTCAAAGGCATCCTGAAGTGCCAAGCCGACTGCTTCCCACGGATCTTCATAGAGCCAGTCTTCTGTCAAACGCAGCCGCTTTGCGATCTCTTGCATGACCCAGATCTCGCTTCGGCTGTCGGTGGTTGGGCGAACGGCTCCGTTTGAGTATTGGACGTAGTTATGGCTCCAAGGAACGACCAAGTCGTCTTTTTCGAGATAGGTCGGTGCAGGGAGGACAGCATCTGCATACTGTGCTGTCTTCGTCCAATGGGTTTCGTGAACCACTACAAAGAGCTCTCTGCTTGATATTCCCTCTCTGAAATCATTCTGATTGGGGAGTGTCATGGCAGGATTCATGCCACTGACGTAGATGAGTTTGAACTCACGATGCTTCGCGAGATCGGCAAGAGCAACTTGCTGCACAATTCTCGGAGCCTTGTCGGCGAGCGCTCGGCCAGAAATGAGCCGTTGATTGATCGAAAAAGAATCTCCGTTGCTATAGAAAAAACCTCTGTGCAGGCCGAGCAGCGCCGGAATGAATGACACAGCTCGCACCTGATCGGCGCCTTGGTCGCATTTCTGAAGGCCAATACCAACCATCGTTGCGCTGGGTTCCAAGTTGCCATAGGCTTCTCCCAGCTCTTGTATGTGTTCCCATGCAACTCCCGTGATAAGCTCTGTTCTTTCCGGAGTCCACTTGCTGGCCTCCACCTTCAACTCTTCAAAGCCGTGGGTCCATTCTTTGATGAAGTCCAGGTCCCCATGGCCGTTTTGAACCAAGTAGTTGATTATTCCATAGGCTAAGGCAACATCGGTTCCCGGTCTTGGTTGAATCCAAAGGTCGGCATCTGTTGCCGTTCGGCTTTCTCTGGGATCAATGACCACGATCTGAGTCCCCCGTGACTTGCGTGCTTGTCTGGCAAGTGCCCACATGTGAGGCGAGCTCACGGCGGCGTTGAAGCCCCAGAACACGACAAGATTCACCGAAAGAAGCTCGAGAGGCGTTGTGCCATAGCTACAACCATAGTGCAAACTCAGTGCTTCCTGACCGGAGGCGCTGCACAAAGCCCGGTCCGTCTGCGTGGCACCAATAGCATTCCACAGTCTTTGGGGAAATGCTCCTGTCAACAACCCGGTGTTCCCAGCGTAGTCCAGATACAACACAGCCTGGGGGCCATGCTTGTTGAGAATCTCACCAAGTTTCCGCGATACTAGGCTCAGTGCGGCATTCCAGTCGGTTTGCTCGAGGCGGTCTCCTTGGCGAAGGAAAGGTGCTTCAACTCGGTTCTTGTGGAGTCTCTCGTGATCCCTAGCACCCCGGGGACAGGTGAAGCCCCGTGTGACGGGGTTCTTCTTGTCGCCCTTGATTGACAAGATCTTTTCTGCTTCGTCGAGTGTGATAATCAGTGCACAGGTATCATAACAGTCCCGAGCACATACGGTAGCGACTTCCTTCATGGTTCTCACCTATCGGAATTCCATCTGATATCGCTGCCCGGCACCCTTGGCCGACATGGTGCTTCCCGGCCCTTCCCCAATCAGCGGGGCAGTCAACCTGATACTCTATAGACAATCTGCTCGTCGTAGCCGGTCACCACTCTAATGTAGCCACTGAGCATCCTGTCCACCGCCCGCTCACCGGTGTCAACCAGGAGAGGCTTTCCCCCCAGTGAGTCGATCTTCCCAGCAGTGCTCACTACGATGACGTTGTCCCTGCCCACTCTCCTGATCACTTCAGGGCTTATCTGCTGATTTCCCCTGCCAAAGATGTGGCCCTGCCCACCTATGGGGGTTACAATCACCTTCGCTTTGACTCCTTGGAGCAGCTCGAGGAGTTGGGACTCGCCAACGTCGGTGGCGACCATCTTTCCTCCCTTGACCACATCCACACCCAACAGCGTCTTACGCAGCGCTAGCTGCGACGCGATGGCTTTGGTAGTCGTTCCGGGCCCGATGATGTACAAACAGTCAGCCTGCATCCGGTCCGTGATGTCCGCCGCTATCGCCCGCTGAGAAGCCTCTTCTCCGGGCCCGCTTGCCGCTTTCTGGCCCTGGACCAGCTCACTCCGATAGGGAACCTTCAGATATCCATACAGTCTGGCCGAAACCCGACCCTCTCGGAAAGCTTCCTCGTCGATGTCCATCACCTCCGCCTCCCGCAGGCTGGACGCTCTCCCTCGCAGATACAGCGCGGCCAGAGCTCCCGTACTTCTGGGGCTAGTGCCAAAAACCGCCGAGTGGATCTTCACCCCTGCCGGTATGCCAAGCACTGGTATGTGCTGACCAACAGCGCCGTAGATGTCCCTGGCGGTCCCATCCCCACCTGCAAAGAGCAATAGGTCAACTCTCAGTCGCATCAATGCCAGAGCTGCATTTCGTGTGTCCTCTGCCGTCGTTTCTCCGCGTTCGATCGTGCCAACCACCTTTGGTTCGAAGCCGCACTCTCTGGCCGCATCTTCTCCCATTTCATGGGGATAGGTGATGACCTCGAGCCTGTCCCCGATAGACTGGACCATCTGGAGAGCTTGAACAGCCCGGCTCTCCGATTCCCTCACAGCGCCCAGTTGTAGAGCCCTTCTCTGGATCTCAACTCCGTCACTTCCCTTGAGGCCGACCCTCCCGCCTATCCCTGCAATCGGATTGACGATCAAGCCCAGGCGCTTTTCTCCCATTCTGCTAGTCTGCATTGTATGGAGTGAGAGCAGAGTGGCGAAGCGCATCGAAGGGCAAGGCCTGGAGGAATGCTCTGCTGCCAACCCGCGCCCTTGGATTCGGCCTACCAAGGATGCTCATGGCTCTCCCCAAGTGATCTCCTGTCCGCGTCGCCATCTTCTAATCTGCCTCGTGGCCCACCTTTCTCCGATAGGCTCTCCACGTCACCGCCCACTGCGATGGATCGTCCAGGGGTTCATGGTCAATGGTGTGAATGGTGCTGTTGTGAGGGGCCGTCTTGACCAGCTCAGGGTCCGTGCGCGCCTCATGCGCCACATGAGCGAGGATGGCCGCGTATTCGTCGAGTTCATCCTTGGAATACGACTCCGTAGGTTCAAGGGTACAAGGCTCCGGAACAATCCAGGGATGGTGGCTGCTCCAGTAGTGGACCCCGAAGTCCGCGGCTCGAAGTCCGATCTCCTCCGAATGGACGCCCGTATCCTTGACTAACTCCTCCCAGCTATACCGCACCTGTTCGATGCGGCGTCTGCCTCTGGCATAGGGAGCGCTCACGCCGCGGATCTCCAGCATCTTCTGCATCAGATAGTTGTTGTTGAGAACTGCGATCTCCGCGACCTCCCTTAACCCTTCTGCCCCCAGACTCATAACCCACGCATACGCTCTCACGACGACAGAGGCCACCCCACAGAACGGTCCTATCTTGCCAATACTGTCCGGTAGATCGTAGTTCAGACGATACCGCTCACCATCGTACTCGATGAGGGGAACGGGCAGGAACCGGGCCAATTTCTCTGTCACGCCGATGGCGCCCGCGCCAGGCCCACCGCACCCGTGAGGCGAGGAGAAGGTCTTGTGCAAATTGAAGTGGCAAAGGTCGAAGCCAGCTTCCGCCGCCCTGGTTATACCCAGGACTCCATTAGCGTTTGCCTGGTCGTATGAGCAGAGTCCTCCTGCATCGTGGACCAGCTCCACGAACTCCTCAATCCTGGGATTGAAGATCCCTGTGTCCTCCGGGTTCGTTATGAGCAACCCCGCGGTCCTTTCCGAAACCGCCGCTTTCAAGGCTTCGAGGTCGGGATAACCATCCTCATCGGGATACAGGGTGAGGACTTTGTAGCCTGCCGTCTTGGCACACGCCGCATTTGAGGGATGGGAGAAAACGGTGGTGATGATCTCGTCTCGCTGATCCGAATCACCGCGCGCTTCGTGATAGGCCCGTATGATCGACACATTTGTATATATGGCGGCCGAACCGGCGCCCGGTTGGAGCGAGAAGCGGCTCATTCCCGAGATCTCCTTCAGCATCCCTTCGAACCTGTACATCACCTCCAGGATGCCTTGAACAGTTTCTTCATCCTGCAAAGGGTGAATATCCGCCACTCTCGGCATCCGGGCCAGTTGATCGTTGATCTTCGGACTGTACTTCATGGTACAGGTTCCCTGCCCCACATCGACGTTGAGGTCCGTCCCCAGGTTCTCCTGGGACAGCCGCACATAGTGGCGCAAGACCTGGGGCTGAGAGAGCTCTGGCAGGTTGGGAGGCCGCTTCCTGCGCATGAACTCCGGCAGAGTTGCCACCACATCGCCCACCTGGTCTCTGATCTCGTCTTCCACCTCAGGCACGAGAATGCCCCTCTGTCCTTCGCGACTCAACTCGAAGATGATCGGCTCATCCCACCTGGCCTGGTGGAATCGTCGCAGCTTTGGTTTGCCGTTCGTGTACCTGTGCCTGGTGATATCTTGACTCATGCTATTCGACCACCTCTCGCAGAGCGCTCGCCAACGTATCTATATCATCCTTGGTGTGGACTTCAGTCACACAGTACAACGCACTACTGCCCAGTTCTGGGAATTCCTCGGTCAAGTCCTTCCCGCCAAAGATCCCCCGCGCCAACAGAGCCCTGTTGATCTCGGTGACCGTCTTGCCTGTACCATCGAAGTTGACGACGAACTCCTTGAAATGGGGCGACTGGAAGGCCGGAGCCTTCACACCTCTTGCCTCAGCCATCTCCATCATCGCATAACGGCACCTTAACATGATGCCTTCTCCAATCTCCGCCATCCCCTGAGGCCCCATCAACGCCAGATAGACTCCCGCCGTGATGCCCCACAGGGCCGCCGCCGTGCCCACCCACTCCTTGCCCTGCTCCCTGACTGCAAAGGAGGTCCTCTCGTAGGCCACATCGCCGAAGCCGTACTCCCCCTCGACACGCGTCGGCGCGATTCCAAACAACCGGGACGGATACTCCATCACATATCGCTCTTCATCCCTGCTAGCGATGAACCCCGCCTGTCCGCCACCGAACTGCATGTGCATCCCAAGGGGCTGTATGTCGCCGCAGACGATGTCCGCCCCATAGTCGGGCGGCGGGGTAAGAGCGCCCAGCGATATCGGATCCACACCCACGACGCAGGTGGCGCCGTGATCATGAGCTATCTCGGAGATCTGGTCACCTCGAGTCTCGATGAAGCCGAGGTAGGAAGGATTGTCAAAGTAGACAGCGGCCGTCTTGCCGGATATCTCTGCCTTTAGGACATCCAAGTCCAGTTGCCCCGTGCCTGAGTCGTACTGCATCAGTTTGATGTCTATCTCGGGCTTGCAGTAGTCTCGGATCTTGGACAGTTTGTCAGGGCTGATGCTGCTGGACACCAGCACTTCGCGCCGGCCCGTGATCCGGGACGCCATGCGGATCGACGTGGCGGCAGCTTGGAACCCATCATAAGTTGGGACATTGACCACGTCCATGTTGAGCAGCTCGCCCATCATACTCGCATATTCAAAGAGCGCTTGAAACCGGCCGTGATCGTCGTAAGGCTCCCCCGCGTAGGCGGTCAGGAACTCGCCTCGCTGGTTCACCTCATCACACACGGCGGGAACGTGGTGCTCATAGCACCCGGCTCCCAGAAAGTTGAGGTACTCCCCGCAAGTGTTGTTTCTGGCAAGAACCCCTTCCACGTGCCGTTTCAATGCATATTCGGACAGGAAGGGCCCGGGTAGATCCATAGGCTCCTTGAGCCTAAGCGTCTCGGGGACATCCTCGAAGAAATCGTCCGCGCTCTCTGCTCCCACGTCTTTGAGCATTTGTGCCTTGATCCTGGGCACAGAATTGGGGATGTAGGGATAGATAACGGTTTTCCTCCCAGCCATGATCCAGTCCTCCACAGATTGTGTCGGCGCCTTGGCCCGCCCTAGTCTGATCTCTGAAATGGCAAACGCCGGGCCTCAGCAGTTTGCGCGGTGTGACCACACACCGGGGGTGCTGGTCGCTCGGGCGCCATTCCACTGCCCCATGAGACAGGTAAAGGGGACCTTCTCAGTCACCCTTCAGTTCTCTTCTTCGCCCAGTTCAAGAGCCAGCGCAGTGTATCCCATCAGCCCCTCGACTAGCATCTCCACCGGCACATTCTCTCCCACCGTGTGCAGCAGGTGGGCTTCCGCCGGCCCAAACCCTATGGTGGGGACACCAGCCGCCATCAGGTGACCGCCGTCGGTAGCGAAACGCCAGATGACCACGTCCACCGGACGAGACAGAGCGCTAGCCAGGATGCGCTGTCCATTCCGTACCAGAGGGTGATCGGCCTCCAGCCCAAAGGAGGGAAAGACAGCGGGCAACGACTCGCTCTGGCCGGTGTAGGTGCAAAGGTCGTGGGTGTGTAGCACCAACTCACCCTCGCTGCCCTCCACTTCAGCGACACATTCCTCCAGCAACGGCCGGAGTTGGGACAGCACGTGGTCGGGAGTCTCGCCGGGGATGTTGCGCCAGTCCAGATGCAGTCGGGCTTCGCCTGGCAGGACATTGCTGCTTTGCTGGTCGGTCAAGTACAGCGTTGGTGCGACAGTAGAGGCCCCAAAGGTCTTGTCTTGAGCCAGCTCCAACGTCTCCAGCCGCTGCACGAACCGCGCCAACACGGCGTGGGGGTTCACACCCTCGTGGGGCACACTCGCGTGGACCGATCTTCCCCTCACGCGCGCCACCAGCTCTATCCTTCCACGGTGTCCCCGGGCCAACTGGTTGCTGCTGGCCTCGCCGACCACGGCCAGGTCGGCGCGAACCGTCTGAAGCAGCTTCTGCGTCCCCAGCCCGCCGACCTCCTCCTGCACCACCGCGGCGACGTACAAATCACCCGGAGGGCGCATGTCCTCCCGCGCCAAGATGCCGCCAGCATGGATCATGGCTGCCAGCGGGCCTTTCATGTCCGCCGCGCCACGACCCCACAGCCGCCCATCGTGGATCTCGCCGCCGTAGGGAGGATAAGGCCACTCCCTGGCGTTCCCCGGATCCACGTGGTCCATGTGGCCATTGAACATCACCGAGCGGCCTGTTCCCTGCCCCCGCAGCAGGCCGACCACGTTCCCCCAGCTATCGGTCCGCACCTCGTCGTAGCCAAGCCCTTCCATCTCGAGGGCCACTAGCCGGGCCACGTCGCCCTCCTGGCCCGGCAGACTGGGCGTCTGGACGAGCCTCTGGCAGAACGAGATCATCTCGGCGCGATAGCGATCACCGACGTTGGCTAGATCGGCTTGAAGACTTTCATTCAAGGCTATGGCCTCCTGGACACTTGTGACTGGTGATCAAGGAAAGCGGACTGTCGCTCTGACACGTATCTCCCGCACAGGGCCGCCCTGCATGTCCCTCTGCGCAGCCTACAGCCCTGTGAGCACTTTCTCGATTCTCTCCAGGCCCCAGTCGAGCTCTTGGCGAGTGATGATCAACGGCGGCGCGAACCGAAGGACGTTCTCGTGGGTCTCTTTGCAGAGCAGGCCCTCGTCCTTCAGGCCCTCGGCGAAGCGCCGCGCGCCACGCGCTTCCGGCTTCAGTTCCACGCCGGTGAGCAACCCCCGGCCCCTCACGTCGGCGACGTAGTCGCTCTCCATACGAGCCAGGCGACCCAGCAGGTACTCACCCTGCACCCTGGCGTTCTCGATCAGGCCCTCGTCCAGTAGCACCTTCACCGCTTCCCGAGCGATGGCCGCCGCCAGCGGATTGCCCCCGAAGGTCGAGCCGTGGTCCCCAGGCTTGAACAGCCCCAGTGTGTCACGATCGCCCAAGACGGCCGACACCGGGTAGAAGCCTCCCGAGAGCGCCTTGCCGATGGTCACCAGGTCGGGCCGCACGCTTTCCCAGTCGCAGCCAAAGAGCTTCCCCGTGCGACCCAGTCCCGTCTGGATCTCATCGGCGATCAGCAGGATTTCGTACTCATCGCACAAATCCCGCGCCCGCCTCAGGTATCCCTCGGGTGGCACAACGACGCCGCCCTCACCCTGGATCGGTTCCACCATGAAGGCTACGGTGTGGGGCGTGATCGCCCCCTCGAGGGCATCGGCGTCTCCGTACGGGACGGTAATGAACCCGGGCGTGAAGGGGCCAAAGCCATCTCTGTATTGCTCTTCTGTGGAGAAGCCGACGATGGTAATGGTGCGGCCGTGAAAGTTGCCCGCGCACGTGATGATCTCTGCCCGACCATCCGGCACACCCTTGACCATGTAGCCCCACTTCCGGGCCGCCTTGAGCGCTGTCTCCACCGCTTCGGCTCCGGTGTTCATGGGCAGCATCATCTCGTAGCCCGCTAGTTCGCACAACTCCCTGGCCAGGAGCGGCAACTGGTCGTTGCGGAACGCCCGGCCCGTCAGAGTCAGCCTGGCTGCCTGGTCGACCATCGCTTGGCGAATACGCGGGTGCGCATGTCCCTGGTTCATGGCGGAATAGGAGCTGAGACAGTCCAGGTAGCGCTTACCTTCTACATCCCAGACCCAAACGCCCTCGCCCCGTTCCAGCACAACGTCCAGCGGCTGATAGTTGTGTGCATTGTATCTGTCCTCCAGGGCGATGTACTCATCCGTCTTCATGTACCCTCCACTCGCTAATGCCAACGTCTGTCAGTTCCATCTGCGACACCAACAACCGCCTCCTGCCGATGACCTCTGGAGATCGCCCCTCAAGGCTACGAGCGCAAATGTGCGCCATAACTCAGCGCCGGTCAAAGCGTACACCGCGGCAAAATGGTCCGGCGACTCAGGAACCCTTGTCACCATGCACAGTGCACCTCTGGTCCGAGTGACAGATCCTCAGTCACCTCACCGCGATGGCGTCTATCTGAAGCATAGCCCCTTTGGCCAACGGCCCCACCCCAACTGTTGAGCGGGCAGGTGGATTCGAGGCGAAGAACTCCCCATAGACCGCATTCATCGCCGCGAAGTTGCCCATATCTGCCAGGAACACCGTTGTTTTCACCACCTGGTACAGTGAGCTTCCCGCCGCCTCGAGGATACTCTCTAGATTGCTGATCGCCTGTCCGGTCTGTTCGGTGATGTCCTCTCCCACGACGTGCCCGCTCTCAGGGTCGATGGGAAGCACACCAGCCGTGAAGACCAGATCTCCGGCGATCACCGCCTGGGAATAGGGACCTATGGCCGGCGCTGCCTTGTGGGTTGCCACGATGATACGATCCATGGATATCCTCCTTGCTATTCGCAATCTCTGTCTCCTCGGGTTATCGAGTGCATGTCCTTGTAGAGACCTATCTCTCCTGCGTAGCGATACATCTCCACCACCGCCGCGGGGTTCATCCCCGCGAAGATACTGTTGCAGGTGGCAAACATGTAGCCCCCGCCCGCCGCTCCCTGCTGCATGCATCGCCTCACTTCGGCACGGACGGCCTCCAGGTCATCGCCGCACAGGACAACCGTATCCACGTTGCCGATGAAGACCAACTCGTCGCCGAAGTCTCGTTTGAGCTTCGCAAGGTCCATCCCAGCCCCCGGCTCCAACGAGTGGACGCCAACGAACCCCGCTTCGATGGCCATGGGCAACAATGAGATGATATCCCCGTCGCTGTGCCATATCACGGGGACCCGCGCTGCCTCGACGATGCGGCGATGATAGGGTAGCACGAGCTCTCGCCACATCTCGGGTGAGATCATTGGCCCTCCCTTGTGGCCGGCATCATCGCCCAGAATGAGGACGTCCGCCCCCAGGCTGGCTGCCCTGTCGAACACGGCGATGCACCACTCTGTGCGAACTTCCATCGCCCTGCGCGCAAACGCCGGCCGCTTGAACAAACTGGGGAAGAAGCGCTCCATGCCCATCGCCATATACGCGGCCGTGAAAGGGCCGATGTGGGACCCGTAGATGAAACAGTGATCTGGGTATCGCTGCATCGCGTCTTCCGTGCGGACAGGGTCGAAGTACTCGTCCACGTAGTCGAGAGACGGAGTGAATCTCTTGAGGTCCTCCTCCGTCTCCACCACACCACCCGCGTACCAACCATTCTTCCACATGCACCCCCACTCGTCCAGCCCGTCTCCCCAGGCGTTGCTCCCTGGAGGGTTCTGGTTGGGAATGATGATGCAATCCAACCCCAGGTTGACGTGCGCCTCTTGGAGATTCCCGTCACCGACATGAGCCACCAGTTCATCGTTGTCGATCCAGATCTCGAACCTCGGCACTCGATCTGGTTCTTCGTGTTGTAGCGCTGAGAAAACGCGTTCCTTGGGTTTCACTGGTGCAGGACCTCCCCATCCACAGTTGCGGCCAGTACCCCACCCTTGGCGTCCTTTGTCCCACGCAAATGCTTGGCCTGGTCATCCGCGGGCGGCAGGCTGCCCCCGGCCCTGTACGATTTCCAGAAGCACGGGTGTATCCACATTGCCTCCGCTGACCACTACCACGATGTTGCGTCCCACCTCCTTCACTTTGCCATGAAGAAGCGCCGCTATCCCCACTGCGCCTCCGCCTTCCACCACCAGACGATGCCCCTTCAAAGCAAAGACCATCGCTGCCGCAATCTCTTCGTCTGACACCAAGACGAAATCGTCAACCAACTCCTGGGCCAGGCGGAAGCTGTATTGGTTGTCCATGCCAATACCACCAACCAGGCCGTCGGCGATGGTATCCTTCTCAGGCATCCTTATCGGACTCCCGGCCCTCAGACTGTGGTACATCACAGGCGCGCGATCCATGGAGACGCCTATCAGCCGAGCATCCGCATTGGCAGCTTTCAGCGCCAGCCCAATCCCCGATATCAGCCCGCCTCCTCCTACAGGCACCAACACCGTGTCCACCTCGGGCAGATCCTCCACTATCTCCATGCCGATGGAGCCCTGGCCCGCGATGACAAAGGGGTCGTCGTGGGGGTACGCCATGGTCAAGCCCCGCTCCTCCGCCAGTCGAGACGCCTGGTCCTCCGCTTCGTCGTAGGTCTTGCTGCCTACCACTATCTCGGCGCCCAGACCTTGGATGGCCTCCACTTTGTTGGTGGGAACACCCTGTGGAATGCAGATGGTAGCCTTGATATCCAGTCTTTGGGCCACATACGACACAGCCCGACCATGGTTGCCGGTCGAGACCGTGATCACCCCTCGTTCCTTCTCATCCGACCTCAGGCTGAGCAGCTTGTTTGCCGCCCCGCGAACCTTGAACGACCCTGTCTCCTGAAGGTTCTCCAGCTTCAGATAGACCGAGGACCCAGTCACCTTCGATAGCGCGCGCGAACTGATCGACGGCGTCCTGGTGGCCAAGGGCGCTATCCTCTGCCTGGCCAGACGAATGTCGCGTTCTCCTACATCGCGTTTCGGCGTCATGTTTTCCTCACCTTCCGCGTGTCTCCCAGTCTCCCAGGATGCGTGGGGTTCAAAATCCCACGCTACTTCACGGAAAACATGCTCAAAGCATGTTCCACAACCGGCTTTCAGCCGGTTTCTGACCTCGTAGCGCTGGACTTTGAGTCCGGCGCTCCCTCCGTAGCCTCAGCGCCTCCAGCCCCCATCCATTCCCTTCCCTTGAAGGGAGGGGGTTGAGGGAGCGTGACTCACTCAATCCCAGCCTATCCACCCTCGCCCTTTCCCTCCCCCCTCCAGGGGGAGGGAACTCGCCTGTGCGACTTCTTTCATTCCCCTCCCTCGAGGGGAGGGCACCCGGCTGAGCGCGTTGTATGCAAAGGGAGATTCCAGTTCTATTCCGCCACCTCGCCAGACTCCTCGAGAATCTTGACGTTCCTCTTCTCCAGCTCAGCCATGAACTCGTCGTAGACGTCTCCCTCGATGCAGTCCTCCGGAGCCACTATCCCCTTCTGCGTGATCTTCCCCGCCGCTATCAGCTTCGCCGTGATCGCGCACGGGAACCCGGTCACCCTGGCCATGCCGGACATACCCAACTTCGTGTCCGCCTCATCCCACATGTAGTAGTCCACGCGGACGTTGTGGCCGTCCTTGGTTCCCGTCACCGTGTTCCACATCACGCAGACGTCGGTCTCGCCTTCCAGGGCCTGGAGCCTGGGCGTGATGAGGGACAGGAGTAACTCGCGAGGCGCTATCTCCCGTCCTTGGAACTCCACCGGCTCCATATCCAGCAGCCCACACTCCTTCAACGTCTGGATGCCGTCAAAGTGACCAGGCCAGCGGACCGTCTTCTCGGCGAACTCCTTCAGCTCCGGCCGGGTGAAGATGAAGCTGGGCATACCAGGTGTCACCGCACATTCCAGCTCCTCATCCACCCCCAGCCTGTTGAATGTGAACGGCTCGCGATCGGTCAGGGCATCCACCTCCACCACCTCGCCGTCCTTGATCACGTTCAATTTGACCATGTACTCCCGCAACACGTGCTCGAAGGCCCAGGTGATCATGTACCGCAGCGGGTGGTTCTGTGCCGCCTCCTTGGAGGGGATGCCTCCCACCCTGGCCACCGCGGTCTCGACCTGGTCCAGCTTCCTGATCCCCTCACCGACGGTGACGTTGCTCAAACCTGGCGCGAAGCCCATCCCATCCACGAAGGTCACGTCGTTCTTGACCGCCGTGTCGTGCAGCCAATCCCCGTACTCGTTCAGGGTCATGCCCTTGGGGAGCTCCAGACCCTCGAGCTCGTAGGCGTCGGGCCGCTTGTGGTACTCCTCGAGCATGTCCACGATGTCCAGCCCGGCCTCGACGGCGCTGTGAACCAGGCTATAGCTGGTCCGCCTATCAGGCAGAGCGATGACACCCACGTCATACAGTCCCATCAGCTTCTTGGTCTCCTCTCTGTTGAGGATGTCCAGCGGCTGAGGGATCACCTTGGCGCTATGGATCCACTCCTTGGCCTTCTCCAGGGCCTCCTTGCGCCTCCCCACGATGCCAATGGCTTTGACCTCATCATCCTGCGCCAGATGCCAGGCGACGGCGCGGCCGATGCCTCCTGAGCCTCCAAAGACTAGAATCTTCACTATGTTTGCCTCCTCTTGGTTCTCTCAGTTTTGCCAGGTGCTCTCCGGCCACGCGCCGATGGGCGAGTAGCCTTCTCTTGAGCCACGGGCAATTATAGCGTATCGCCCTTGGCACCTCAAACGTCACAAGGCCCGCCAGTGCGGCGGGCCGAGTTCAAGTGTACGCAGAAGCGGCATTCGTGTCGTTCGTCTCTCCTCACAGCAGTTAGTCCATCGCCGCTTCGAGACAGGCGGTTTCACTTCGGAGCAGGTTCCCCATGGTTCCCAGGATGCAGTGGCGACGGCTATACCACCAGGCGGCATCTCCCACCCTAGTACTGTGGTCACACGTGCCATCTAGAAACCACCGCTGACCTACTTGACAGAGTTGTTCGGTGGATGTATAATGTTTACCCTAGGGTAAACATGGCCTTTCCGCCGAACAGTGGCTGAACTCACGGCCAGAAGGAATGTGACATGGCTTCACGACAAGAGATCGAGATTCTAAGAGAGCTATTTGACAAGATCGCCGCTCTGATCGGCGTCCAGGACATCTCATTCGAGAGAGTCGAACCTCCAGATGATACACTGGATTTCGCGGCGCGGCTGTCCATCGGCGGCAAGGAACTACACGTAGTTGGAGTGGTGGAGACCGTAGGAGAACCATGGGCGGTGCGGTCCACGGTACATCGCCTGAGGGAATACCACCAGTCACGCCCGGAACACGCCCCCCTATTGGTGGCGCCCTTCATAGGACCTGGAGGGCGAGAGCTGTGCAAAGAGAACGGTGTCGGCTACATCGACCTGTCTGGCAACTGCTACCTGGAGGGGAACGGCATTTACATTGACAAGGTCGCCGGCGGCAACCGCTCTCGCGAGCCGAAGCGGGCGAAGGCCCTGTTCTCAGACAAGGGATCTCTGGTAGTGAGGGCTGTGCTCGAGAGGGTCAGCCAACCCCATGGGGTGAGAGAACTGTCAAGACAGTTAGGGGTGAGTCCAGCATGGACATCACAGGTTCTGTCGGCGATGGTGAAGGCAGGATATGCGGCCCGAGCAAATCGAGAAACGCATGTGTCACGACCATCAGAGCTGCTGAGGGATTGGGCTGAGTCCTACGACTTCCTGAGACGAAACGATGTCTATCCCTTCTTCTGTGATTCGCCTACGCCGCAGGCGCTGATCGCTCGAATTGCCTCCCTGAATGGGGCTGGCCAAATGAGATATGCGCTGACGCTCCACGCAGCAGCCTCATTGGTCGCACCATTCGCTGAGTTCCACGAGGTCCACGTGTACGTTGACCCCTCGGTAGGCCGGAGCGACACGGAACGATTGTGGATGGAAGCGCTGGACTTGGAGAAGGTGGACAGAGGCGGGAACATCTACCTGGTGCGGCCCTACTACAAGGAGAGCGTATTCTACGGCGTCAGGCAAATCAACAACGTCAGCGTCGTATCCGACGTACAACTGTACCTAGACCTCTACAACTTCCCGATGCGCGGGCGAGAGCAGGCGGACCATCTCATGCGAGAGAGGCTGTCTTATCTCACAAACCCCGGATCCCAGCAGTGAACACAATCGAAGGCGTAGACAACCAGTTGCTGGCGACGTTGACGACCCTGGGAGACTACCTACAGGACATGGTCCTCGTCGGTGGATGGGTGCCATACATTTACTCGCTGATGTGGCCTAGTGAACGTCCAATCTCGCTCAGGCGCACGTTCGACGTCGATGCGGCCGTTCAGGCCGGTCTTCCAGTTCGAGGTGGGTCGCGCCCGACCGATGCTGCAGGCCAACGGGTGCGCGCGCAACGCCCAGGCCCGGATAGGCTACTCGGACCTGGCCGGGGGCGTGGCTCGAGAGAACGACTGCGTGGGAAACAGGTGGGGTATCTACGTCGCGGAGACCGCCGACCCGGATCTCATTGACAACGACTGCCGCGACAACACTAGCGAGGATCTGCTGGACTTGCGGCCCTGAGTGTCAGACCCGCGCAACCCGCAGTTCCTGCGGCGCGCTGGCGCAAGTGCCAGTCAGAGATATGGCTCCGACTCAACGACTCCTTCGCGGTGGTCGAGGTAGAAGTCCCACTCATGCAACCACTGATCCTTCCACCCTGCCGGGGCTGCGCTCTCAGCCAAGGCAAAGCCGGCCGGATCGATCCATTGAATGCGGCCATGCGCTCGCAGTGGCAGGACTCTCCACACACGATCGGACCTCTCCGCGAAATCTCTTTGTAGAGCTGCGGGAATGCGTAGTGGCGGGCGAGCGGCTGGCTCGCGACGTGGCACCGCCAATGGGGCGACCCATCGCCTGATGATCGCAGGGTTGAGCGAGCTTTCGGGCTCGGGCGACGAGGAATCAGCATAGTAGGCACCTGCCAAGGACTCTGCATGAGATCGCGTTGTCGCCACGCCTCTAGCAAGGAGATACGCGGCTATGGGCTCCAAAGTGCCCCACACGATAAGCTCTTTCAGCCAGAGGACTATCCAAGGCAAACCTGTCTGGGGCCAATCGTCAATTATCATTCCCAGCGGCTGTACGCCACCGGCTTCCGCTATCGCAATGGACATGAAGCATCCCAGACCCCAATTGAACTTGTACTGGAAATTCCGCCTGACGTAACTGTGCCAGTTGGACCTCTGCGGCACAGTTGGCACCCGACCCGTTTCTGTGTCGGCAGGATTCAGCCACCACTGCAGCACATCCCGCCAGTCCACCTCCTGGCGCCCAGCTTTCTCCGCCGGCTTGAACTTCTCAACTGTGCCCAGAATCTCAACGGCGCCGCGCACGAAGGACATCCGCTCGGCGGGATCCCAGTGACTATATGGCGCGCCACGCTCCAGGTGACCGCGGAGACGAGGGTGGAGATCTATTAGGCGGGCGCCCGAGCGCGGCGGCACACTCGCTCGGTACAAGACTCTTCGCCGATTCGCGGTGGGGTATACTCGCTCGACAAGCGCCCGGCTTCGACGAAGAAAGACGCGCTCAAGCTCCCTTTCCTCCGCCGCGGCATAGTGGGCGTAGGACTGGCGCCAGACTCGCTGCAGGTGATCCTCAAGCTGGTCGAGTCCTTGGGGTCGATCCGAGACCTCCTCCAACTCAACAATGGCTGCCAAAAGAATGCTGTCCAAGGCGTCTAGAGACTCTACTGCCCCCGCGTCTTCGACAGTGTCAATTTCAAGAGGTGCCGTGCGTTCAAGCCACTCAAGATACATTAGCTCATCTTCAGTCCCGGACAGATGCGTCCACTGCCGCCACAGCAGACGGAGCAGCTCGGCCAGTGGGCTCTGTGGCGATAGGGCGGAGACGTCGTCTTCAAGGGCCTCGATGATGTCGCGGTATCGCGTCTTAGCCGTACGGAGAGCCAGTCGGTCACTGCGGGAGTCGCCAGGGAGAGTAGGTGCGATCAGGACGAGGGTGCGACCCTCAGTGCCATAGCCCGGCCGTCCAGCCCTGCCTGCCAGGTTGGCAAATTCCCTGGGCCCAAGAGGGCTACGACCTCGCCTAAGGGTCGGCAGCAACACTGTCTCAAATGGGAGGTTGACCCCTTCAGTGAGAGTGGACGTCGCTATCACTAGACGCACGACCCGCTGCTCTATCGCCTCGACAAGCAGACGCGCGAGCCGGCCGGGCATGCTACCGTGGTGTATGATAACACCCCGCCGCAGCAGTCTGTACTCTCGAGAGTCGAGTCCGAAGTAGTCCTCACAAGCATCGAGGCACTGGCGCCACAGTTCTTGCTTCTCTGCCTCAGTCGGCGGCTCGAAGAATGTCGGTAGCTCTACTTCGGACCAGTCGGATTCGAGCAAGCACAGGAAGTCATCTGCATATCCGCCAATATGCTGCGTTACCGAGACTAGCACCGCAGGCTGATGGCGCGCCTGAGCCTGCCTACACAGGTGCATTGCGGCCCAGAAAAGATATGGGCGTACGCGTGTCTCACGTCCCCTCTTGCGCCAGACTCTAGTCAGAGGGTAGGGCGGAAAAGGCTCAGGAACGAATGGCCTTTGTGAGCTCCCAGCCTCCTCAAACTCGAGCGGAGCACCATCAAGGAGATCGTACCTGATCTCAAACCGTCTGCGTGGCAGACACACTAGCCGTCCTATGAGTTGACGTGTACTCCTATAGTCGGAGTGCTCCGGCGTCCCGTCTCGCTGGCCCTGCACCCACGCAGCCAGTGCCTGCTCGGCCCCTGCCGCGACAGCAGACAGTGCCACAGCGCGCATATGGTGACGATCACCAAGCAACCTAGAACACAGCACCTCTAACCGCAATGGTCGGCTCTCTGCCTCCTGCAGCGCGATCTCGTCGCCGTCGAACTGCACGCGGTGAGCTTCGTCAATCACAAGAAGAGAGACCCGATGAAGAAACAATGGACCCATGAACCTGATCAAAGCTTCGGCCTTCTCGTAGGTGCAAACCAAGATCACGCGATCTTCGCGGGTGAGCCAAGCGTCAGTTGGACCCCAGTCGGTCCCTCCGTACAGCGCGGTGACGACAACCCGTTGCTCACCCAAGCGCTGAACCAGCCTAGAAAGCCCGGCCTCCACCTCGGCAGCAAGGGCCCTGGAGGGGACGAGGTACAAAGCAAGTGGTGCTGCGCTAGTGTGCACAGGCCCCTCTTGGGCGCGCTCAGGCTCGCCAAAAAGGGCCTGCACGATTGCCAACTCAGCGATGGCCGTTTTGCCCGATCCGGTCGGTGCGCAGAGCGCGAACGATTCGCCTGATGCCAGCCTCCTGATCCCCTGGACTTGCGACGGCCACGCGAGCGCCCGTCCTGCGTGGTAAGCGTGTCGCGCATAGCGCTCGAATACCTGCCTTCCGCTGGCACTCACGCTATCTTGGAGTGCGCTGAGCTGACGGCGCAGCGAACTCTCCACATACCGATCTGCCACAGAGGCGCTCAACTTTGCCAGAAACCAGGACTGAATGTAGTCTCCGTGAAGCAGCAAATCCGCGATGGCTGAGAGCTTCATCAGCGCCTTTCCTGTCCTGGCCTCACTGCCCCAGCGCATCTCAGCCACAAGCACGCCAATCGCACTAAGAGTCTGCTGCACAACCCACTCTCGTACGTCAGCACGAAGCTGGTCAGGATCCGCCCACGTGAGCTCGACCTGCACTGGCTCCCCACTCTCACTCCAAAAATGGACGACCGCATCGGTCAGCGATGTGAAGTCGGTCTGCAAGAGGTGCCTGAGGACCTTTGACTCGGAGTCTGCTTCCGGCGCGGCCAGCAGGAGCCCCGAAGAGCGTGCCGGATACCCAGCCAGTTGGTACGCTGCTGCGGCGAGAAGCCGGACTGGAACGCCACGAGGGCATATGTCAGGGTGCGACAGCCACTCTAGGAGCTCCGCCGCACGCCGCAATCCCGCCCACGAGCGAGAGGGCTCTCCGCCCTCTTCCAGCTCTATCAAGGCGGCGTCCAAGAGGCGCACCGCTTCCTCCAGCCGCTCGTCCGCCTCCTGTTGCCGCCATCCGGACAAGCCGGGCTGATTCGCGCGCAGCCTTACCTGCTGGCTGTACAACTTCGCCGCAGCCGGTGTGAGACCAGGTCCGGCGTGTCGATCGATGTGACGGCCCGCCAATTCCAGTGTCCGGTCTCGTAGAGAGGACAGCGATCTACTCGCCATAGACCTCCTCAATCAAGCGCGGCACATCCCCCAAGTGAATCTCAATGGCCTCCAACCTTCGCCCCCCAGTGTATGACGTCTCAGGTGTGCCCGCCGCGATCCAAGACGCCTTGTTGCGCGGTGATCGGCCACAGGCGTAGGTCACAAGATCACACCGCTCGTAGTCGCCCTCCGGGCCCTCTAGCCAGAGCTGTCTCAGTGCCTCAACCCAGTTGCTGGCCTCAGCACCACCCTGATCATTCAGAACGTCAACCATCTGTCGCAGATCAGATGGTACCAGCAGAGAGTCACTGAGCTGCTCATGCGCTTTCACAACCAGTCCACGGTCGTGGTCAGCAGTACACTTAGCCTCGCAGAAGAGCGTACGCGTTAGCGCCCCGTCATCATCACGCACGAACGCGAGACAGTCGTTGCCCACACGTCCAGGTATTATCGTGGCAGCCCCACCAGTCTGCCTGATGGTCTCTAGCTGGTTGAACGCCACGTCGTGAAACCGGAACAGGTACGCTGGCACCTCCCAGCGGTCATCACCGTGTGGTCCGAAATGCTCGCACATTAGCCCGGCGAGCACTTCACCCAGGTATCCTTTTAGGGTAACCTCGTGGAGCTGGCTCGGGTACCCAGCAGCAGGATCAACGCTGGGGGAGCCATCCAGTGGGTCAAGGGAGATGCCAGCCAGGCTACGAATGTGTCTTCGTGCATCCTCGTGCGCCGCGTGCACGAATTCCTTGAGGGAATCGAGCACTTGAGGCCGCAACTCCAACCTCTCGTCCAGCCGCCGATGACGGTAGTTCCCGTGATGTGCGGTAGACACGGAGCCTTCAAGCCAGTCCCGCAATGACGTAGCGGCTATTTCAGCCCCGTCACCCTGCACAGATTCGCGAGCCGTCGTGTCCTCGTTACCCATCACAAACCCTCGAGCAGAAGCCCCGTCCCGAAGTGCACGGCGAGCCTTGTTGACGAAGTATTGATCCAGGATGCTCCCCTTGGACCTTGCAGCCACATTCTAGCACAAATGAAATTGGCTGTCAAGATAGGCGGCACATCGCCACTCTTCTGTGACCGTTGTCGCCACAACCGGTGCCTAGCTGTCGGTATCAAGGTTGTCCAATGGAACCCAGCCGCTCTCGCCACCCTCCTTTGCTGCCCAGACCCAGCCGCTTTGCTCGAACTCGACGGTCACTACTTCGCCCACCTCGACGGACAACTCGGTCGCGTTGTAGTCGCGCTTCATAACACAGGAATCGCCGTCGATCTCCACCCACTTCTCAGGCACCCACGCGCTCCTGCCTGAGTCGTTCGTGCACCAGATCCATCCTGGCCACTCCGTCTCCTTTCGTTCGAAACTGAGCCGCTCGCCCTTACGCGCAGTCAGAGCGTCCGGATCGGAACCTTGGTGTGGTTTGATGACACGAAACCTCTCTGGCATTGTCTTGTCCCCCCGTGCAGCCTCAGTCCTCGGTAAACCCGTCGAGCTTGGGCACGTCCTCGGCCTGCTCACCGGCACCCGGTTCCGGCAACTCCCCTGCGCTTGCCCTCGAGGCACTGATCTGGAGGCTGGTCAACCCGCTGCTCACCTTACTCACCAGCACGCTCAGTTCGTTGCGGGAATTCGTCAACATCGTGATCACCCTCGATCTCCACCCAGTTCTCAGGCACCCACGCGCTCTTGCCCGCGTCGTTGGTGCACCAGATCCACTCCGGCCACTCCGTCTCCCCGCGCTGTAACATGCCGCTGCCCTCTCCGAGAAGTCGCAGAATGATCCGACCGAAGTCAATACAGGAGAAAAGGCCGCTTCGGTGCAGGAATCATAACCCACGAGCGAAGAGATAGATCGCGAAGTCTGCTTTATCCTGATGTCCGTTGTGGGGCCTGTTTGACATAAGGTTCATGCAGTTTCACGGGCGCGGCGCTGACTTGCCGGAGCCTCATATTGAGCATTTCCACCAACACCGAGAACCCCATTGCGAAATAGATGTACGCCTTCGGGATATGTTGATGCAGCCCTTCCACGATCAGGGTGAAGCCGATCAGCAGGAGAAAGCTCAGCGCCAGTATCTTGATGGTGGGATGGCGATCCACAAACCTGTCAAGGGGGCCAGCGACCACAATCATCACCCCTGCTGCAATCACCACCGCGGCGACCATGATCGCAACCTCGTCAACCATGCCCACGGCAGTGATCACCGAGTCCAGCGAAAAGACGACATCCAGCAGAAGAATCTGCACGATGACACCGACAAACGAGCGCCTAACGCCGACGGAGGCATGCCCTTGTATGCCCTCCAGTCGTTGGTGAATCTCGTAAGTGCTCTTCGCCAGCAAAAACAAGCCGCCCAGGATGAGGATGATATCGCGCCCGGATATTTCGAACCCAAACACCGTGAACAGTGGCGCGGTGAGGCCGATAATCCAGGATATCGAGAAAAGAAGCAGGATGCGCGAAAGCACCGCCATCCCCAGACCCACGGTGCGCGCCCTTTGCTGTTGATCCTCCGGCAGTACTCCGGCCAGGATGGTAATGAAGATGACGTTGTCGACCCCCAGGACAAGTTCGAGGGCCACGAGGGTGAAGAACGCTATCCATGTTTGCGGGTCTGTCAACCAATACATATGATTCCTTCTCCTGTAACAGTTGTCGCCCAGGCCCAGCCGCTTTCCTCGAACTCGGGGGTCAATACTTCGCCCACGTCGACGGCCAACTCGGTCGCGACGTAGTCGCGCTTCATGACACAGGAATCGCCCTCGATCTCCACCCACTTCTCAGGCACCCACGCACCTTTGCCTGAGTTGTCGGTACACCAGATCCACCCGGGCCACTCTGTTTCCCTGCGCTCGAAACTGAGGCGTTCGCCCTTGCGCACGGTCAACGGATCTGGGTCTGGAGACTGGTGTGCCTTGATGACGCGATACGTCTCTGCCATGGCCCTGTCTTCCCGTGCAGCCTCAGTCCTCGGCAAACCCGTCCAGCTTGGGCAGGTCGCCGGGCTGCTCACGGGCACCCGGTTCCGGCAACTCCCCCGGACTCGCTCTGGACGCACTGATCTGCAGACTGGTCAGCCCGCTGCTCACCTTGCTCAGCAGCACGCTCAACTCGTTCCGCGAATTGGTCAGCATAGTGATCGCCCTGGAGAACCTGCCTTCGAGTTCTTCTTGCGCCGCCTCGATGTTCTCCTCAGCGCTGCGCAAGTAGGCATCCAGCCGCTGCACGTCAAAGCTCTGCGAGGTCTTGAGGATCGTCTGGAACACCAGTAGCAGATAGGGCACGAACATCCTGTAGCCGATGAGCACCACGTTCAACTGAAACACGTCGGCCTGGACGCCCGTGGAGAGGTCGTAGACCGCGTCTGGCACGGCCGCAATGCCGAAGTTCACCGTCACGTTGGGGTCGATGTACTTCCTGACCTCCTTGGCCTTGTCCAGGACGGCCTTCTCGATCTGAGCCTTGATCCTTTGTTGGTCCTGAGGGTCATCGGCGGCCGCGAACTGCTCCAGCAGATGCGTGGCGGGCCACTTGGAGTCGATAGGCAACACCAGGTTGTTGGGCAGGCGCAGGCCGAACTCCACGGCCTTGTCGCCCACCCTGAAGTTGCGCACCTGCCACTCGATAGGCAATTGGGCAAACACCGCCTCGAGGATATTCTCCCCCGCCGCGCCTTTGGTCTGCGTGCCGGCAATGACCATCTCCAGCCGCCGTATGGACTCGGCCGTCTGCCGCTCCAGGTCCTGGCGCGCTCTCGTGTACGCCTGCAACTCGGTCAAGTCCCGCTGGATGTTGGTCACCGCCTGGCTGACCGGCTCCAGTTGCGACAGCTTCTCGCTGATGACAGCGGTTTCCACGTCTCGTCGAGGGCTGCGCAGTTGCAGGAACTGCAAGGCCAGCAGCAGCAACACCGCGCCCAGAAGCAAGACGACCAGTACGATCAGCACAAGCAGCAAAGGATCCATCAGATTCCTCCTCTTATGCGGCGAATTCCGTCGCCATAGCTACCTCAGTCCCGCACCGAGAACTCGGCCCACAGCGGGTAGTGGTCCGAGATGCGCCACGAAAGTTGCTGCTTGGTCAGGTTCAGCGACCTCAGCGCCACCGTGGTGAAGTCGAAGCTACCCGCCTGCACGTACTCCAGCGACAAGGCCGGAACCTGGTCGTCCCCCGTGAACCAAGCGATCTGGTCGTAGAACTTCGACGCACCGGGTTGGCTGAAGATAGTGCGCGGCACCTCGTTCAAATCGTCAGGGACGTACAGCCCGGTAGAGCTGAAAGCCTCATACAGCTCGCTCTCCTGGCGGTCGATGTTGAAGTCACCCAGGGCGATGAGGTTCTGATCATAGGCATTCACATCCTTCGCCCAGTCGGCCATCCACTCCGCGATGGCCTTTAGCTCTGGGATGCGTCCCTCGGCCTCATCTCCCCACTTGACGTGCAGCGTGACCAGGACGAAGGTTCGCTTGCCCGAGAGGAAGCTCACCGCGTATGGCGTGCGAGCGAACTGCTGGTGAAGCGCATCCGGCCCGATCCTGTCCAACTCCTCCTTCGGCACCACCAACTCGCAGGCCAATCCCGAGAGCCGCACTTTCCGCGTGTCGAACACGAAGGCCATGCGCTCGCTGTTGCCTGGAGCGCCTCTGGTGACATCCGTCAGGCTGAAGGCCCAGTGTGGACCCAGGACCTTCAGCATGTGTCGCAGCGACCTCAGATTGGCCTTCACCTCCTGGAGCGCGATCACGTCGAAGCGAGAGACGATCTCAGCGATACAGCGCACGGCGTGGAGGTCACGCTTGGGAGTGTCATCGGGACCGGCCCTCCACTTCTTGGTCATGTTCCCAAGGGCGCGGATGTTCCACGTGCCGATGAGCACGTTGCGATCTAGCACCTTGGCTGGGATAGCCTCATCGAGGGCCTCTCGTAGCTCAGCGAGTTCGGCCTCGATGTCTGGAGGCGGTCGATCTGTGATCTCAGCCATGCGGCCTCCTTTCTCGACCCGCCGGCATTGGTCGTGCTCTTGCCAACAGATCGTCTACGATGCAATGCTCAGCCTGCCATGGCGACCCAAAAAGGCTCGCCCTGTGCAAGGCGAGCCTTGTCGACGAAGAAATGATGAAGTGGGTGCTCCCCCTGCACCCTGCAACCATAGTATAGCAGCCGTGAGGTAGATTGTCAATAGAGAACCGCCGCTGATCTGAGGTATTGGCGCCCTTGGCCCAAGATCTCTCCCTCGGGCCCCATACTGTCGGCGCGCTGCACTTCCCTCACTCTGGTGCTCTCCTTCGACAGAAGCCTTGTGAGGTTATGCCAGTGAAAACGGCTGGGCCGATCATGCTCCACGTTTTCGCAGTGCAGCAGGTCAAAGCCATGTAGGAAGTCTGCTCCCGATTTCCCCCTGCATCGGATCAGGCCACTGCCAGCGATTCGCGCTGCACCTGGCCCAGCAGATGTGCCATTACCAGATAGTACCAGAACATGGTGAAGAGCAGGCCGACGAAGCAGGCTATCACGCCGAAGTAGGCGATGTAGACAGCCACCACAGCCAGGGCGAGGGCCACGACATAGTTGGCTATGTTGTCCCTGATGAAGCCGAAGATCTTACCGAACTGGAAGGCGGACCTGAAGACACCGGTCATCGCATACCTGATGAGGGCCGCCGGCGCAACGAACAGGACCGCGACCGTATAGATCAAGTAGACACAGTTGGAACAGGCGCGAAGCATTCGCGCCATGTTCATCAGGGCCTCGTTATCGCTGACGCCACCCACGCCCAGCACGTACACACCCATCAATCCGAAGTTCAGACAAAGCAGCGGCATCATCGGAATCTGGTAGATGAAGCCGATGACGAAGAAGATCAGCCCCTTCATGAACTTGCCACCGAAGTCTTCCCACTCAGGCAAGGGGATGTCCATCCCATCGGCGATCCTCTTGAGCACCTCCAGCATGTATCCCAAGACCATGAAGTTGACGATGGGAATGAAGAAGAGGATGCCGCCGATGACGATCTTCTTTATCCAGCCCTCATCGTCGAACATGTAAGTAAACGACCTGCCAATATCGAGTGTCATTCTGACCTTACCTCCTCTGGAATGAATCTGTCAGTTGCTCAGGTGAGATTCAATCAGGCGTTTCATAGTTGACATCCTTTCAGCACCTTTGAGAATGCTATCTCACTCGAGGCGCAGCCGGCGCCTGGCGGTTGGCGGTTGATATCGGAAGCCCGCATCTGTAGCAGATCGCCAATCTTTCCCCAGAGTCTCTTCGTCACACCGTCAGGCCAAGCGCTCTCTCCTCTCACCCTGCCGCAGAGGATCTGGGCATCAGCCGCCAACGGCGCGCTAGATAAGGTGTCACGGACTTACTTTAATTCATTTCCCAGGCCAGCGCCAGTAGACCGGTTCCTCCGCTGGGGGGTAGATATCCACAATCTGCCAGTGGCGCACAGGATATCCTTGCATCTCTCCCGAATAGGAGCCGCCAGCCACCAGAAGGTCGAATACGTATTGGCCCGGTTCATCACCTCCGGAGACTTCTACCCAGAGCCGGGCAAAACCGGCGTCTCGGCTATCGGTGATGACGCGAGGCTCGCAGCACGTGCCCCACCACTCGATTCTTAGCACCCGACGGGTCAGCTCCGCCCGCAGCTCCTCCAGTTCTGTGGTTACAGACTGGCGGCGCACTTCATACTCCGGCCCGAGGCGCTCGTTCGCGGGCCACAGTGTCAGGGCTTCCTCGCGAGCCCCTGACGAGACGAACTCTAGATACGACGATACTTTCGCTTGGGGTGCTTCCCCGATGAGCCTCTCGACCAGACGGTTGGCGGGTCCCAGCATGGCAGCACTGCTAGTCACGGGAAGGAACCCGAACGCTACAAGTACTATGCCGACGAGCCCGACGTGGACCACTAAGCATAGGACGACGCCCCTCCCACTTCCCAGCCATCTGGACAGCAACAACAAGGACAATGCTCCAATGGGCAAGGCATAAGCAGGCGAGAGGCCAGTGGGCAACATCGGCGAAAGCAGTACAGCCACTAGCAGCGAAGCTAGCAGAAAGGCAAGATACACCAGTAGAATCCGAATCTTGATCGGTCACCTCCCAAGCAGTTTCGAGTAGGCCGCGCAAGAATTCCAGCATAAGCGAAGCGGACTGCAGCGTAGCGAGGGCCGTTCGGCGAAGTGGCGCCTACACCGCGTTATGCCCGGCCGCCAATCCTCGGTCTGTCCGTCAACCCTCTCTGGACTCTTAGATGCCAGCCGTGGGGCCTTGGCGTTCAATCCAATAATACATCACCGTGGCCACAGCCACTGCTATCGTGTACCGAGCGCCAGCCAGGAGATTTGTGAACCACCAACCAATCCAGTATTCGCTTGGCGTGCCTCGGCACGCGAGGAGTCCGATGGCCGCGCCCACCACCACAGCAAAGATGGGCGGCAGTATCAGCCCCCAAACCCGCTGGCGCGCGGAGCGGGAACGCAATACCCACATGGGTGGGACGATGAGAAAGAGCAAAACCGTGACAATGGCCAGCACGATCACGGGGGCCTGGTGGGCCGTACACACACAAATGCCGTAGAGCGAACGCCCCTGTGCCACCACACACGCAACCAGGTCGTCTACCATGATATATTGGAAGGCAACGACCATCAGCCCTGCCAAGGTACCGTTGCGCCAAGCGAGCGGCAAGCCTATCGCCACCGCCGACAGGACCACGCCCGTCCCCCACAGTTCGTACCATAGTCGAGCCAAGACAGCTACCCAGTCATATGAGCCTCGGGCGGCCACGCTGGTGGTGATGACCTGAGCCACGCTAAACAGGATGATGAGGACAAGCAACACCCATCCCGACCGTGGAACGTGAATGCCGTGCCGCCGGTAAACCCGGTACGTGATTGGAGCGGCAATCGCAGCAAGGAGAGCAAACTCCAGCACGGGGGCTGCGTTGCGCCAGAACGCGCTCGGAGCGTCTAGAACTGGGATCAGCAGATTGGCCAGAGGTACCCACCACCAGGCACTAGGGAGAGCTAGTAGAATACCGACGGCGGGATAACTCCAGATGGGGAGGCGCCGCTCGCGAACGAGCCCTGCGACAACCAGTGTGATGGACACAGCGACCAGGCCAACGAGGGCGAGAATGTCAGCCGAGCCGACGCCTAGAGCCGAAGAGAGGAGACGTCTGGTGGCTGCGAGAGCAAACAGTCCAGGGAGGATAGCCAGTACAACTTTCGCCCAGGCCGTGGGAGAGAACGAACGCTCTTGCATCTCCTGCCTCCTCTGCAATATCCGTTCTTAGCTCCGATGAGGCGTCTGCACACCAAGGCGCCACATGCGAAGTCTTCCCCACTGAAGGAGAGGCTTCTCGCTGATGACCGCGCTTTCGACGTCTCGGCGGGACTCCCGCAACTGCAGGAATTGCAAAGCCAGCAGCAACAATACGGCGCCCAGCAGCAGAACCACCAGAACGATGAGGATCAGCAGTAGAGGATCCACGACTCTCCTCCTTCCATGTGGGGTAAGCCGGCACGATGGGAGTTCGAACAGCTAGGTGATCAGGCTCACGTATGCCAGCAGTTCCTCTCCAACAACAACTTCGTGATGAGTCACTTTGGGCTCCAGTTCAATGAGGTACTTTTCATCCTCTGGACAATAGCGAGCGAGTTCAATGTCGGGCCCAGCAAACCTGGAAATGGCGTCGTAGGATTCCCAAAAGGACGTCAATAGAAAGTGAACCGTGCCTTGCTCGACGCGACGAAAGACCATCACTCCCAGATTCCCCGGTGTTGAGCTGAGCCCGGGTACTCCTGTCCGATTCACATAATCCAAGTATTCGTCAGCTTTGTCCTCTCCTACCACGCCATGCCAGACTCTTGCAATCATGAATCCTTTCTCCTCTAAGCAGAATCTAAAGTTACTGATCGGGTCAACCCAACGGCTGCGAGCTGAGCGGCCCGTCTTAGGATGCTTCAAGTACCTTCCCGCAGGCAAGCCCGAGACACCCACGCTGCTCAGATTCCTGTGCCCAGACAAGTCTCTACGGTCCCACAATCTACACAGGTGTACTCTGGTCAGACGAAATCAGCCAGGGTCTTGCCGCCAAGATAGTCAGGGAAACTGTAGACGCCGGTGACTTGAATGTAGCATCTATCTGGATACTTCTCCCAGGCCCTCGCCAAGCCGATCCGCAGGTAGACATCCCGTTCACCGAGAAACCCAGTCAGCCACTCACTGACCTTGCCTACAGACCACTCCTTGTGAGTAATCAAGTAGTCACAAGCAGTCCTGAACGTGAGGTCGGTGATTGCCAGGCTGTACTCCCGATCAGCATAGTCGGTGAACCATATCCGATAGTCCCACTTCGCCACCCCGTCACTGTACTCTCTGTGGCCGTATCGGATCTCTGATACCTGCCTGGTCAGGATCGTCCCTAGAGACCTATGACCGTCGCCCTTACGGATGTACTTGTCCCCCTGGATGGGTGCTCCGAAGATGGCGCCCACCGAGTCATCCAGATGATTCCGAAGGAAGTCTCGCCTCTCTTCCATCGATAGGACCCTCACGGCTTCAGGTCGATACCGCGGATCGATCTCCCAATCCTCCGTATGGGGCGGGTCAGACACACGACGAAGGAACTCCAATCGCACCTCGGCAAACGGCATGACGACCAGCCGGTCGTCTTTCCAGAGGAATCCCTCAGTGACCCTCTCGTGGCTGCGATAAGGCATGACTGGCCTGACCGCTGTTCCATCGTCCGCGAAGAACCCAGCCACACATACTCCGGGGGCTCCCATTCTAGTGACATCGGTAACGATCATGCTCCTCTTCATCGCCTTCACCCCCTTGATCACTCAACACGTCTTCATGTCTCAACCGTAGGATCACCCTAGCCCCGGACGCCTAGCCGCTCACAGATGCACTACGTCAACATCCGGCCATGATTTCTGCAAATACTCAGCCACAAGCCGTCGATGGCAAAGGTCTGGGGTGGGCTCGCTGCACAGCAGGCAACACCTCTTCTCCGCAAAGAAGTCCCTGTGGAGCGTCTCCAGAACCTTCCGCTCCTCCAGCAAGTCGTGGAACTCCTTGACGTACAGCTCCCAGTCCTTCCCCGAGTCCTGATACGCCTGCCTCATCTCAGCCGTCGGAGCCAGGTATTCCAGATGATCGTACTCGACTCCCAGCAGGCGATTCAGGAAGTACTCCAGATCCTGCTTCTTGCTGAATCCAGCCAACTGCGAGGTGTTGCGCAACCGCACGTCTAGTACTCGCTCGATCCCGTGCTTCTCCAGTAAGCCGAAGAACTCCTCAGCGGACTTCTTGGTGTATCCTATGGTGTAGATCTTCATGTCCACTCATCCCCAAAACCCAACTGTTCGGCCTCCCTGGTCAGGCTCCTTTGTGCCGGTTCATTCCACATCTCGCCGCCCTTATGCCGGATGTGCACCACCTCAACCTCTCTATCCAGCAGGGTCTGAGAGATGAGCAAGTGACGGTGGCACTGGCTGGGGTCCTCCTCGGCACACATGATCGCTGTCCACTTCTCGGTCGCAAGTTGCATAAGCCCGTCGATACCTTTCTTGTACCAGTCCCTTTTCTCCACCTCCTCATAGAGCACCTTGTCTTCATCTTGCTCATCGTAACAGCTTGGGTCCTTGGGCCTCCCGCCCAGATGGTGCCCTCCGTAGATGTATTCGATTCCGGCGCGCGCGAGTTGCTCTGCCAGGTCCTCTCTGTTGAACTGGGGCGCGTGCTCGCTATAGGGGGAACTCCGCACATCCAGCACCGCGTCGATGCCATGAGATTCCAACAACTCGATCACTCGCTCCACTTCGACGTTACTGTGCCCAATTGTGTAGATGGTCATTGCCCGCTCTCTACCCTACGGTGATAACCCTCTGCCGCAACGCAACCCGTTGGCGGTGACACCGCCACTTGCACCACCGACAGCCGGAGCCTTTGTCCGGCACGCAGTCAGGCCTGCACATTGTGCGAAAGCCGTCTGTCGGCCGCCGAGAACTCCTCCAAGCTCATCCCTGAGGTGAATCGCTCGATCTTCTCGAGTGCGTCGAGGATATCTTGAAGGTAGTCTCTGAAGTCTCGGTCTTGCGTCATACCGGCACGAGTTCCTCAAGGATGTAAGTGCCGATGCGCGGCTTCAGTGCGCTCCTCATTACCAGGTCTATCTGGACACCGAGGAGTTCGCCGAGGTAGTCCTCAAGGCGGATGAACTCGAAGAGGCTAGGCAGTTCGTGGAACTCCACGAGTACGTCTAGATCGCTACCTTCCCCTTGCTCGCTACGCACATAGGAACCGAATACACCCAAGGACTTGACTCCGTAGCGTGTTTGCAGCTCAGGCAAGTGCCTGCGAAGAGATCCTACGAACTGTGCCAGCTCCTCGTTCGTCGCCATCACCACGTCCTCGGTGGTCTTGCCGCCCTCCGACAGGTGGTTCGAATGAACCATAGTACATCTCCCAGGGTTGTCAGTAGCTCGGAATGAAGCGAACGCTATCCGCACGGACCAGAACAGTCCGTGCCCCAATCGCATTATAGCAGGAACGAAGTGTAGTGTCAATGGTGCGCTGGCTGGGGGAGACTTCGACTGACCGAGGCCGCGGCGAGAAATCGCATCGCGACATGGCCCAACAGCAACGGGTCCCGGGACCACAAGGTGGCTCGAACGTCCTCAGACACAAGCCCAGCCACATGAATTGAGGACAAGGTGCCTGCGATCCTGAGATCAGAGTAGTCACCCTATTGGCGACCTATCCGGACCTTGAACTGCTGGTCCTTCCTCTCTCCGTGACCGCAATCCACAATCCCCTCAACTAGGGGATCTTCAGGTCACCTGCGGGCCCTACCGCGCAGTCAACTCCGGCAGATGGTCCAGACCTGCGTCCTTGGCGTGCCGGGCCGCGATGGCCTCCAGTTCTCGCACCACGTCGTTCGCCAGCGGCAATGGCTCGTAAGCCTCGATCAGTTCCTCCACGCGGCGATGGGCGCGGGCGTTGATGTCCAACGCCCCCTTCCCGAGCCAGCTCTGCCGGTAGTCGCGGTCGATGACCTCCGAGGGCATGTAGTCTTCAGTGCGGAAGTGACGGACGGTGTGCTTGGTGCCCAGAAAGTTGCCCTTGTGTCCCACCTCGCGCATCACATCCAGCGCCAGTGGCTCGTCCGAGTCGTCCACGCCGCGCACCAGCCGCTTGGCCATGCCCACGATTTCGGCGTCGATCACCAGCTTCTCCAGGCTGAAACAGCTCTCAAAGTTCATCATGCCTGGCCCCGACATCATGTTGATCCCTGCTAGCGCACCGAGGATGGCCCCAGACGCCGACTCCAGGCCCGCCTGGGCGTCCACGATCTTGGTGTCGCTCATGCAGAGGTAGGCGTGGGTTGGCAGGCCGCCCGGCTTGATCATCTTGCCGATCTGAGCGTAGGTGCAGTCGAGCATCATCGTCCCCATGGCCCCCATGGGCGGCGCGCCGGTGCGCATGTCGAAGGCGGACGGAGATCCGCCCCACACGATGGGGCTCCCTGGATGGGCCAGTTGGTGGATGGTGACGCCGCTCAGACATTCGGCGGCGTGCTGCACGGCCGCGCCGATGATTGTGGCGGGACCGGTTGCACCCATCAGGGGCATGGAGACCAACTGAGCGGGCACCTGGGCGCGGGCGGCGTCTATCAGATTAGCGCATGTGATGTCGCTCCACATCAGGGGTGGTGATGGACAGACGTCGAAGATGGCGCGGGGTTTCTCCGCCAGGGCTTCGGCGCTCCCCCCCACGGCCACCAACAGTTCGTGCATAATGGCGAAGCTCTCGATGGCGAAGGTGCCGGTGACGATGGGTTTCCGGGCGTAGAGCAGCAGGAGGTAAAGGCGGTACCAGTCGCCCATGCTCTTGGGCACGTCGCCGCACACGATGGATGTGGCCACGGCGTCGATCTGGGGCAGCATCTCCGCCAGCCGCACGAAGTTCTCGCCATCGGCGGTGACCGGCACACGCGCCTCGTTAGCCCCATAGTCGGCGATTTCGATGGCCGCCGAACCGGGATCGAAATGCACGTCATCACCGCCATAGTGGACGACTGGCTCTCCATCGAGGTTGTAGAGATAGAAGGAACTGGGCGCAGTTTCGACCGCCCCTTCAGCCAGGGAGCGCGGGATCTGGGCAAGGCGCGATTCCATATCCACGGTGGCACCGGCGGCGGCCAACAGCTCCAACGCCTCCCCATAGTGAATCTGCACCCCGGGGTCGACCAATAGATCGTAGGCCTCGTCGAGCGCCCGATCGACTGTCTCGCGCGACAGGAACTCCAGCTTGGGTCGGATCATGGCTCCTCCTTCAACCAGTCCTACGATAGCACGGCACGACTGATTTGTCAACCAGGTGCGCAATAGCGCCCTCAGCAAATCCAAGGAATGTCGCTCTGCCGAGCCAGTCAGAGGCGCAACCCTGAAATGGCGCGCCATACTTGCCCAACCGGCGGCGGCCTGCCCATTTAGCCTGAAATGACGACGGCCGCTGGCTCTTGCGCCTGCGCGGCCGTCGCCCAAGGAGGAGATAGAGTTGAAAGGGACAAGAAATGAGCCGTCTACCTCACTGCTCGCCTCACTTGAGACCCAATTGCAGCATGCTGAGCCTGCCCTGAGCCCAGTCGAAGGGTAGCTGCGGAACGTAGTGATGCAGCGCATCGAAGGATGTTCCCTTCGACACAGTGTCCGACCAGGCAGGCATCCCCTTGAGGCTGTCCTGCGCCCTGCCTCGAGTCAACCTCACCCCTCGTCCTTCTGCACCTCAAAGGCGCCGATGTCACACGGAGTGCCGCCGGAGGTCAACTCAATTGGCCGGGCGTTCCCCCGCTGGTCGGTGGTGACGGTGCAACTGATCACGGAGACGGCGTCAATCGCCGGGCTGCCCGGGAGCAGGGCATGGGTCAGGGTATCGCCGCCGTTGTCCCCCAAAGGGCCCAATCGCGCATCGCCCGAGAGGGCAGGGTTGCAACTCCCGTCCTCGACCAGGTTGTTGGCGTTTGTCCCGAGGGTGCTGTCGTCGGCCAGCATGCAGTCATCACAGCAGTACTCGCGGCCATCGGTGTTGTCGGCGATGATGGTGTTGGTGAGGTCCAGCCACCCGCGGATGAGACCCCTCTCGCCGCTGCCTTCGACGTAGACGCCACCCCCGGTGCCGGAAGCATGGTTACCGGTAACGGTGCTGTTGATCAACTGCGCGGCGCCCTTGATGTACATGCCGCCACCGTTGCCTCCTGTGGCGCTATTGCCGCTGACCGTGCTGTTGATGAGCAGCAGTGTGCCATCGCTGTGAATCCCACCGCCGGCAGTGGAGTCGTTGTCGCTGACAGTACACTGTTCTAGCGTCAGCGTACCCTCGTTCAGGATCCCGCCACCGGTTCTGGGGCTTGTTGCAGGGTTGCCGTGCCGAACAGTCAAACCCCCGATGGTTACTGTGGCCTCACTGGCGATGAAGAACACCCGGTCGCTCGCACTGCCGGCCTCTGCGTGAGCCTACACAATGGTGCCCCCGGGCGCCTGGCCCAGGATGGTGACGCTCTTCTCCACAGTGATGCCCTGCTCGGTGTGCACCGCGTCCATGACGGCGATGATCTCACCATCCGTGGTGCCGGCGTCGTCTATCGCC
>Ga0114930_10000383_pt1 | contig 47136 bp, 47 predicted proteins | sample AnhtaG_FD_87300 | JGI IMG/M metagenome (GOLD analysis project Ga0114930, IMG submission 87300) | Deep subsurface microbial communities from Anholt, Denmark to uncover new lineages of life (NeLLi) - Anholt_01485 metaG | ecosystem: Environmental > Aquatic > Marine > Oceanic > Sediment | place...
GCATCCAACTGGGCGGTAGTTACTCCCGGCTCGGCAATCTCTTGTAATTTTGAAAGAACGTCGGCTACAACTGCACCCGCTTTACGAATTAACTCAATTTCCCTTCGGCTGCGAAGCGTTATAGCCATTTAATTTCGTATCTCGTATTTCTTATTTCGCTTCACACTTCACGCTTTGACGAGGGCGTCCAGCTTCTCGAATACTAAAACGCTTACCTCGTCGGCATTTTTGTCAGCATCGATGTCATAAACTGTGCTGTTGTTGCTATTTCTATAGTAATCCACCACCGGCTCTGTCTGCTGGTGGTAGGTCTTAAGCCGATTCGCCACTACTTCAGGGCCGTCATCCGGTCGCTGAATGAGCCTGGTGTCATCGTTGTCACATATTCCTTCGACTTTCGGCTTCAGGTTTTCAATGTGGTAAACCGCACCGCATTGAGGACAGCTTCTTCTGCCGGTCATTCGCTCAGCTACTATCCGGTCATCTATTTTCAAGTTCAAGACAGCGTCTATTTTCTGGTGGCTGCAAGCCAATGATTTATCAAGTTCGGCGGCCTGATTAACAGTTCTGGGAAAACCATCGAGCATAAAGCCAGCCTCAGGCGCCTTTTTTATTGCGCCGGCCATCATATCAACTATTATTTCGTCAGGCACAAGAACACCCGAATCCATATAGCTCTGGGCCTTTTTGCCCAGCTCGGTCCCTGCTGCCCTTTGCTGTCGTAAGATATCTCCGCTGGACAGATGGAGCAGACCATATCTGGCAGCAATGTGCTTACACTGGGTTCCTTTGCCCGCACCGGGTGCGCCCAACAAAACTATCCTCATCCATAAGCTCCTTTTATCCTGCCGGCTCCACTGAAACCCTCATAGCTGCGCATCAAAAGGTTGGCCTCAATTTTCTGAACGAGGTCCAGTGAGACACTGACAACTATCAATAAACCCGTGCCGCCCAAAAATGTTGCTACCAACCAGGGAATCCCCAATATAATATTAATGACGGTTGGCACGATGGCGATTATGGCCAGAAATGATGCTCCGAAATAGGTGATTCTGGTCATCACCGTTTCGAGGTATTCGGCGGTTCTGCGTCCTGGCCGAAGTCCGGGGATGAAGCTTCCTGAATCCCGCAAATTTTTGGCCATTTCCTTCGGCTGGAACTGGACCGTTGTCCAGAAATAAGCGAACAGAAATATCAATAACATATACAAAACGTTGTATGTATAAGCACGACCGGGTGTCAAGGCATACTCCAAATCGAGAAGAAATCTTGAACCGCTAAGGCTCGGTATGTTTCTCAACTGGCTAATTATCACCGGCGGGAACATCATAAAAGCCGATGCGAAGATTATCGGCATCACTCCGCCGTGATTGACACGAAGCGGTAAATAATGTCTCTGGCCGCCGTAAACCCTGCGGCCACGCATCTGTTTGGCCTGTTGAATGGGTATTCGACGCTGGCCTTGAGTTATCAGTATCGCACCGGCAACAACAAATACGAACGCTGCCATCAGGAACAATAACCTTGCCGGGCCTATTGTGCCGGTCGGTGCAGTAATGCTTAAGTCAACATTCTCCAAGAGCATTCCGATTGCCCAGGGCATTCGAGATAGAATGCCGGCCATAATTATCAAACTAATACCGTTGCCTATTCCGTATTCATCTATCTGCTCGCCGAGCCACATCAAGAAGATGGTGCCGGCCGTCATACCGACAGTGCCCATTATTACAGCTTGAGTTTTCATGCCCGGATAGATAAACTCTCCTAACAACTTCATATACATCATCGACTGAATGAGACAAATCAGCACCGTCAAGTAGCGTGTATACTCCTGTATCTTCTTGTGGCCGGTCTGGCCTTCCTGACGCAGCTTTTTCAAAGCGGGAATAACCTCGCCCAGCAGCATAAGAATAATCGATGCGGTAATATAGGGCATAATTCCCAGACCAAACAAGCTGCTTTTGTCCAGGGTTCCGCCGGTGAATATCTGCATGTATTCAGCGGCTCTACCCAAGGGACTTTCTCTATCCCTGTGTTCGGTGACTTTAGCTATGGCGTCCTGGTCAAAACCGGGGTTGGGGATATGGAAACCAACCCTGTATATTATCAGCAGCGCCACAGTAAAAAGAATCTTGTTGCGCAGGTCCGGGATTCTGAATACGTTAAATACTGTTCCAAGCATTTCTATATTTTCCGATAGTCTTTCACTTTACAATAATCAAATCGATTATTGTATCACCTTTGCCGTGCCACCGCAGCCTATAATCTTCTGCTCTGCGGTTTTGCTAAATTTATGCGCTGCCACTTCCAACTTCTTTGTCAGTTCGCCGTTACCAAGAATCTTAACTTTACTTTCCAGGCTGTCAATCAGTCCTGCATTGGATAATTGCTCTACACTGACGGCAGCACCTTCGTCAAATCTTTCCAATTGTGATACATTAACAATTTGATAGCGTGTTGCGAACTTATAATTACTAAAGCCGCGTTTTGGCAGTCGGCGAAATAAAGGCATCTGGCCACCTTCATAAAGCGACACAGAAGTCGAGCCGGCTCTGCTGGCACTACCTTTGTGGCCGCGGCCACAGGTCTTTCCTCGGCCTGTGCCTGTGCCTCTACCAACGCGCCGCCGAGCTTTGTGCTTTCCTGCGATAGAAGTTATTTGATAATTCAACATTAAATCATCACCACCTTTTTATTGCTTGAACTTCTACGCCTCGAAGAGATTCAACCGTTTCTTTGCTGCGTAATCTCAACAACCCATCCAACGTAGCTTTGACAACATTTTTAGCAGAGGAGCTTCCGTAAACTTTTGTAAGGACATCCTGGACGCCGGACAGCTCGAGCACTGCTCGAGCGCTGGAGCCGGCGATAACACCGGTGCCGGGGCTGGCCGGGACCAATGTTATCTTCGTAGCTCTGTATCTGCCGTTGACCTGATATGGAATCGTTCGGCCGACCAAAGCTATTTTATGCAAAGTTTTTTTTGCATCTTTCATGGCTTTCTCAACTGCCATTGGGACTTCATTGGCCTTTCCATAACCAATACCCACCGTGCCTGCACGGTCACCAATTACAACTAATGCCGCAAAGCTGAACCGCCGACCTCCCTTGACGACCTTGGAACAGCGAAATATTTTCACGACCGTATCTTCCAACGGCCGTTCTTCCTCGTCAGATAGTTTAACCCCGTTAGAAGTCCGCCCCAACGGTGCGCCACTTCTCTCTGAGGTTTTACTTCTAACGGGTTTAACGGGTTCTGCTGCCAATTTTTTCTCCAAACTCTGTCGTTTTTTTAAAAAACCAGCCCGGTCTTTCTTGCCGCTTCAGCAAGGGCCCTGACTCTGCCATGAAACTTATATCGGTTTCTATCAAAGCAAACGCACTTAATACCGACGCCAAGGGCCTGCTTTGCGACCGCTTCACCTACGATTTGAGCGGCTTTTTTGTCAGCGGTATTGGGCAATTGGTCTCTCAGGCCTTTCGCTCTTGTGCTTGCGGAAACAAGCGTCGCTCCCGCGGCATCATCTATAATCTGGGCGTAAATATGCCTGTTCGAACGAAATACCGACAGTCGTGGTCTATTTGGCGTTCCAAAGACCTTTTTTCGCACGTGATATTTACGCCTCAGTGCCGCTCTTTTTATCCTGTCGATTCTCATAAAAACCAAATTCCAATTGCCATCTACTACTGATTTCGAATTCCGACTCCTTTTTCAATAGTCAATATTCAATTGTCAATCGTTAATTTTTAGGCTGCTCCGGAAGTAAATGCTTTGCCGACCTTTCGTCGTACGTATTCGTCAACGTAACGGATACCCTTTCCTTTATAGGGTTCCGGCGGCCTTATTTTTCGTATCTCGGCAGCAAACTGTCCCAAGAGACACTTGTCTATTCCCGAAAGCGTGAACCTGGCGGGAACATCATTGCCCCTGGTTGCATCGACATCAATGTTTACCTTTATACCCTTTGGTATTACGCGCTCTACCGGATGGCAAAAGCCAACCTGAAAAACCAGCTTTCCGCCCCGCTCTTTGACACTATATCCGGTGCCGTATAGCTCCATTTTCTTTTCAAAACCTTTACTGACACCGGTGACCATATTGGCGATCAAGGCGCGCATCGTGCCGTGTAACTGCTTGTCCTCGCGGATTCCAGGATGCTCATTTTCCACCAATATTTTCCCTGCGGAACTGTCAATTTTTACCTTTATTCGCGGGTGACAGTCCATCTGAATGGTGCCGAGCGGCCCTGAAACTTTGATAGACAGGCCCTTCTGCTCGACCTTTACTGCCTCAGGAATAGTAATCGGTTTTTTCCCGATACGACTCATTAGCTCACCGTACAAAGTATCTCGCCGCTGACGTTGGCCTCGCGGCAGCTTCTATCGCTCATTACACCTTTACTTGTTGAAACGATTGCTATACCCATACCGCCTAAAACGCGCGGTAATTTGTCAACAGATGAATAGATTCTGCGGCCGGGTTTGCTTATTCTCGTTATTTCGTTAATAATAGGCTGGCCATCCCGGTCATACTTTAGAGTAACTCTCAATATTCCCTGCTTTTCGTCGTCGATTCGGTCGAAATCTTCGATGTAACCTTCCTTCTTTAAAACAGCCGCTATGCCTTCGCAAATATTCGATGCCTTAACATTAACCTCACCTTTATTTATTCGCGCAGCGTTGCGAATTCTCGTCAGCATATCGGCTATTGGGTCGCTCAAACTCATAAATCGGGCTCCAATCTTTACCAGCTGGCTTTTCTTACTCCTGGTATTTTTCCTTCGTTAGCCAAGGTTCTAAAGCAAATGCGGCAAACTTTGAACTTGCGATAAACAGCCCTGGCTCTTCCACAAAGCTGGCAGCGCGTATATTGTCTAACGCGAAATTTTTGTTTCTTTTCTGCCTTGTTTTCCAGCGCTTTAGTTGACATCCACACACTCCAAAATAATCGTTTGCCTCCAGCCGGCAACCGCTAAATATCACTCCTGCGTCGCTGACTTCTTGAACGGCATACCAAAAAGCGACAGCATTTTCCTTGCTTCTTCATCAGTACTTGCCGTCGTTACCAAAGTTATGTTCATACCCTGCTGAAACTCCATCTGAGCCGGATTGATTTCCGGAAAAACACTCTGCTCGGGCAGGCCCATTGAGTAATTGCCTCTGCCGTCAAAACTGTTCGGGTTAAGACCTCGAAAGTCTCTTACCCGCGGGATTGCAAGATTAATGAGTCTATCCATAAATTCATACATTCGCACGCCGCGGACAGTAACTTTCAAACCGGTTTCATTGCCCTCACGCACTTTAAAATTCGAGACACTTTTTTTAGCTTTACAGACGAGCGGCATCTGGCCTGTAATCATCATCAGGTCCTTTTTAGCTGATTCCAGAAATTTTTTGTCCTGGGTCGCTCTTCCCACACCCATAGAGATAATGACCTTTTCCATCCGCGGCACAGCCATAGGATTCTTGTAGTTAAACTCCCCGGTCAATTCCGGGACTATCCTGGACTTATATAAATCTTTTAAACGTGCCATCTTGTGTTTCGTAACTGGTTAATTGGTTAATTACTACTCACCATTCACTATTTTGCCTTTCTAACAATGCCAATTTCGGTACCGTCAGCAGCAACTCGTCTTTTACTGCCATCCTTGTGCTCCTGATAATGGACCCTACTACCTGTTGAGCTTTTGGGATTTATGGGTAAGACATTACTTATATGGATTGGCTGTTCAACACTGATGCGGCCTCCCTGGGGATTTCTGCGTGAAGGCCGAACATGCTTTTTTGCTATATTGCAGCCCTGAACCATCACCTTATTCTTTTCAGGGTAGACATGCAGCACTCTGCCGGTAGCACCTTTATTGTCGCCAGCTATAATCTCAACCATATCACCTTTTTTTATATGTGGGCTCATTTTGCTTATTGATTATTTTTAACGTTTTTTGCAATTATCAATCATCAATTACTCATACTACCTCGCTCGCCAGGGAGATAATCTCCATATAGTTTTTTTCGCGCAGCTCGCGAGCAACCGCACCGAAAATTCTCGTTCCTATCGGATTACCTTCGTTATCAATCATCACTGCGGCATTGCTATCGAACCTTACATAGCTGCCATCAGGTCGTTTCACAGGACTTTTAGTGCGAATAATAACGCATTTATGGACTTTCTTGTCATCCAACTGGCAGGTCGGCAGCGACTTTTTTATAGCAACACAGACCACGTCTCCCACCCCGGCGACGGGGCGGGTTTTTCTACCGCGGGACCCACCTCTTCCGAGAACCTTAATGCACAACGCCGACTTGACACCTGAGTTGTCGGCTATATCCAACATTGTTTCCTGCTGAATCACCTTGCTATTCTCGTATCTCGTATTTCGCTTTACGATTCAATCTGGACTGCCTTTTCTACAACTCTGACGAGGCGCCAACTCTTGGTTTTGCTATGAGGCCTGCATTCGGCAATTTCAACGACGTCGCCGACACTGCCCTGTCGGTGCTCATCGTGGACGCCAAGTTTTGTTCTACGCTTCACGTATTTGCCGTATTTTGGATGCCTGACCTTGAAGTCAATGGCAACTTTGACGCTCTTATCACCACTATTGCTGATTACCACGCCAGTTAAAGTTTTTAATTTTCGGTCCTGCATCTTCGATTCCTGATTTTTTTACCGCAGAGACCGCAAAGCACGCAGAGTTTTTTAATTTTAATTCTTTCTCTGCGCTCTCGGCGTTCTCCACGGTTAATTTTTACTATTTTCACGCATTACAGTCTTAATCCTGGCGATATCACGCTTGACATTAGTTACAGCTTTGGAATTCTCCAGTTTTTCGGTAACCGCCTGCGAGTGCAAATCAAACAAATGCCTCTGGAGTTCTTCCAGTTTGCCCTCGAGCTCATCCGGGCTCATCTCGCGGTAATGCTGCGCCTTCATCTCAAGCTTCCCTTCTACAATGAATGTCTTCTCTTAATGAACCTGCACCTAATCGGCATTTTATGAGCAACTCTGACCAGTGCCTGTTTTGCCACGTCCTCACTTACTCCGCCGATCTCAAACATAACCGTGCCCGGCCTGACCCTGGCGACCCAGAATTCGGGCTCACCCTTGCCTTTGCCCATTCGCGTTTCCAAGGGCTTGGCACTTACCGGTTTGTGCGGAAATATCCTGAGATAGACTTTGCCTTCACGATGCAAAAAATGAGTTGCTGCAACCCGGCCGGCTTCAATGTTCCTGGCGGTTATCCAGCTGCTTTCCAGGGCCTGCAAGCCGTATTCACCAAACGCTACAAAATTGCTTCTCGAGGCATTGCCCTTCATCCTGCCGCGTTGGCTCTTACGATGCTTAACTCTTTTCGGCATCATTACCATTTTTTCAGACCTTTACAAAACCTATACTTAAGGGAGCACCTTCTTCGTAAAAAGGCGACTTTCAACTTCCCTCTGCACTTCCTTGCTTCGGGGTATCAGCTTTTGCCGGCGGGGCAACCGCATCAGCTTTAGCGGTGTTTTTGCCCTGTCGTACCGGCACAGCTTTAGACCTGCCACCATCCCTGGCCCCCGGGCCAATACGCCTTGGCAGGCGACGCCGACGACGCACGGGTTGCTCAATTTCTTCGCCGAATTTACCTTTATAAATCCAAACTTTAATACCAATCGCTCCGTATGTTGTTCTTGAAGTTGCTACAGCATAATCCACATTGGCATCCAGGGTATGCAGCGGGATACTACCGAGCTTCTGGGTTTCCCTGCGTGCCATTTCGGCGCCTGCCAGCCGTCCGGCACAGATAATTTTAACACCTTTAGCACCGGCGTTCATTGCCAATTCGCAATACTGCTTCATTGTACGCCTGAATGAGGACCGCTTACTTAGCTGTTCGGCAATTGATTCGGCCACCAAAGTAGCATTAAGGTCGGGCTCTTTTATCTCGATAACATTGACGGCTACCTTTCGGCCTGTCATCTCTTCAAGCTCTTCCCGCAACCTATCGACTTCACCACCTCTTGGACCGATGACCACGCCGGGCCGAGCGCTGTGCAGTGTTACTTTCACTTCGTTGCGTGTTCGGATTACTTCAACCTTTGCCACCGCACCTTTGGGCATATGCCGGTTAAATTTCCTGTCAACATACTGACGGATTTTCTGGTCCTCGACAAGAAATTCACCGTAATTAGCCTTGGGAGCAAACCAGGTGCTCTGCCATCCAAGCGTTATTCCTGTTCTAAAACCTATTGGTGATACTTTCTGACCCATAATCTCGTATCTCGTATTGCGTACATCGTATTGTGTACTTACTTTTTATTTTCTTTTTATGCCTGTGTCACTGTTATATGTATGTGACAGGCCTTTTTGCTAATAGGATGCGCTCTGCCTCTGTCTTTTGGTATCCATCTTTTTGTGCCGATGCGGACTCCTGCATCATCGACACGGGCGCTGCTGACATAGAGATTATCAACGTCAGCCTGCTGCTCATCAGCATCTGCAACGGCACTTTTTAGAACCTTGTCAATCATCGCTGCTGCCCGTTTTCTTGTGAACTTCAAGACATCCATTGCGTCCTGAACGCTTCGGCCGACTATCAGCTGCGTAACCAATCTGGCCTTGCGTGCTGAAAGCGGGGCAAAGCGATAAGACGAACGCCAGTCAACCAAATCATTTACCTCAGCAGATAAGGCGGTCGCCAGGCGGCGAATATCCTCTGCTCGCGGTTCGGGCTTAAAAAGGCCTTTTTGCCAGTTTTTAACAGCCGCTGCTGCTTCTTTCTCGTTGAGCCCTCCTCTGACAATCTGGCCGGCTAACTGCTCTACGCCCATCTGTCGCTGCTGGCAAAGCTCTTTTAACTTATTAGCACTTAACATAACCTGGTAATTGGTTAATTAGTCAATTGGTTAATTAGTTAATTAAACACTCACGATTCACTATCTTATTTTCTTGCTTGAATGACCCTTAAAAGTCCGTGTGGGTGAAAATTCGCCCAACTTATGTCCCACCATATCCTCGGTAACAAAAACCTTATGAAATATTTTGCCGTTGTGGACCATAAAGGTAAAGCCCACGAATTCGGGAATTATGGTACATCTTCTTGCCCAGGTTTTTATCGGCTCACGCGAGCCGGAACCAATTTGCCTGTTGACCTTGATAAACAACTTCTCATCAACGTACGGCCCCTTTTTAAGAGATCTTCCCATTTTTTCGTATCTCGTATCTTATGAAGCGTATCTCGCTTCGCGTTTCTACAGGACCAACTGTCCTTGCCTTTTAGTTTTGCGTCTTCGAATAATCCTCTTGTTACTGGGATTTCTGGGATTTCTTGTCTTTCCGCCTTTTGCCAGTACGCCCGTAGGCGAACAGGGATGCCGCCCGCCGGCTCGACGGCCCTCCCCACCACCCAATGGGTGAGCAACAGGGTTCATTGCCGTGCCTCTTACGTGTGGTCTTCGACCCATATGGCGTTTTCTCCCGGCCTTACCGATTCTAACATTCTGGTGGTCGGGATTACTCAGGCGGCCAATTGTCGCCCGGCATTCCTTGCGAACCATCCGCATTTCACCACTTGGCAAAATGATGGTGACCCAATTACCTTCTTTGGCGACAATTTTTGCAGCGCTGCCGGCGCCTCTAACGAGCTTTCCGCCCTGTCCGGCTGTCATTTCGATATTATGAATCTCGAGGCCCGCAGGAATCGCCTCCAGCGGCATCGCATTACCAATCTTAGGTTCACAAGAGGCGCCACTTTCGAGCCGGTCTCCAGCCTTTATACCCAGCGGCGTTAATATGTATCTTTTTTCACCGTCGGCGTAGTGCAGCAGGGATATAAAACAATTTCTGTTAGGGTCGTACTCAATCGTTGCCACCTTTGCGGGGACGCCGTCTTTATTACGTTTAAAATCGATAATACGGTAAATTTTTCTTGCCCCCCCGCCCCTGAACCGAGCGGTAGTGACGCCGTGATGATTTCTTCCGCCGGTCTTCTTTATCCGCCTGCAGAGCGACTTCTCGGGCTTAGTCGTAGTCAGCTCGGCATAATCATTTACTGAGCTGTTCCTGCGTCCGGGACTTGTTGGCTTATAAACTCGAATACCCATTTTACTCGTATCTCGTATTGCGTATATCGTATTTCGCTTAGAACAAATCTATGTGGAAATCGGGCGCCAGAAACACAACAGCTTTTTTCCAGCTTGGCGTGGAACCAACAGTTCTGCCTCTGCGGCGGACTTTGCCCTTTCGGTTAGCAGTTTTAACTTTGCGCACTTTAACGCTGTATATTTTTTCCACAGCATTTTTTATCTGGATTTTATTAGCTTTTTTATTTACCTCAAAGGAATACGCACCTCTTGTATTCGCAAAGTGTATTCCCTGCTCTGTAATCAAAGGCCGAATTATTATATTATAGTCGTCCACACCGATACCTGTTAATCTTCGCTTGTCCGGTCTCTATTCAAGAGAGATAAAAGCGCCTCTTTAGTTATCAGCATTTTCTGATGGCTGCAGATGGCGCCGGCGTTCAATTCAGCTACGGGCATAACAGCCACTTTCGGAATGTTTTTAGCTGATTTGTAAAGATTTACGTCTACGGAGCTAATCGTCACGAGGCAACTGCGCTCAATCTTCAGATTACTCAGAACGCTTACAAAATCGCCTGTGTGCGGTTTCTCAAAGTTCAGTCCGTCAACCACCACAACATTGTTACTCAAAAGCTTTGCTAATATTGCGGAGTCTCTGGCCAATCTTCTTTGCTTTTTAGGCATACGTTTACGGAAATCTCTGGCAACCTTGGCAAAGGTGACGCCGCCGCCGACACGTTTGCCGGTCCTGCGGTTGCCAACTCGGGCAAATCCCGTGCCTTTTTGCCTGAAGAGCTTTCTGCCCGAGCCGACCGCCATACTTCTGCCCTTTGTTGCGGCTGTTCCCACACGCTTGTTGGCCTGATACATAACAATCGCCTGCTTGAGCAATGGATATCTGACCGAGCCGCCCAAAGCCGACTCATCGACCTTTAAGCTGTCGACCTCCTGGCCATCTCTGTTGTAAACAGCCAAATCAATCATTTCTAAATTTCTGTTCTCCAATTACTCAGCCCTTTTTGGCAGTACGAACGAGACAATAGCCGCCGGCGGGGCCTGGTACAGCCCCTTTGACGACTAATAAATTTTTCTCTTCATCTATCGCTACCAGCCTATGGCTTTTCGTTGTAACACGACGGTTGCCCATATGCCCTGCCATTTTCTTACCTTTTTTTGGGCTTCCGCCGTGTCCGGCATCGCTGGCGAAACTTGATATTGAGCCAGGCGCTCTGTGTTTTCGTTCCGTGCCGTGCGAGGCTGGGAAACCGCTAAAGCCATGCCGCTTCATCACCCCGGCGAAGCCTTTGCCTTTACTGGTACCTACAACATCAACAGATTTGTCCTCCGCAAAGACCGAGACCGTGATAGAATCTCCGACTTCGTACTCCGATTCGACATCGTCCGGCAGTCGCATTTCTCTGACGAATTTCTTCGGTGTTGTATTGGCTTTGCTAGCGTGTCCGATTTGCGAATTCTTTCTGCGCGAGGGTTTTACATCATCATAACCCAACTGAATGGCATTGTAGCCGTCCGTCTCCATCGTCTTGACCTGCATAACTGCGCAAGGGCCGGCCTGTATGACGGTAACGGGCAGCAGCTTGTCCGATTCGTCATAGACCTGCGTCATTCCAACTTTTTTTCCCAATAACATTGCCATTTTCTCGTCGCTCGTTGCCTGAATCACCGGTCACGCTTTTATCTTTACAAAGACGCCGGCCGGCACCACCAAACGATTCAACACTTCGACCGTTCGCGCGTTGGCCTCGTGAATATCAATCAGACGTTTATGAGTCCTCAACTCAAACTGCTCACGCGATTTTTTATCGATGTGGGGACTTCGCAAAACGGTGTATCTTTCAATACGCGTAGGCAACGGCACCGGACCACTGACACGGGCATTGGTCTTTCGAGCGTGCTCCACTATCTCCTTAGCAGATGCATCAAGAGCCCTGTGGTCGTAGGCTTCCATTCTAATTCTTATTCTTTCGGTTTCGGCAGCCATAACTTTCTCTACGCTCCCTGCTTCCGCGGGGACAAGTTTGCCCCTGCAAACCTTAAAACCTTGAAGTATATCAACTTATAAACCAAAGACAAAATAAAAAAATTCACTCTTAGCATATAGTTTTTCCATTATCCGCTAAATCTATCTTGCTTGATTTTGGCAGGAAAGGCCTTCTTATTGACTACTGACTATCGACTATTGACTATTTTCTATTGATTTCGAATCCCGACTTCTTTTCCAATAGCCAATATTCAATTGTCAATAATCAATTACAAAGTTCGCCTTCCTTAAGAATTCGGGTTCGGACCAATTTGCGGCCCTTCCAAAGCCATTTATCAGCTTTGGTGTACCCCTAAGTCTAACAGAGCACTTAATAAACCATCCCTGACCACCAAATTACGGATATGCCACAGCCCAACTGGTTCACGCAAAGTCATCCCTGTCAATGCTCGCTACGGCTGAAAAACCTGTAAAATATCACGCAAATCTGCTATTGTCAACAAAATGTCGACAAAAATCTTGGCTCAAATATAAAAAAATAGCACTATTTTTAAAGAATAATTTGCCTGGCAATCTGCTCAGGGACCTTTTCATAGCTCAACGGCTCCATAGTGAAAGTTCCCCGGCCGGCTGTGGCACTTCTAATTTCGCTGGAATACCCAAACATTTCCACTAGAGGCACCTTAGCATCAATTACCCGCATATTTCCATGAAGGCGACAATCTGTGATTACGCCCCTTTTTCCAAGCAAATTGCCCTGGACCGCCCCGAAAGCGGCCTGCGGGGCTATTACCTGAAGCCGCATTACCGGCTCAAGCAAAACCGGGCCTGCCTCTCTGAGAGCCTTTTCTACCGCAATTGCGGCAGCCTGCTCGAAAGCCAGGTCCGAAGAATCCACCGAATGGAATGAGCCGCCAATTAGCGTAATTTTGACTCCCATAACAGGGAAGCTGGCCAACACACCACTGCCCAAAGCGTCCTTGGCGCCCCTTTCGACAGCAGGGATATACTCTCTCGGCACAACATCAGATGCCACTTTGCTCTCAAATTCAATATTGCGGCTCGGGAGACCCGCCTCCGTCAACAGCGGCTCAAGCATCAAAACAATATGGCCGTATTGGCCATGACCACCTGTTTGACGTATGAATTTACCTTCTGCCTGCGCCAATTTTGTAACAGCCTCCTTGTAGGCGACCCTTGGCTTGCCAATCCTGACATCAACTCCTAACCTCTTCACCAGTTTGTGCTGGAGTATTTCCAAATGCAGCTCACCCATCCCGCTGATGACTGTCTGGCCTGTTTCGGAATCTACTTTAGATTCAAAGGTCGGGTCTTCACGTCTCAAAACAGCCAGTGCCTCTGCCAATTTTGCCTTTTCTGCCGCGGTTTTGGGCTCTATCGACATAGTAATAACCGTCTGTGGAAACGTAATACTCGGCAGGCGGACGGGTTTTTTAGGATTGCAAATTGTATCGCCTGTAAGAGTTTGTTTTAGCCCTACAACTGCGACAATATCGCCGGCACTGGCGAAGTCCAAAATTTTTCGCTCGCGGGCGTGCATCTCAAATATCCTGGTAATATTTTCCCGTTTGTCGCGATTTGTGTTTAAGACTCTGCTGCCGGACTTTAATGTGCCTTGATAAATCCTTAGAAAGTTCAAATCGCCGTGCACATCGCTGGTAATCTTAAATGCAAGTGCAACGAGGCTGCCATTACGGTCGCATTTAACGGATATTTTTTTATTTTTATCAGCCGGTTTGTGCCCGATTAGAACAGGTTTGTCCAATGGAGAAGGCAAATACGCCATGACGCCATCGAGCAGCCTTTGGACGCCGATATATTTTAAGGCCGACCCAACAAATACCGGATGAAGCTTGTTGCTTAAAGTTCCTTTTCTAATCGCTCTGTTAATCATTTCAATATCGATTGGCCTGTCGTGGACATAGGTGTCCATCAGCTCGCCGTCATATTCGGCTGCAAGCTCAATCATCTGGTTTCTTTGCTGCTGTGCAATTTGTCGTAATTCGGCGGGAATTTCAGTCTCTTCAAAAATTGCCCCCATCTTTTCGGCCTTATAGAAAACCGCCTGCATTTTAACCAGGTCTATTATCCCGGTAAAAGAGTCTTCGGCTCCGATAGGAATCTGCAACAGAATCGGGTTGGCAAGGAGTTTATCACGGATACTTTCAACGGTCATTTCAAAATCGGCACCGACTTTGTCCATCTTGTTTACAAAGCAAAGACAGGGCAAATCGTATTTTTGTCCCTGTCTCCAGACGGTCTCACTCTGGGCCTGCACACCCTCGCTGCCGTCAAATACCGCCACAGCGCCATCGAGAACACGGAGAGACCGTTCAACCTCAGCAGTAAAGTCAATGTGCCCCGGTGTATCGATAAGGTTGATTTCAAAGTTCTTCCAGGGACATTTCGTCGCGGCTGAAGTAATAGTAATACCTCTTTTTTGCTCCTCTTCCATAAAGTCCATAACTGCGGTGCCGTCGTGGACCTCGCCCATTTTGTAGGTTTTGCCGGTATAGAAAAGAATGCGCTCGGTTACGGTCGTCTTGCCGGCGTCTATATGAGCCATAATTCCAATATTGCGTAATTTTTCCAACGTGCTCGGCATCTCTCGTATCTCATAGTTCGTATCTCGTGATTCGTGGTTCGATTCACGAATAAAAAAACTGCCACGGTTTATTTTATAAACGTACCGTGGCAGTTGAAAACTCTCGAATATTACCAGGCAAAGTGGGCAAATGCCTTATTTGCCTCAGCCATTCTATGGATATTTTCACGGGTGGTCATTGCACCGCCGTGTCCATCATAAGCATCCATCAATTCAAAAGCCAGACGCTGGCACATAGGCTTTCCTTTCTTGCCCCTGGCCGACTCCAATATCCAACGAAAAGCCAGTGATTGCTGGCGTTTTGCGCTTATCTGCATCGGCACCTGATAACTGGCTCCGCCAACACGTTTGCTGCGAACTTCGATCAACGGTTTTACGTTATTTACTGCTGTCTCGAATACCTCAAGCGGCTGAACATCCTTCATCTTTTTGGACACAACATCCATAGCATCATAAAAAACCCGCTGTGCAACGCTTTTCTTACCGTCCCACATCAAACAGTTAATAAACTTCGAAACCAGCTTGTTATTATATGTAGGGTCAGGCTTTAATTGTTGACTTGAAGCTGTAAACTTTTTAGCCATTATTTTTCCTCAAGCTACTTCTGTTTTTTTGCACCATATTTACTTCTACCCTGCTTGCGGCCGGAGACACCGGCACAGTCAAGGACGCCGCGGACGATATGATACCGAACGCCCGGCAGGTCCCTGACGCGGCCTCCGCGAATTATAACAGTGCTGTGCTCCTGGAGGTTGTGGTCAATGCCCGGTATGTAAGCTGTAACTTCCTTGCCGTTGGTCAGTCTAACACGGGCGACTTTTCGTAAAGCGGAGTTCGGCTTCTTGGGCGTTTGAGTCCTTACAATCAGACACACTCCTCTTTTCTGAGGCGAGCCGCTAATATCAGATATGCGTTTTCGACCCTTCGACTTCGCTCTTGGACGTCTAACCAACTGGTTTATAGTAGGCATAATTCACTTCCGATCTCAATTTTCGATTTTCAACTGATTCCCAGAGCTTCCTTGACGGCAGCTTCTGCTTTTGCTTCTGCATCTTCGGGTTCTTTGACTTCTGCAAATTCCTTCGGCAACGGAGCTTCTACAAGGTGCTTGACCTTCATTTCCAGATGAGGTTTGAAAGCCGTACCGGCCGGTATTAGATGGCCGAGTATCACATTTTCCTTCAAGCCGTGGAGTCTATCTATCTTACCAGCTAAAGAGGCCTCAGTCAAGACCTTGGTTGTTTCCTGGAAGCTGGCCGCTGCGATAAAGCTCTCCGACCACAGCGAAGCTTTCGTTATTCCCAGAAGCAATGTCTTGGCAGTTGCAGCTTTTGGTTTTTTGCCCTTCGCGGGCGCACCGCCAATCATTTCAACCTTTTCGTTGATATTGGCAAGTTCTCTCTTGCTGATAACCTGGCCTTCTTCTAAATCAGTGGCATCTCCGACGTTGCTAATCTTGACACTATTGGCCAATTTTTCATTCTCCTGTCGGAATACGAATTTATCAACGACCTCACCCGGCAAAAACGAGCCGTCACCAACAGATTCGATTGTAACCTTTCGCATCATTTGAGCACTGATAATTTCAATGTGTTTGTCATTGATATTGACATTTTGGGACCGGTAGACATTTTGAATCTCTGCAATCAAATATTTCTGCAATGTTTCCTCGCCCCTGATTCGCAGAATATCGTGCGGAACCAATGGGCCGTCCGTCAAGGCGTCTCCAGCGACTACTTCGTCACCGGTGTGAACATTCAGGTGCCTATCCCGCGGGACGTGGTGCTCTTTCTCCATTCCGGATTCGGCGCGAATTGTAATCGTCATTTTGCCCTTGCGTTTGTCACTTCGCAGCTCGACACGTCCCGATATCTCAGCCATTGCGGCAGGCTCTTTAGGCTTGCGTGCTTCAAATACTTCGGTAACTCTGGGCAGGCCGCCCGTGATGTCCTGTGTTCCGCCGCTTGCTCTTGGCTGATGAGCAAGCAACTGGCCTGCCTGGACCTTCTGGTCCTCAACAACCTCAATTCTCGCTCGGGCAGGCAGATAGTGAACGTCGAGTATTTTGCCTTCTGAATCTTCTATAATAATTTGCGGATGCTTATCGCCTTTATGCTCGATTACAACGGGCCTGCCAAGCTGGCCTTTTCGCTCTTCTTCAATTTCAATTGTCTCGCCTTCAACGATATCTACAAACGCAATTCGACCGGGTACTTCCGCTAAAATTGGCGTACGGTGCGGGTCCCACCAGAATAAGCGCTTGCCCGAGTCAATTTTGTCGCCATCGTTTTTTAATATGTGAGCACCGTATGGCACCTTGTACTTCTCAAGCTCGCGCCCTTTGCCATCGAGAACCGCAATCTCGCCATTCCTTTTCAGAGCTATCCGACCTGCCCTGACCGGCCTTTCAGGTGTCTCGTCCTTACCTTTCCTTTTGATCGTGCCCTTTACGAAAGGCTTCTCTCTTCGATCAACAAAGTCAGCAGGCTCTTTAACGGCGTTGAGATCGCGATACTGGACGATGCCTGCGTGCGTGGTAAACTGCTCCGACTCAAGAATAGCTCTTAAAGCGACGCCGCCTGTGTGGAAAGTACGGAGTGTCAACTGCGTGCCGGGCTCACCGATTGACTGTGCAGCGATAATGCCGATTGCCGAACCTTCCTCCACTAACTTACTCGTACTCATATCCCAGCCATAACACTTCGCACAAATACCAAACGAACTATCACAGGTCAGCGGGCTTCTGACTCTGATGGCATCAAGCCCCAGAGCTTCGATCTTTGCTGCCGCCTCCGCGGTAATAACTTCGTTCTCACGAACAACCATTTCGTCGGTAATTGGGTTACGAATATTATCTCTGGCAGTTCTGCCGATAATAAGTTGAGAAAGCGGCACGTCAATCTGCTCACCTCTGCTGACCGTGCTTTTGGTAATACCCTGCAAGGTTCCGCAGTCGCAGTCGGTGATAATTAGATTTTGCGCCACATCGATGAGCTTGCGGGTAAGATATCCGGAATTGGCTGTCTTTAAGGCAGTATCAGCGAGTCCCTTACGCGCCCCGTGCGTAGAGCTAAAGTACTCAAGCACGGTCAAGCCCTCGCGGAAGTTTGATTTAATCGGTGTTTCGATAATCTCGCCGCTGGGCTTAGCCATTAACGCCCGCATTCCTGCAAGCTGCTGAATCTGGTCGACACTGCCTCTGGCACCGGAATCGGTCATAAGATATATCGGGTTCAGGTACGGCGAGCCATCCTCCTTGGTATCTTCTTTAAGGCTACGCATCATCTCGTTGGTAACCGCCACGCGGGCATTCGTCCAGGCATCAATAACCTGATTATACCTTTCGCCCTCGGTCAAGACGCCGGCTTCGTAGTTCTTACGGATTTTGCTGACCTTCTTTTCCGTCTCTTCGATAATCTCCGGTTTCCTTGCCGGTATTTTCAAGTCCGTAATACCAAAGCTCAAACCTCCAAGTGTAACATACTTGAAGCCCAAATCTTTTATTCTATCAAGCAGGTCCACCGTTTCGGCTGAACCTGCGAATTCGAAACAGTCACTAATCACCTGGCTTAACTTTTTCTGAGACATCGTCATATTGTAAAACGGCATCCCGACCCCACTCGGCAGTATATCGTTGAATATGCATCTGCCCACCGTTGTCTCAATTACTCGTCCAGCACCAATCTCTGGTGTCGGACTATCTTCGGTGATGGCTTTTCTTCCCTTTTCAATCTGCACCTTAATCCTTACGTGCAAACCGATTTTGCCTATTTCGTAGGCCATCATTGCCTCGAAAGCGTCTCTGAACGCCGGTATAGCGTAAAACCCTTTCTCCTCAGCTTTTCGCTTTTCGCTCTCCGCTTCGATACTGGTCAAATAATAGTTACCCATGACCATATCCTGAGATGGTCCGACCATTGGCAAGCCGTTGGCCGGCGAAAAAATATTGGAGGTGGTCATCATTAAGATATGCGTTTCGGCCTGGGCTTCAATACTCAGCGGCAAATGCACCGCCATCTGGTCGCCGTCAAAGTCAGCATTGAATCCCCTGCAGGCCAACGGGTGAAGCATAATGGCGTTGCCTTCGACGAGGATGGGCTCGAAGGCCTGAACGCCCATTCGATGAAGCGTAGGGGCACGGTTGAGCAAGACAGGATGCTGATGAATCACTTCTTCCAGAACGTCCCAGACCCCCATTTCCCGCCTCTCAATCATTCTTTTGGCGCTTTTAATCGTATCGGCAAGGCCGTGTTGCTTAAGTTTGCGAATAATGAAAGGCTGATACAACTCCAGCGCTATTTTCTTCGGCAGGCCGCATTGATAAAGTTTCAGATTAGGTCCTACTACAATTACCGAACGAGCTGAGTAATCCACACGCTTGCCGAGCAGGTTCTCACGGAATCGGCCCTGCTTGCCCTTAATCATATCGGCCAGGGACTTTAGAGGCCGATTATTGCTGCCGAGGACCGGCCTGCGACAGCGACCGTTGTCAAGCAGCGAATCGACCGCCTGCTGAAGCATCCTTTTCTCATTGCGGATAATCACATCGGGGGCATTAAGGTCCATCAATTTTTTCAACCGGTTGTTACGATTGATAATTCGCCGGTAAAGGTCATTCAAATCGCTTGTTGCGAAATTGCCCCTTTCAAGAAGGACCAGAGGACGCAAATCCGGCGGGATAACAGGAACAACTTCAAGCACCATCCACTCGGGCTTGTTACTGCTGTTCTTAACTTCGTTAACGGTCTTGAGACGTTTGGTGATATCTTTGATCTTCTGCTTGCTGCTGGTCTTGGTTATAGCCAGCATTAGCTCATTGCTCAAGGCATGGACGTCAAGATTTAGCAACAGTGCCTTGATGGCTTCGGCGCCCATTGAAGCCTTAAACGCATTACCGTATTTGTTCAACGCCTCACGGTATTCCTCTTCGATAAGCAATTGACCGGCCTTCAACGGGCTTTGGCCCGGGTCAGTAACAACATAGTCCTGGAAATAAATTATTTTCTCCAGGTCTGCACTTTTCATTGCCAGAAGGGTACCAAGACGATTCGGTATGGCCTTGTAAAACCATATGTGCACTGCCGGTGCTGCAAGATTGATATGTCCCATTCGCTTGCGGCGGACGCGACTATGCGTAACTTTGACTCCACAGCGGTCGCAAATTATCCCCTTGAACTTGGTGCCTTTATATTTGCCGCAAGCGCATTCCCAATCCCTCTCCGGCCCGAAGATTCGCTCACAGAATAAACCGTCCTTCTCCGGCCGATAAGTACGGTAGTTAATGGTCTCGGGCTTGCGCACTTCGCCAAAAGACCAGCTGCGAATATCATTGGGGCTGGCCAATGAAATTTTAACCGAACCGTAATCATTAATGCGGTCGTAAATATTTTCTAACATTTAAGGCCCCTTACAATTCGATAATCAATAATCATTTTTATAGAGCCCTGCCTCCAAGCCGTTTCTTTTCAAGCTGAATATTCAGTCCCAATCCTCTTATTTCATTACACAATACGTCAAAGGACAACGGTGTGCCCGCTTCGAGAATGTTTTGTCCCTTGACCATTGATTCATAGATTTTTGTTCGGCCTTCAACATCATCGCTTTTGACCGTCAGCATTTCCTGCAGTGTATAAGCGGCCCCGTAACCTTCCAGGGCCCAAACCTCCATTTCGCCGAATCTTTGTCCGCCGGTTCTGGCCTTGCCGCCCAACGGCTGCTGTGTAATCAGACTATACGGCCCGGTTGCTCTGGCGTGAATCTTGTCATCAACAAGATGATGCAGTTTCATCATATATATGTATCCGATGGTTGCACATTGATCGAATGGCTCGCCTGTTCTGCCATCATATAATTGAGTCTTCAAAGTCGGCGGGACATTTACAAAGAACTCATCATCAGACGGCACTTGTTTATTCTCTTCAAGCTCGGCCTTTCGCTCGCTCATAAGCTCATTTGCTTCGGCGGTCAATTTATAGATGTCATCTTCGGTAGCACCATCGAAGACCGGCGTAATAGCGTTAAAGCCCAACACCTTTGCCACCCAGCCAAGATGAGTTTCCAGAATCTGGCCGACATTCATCCGGCTCGGCACGCCGAGAGGATTCAGCAATATGTCGAGACTCGTCCCGTCTTCGAGAAACGGCATATCCTCTTCAGGCATAATCTTGGCAATAACACCCTTGTTGCCGTGGCGTCCGGCTATTTTATCGCCAATTGACAATGCCCTTTTAATCGCAACGTAAACCTTTACCATTTGCATCACGCCGCTGGGCAGCTCATCGCCGTGTTTCAAACTCTCAACCCTGTGTTCCTTTTCTTCTTGAATTTCAGCAATCTTGACCCAGAATCTATCCACGATTTTCTGCACATCGTCCCGGAGCGAGGCGGGTCTGACCCACTTAATATTGAAGTTTTCTATCTGCTCATAAATAACCTCGTCATCAATACTGACACCGACTTTCTGACTTGTGGACGAATCGACGATATTAACAGCGAACTTCTTTTGGATAGCTTCAATCATTTGCCTGAATACCAGACATTCTTTGGCTCGCATCTCTTTTTCATACTGTTTTATCCGGGCCTTCAGGGCTTTCTTCTCTTCTTCGCTGCCTGCGCCGCGTCTGGTGAATCGTTCCGTATTTATTACCACTCCCTCATATCCGCTGGGCAGCTCAAGTGAGTCATTTTTGACATCTTCGCCGGCTCTACCGAATATGGCGTGCAGCAGTTTTTCCTCAGGCGTCAGCTCGGTCTTGCTCTTGGGCACCACCTTGCCCACCAGAATATCACCGGGGCACACCCTTGTTCCTTCGCGGACTACTCCGTACTCATCAAGGTTCCGCAGCGCCTTTTCGCTGACATTGGGAATATCACAGGTAAATTCCTCCTTGCCGAGGCGTGTCTCGCGAACTTCGGCTGTAAATTCGTCGATGTGGATGCTCGTAAAGCTATCGTTCTTGCAGAATTTTTCGCTGACAATAATCGCATCCTCAAAGTTAAAGCCGTCAAAAGAGACAAATCCCACAAGCACATTTTTACCGAGGGACAACACGCCGTTAGCGGTGCCCCCGCCGTCTGCTATGATCTGGCCTTTCTCGACCTTTTCGCCGAGCTTGACCATTGGCTTTTGATTAAGGCACGTTCTTTCATTGAGCCCTTCAAATTTGCGAAGCTTATATTCATCGGTGTGGTCCAGTACTATCCTGGTTGCGTCCACTGCGGTAACCACGCCGCTGCTTTTGGCACGGACGACCATACTTGAGTTTTCGCCGACAAATCCTTCCATACCGGTACCAACCAGAGGCGCTTCCGTCTTTAGCAGCGGGACTGCCTGTCGCTGCATGTTCGAACCCATCAAAGCCCGGTTTGCGTCATCGTGCTCCAGGAACGGGATAAGCGAGGCTGAAACGCCAACAATTTGTTTCGGTGAAATATCAACGTAGTCAACCTCGTTACTGGCAACCTGGGCCAACTCGCCGCTCTTTCTGGCCAGAACCATTCCCTTGTGAATTTTGCCGCTCTTTGTGTCAACGGCGCTTGGCGGCGCAAATATCGCCTTCATCTCCTCGTCGGCACGCAAATAGGCCACCTCGTCGGTAACCTTACCATTTTTGACTTTGTAATATGGCGTAAGCAGAAATCCATATTCGTCAATCATTGCAAATATCGCCAACGAGGCAATCAAGCCGATATTTGTTCCTTCGGGCGTTTCAATCGGACAGATTCTGCCGTAATGGCTGATATGAACATCGCGAACTTCAAAGCCCGCCCGCCTTCTGTTCAAACCGCCGGGGCCAAGAGCAGATAAACGCCTTTCGTGAGTCAACTGGCTTAAAGCGTTCGTCTGGTCAACAACCTGGCTCAACTCCCCGCGACCGAAGAAATAGTTGATACTGCTCGATACGCTCTTGGAATTTACCAAATCAGCGATGCGCACCGACTCCTCAACGTCTCTTCTCATACTCATTCGTTCCTGAACGGTTTTACGAAGCTTTAGCAGCCCTTTTCTGATTTCATCTCCGGCCAGTTCTTCGATTGTACGCAGGCGTCTATTGCCCAGATGGTCGATATCGTCAACCTCTCCCTTATTGTCGCGCAGCTTCACTATGTATTTCATTGTGTTGAGGAAATCTTCCGGCCGAAGCGTCATCTCGTTTTCGTCCACCGTCTGCCCGAACTTGCGATTCAATCTGAATCTGCCGACCTTGCCCAGACGATAGCGGTTCGAATCAGAAAATTTCTCTTCAAAGAAAGTTTTTGCCTTCTCCTTACTGGGCGGATTGCCGGGCCTTAATCTCATATAAAACTTCAACAACGCCTGCTCATGGCTCGGGCAATCGTCCTCTACAATGGTGTTCAAAATAATCGGGTCTCGCACCTGCTCGATAACCTCGAGACGCCCATCTTTCTTTTGAGCCCCGCCCTCAACTGCCACACCATACTCTGTCAACTCCGTTAGTGCCCATGTTTTCAAAAGATTATCACCAGAATCTGAAATCGTCTTGTGTGTATTCGGTTTGAACTCTGCTCTAAAATGCATCCCGAGTCTATCCTTCAAGGAAGAGGCCTTGCCTATGTAACCTTTCTTCACACCATCTTTCAGACCACGACTCTTGAGGGCTCGAAAAAAGTAAATTCCCTGCTTTTTCTTGTCCTCTGGAGATATTTTTGTGATATGCTCGTTCAAGTTTTCGATATCAATCCAGCCTGTGGGAGACTCTATCGCTTTATTACATTCTTTGAAGAAATCTTCAAGATCTGAGTTCTCTTTCCAGTACTTTTTCACCTCTTGGGGACCGGCCATTGCTTTTATGTCATTGAAACGTGGCTTTCCTCTTTTCGCATCCTCCGCCCACTTAACGGATAGCTTCGCTTCCAAAGCCCTCAACTCTTCATCTTTAAGCGGCTGTCCGTCTTTCTCGGTAATCACATACTTAAACGCAAAACCACCGGTGCGCTCGCCTCCCTTGACCATGTACTTTTCTCGGAGACCCTTTTGATTTTTTTTGACCCAGACGCGGCCCTTTTCGCTCTCAAGCCATTTCTCGATTTTCTCTGGCCCCTGGCTCGCTGAAGAAATATTAGCGTTCTGTATTAAAGAGACTCTGTCGCCGATTTGCTCACCGGCTTTTACTATGACTTCACCGGTCTGTTTGTCCACAATCGCTTCCACCGCCCACATAGTAGGTGTGAGCTTGTTTGCCGGGACAGTCTTTGTCGAATAAAAGAGACGCAGGATTTCCTCGGTTGTGCTGTGGTCCGGGTCTATTGCTCGCAGAAAAATGGTTGCCGGTATCTTGCTGGACTGGTCAATTTTGACGACCAGAACATCTTTACGAGTAACGCCTATCTCTATCCAACTGCCTCTTTCGGGTATGACTCTGCCGCCGTGCAGCACTCTATCGCCTTCTTTGCTCTCGATAAGAAAATCAACGCCCGGGCTCCGGTGCAGCTGGCTGACCATAACCCGCACGGCACCGTTGATGATAAACTCCCCGCCGCCTACCATAACCGGCATTTCACCGAGGTATATCGCCTGCTCGGTCGAATCTTCGCTGTCCTTGCTGTGGAGTCTGCAAGAGATTTTCAACGGGTAGCCGTAAGTCAGCCGTAATTGTCGGCACTCAATAGGCGTATAATGCGGCTTTTCCAGTTCGTAGTAGAGATATTCCAAATGCATAGACTTGTCATAGCTCTCAATAGGAAATATCTCCCGAAACAGTGCTTCGAGCCCGATACACTTTCTTCTGGTCGGTGCCATGTCTTTTTGCAAAAAGTGCTCGTAACTTCTTTTCTGTATCGCTACCAGGTCCGGAATCTTAACGGCATCGCGGACTTTGCCAAAATTGCGAACGGTTTGTCCAGCACTTATCTCCAGCATTACCAGTCTCCCGCATTAAATGTCTCAACTGCTTTTCCAGCACCAAAGATTGGTGCCGGACCATCTGACACTGCCAGACTTAGTTTTTAGTTATAACTCAAAACTCAACACTAAAAACTAACTCAGTTCAACAACTGCACCCACAGCTTCAAGCTGCTTCTGGGCAGCTTCAGCATCTTCTTTGCTCACGCCTTCTTTGACCGGCTTGGGAACGCCGTCGACGAGGTCCTTGGCTTCTTTCAATCCCAATCCCGTCAAGGCTCTTACTTCTTTGATAACCTGAATCTTTTTATCGCCGAATTCTTTTAGGATTACATCAAAGCTGGTTTTCTCCTCGGCTTCCTCAGCCTCGGCTTGTGCAGCGGGGCCTGCCATCATGACAGCGCCGCCGGCAGCCGGCTCAATACCATATTCTTCCTTGAGATAATCGCCAAGCTCTTTGGCCTGCATCAATTTCAGGCCTGCTATCTTGTCGCCAAGCTTCTTAATCTCACTGCCCCATTTCTTTGTCTCTTTAGTTTCCTGCATTTCTTTCGTTTTCTTGGTTTCTTTCACTTCCTTGGTTTCCTTCGCTTGTTCTTCTGCCATCTCTTTTGACTCCTATTAGCCAGCACCTGGTGGTAGCCGGAACTCCGCCGTTCCGTTTAACCCATTACAGGGGCAACCACGCAAGCAACACTATTTCGTATCTCGCTTCACGCCTCAGGCTGCTTGTTTTTCAGCACTTTCGGCGATAGTTTTTATACAACCTGCGATAATTCCTGCGGGAGCACTAAAGATGGCGGCCAATCTTGCCGCGGGCGACTGTACCAGGGTAACAATTTCGCTCTGCAACTGGCCTCGGGTCGGCATCTTCGAAAGTTCTTCTGCCGCTTTGGCCTCTATTGCCGAGCCATCCAGAAAAGCACCTTTGATCTCTATCACCGGGACCTTCCTGCTCCACTCGGCCAGCTCTTTTGCAATGTCAACGATGCTGTCACCACCATAAGCAACGGCGCAGGGACCGCTGAACAGAGCCGCTGCTGGTTCCATCTGTTGCTTACGCAGCGCCTTTCTGAACAGCGAATTTTTTACCACCAACAATTTGATGCCTTTTTCTTTAAGCTCGCCGCGCATCTGGTTTCCGTCAACGCCGCCGACACCCCTGGTACTGACAACCAGAAAATCTTTGATACCTTCGCCGGCAATTTTCTTTTCCAGCTCCGCCTGCAGCAATTCTTTTACGTACTTGCTCATATTATCGCTTGTCAATGATTAATAGTTTTCGGCCTTTAGCTAATTTTAACCGCCGGTCAACAGACAGCTTCTAAATACTAACCGCTATGCTCGGACTCATTGTCGCAGATATACACATTTTTTTGATATACGTACCTTTTGCCGCCGCCGGTTTGATCTTCTTTATATGTGAGACAAATGCCTCAATATTTCCTATCAGTTTTTCGGTCTCGAAGCTTTGCTTACCGACTACTATGTGGACATTGCTGCCGGCATCGTTTTTAAACTCGACTTTGCCTGCGGCGAATTCGGCTACTGCGGTCACAACATCGGCAGCTAACGTGCCATTTTTTGGCGAAGGCATCTTACCCTGGGGTCCAAGAATCCGGCCGAGCTTGCCTACCTTGCTCATCACCTTTGGCGAGGCGACAGCCACGTCGAAATCCATCCAGCCATCCGAGACCTTTTTTACCAGCTCATCGCAGCCGGCCTCAATGGCACCAGCCGCCTGCGCTGCTTCGATATCCGAGTCCTCGCAGAAAGCCACAACTTTTTTCTGCTTGCCTATCCCGTGAGGCAAAGATATTGAGCCGCGAATCAACTGGTCGGCCTGCTTCGGGTCGATGCCCAGATGCAATACACATTCTATGGTCTGGTCAAATTTTACCGACTTAAACGATTTGGCTTTTTCGACTGCCTCGGCCAGGCTTATCGCCCCCGCGGAAACGGGGGTTAGCTGCTGCGACTCTTTTTTGTATCTTTTGCTTCTAAATCTCATATTTTGGCTTGTGTATAGTCTCTCTTTCTAACCGCTATGCGCTATCTTCTATTTCTACACCCATACTTTGGGCTGTACCTCTGATAATTTTTTCGGCCTGGGCCAAATCGTATGCGTTCAAATCTTTGAATTTAGTCTCAGTAATTTTACGCAGTTGCTCGGCACTGATTTTTCCGACCTTTTCTTTATTTGGAACGCCACTGCCCTTTGCGATTTCGGCCGCCTGTTTCAGCAGGACCACCGCCGGTGGACTTTTGACCTCAAAGGTGAAACTTTTGTCCTTATAGACGCTTATCACGACCGGCACGATTGTTCCGTTAAGCTCTTTTGTTCGTTCATTGAACTGCGAAACGAACTGCCCGATATTAACACCGTTCTGCCCCAAAGCAGGTCCTATCGGCGGCGCCGGTGTCGCCTGCCCGCCCGGTGCCTGCAATTTAATCTTTATTGCTACTTCTTTAGGCATTCTTCACCTTTATATCGTATGCCGCATACCGTCTTATGCAATACGCAATGCGAATTTATATTTTTTCAATCTGCCAATACTCTATATCCAGCGGCGTAGGCCTGCCGAATACCGGAACAATCACCTTCACAATCCCGCGCTCGGAGTCAATCGAATCGACTGTGCCTTCAAAGTTCTCAAAGGCACCTTCTCGAATTTTAATCATATCGCCTTTTTCAAACTCGACTCTGATGCTTGGTGCCTCCTCAGGCCTTTCGGCCTCCAAAAGCATCTTTGCCACATCCGTATCCCGCATCGGAGTGGGAACTCCTTCTGTGCCGATGAAATCTCCGACGCCGGAGGTTTCCTTAATCATAAACCAGGCCTTTTCCCGGACCCGGCCATCCTCGGTCGGCTCCATCTCCATAAAAACATAGCCGGGATACAGCTTTCGCTTATGGACTGTTTGCTTGCTGCCGCGGATGCGCTTAACCTGCTCAACAGGGACCTCTATTCTGCCGACAATATCGCTTAAACCCTCCCTTTCTACTTTCTGCGTAAGAGCTTCTTTGACCTGCACTTCTTTATTTGCCGCAACCCGTAAAACGTACCACTGCATATTAATACCTGAATCCGTACCTCGTTTTCCGCTTTCAGATTGTTCCTGCTCTGCGTTTATCTCTTTCTGATTATCCACTAATCATTCCGCCGGCTTTGAACTCACAAAAGCCAATCAAAAAACATTTGAAAACTTAAATCTGTGACCCCGAGAAGCATAGCTACAAGAATCACAACCACAATAACGATAAACGTCGAAACCGCTATTTCCTTTCTGCTCGACCAGCTGACTTTTTTCATTTCGCCTTCAGCGGCAATCATAAAATCTGCAACCGTAGCTTTATTTATCAACCAAAAAATCAAAAGGCCCAGGGCAACAAACAAGCCAACGGGTACCATAGTCGCGATCCACAATGCTGCTCTTTGGCTTATTCGCCAGCTGATGGGCCAGCTGATGGGTTCGAGTTTTACATACAGTTGAAAACAGCCCAATCCTGCAATTATTGCGACGCCAAAACCACTACAGAGCCTTGTGTATTTGCCTTGACCGCGTTTATAAATATCAAATGCCATAATAATCTTGTACTTCGTGAAGCGTATCTCGCATCACACTCCAAAGCAGGCCAGAAGGGAATCGAACCCCCAACCTTCGGTTTTGGAGACCGACGCTCTGCCAATTGAGCTACTGGCCTAATATCAATTAATCATTGATTACTTTCTATTGATTATTAAAAAGTCCGCTTCAATCGTCAGGTGTCGATTATTTACGCCGTATCTTATGAACAGTATGCTTACGTTCCTTTTTACAAAATTTTTTGAGCTTTAATTTCGGCGTACCCTCTGCGACGCTAACACTTGTGCGATAGTTCCTCTGGCTGCACTGGACACACTCAAGCCAGACATACTCCCTTTTGCTCTTCTTTTTAGCCATAAAGTCTTCCCCACCGAGCAGGCACGCTTACTTGAGAAACATATCCTTTCCCTGAAGATGCCCAACAATCTGCACTTCAGCGAAGCGAGCACCTTTACTTTTGCCACCCTGCTTGTTGCCGGCAGGGGTCAACGGTCATTCAGAGATTCTTAGGCAAGGATTTTCGTTACCACACCGGCGCCGACTGTCCTGCCGCCCTCACGAATAGCAAAGCGAAGGCCATCCTCCATAGCGATAGGGGAAATAATCTCCACCTCCATCGTTATATTATCGCCGGGCATACACATCTCTGCACTCTTACCTTCGCGGCTCATTAATGAATGAACCGAACCGGTAACATCGGTTGTTCTAAAATAAAACTGTGGCTTGTATCCTGGGAAGAACGGTGTATGACGACCCCCTTCTTCCTTGGTCAGAACATAGACTTCGGCGTGAAACTTGGTATGTGGAGTAATACTGCCGGGTGCTGCGACAACCTGGCCTCGCTCCAATTCTTTCTTTTCCACGCCCCGCAAAAGTATGCCGATGTTGTCGCCGGCCTGGCCTTCATCGAGCGTCTTGTTGAACATCTCTACGCCGGTAACAACCGTCTTTCGCGTCTCTTCTGCCAACCCGACGACTTCAACCTCTTCGCCAACGCGGACTTTGCCGCGATCAACCCTGCCTGTGCCGACGGTACCCCGGCCTTTAATGCTGAAAACGTCCTCTATCGGCATAAGAAACGGTTTGTCAATCTCTCTCTCCGGAATCGGTATATACTCGTCAACCGCCTCCATCAGCTCGTCGATGCACTTGCAGACCTCGTCGTTCTTACCCGCATCTTCCATCGCCTTTAAAGCCGAGCCCTTTATAATAGGAATATCATCGCCGGGAAATTCATACTTGCTCAGCAGCTCCCTTGTCTCCAGCTCAACCAACTCCAGCAGCTCAGGGTCGTCAACCATGTCCACTTTATTCAGAAAAACGACAATCTTCGGCACATTGACCTGACGCGCAAGAAGAATATGCTCGCGGGTCTGAGGCATAGGACCGTCGTTTGCCGCCACAACCAGAATAGTCCCGTCCATCTGGGCCGCCCCCGTAATCATATTCTTGACGTAATCGGCGTGCCCGGGACAATCAATGTGGGCATAGTGACGCTTGGTCGTCTCATACTCCACGTGCGCGGTGTTTATCGTAATGCCGCGCTCCCTCTCTTCCGGCGCATTATCGATTTCGTCAAACTCCTTAATATTGCCGGCGCCGGCTTTATGTGCCAGCCGTTTCATAATCGCCACCGTCAGTGTCGTCTTACCGTGGTCAATATGACCAATGGTTCCAATATTGATATGTGGTTTTGTCCGCTCAAACACTGCCTTAGCCATCTTAATATAAACCTCCACTGTGCCGGGTTAGTATTTATTCACTCACCTATCGGATTCCCAAAAAAGTGTTTTCAAACCTCTATCATCTCACAGCCAAGACTCAAGACTACTGATATTCCGCACCCAAATGGCGTGAGCCGAAGCTCTTTCGGTACGGTGCAAGCTATCTGAGCTTGACCTGCTTACATTTAGCTGCTGATGGGGCTTGAACCCATGACCTCGTCCTTACCAAGGACGCGCTCTACCACTGAGCTACAGCAGCAATACTAAATTCACCGTTCGCCGCTCTGCGGTGAATTGACAAAGAACAACTCTCCCCAGCTTCCAGGCCGCAAAAGATGAACCAAACCCTCTCTTCCTGCCCCAATAAACCTATACACTAAGCGCAGGAACTGGTAACTCCCATCAGCTTTTAATATAAACCCGGTATTTTATAGAACAAACGGTAAAAGTGCAAACATAAAAAACTAAAAAAATGGGAAAAAACTAAAAAAACAAAAAATTTTTATATTTTCTTGCAAAAATCACGCCGAAACCATCCTTGTATCACCGCAACAACATACAAATGCTTGCGCCAATTACAAACTAAATCCCGGTTAATTACTGCCTTTTTTTGGCTTATCCGACTCTTTGGCCCGGCCAAGACGGCCGGCCCAGAGTTTCACCTGCTCAAGCCATTTGGGTCTTTCAGGGGGGGGATTTATCTGGGTTAATGCTTCTAACACCACCTCAGGGTCAGCTCCAGCAGGCGGGCTGCTTAGATAATTGTCAATTGCGCCCACAATGGCACTGTTAGGGTCTAAGTCTTTTTCCAGTAAGCAATTAGCCACCAAATCCTTCGCAGACTTCACATTTGGCCATCTCAAATACGCATCCATCAACTCGGCCAGAATTGACTCCTTTTCCTCGGCGGTCTGGGCATCTTTAAGCGTCATCCCTAAATACTTTGCCGCCTTTTCAAAATCGCCGCTTTTTTTGTAAAGCTCAGCCAATTTCTTTCTAATATCTCTGAGTATTTTTAGCTTATTTTCGCCAGCGGCTTTTCGCTCTGCCATCTCAAGAAAGGAGACCTTCTGCTCATCAGATAACTTGCCTTTAGTATTTGTCGTTGGCAAGTCGAATTTGCCTACCCATTTGGCCAGGACGTCAGCTTCGGAGCGTTTGAATATTTTGAGCATTGCCTGCCAGGCCAGCTCGCTTTCGGCGGTCAACCCTATCTTGTCCCTCAGCCAAACCAAATCATCCTGGTTTCCAACTTCACCGGCGAGTTCTATTACCTTCTTTCTCACGATTTCACTGTTGTCTTTGACAAAATCCCTCAATATTTTAATTGCCTTTACTTTGTCAATATAGACAAGCCCATTTACCGCTGCTTCCCGAACCAAATCTGTTTCGTCGCTCAGTGCTTCCTCAAATAAGGGCTTAAAAAGCCTGGCTGATTCCGCCTGGCAAACGCTCTGCGCGCACAGGTCCGCCATTGCACTGAGCAATTCTCCTCGCAGGGCCCCGTCGAGCTTATTCTTTTGCTGGTTATATCTTTCGACAAGCAAACCAAGGTATTTGTTAACCTCCGCAGGGGTTAATCCATCCTGCTCAAGCATCTTTTTTATGACTTCCGCACCGCTTCGAGCTTTTTTCGGCTCCTCCTCGGCCAGGTACTCTGCAGCCCATTCGAGGGTCTGTTTTCTTATCTCCTTTGGGACCTTGACCACTGAAGTGGGCAAAAAGGCGTAGTAACACGCTCTGCCGAGCGCAACGAACAGCTCCATTTTGACCTCATCGTCCTGTTCGGTTTTGAGTTGTTCAAGAAGTTTTTCGGCTGAATTCAGCTCCTCCATCAAAGAGAGCAGCTTTGCTGTTTTCAGCCGAACACTTCTGTCCTGGTCCGAAATCAAACTGACCAGAATAAGCCCCAATTCATCCGGCAAATTGGGGTTGGTCCCTTTTCTCCATTCGGAGACCTTTTGCAGCGCCCACAATCTTACATCCACCTCTGAATCACCCAAATGCTCAGCTAAAAATTTGCCTTTTTTAGCTGCGTCATCGCCGAAATCACTGTATATCTTACCCAGTGCAAATAAATACTTCCCCTTCCACAAGTTCAATTGAATTACCAGCTCGCGCATTCGCTTTTCCTGTTGTTGGCGAACTTTCCAAACCCTCAGAAATTCCTCTCTGCCCATGCGGTTGAATTCATCCCTGATTTGCTTGCGACTTCCGGCGTCTTCACCTATGGGTATGTTGAGGGATATCAGGGCTTTCTCAGCCGCGTCAGCTATCTGTTTTTCAGGGTCATCAAGCAGGTCCATAAGTTTGAGTATCGCTTCCTTGGCCGGCTGAAGTTTGAGCGCATATATTGCATTCAATCTTACTTTGGCCGACAGTGAAGTGTCTGTTGCTATTTTTTCAAGGTGCTGCTGTATTTGCTCATACTCGAAAATCAAAGTTGCTTCAGCGGCCAATTTCGCCGTGGCAAAATCCTCCTCGGTGGTCAGGATTTCAAGCATCGGCTGGATAAAGTCGCCCTTTTCCTTTATGCGTTCCTGCGCCGCTCTGGTTTGACTCAATGCCTTGCAGACAGCCACTCGGGCAGCGCTATTTTCAGTCTGCTTCAGTACGGCAAGTAGAATTTTTCTGGCCAGCGGGTTTTCACTAAACAGCATTACAGTCGCCGCATCGATACGCATCTGTTCACTTGTGCCTTTGAGCAAGGCGTCCCTGTTGATTTTCAATTGCTTGTCAAGCTCGGCCTCTGCGACTGCTTCATTAGCCAGCGAGACCGGTTTGTTTGCACCAACGCCGGCCTGCTGGCATCCTATCACCAGCAGCAATATTACCAGATATAGCCGTTTTGCACTCATCCGGATGACCTTAAACAAAACTCTGCGTCTCAATTGAACCATAATAACCTCGAAACCCACCCAAGTCAAGTCTCATGTTTCGCGGCTCGAATCACGAGCTGCTATTCACGATCCTACGGCCTTGGGTGGAACTTTTTGTGAATACTTCGCAACCTTTCCTGGTCAACGTGTGTATAAATCTGGGTGGTGGCTATATCCACATGCCCGAGCATTTCCTGGATGCTTCGCAAATCAGCTCCGCCGGCCAGCAGATGCGTTGCGAAGCAATGTCTCAATGTATGAACGGTTAGATTTCTGGGCATACCCGCACGAATTGCGTATTTTTTAACTAATCTCCAAATCTCAATACGACTTAAAGGCCGGCCTGTTCGAGAGAGCAGTAGAATATCGCTACTGAATGACTTGGCCAGCTTCGGCCGCAGCTTTGCCAGGTACTCCACTGCTGCTGCGATGGCAGCTTTGCCGAGCGGGATTATGCGTTCCCTATTACCTTTGCCCAGACAGCGCAAGTAGCCGATATCAAGGTTCAAATCGCTGGTTTTCAAGCCGGCTAACTCACTGGCACGCATGCCGGTGGCGTAGAGTAATTCAAGCATTGCTTTGTCACGAAGGTAAAAAGGTTCGCCCGCTGAAGGGGCGTTAATAATACTGATAACCTGGTTTTTACTGCAAATAGTCGGCAGTTTCTGCCAGAGCTTTGGGCCTTCAAGGAGTGTGGTGAAGTCTTCTTCGACAAGGCCGGTAAGTTTGGCAAACCGCAGGAGCATCCTTATAGCGACAAGGCAGCGCTTAATCGAGCTTTCGGCTTTATTGCTCCTGGACAGAAGCGCCAGATAGTTCTGGATAAGGGCCGGGTTTATTTGCTGTAACTGCCTTATTCCATTGGACTTGCAATAGCTCAGAAAGCTCTTCAAATCGCGGCCATAAGCCAAAACAGTGTTGTTAGCCAGGCCGGCCTCAACCGTTAGATAGTCGAGGAAATCTTTGACGTTCCGTCCTAAAGGCAACGCAAGTACTTTATCTGCAACGGATTGTGTCTGCATCGAGGACACCGCAATACTCCCCGGGGTTCCCGTTTTGCAATCAGTCGCAAAATGGGGCCCCCAGATACACTATAAACTGGATAACATCCATATCGGCGTTAAAACAAGTTAACCTTTAGTTGCGAATCCAGTTAGAAATTCTATAATCTATGCTGGATGCTCGACACCGAGTATCGAGTACCGAGAACAGTCGAAAGTGGAGGAAACTGATATGGACGATATTAAACTGACCCGTCGCGAATTGCTGCGCCGTGTAGCTGGCGGCACATTGGCATTAGCAGGTTTTTCTGACCTGGCAGCCGGAGCCAAATCGAAAATTGCAAATCGAAAATTGCAAATCGAAAGCCTGCCTCCTGTCCGGGCTATCACTCACGGGCCAAAATTCCACTGGTTCGGCTACTACGATAAACTCCAGTTCGACCCTACCTGCCGCTACGTGCTCGGGATGGAGGTTGATTTCGAGCATCGCAGCCCCAAACCCGACGATGTCATCAAGGTCGGGATGGTGGATTTGAAAGACGGTCCGTCTAAAAGGCCGAACTGGACGGAACTCGGCGAGAGCCGCGCATGGTGTTGGCAGCAGGGTTGTATGCTCCAGTGGCGGCCCCGCTCGAAGACCGAAATTATGTGGAACGACCGACAAGGCGGCCGATTTGTCTCCTATATTCTTGACGTCCCCACCGGCAAAAAGCGAACGCTGCCGCACCCGTTTTACACCGTCAGCCCCAACGGCCGCACCGCCGTGGCGCCGGATTTCCGGCGTGTCAATGCGATGCGCCCCGGCTACGGCTACGCAGGACTGCCCGACCCATACGCAGACGACCCGGCACCGAAGGACTCAGGCATTTACCGGGTCGACCTCGATACTGGCAAACAAAACCTAATCATCTCTATCGCCGACATCGCCAAATTTGGGCGGATTCCCGGCGATCCGAAAGACGCCAAACATTATTTCAATCATTTGCTGTTCAATACCGACGGTTCTCGATTCATCTTCCTGCATCGCTGGCGGGCTAAGGGGCAGCGCGGCTTCGGCACGCGAATGCTTACCGCCAAACCCGATGGTACGGACATTCACGTCGTGGACGACTATGGCCGTACCTCTCACTTTATCTGGCGCGATACCCGCCATATCCTCGCCTGGGCCTGGCACCCTTCACACGGAAACGCCTTTTATCTCTATGAGAACGGTACAGATAAAGTCGAAGTCGTCGGCAAGGACGTTTTAACGCAAAACGGACATTGCAGTTACCTGCCGGGCAGTGTGTGGATTCTCAACGACACCTATCCGGACAAAGAGCGAAAACAGCACGTCTATCTCTATAACGTAGCGACCGGCAAGAAAGTTCCGCTTGGCCACTTCTATTTACCTACGCAATACAAAGGCGAATGGCGCTGCGATACGCACCCGCGTTTCAGTCCCGATGGCCGAAGCGTCGTTATTGATTCGCCGCACGCAGATATCGGCCGGCAGATGTACCTCATCGACATCAGTAAGATTGTTACCTGAGAGAGCCGTCGGTTCGCTTGTTGACCGGATTCTCCGCACTTCTCAGCACGATAAAGCCCCAAAAAAGAGCAAATATAATCTTTTTTTGGTTGAATTCGTGCTGTCTTTGCGCTAAAATGATAGTCAAGCATAAGCTTTTTCGGAGGGTATCAAAATGAAAAAGTGGATTTTTGGCTTTGCTTTACTGTTTTTGGCCATTCCCTGCCAGGCCGAACAAATTATATACGTTGACGCCGATGCGCCAGGGCCTGATTATGACGGCTCATCCTGGACTAATGCTTATAACTACCTTCAGGATGGCCTGACTGATGCCAATTCGGCGGTCAAACCGGTAGAAATCCGCGTAGCTGCGGGTATCTATACACCCGATACTAACTTAGCCATGCCCGGTGGCAGCGGCGACCGGGAAGCCAGTTTCCAGCTCATCAACGGCGTAACCATTAAGGGTGGCTACGCCGGCTACGGTGAACCAGACCCCAATGCCCAAAACATCGAACTGTACGAAACCATCCTGAGCGGCGACCTTAACGGCAATGACGCTGACGTGAACGACCCTGCAGACTTACTGGATGAGCCCACCCGAGCGGAGAACAGCTGCCACGTTGTCACTGGCAGCGGGACAGACGCGACGGCTGTGCTGGACGGCTTCACCGTCACTGCCGGAAATGCCAACAGTTCCGGGGCACACGACAGCGGTGCCGGGATGTATAATGAGTACGGCAGCCCGACGCTGACCAACTGCATATTCAGCGGAAACGTAGCGAGATTCGGCGGCGGGATGTACAACGAGAACAGCAGCCCAATACTAAACTTCTGTACATTCAGCGAGAATTCGACAGACATAGGCGGCGGTGGGATATACAACTACAACAGCAGCCCAATACTGACCAATTGCACATTCAGAGGTAACAGGGCCAAGCACCTCGCTGGGGGAATGGATGGCGTGCAGGGAAGTAGCCCAGTATTGGTTAAGTGCACGTTTAGTAGCAACTCGGCTGGTTACCGTGGCGGTGGGATTTCACACGCAGGATGCAGTCCCGTGCTGAGCAAATGTATATTTAGTGGAAACTCGGCTGATAATTCTGGTGGTGGAGTGTACTGTCACAATAGCACCAATCTTACATTAAATAATTGCATTTTTGCTAAAAATAAGGCACCCATTGGAGAAGCTGTGGCTTGTGATTCCAATCGTGAACAATCTCAGAATATACTAAAGATAACCAATTGTATCCTGTGGGATAAGGGCAACGAGATATGGAACAACGATGGTTCAACAATTACCATCAGCTATACGGACCTGAAGGGCGGGCAAGTAGCCTGTTATGACCCTTGTGATGCAATCGAATGGGGTTTGGGCAATATCGATATCGACCCATGCTTTGCAGACCCGAATAGTGAAGATTATCATTTGAAGTCGCAAGCAGATAGGTGGGATCCGAACCAAAACGACTGGGTATATGATGCCAATACCAGCCCTTGTATTGACGCTGGCAATCCGGGTTGTCCTTTGGGCGATGAGCCGAACGACCCAAATAATGTTCGTATCAATATGGGCGCCTACGGCGGGACAGCCGAAGCGAGTAAGACACCGGCCAATTGGCGCAGTATTGCCGACTTAACCAATGACTGGGCAGTAGATTTTAGTGACCTGAAAGTGTTCGTTGACTATTGGCTTGACACAGGTGAGTGCATCCCCAGCGACCTTGACCGCAGCCAGGCCGTCGATTTTGTGGACTTTGCTATATTCGCCCGGCAGCGGCGCGGGAATAATTATATTCTGCTCGAAATTTATTCTGACGGCTGGGGCAACCTTCTGGAAACTGCCACCATCGAAGAAGAAGGCCAAGTTACCATTCTCGTTTATGAAGAAGAGCCTTACAGTTATCCACCAGCGATGTATTATGTTTATGCCAGCCGAGATGGATATTATACGGAAATTTACTACTGTGAAGCATTTGGTTCACCCCCCAATAATTTTATAACGGTAGATGTGGACCTGGACCCGATAGTCCCCGGGAAGTTCAACGGCGCGATCTTTATGATTCAGGCGTTTTTTTCTGACCGTTATCTTCCAAATACTGATGTAAACGTTGTAGATGGGAATACTGTTGTTACTCAGTTCCAGACCGACCAGCAGGGAAGGTTTGCTACAGATTTGCCGCCGGGTAGTTATTGCTTTGAATTTTGGAGTTATAGTGAATGTTATCTGGAAGAAGTAGAAATTCAGGGCCAATACCAGGACTTTTTCTTTCCTGACCATTACCAGGCGTTCAAACCAAATATTTATCTTTATCCTGAAGAAACAATAGAGCTGGATGTGGATATCGTTTTTCCACATGGAGGTCGAATCACGACATCTGTTCCCGATTATAACGATGGCTGGCATATAACTGTGGAGCCATCAGGGATTATTGACGGCCAATTTGAGTACCTTTTCTACGAAAGTTTGCAGCCCGACTACGGGCAGTATACCGCCGGCTGGGTGGTGATTAGAGAACAACTGGAAGATTTCTTCAGGAATAATATGGGACAGACAGGGTTTAACCAAAAGGAGATAGACGATTTTATCGAATACTGGATACCAATTCTGACAGAGTATCCCTACTATGCGATATACCCGCAGTATAGAGGCGAACTTGAGGAGATGATAAAGCTTGAGTTTTCTGCGCAACCGGAGAGCCTTATCAGGCTTATTTACTCAGTTAGAGGCATGGAAGATAATAACCTCAACATACAAGAACCGGTTATACCTCCATTTACCAGGGATGGTTTCACAGTTACGGAGTGGGGAGTTATTCTAAAATAAAATTGCCCGCCCGTTGGTCGAAAAACTCAACGACCTCGAACTTATCAATATGGGTGAGTACTCCGAAATAGGCGGTATTTTCCCATACACACCCTGATTTGAGAAAATCAATTCGTTCTTGAGCTAAAAGCTCACTGCATATATAATCAGCCCGATTTTGGGAAAATTTCAAAGCTTGGTTAATATCGTAACTGGTAACTGGAAACTGGTTAAATAATCACCAGTGGCCAGTTACTAATTGAGGTGTAACAATGAACAAATTCAGAACACTGTTGTTTGTGGCCTGTATGGGTTTCTGTTTTCCGGCGGGTTGTGCCAAACAGCAGCAATTCAAAGCGGTCGAGCAAATCTGCGTGCCGGGTATGGATAAGGCCGAGGCAATGCAGGCAGCCGAGGATGTTCTCGGCAAAATGCACTTTACTATCGACAAGGCCGACGCCGAGCGAGGGCTTATAAGAACCAGGCCATTGCCGGGGGCGCAATTCTTCGAATTCTGGCGCAGCGATAACGTCGGGGCTTTTAACTCTACCGAGGCAAACCTGCACAGTATTCGAAGGGTTGCAGAATTAAATATAAGCCAACAGGGCGGGCAATTGTATATCGGCTGCAATGTGAAGGTAAGCAGACTGTCCCTGCCTGAGCAGCAAATCAGCAGCAGCGCACGGGCATACCGGATGTTTTCGCAAAGCAGCCCGGCAATGCAAATATTAGCACTACACCCCCAGCAGAAAAAAGGTATGGCCTGGGTCGATTTGGGCAACGACACTATGCTCGCAACAGAGATTTTGAAGCGGATTGAAAAACACGTGAAGCGCGAAGAGTGAAGCGTGAAGCGAAATACGAGATACGCTTCACGAGATACGAGTAACGAGATATGAGAATATTGGTTTGCGGCGGAGCAGGATATATCGGCAGTAATATGACGGCGATGCTGGCTGCCGAAGGGTATGAGCCGGTGGTTTTTGACAACCTCAGCACAGGCCATAGACGGGCGGTCGCCCGCACCGACCTTGTTCAGGGCGATTTAGCCGACTATGAACTGCTCGTCAAGACGCTCAAAAAATACAAAATCGAGGCGGTGATGCACTTTGCCGCCCTCATCGAGGTCGGCGAATCGGTACAGGTGCCGCTTAAGTACTATTACAACAATGTATCCTGCACGCAGACCCTGTTGAGCGCGATGGAAGCGGCCGGTGTCCGGAATCTTGTTTTCAGCAGCACTGCCGCGGTATATGGCAGACCCGAGCGAGTGCCGATTACTGAAGATTCACCGAAAAAGCCGATTAACCCTTACGGGGAAACCAAGTGGGCGGCTGAAAGAATGTGTTACTACCAAAGCCAAACAGGAAAACTGCGGTACGCATCTTTGAGATACTTCAATGCCTGCGGTGCAGGGAATAACGCCTCCCTCGGTGAAGACCATCGGCCTGAATCGCACCTGATTCCGCTGACCATCCAGGCGGCGATGGGAAAACGCCCCCAAGTCCCAATTTACGGAACCGATTATCCTACGCCGGACGGAACCTGCATTCGCGACTACATTCATATCGACGATTTGTGCAGGGCGCATCTGCTGGCACTGGACAAATTGGACCAAAGCTGCGAGTTGATATATAACTTAGGCAACAGCGAGGGCTATTCAGTTGCAGAGGTAATCGAAACGGTTAAAAAGGTTTCGGGTAAAGATTTTAAGGTTATAGCCGCAGACCGTCGGCCGGGCGATGCACCAGTATTAACATCCGACGCCACAAGGGCCAAAAATGAGCTCGGCTGGAAAACCGAATTGCCCGAATTAGAAAAAATAGTAGCCACCGCCTGGCAATGGCACAACGAGCACCCTGACGGCTATCCGGATTGAGCAAGTGGTACCCCGTTTGATATCTAATTTTTCTTAAAATGCGAGATACGAACTATGAACGAAATTTTTATCGGCATCGATTTGGGCGGCACCAATATCAAAATTGGCTGCTTCGACTCTGAGCTAAAGCTTATCCGTAAAACAGCAGTGGCGACCGAAGCGGATATGGGACCGGACGTCGTCATTGACAAAATGGCCCAGACGGTCGAAAAACTGCTTGTTGATTCGGGTCTTTCCCTGCAGGACATCACCGCAGTAGGTATAGGAACGCCGGGACCGGCAAAATACACCGAGGGCATCATAATAAAGTCCACTAACATGCCAAAATTCAAAAACGTTCCAATCTGCCAAATGCTCAATGAAAAGCTCGGCGCACCCGTCGTTTTCGATAACGATGCAAATGTGGCCTGCTGGGGTGAATACGTTGTCGGGGCCGGTAAAGGTGCCGGCGATATGGTCTTTTTTACACTCGGTACGGGAATAGGCGGCGGAGTTATCAGCAACGGCAAGCTGGTGCACGGATGCGACGAAAATGCGGCAGAATTGGGACATATCATCATATACCCCGACGGCAGAAGATGTAACTGCGGACAAAAGGGCTGCGTGGAGGCGTATGCCTCCGCCGATGCGACGGCCAAAAGAGCGACCGAAGCCATCGAAGCGGGAAACGAATCCAGCTTAAAAAAAGTGCTCGACGAAAAGGGCAAAATAACCAGCAAAGATGTTTACGAACACTTGGCCGCCGGCGATGAGCTGGCAAAGAAAATAACCGATGGGACAGCCAAAGCACTTGCACTTACCTGTATAAGTATGCTGCATATCACCGAGCCCAGGCGGATAGTCTTTGCCGGCGGAATGATTGCTGCCGGCGAACCGCTGCTCGCCCGAATACAGGATTTCTTCAACGAATATATCTGGTCTCTGAAAAAAGAGCCGGTCGAGATATGTTTTGCCACACTGGGAGAAGATGCCGGCATAATCGGCGCCGCCGCTCTGGCAAAGCAGGCTTAAGGATGAGGGTAAATACAAATCAGTTTAACGAATCCGTCAGCTTTGGCGCGACGGACTTCCAACAAGACCGGAGCCGCGACTGCGCCGCTGCGACGATACCGGCGTTATTTGAAAATTGACCGCCTGCACAAGTCAGAAAACTTGTAAAGTCCCAAATACATATAAGGAGAAAAAACGATGAAACGGCGTTCATTTCTAAAACTTGCCGGAGGTGCTTGTACATCGGCCCTTCTGGGCTGGGATTCATCTTTTGCCCGGGGCGGCGGCACCGATGCGGCAACTGACAGCGTGTTTATCGACCGCAAGATGCTGCGCAATAGAAATCAAAACCGTTCGACCGTAGTCTGTCAAAACGGAATTGTCTGCTCGAGCCAGCCGCTGGCCAGTATGGCCGGCATCGACATTCTCAAAGCGGGCGGCAATGCTCTCGATTCTGCGATTTGTGCCAATGCAATGTTGAGCGTGGTCGAGCCGATGAGCTGTGGGCCGGGCGGCGACCTGTTTGCCATCGCCTGGGTCGAAAAGGACAAGAAGCTGTACGGTCTCAACGCCAGCGGCCGCTCACCTTACGATTGGAACCTGCGTGACGCCCTGGCGCTCGGATTGAAACGTATCCCGGCATACAGCCCACTTTCCTGGAGCGTGCCCGGCTGTGTGAGCGGCTGGGAAGCACTGCGGCAGAGGTTCGGCAGCTTCAGCATGGCGAAGGTTCTGGAGCCGGCCATTTATTATGCGCGCAATGGTTTCGCTGTCTCTCCGATAATCGCCTGGCCGCCAATCGACGCCAGGAGATTTCCAACCCTCGCCCGCATCTTCTCGCCGGACGGCAGAGGACGCCGCTTCGGGGACATCTTCAAAAACCCCGATATGGCGAGCTTTTTCGAGACTATCGCCAAAGGCGGCGCAGCGGCTTTTTATCAGGGAGAAGTCACCGAAAGAATCGTCAAGTTCTCAAAGGCACAGGGCGGACGCTTCTCGATGCGCGACTTTCGCGACCATACCGCCACGTGGGTCGAGCCGGCAACCTCGAATTATCGTGGCTATGACGTCTGGGAGCTTCCGCCGAACGGCCAGGGCATTGCCGCCTTGCAGATATTAAATATGCTGGAGAATTTTGACATCTCGTCATTAAAGCCGAACTCCGCCGAGCATCTGCATCTTTTCATCGAGGCCAAGAAACTGGCTTTCGAGGACCGCGCGGTTTACTACGCGGATATGGACTTCGCCGATGTCCCCTTAAAACGGCTTATCTCCAAAGAATACGGCAAACAGCGGGCCAAGCTAATCAATCCCAGACGCGCCGCCCAAAAAGTGGCCGCGGGCAGGCTGACCGGCCCGTCCGACACCATTTACCTGACCGCCGCTGACAAAGAAGGCAATATGATTTCACTCATCCAGAGTACTTACCACGGCTGGGGTTCGCATCTGGTGCCCGACGGTCTGGGCTTTTGCCTGCAGAACAGGGGAGAATTGTTCTCGCTTAATCCGAACGACCTGAATAAACTGGAGCCGCACAAGCGGCCGTTTCACACCATCATTCCCGGATTTGTGACCCGGGGCGGCAAACCGTTGTTTTCGTTTGGAGTGATGGGCGGCGATTTCCAGCCGCAGGGACACGCCCAGGTGCTGATGAACCTCATCGATTTCGGTATGTCGGTGCAGCAGGCCGGTGAACAGCCCCGCGTCCAGCATTCCGAAAGCTCCACACCCACCGGATACAAAATGGTTGGGCCGGGTACCGTCGCGTTTGAAAGACACATTGACGAGTCGGTAAAACGCAAACTGGCCGATATGGGCCACAAGCTCCGAGCCGGCGTAGGGGCATTCGGCGGATATCAGGGCATCTGGCGCAAAGCAAACCCACGCCGGTATTTCGGCGGCTCCGACCCACGCAAGGACGGCTGCGCAATTGGCTATTAGGCGAATATTTAACATGGGGCTTAAACTCCATCAGGGAAGAGGGCTGTCACCTTCATCCTTTGGCACTTTTATTTCGACAGTGTTCGACCTGAGGACACCCGTCCATAGACGGTTCGATTTGTACTTCTGCGACATTCCCCGGTCAAACACTATGCTAACCCGAACAAGATATTTCCCGGGCGGCAGTGTGGCGAATTCAGAAACAGATTCAGTGTCCGACTCATCATGACCGGGGTCGAACGTGAACATTTTACCAAGCTTGCTACTATCCCATCGGGGGTGTTGGAACGCTCGCCAATGTCGCGGACTCTCTTGCACTTCCAGAAAAAATGGCGCCATGTCAACAATCTCGATAGGTTCGGAACCGGCGTTCCTGAGGTGAATTACAAGTTTTGGCTGGCCATCCGGCCGAACTTTTGACGACAGGACAAGTTGAAGCCCGTTAACAACCTCCGAAGAACCTTTACCATAATGACCTTTCTTTATCTCTACAGCATTATCGCCCGATGACGAGGAGTAATGGCAGCCTCCCATAACGATCGCGAGGACAATGGTGATTCCATACTTATACATCATCGAAAACCTCCTAATTATACTGGCAAGCGGCTTGCCGGATTAGTTGCCGATGCTCCGGCTAAAGGCTTTTTCGCTTCTCCTCCTCTGAGAGCGGCTCGTTGAGCGAACCGCTGCGGAAGCCCTGCAGGTCAACGGTTATGAACTTGAAGCCGAGCGATTTTAATTTTTCAACAATTTGCGAGCTGACCGGCTCAGTCGTAATTTCCTCTATATCTTCGGCGTGAACTTCGATTCGGGCAATGGTGTCGTGATGGCGAACGCGGAATTCAACCAGGCCTAATGTTTTCAGGAAGTCTTCGGCCTCCTCGATTTGTTTCAGCCGTTGCTCTGTAACTTCCAGACCATAGCTGATTCGCGAGGCAAGACAGGGTGACGCAGGCATATCGGCTGTGGGCAAATTCAAGTCTCTACTTAACTGGCGAATGTCATCCTTGGTGAGCTTGGCCTCCGCCAGTGGCGAGCGGATCCCAAAGGCCTTCATTGCCCGGTTGCCGGGACGGAAATCGTCGAGGTCGTCGTAGTTGGTCCCAAACACAACGTGCTCAAAGCCCTTTTCTTTGGCGATCTCCAAAAGAATCTTACAGATGTGCGATTTGCAGTGGAAACAGCGGTCGGCTTTGTTCGCTGAGTATGCCGAATCGGCCAATTCATTCGGCTCGACAGTTTGAACTTTGGCACCTATGTTTTTTGCCGCCTCAATTGCTCTGGAGTACTGGCTTTGTGGCAGAGACGCTCCCTTAGCAATACAGGCCAAAACATTTTCAGAGCCGAGTGTATCGACCGCCGCTTTCAAAAGAAACGTACTATCCACCCCGCCGGAGTATGCGACAACAACCTTACCCAGATCTTTGAGGATTTCCTGAAGCGAATTGTACCTTTCCTGGAGATTCACACAGCCGATGGAGGGAGTCGAACCCACAACCTCAGCTTTACGAAAGCTGTGCTCTACCATTGAGCTACATCGGCGTATATGCCGGCTATAATACCGATCATTGCCTGGTCTGTAAACCCCGTTAGAAATTTCGGACGGAGTATTAAAGCCCCCCCCATTTCTCAAATTTGTAGAGAATATTATTCCCTTCCAAAAGGCAGTCTTTCTAACGGGGTAAAGAGGCAACACCGGGTCAATAAGCAGGCGCGGCGAACGATTTTTTACGCCTCGTTCGTTGACAGAGAACCGATGACCGAGTGCAGACATCTGACCTCGGACTGCTGCAGCAGGCTTTTGGGCGGAGGTGAAATTGGCTTTGATTGGGTTCGTTTTGGGTTCGTTTTCACCAAGTGTCCAATTGGATTTATTTTCGTAATCCTTTGTTGGAAATACGTTTACATTCATTTGGGCTTTCCCGAAATTGGGTTCGTTTTGCATAATTAAGGTAATAAACTTTTGGCAAGCTGGGCTGGATAGGCGGTTTCTTCATCGGCGGCGTTGGGATTTTCCAGATTTCGTATGAGGTGCAGTCTTTGAAACTCGAGGAGCGTTTTGTAGAGACTGTGCTCTATTCGTCGTTCGTACATCAGGAGGCGGTCGAGGACCCTTGCATTTGAGAAGTCCTTTATGGCCATACGGCCCAGAGTTAGGTCGGGAGCAGAGGTGGAGGGAGCGGCCTGCGATTGGCCATGGAGTTTGGAAATCAGGGATTGGGTGAGTTTGGCCAGTGGGGAGGAGGTATTATCTGCGTTCAGGGCGTCGATGGTCTGGTTCTGGATGCGTCCGACCCGTTTTAGCCGCCAGGAAAGACTGACAATGCGTTCGGAGAGCATAAATTCCATAGGGCTGTCGGGGGCCAGCTCGCTTAGCATCAGGTCGCGGTAGAGGTCGAAGTCGGCCTGGCTTTCTGAGCTGATTACGGTCTGACGGGCCAAAAGGCCGTGTTTGACGGAGTTCTGTGAGGCTGCGGCCTTGCCTTCGCTGGTGCATGGGCCGGTCGCTTTTTGGGAGTTTAGGCGGTTTGCGAGGATTTGTGCTTCGGTGGACATGATAACTGCTCCTTTGTTATTGGTAATTGGTGAATTAGTTAATTGGCGACGTGAATTTCAAATTTCAAATCTCAAATTTCAAATTGTACTGTCTCTCTACTATTGGCTGAACATGCACGTTTGAGTCGAAATTTGGGGTGTTTTTGACGGGATTGACAGAGATAAGAGCTTGTCAGAAAAGGAGTAAAAATTTTTTGCAATTTTCCGATTTTACCTTCCAGCTACCTGCAGATTTGATTGAAATACTCGATGCCGGATGCTTGATACTCGTTCCGTCCAAGGAAGGCCGGATCTTCGATAGTGAGGAGTGAGCTAAAGTGAGCTAAAGTTGGATTCCGGATGCTGGATGTTCGTGTTTAAACAAAAACCCGCCGGTTAAACCAGCGGGCTAAATATTACAAATTCCGTATTCTTTATTCTCCGTAAGGAGTCCCAAGGACTGTGCTCTGCTTCTTAATGCCTAATTCAACGACTCGTCTACCAACGTATCAAGGCCCATAATGACATCGTGCATAAGCGTCATCAACCCTCGTGCTTCGCAGCGAAGTGCTGCTTCGCAGAGTAGCATTTGCGTTCAGGCCGCTGCTCCACAGGACCCCTTGCGGGGCTAACGGTATCTCTTTCATTATTCTCTCTTACCTCTGCTCTTGTTGCCGGCGTTCCCGGTTGCCTATCACAACTCAAAAAAGTACCGGGCACTTTTAATTCCCTTTAAGGAGAATTCCATCTAGTGCTGAAATTCAAAGCGCGTACAAACTCGAAAGTATTGCAGCATGCCACCCCAAGGTCACGGCACACATCTGGCAAATGGCGATTCGCTCGCCGCTTCTTAGGTTTGGATACCTCTGTGGTCACTACGCATCTGCTCTCCTTGTTTTTGAGGGCATAAGCTATCAAGAATGGATCGCGACCTATTTTCACTACCTCATCGTCGGTGAGATCAGAGGCGTACCCCCTGTCGGTTGCGTAAGAGACCAGAGAGACATCGACTTCCTCTTGAAAAAGAAGAGCTGTTGAAATCTGGTCTTGCTTTGCCCAGTTCGCAAGTTCGTCTTTCCCGTCACGAATCTCTTCATACACTTCGACCGGTATCTTTGCATGACCATTTTCGCCAGCGTTCTCGAGCCACTCCCAGAACTCGGGCACACGTTCAAGCGGGTAGTAGTCCCGGCTTGCGTCAATAAGAACATTTGCATCCAACAAGTAAAGCAACAGAATCCCCTACAACAATCTACCAACGTCAAGAAGGTTTTGTACGTTCTTAGCCTTGACGCCGAGCACTTTTCCCGCTTTGTATGTTGTTATAGCACCAGCACGCATCATAGAACTAACAAGCTCAAGCAATGCTTTGCCTATACGATGTCGACGAGTGAAGTAGTAAGTTGGTCCGTGCCTTTCCTGCTCACGTGCCATTATTCGTTGCTGGCTGCGTTGATCAAGCCACATTCCTCGAAAGGTCTCACTCAAGGATTTCCAGCTCTTAAAGTCGATAGTACCCATTCGATACAGTTTGTAGGCAACCATAGAAGCACTAAGATTCCGATCCATCGCAAATTTGCCGATTCGTCTCTGAGCTGATTCGAAATTTGTCCTGTTGTTAACGTCAAGTTGTTCAAGCTCTGATGTGGGCAACAAGAACTCACTCGCAACATCGTTACAGAACTTTTCAATTGAGATTTCCGCCCTCAAGCCGCTAACGCCAGTCTGCCC
>Ga0114930_10000389_pt1 | contig 46782 bp, 45 predicted proteins | sample AnhtaG_FD_87300 | JGI IMG/M metagenome (GOLD analysis project Ga0114930, IMG submission 87300) | Deep subsurface microbial communities from Anholt, Denmark to uncover new lineages of life (NeLLi) - Anholt_01485 metaG | ecosystem: Environmental > Aquatic > Marine > Oceanic > Sediment | place...
CACCCAAGGGACAGAGGATCACCGGCACATCCTGGCCGGCGAGTTGGGACTGCAAGCGCTGAAGTTGTCGGGCCTCTTCTGCAGGGCTGGCGCTCAGCAGCACCGCTAAAGGATGAAGCTCCTCCCATACAGTGGGGAGCTGCTCCATTTCCTTCAAAGGCACTACCTGGAAGCCATCCAACCGACGCTCCAGCAGGTGGGAGATGCTGGCGTCCTCGCTGATGGCAACCACCGTCTGCACCGGCCCGCCAGGGGGAAAGGGCTGCAAGCACCGGCCATCCAGCGGCATGAACCCCCCACTTTCCTCCTGAGCCAGGGGCAGGGTGAAGGAGAAGTTGCTGCCCCGATCTGGAATACCCTCGCTCTCCACCCATATCCGGCCCCCGTGCATCTCCACGAATTCCTTGCTGATCGCCAGCCCCAAACCGACGCCATCGTGTTGCCGGGCCAACGAGCCATCCAACTGCCGGAACTCCTCGAAGATCTTCTCCTGATCCTCCGGCGTGATCCCCATACCCGTGTCTGACACGCTCACCTGCACCTGGCCGTTGCGACGCCAGGCCCGTAGGGTAACCTGGCCCTGGTCAGTGAACCGCCGGGCATTGTTGAGCAGGTTCAAGAGCACCTGTCGCACCCGGGTGGGGTCAATGTAGAGGGCCGGAAGGGGCTCTTCGAGCTCCACCTCCAAAGCCAGCCCCTTGCCTTCGATGAGCGGCCTGATGGTGTCCACAGCTTCGTAGATCACCTGCTGCAGCTCGGCCTGCTCCCGCGAGAGGCGCATCTTGCCTGCAGCGATCTGGGAGAGGTCCAGGATATCATCAATGAGGCTGAGCAGGTGTTTGCTGCTGCGGTAGATCTCGCGCACATCGCCCAGGTACTCCGGTGGTAAGAGCGCGTCGTAGCTCTCCGGCGAGAGGTACATCATTTCGCTGAAGCCAGCCACGAGTGCCAGAGGGGTGCGCAGCTCGTGGCTGACGTTGGTCACGAACTGCTGCTTCAACTGGCGCATCTCCTCAGACACGTCGCGGGCCCGGGCCAGCTCGTAGTTCATGCGCCGAATGCGATAGGAGGCCTCATCGAGGGCCTTCAGAGTGCGCTGTAACTTCGCCTGGCGATCACGGGCCAGTTCCATCTTTTGCGAGGCCTGGGCCTGGCTGTTCCAGGCCCAGTGGAGGGCGATGTGCAGGCTTCGAGTGGAGAGCCAGGAGGCGATGGCAGCAAGGAGGATCACGATGGTGGGGCAGACCACCTGTGCGGGGGAGTGGTGCCCACCTTGCTGCGTAGCCCCGATAGCTATCACCAACCCAGCGCTGGCGGCTGCGGTGGCAAAGATGCCGGGGGGATCGAACAGCAGACCGGCGAGGGCAACAGCCAGGGTAAACAAATAGGGCGCCATCTGGAAGCCATGGTACCATACCTGGTAGCCATTAGCCAGGATCATGCCTGATATGAGGGCCAGGCTTGCCAGGCGAAAATGATCTCGGTGCCAGACATAGGCCAGGACCAGTCCCAACACGAGGGGCAGCGGAGCCCACCAGTCCCCGGTGAAATCTCCCGTGGTGAAGAACAGAAAGCCCATCCATCCATAGGCGGCCAGGCTCACGAACATGAGCAAGACCTTCAGCGATTCCTGGTGCAGCTCTTCCAGATCACCGGCTCCGGTGATTGCTCCGTATTCCATCCCCCATCCTCCGTTCTACCCAATCCACTATCCGCCCCGCCACCTCTTCCTTGGGCAATTCCTGCAGCTCCTCGCCCCACCCCTCAGAGTCAAAGAGCACCACCTGGCTCCTTTCGCTCCCCATTGCCTCCCGCGGGTCGTTGGCTACGATGAGATCCAGCTTCTTGCTGGCCAGCTTGGCCCGGGCGTTGGAGATGAGATCCTCGGTCTCGGCGGCGAAGCCAACCTTGATAAGCTCCTCTGCTCCTGGCAATTGCCCTATCTCCTGGAGGATGTCCACCGTGCGGGCCAGTTCCAGGGTGAGCCCTTCCGCCCCCTTCTTGATCTTCTGCTCCGCCACCTCTGCCGGGCGGTAGTCGGCCACGGCCGCGGCCATTACGAGTACCTCGGCACCCGCGATTGCCCCCCGGACCGCCCGCCACATCTCCTCGGCCCTCTCCACGGCGACGAATTCCACGCCCACTGGTCGGGGCAGGGAGGTGGGGGCGCTGATGAGCGTGACCTGGGCCCCGCGATCCCGAAGCGCCTGGGCCAGGGCATAGCCCATCCGCCCCGAGGAGCGGTTGCCGAGGTAGCGGATGGGATCGAGGGGCTCCCGCGTTCCCCCCGCGGTGACGATCGACCGCTTGCCCCTCAAAGGCCCCTTGCGTCCCAGTACCCAGCGAATGGCATCCACGATCTCCCAGGACTCGCTCATCCGCCCTGGCCCCACTGCGCCGGAGGCCAGCCGTCCATGGGCCGGGCCGACCAGGGTCGCATCGCGCAGTTCCTGCAGCCGAGCCACGTTGGCCTGAGTGAGGGGGTTGGTCCACATGTGCGATTCCATGGACGGGGCCAACACCAACGGAGCCTCGGTAGCCAGGACGGTCGTGGTCAGCATGTCGTCGGCAATGCCGCCCGCCAGCTTGGCCAGGCAATTGGCTGTGGCCGGGGCGATGACCAGCACATCCGCCCGTTGAGCCAGCGATACGTGGCTGATCTCCGCTTCAGCCAGCAGCGCGAACATCTCCGTCACCACTGGCCGGTGCGTGATGGCCTGGAAGGTCAGGGGTGTGACGAACTTCTGAGCGTGGGCGGTCATGATGACGTCAACTGTCGCCTCGGCCCTCACCAGGCGACTGGCTACCTCCACCGCTTTGTAGGCGGCGATGGCGCCAGTGACACCCAGGACGACACTCTTGCCTCGCAGGGTCATAGTTCTTCGCTCACCTCGCTCAAATACGCAATACAAATCACCGGTTGCATATCAGGTCTGGTTCATCTCCCAGATCATCCGCAGCCCTTTCAGCGTTAGCTCCTGATCAACGACCTCGATGACATCCGTCTCGGCGGCGATGACGTGGGCTAGACCACCAGTAGCGATGACCCGCATATCCGGCCCTAGCTCCTCCCGGAAGCGGGCCACCATGCCCTCCACGAGCCCCACGTAGCCGAAGAGCAGGCCCGATTGCATGGCGTGCACCGTATTGGTGCCGATAGCCCGTGGTGGCCGGGCGATGTCAATACGCGGCAGCTTGGCGGTCCGGACGAAGAGGGCTTCGGCAGCCATGTGAATGCCGGGGGCGATGGCCCCACCCAGGTAGTCCCCCTCAGCGGAGATGGCGTCGAAGGTGGTGCCAGTGCCGAAGTCCACCACGCAGGCTGGCCCGCCATAGAGGCGGTAGGCGGCGACGGCGTTGACCACCCGGTCAGCCCCCACATCACGGGGGCTGTCGTAGCGGATGCGCACCCCGGTGCGCACCCCGGCGTCCACCACCAGTGGCCTCTGGCCAAAATAGCGCTCGCCTACCTCGACGAAGGTCCCGGTCAGGGGTGGCACCACACTGGCCAGTACGATCCCCTGTACCGAATCGAGGTCCCATCCCGCCCGGTCAAAGAGGTCAAAAAGAAGCATGGCGTACTCATCGGGCATGCGGGCATGATCGGTGGCGATGCGCCACTGCATGGCCAACCGCTCGCCGTCGTACAGCCCCAGGACGATGTTGGTGTTGCCGATGTCAATGGCCAGCAGGTGGTCGCTCATCCCTATCCCTCCCTTCGGCTGTCTGTAACGAGGCTATCATAGCACAGCGCAGTCGGTTTGTCAATCGAGCAGGCTGTGGTATACTCTAGCCAAGGGCGGTCAGGGGATTGAAGCGTGGAGGGGAAGATGAAGATTGTCACCACCGAGGAAATGCGCCATTTGGAACAGGCTGCCGATGCCACGGATGTCTCTTACGATCAGATGATGGAGAGCGCGGGCCGGGCGGTGGCGCTGGCTTGTCAAAGGGGCCTCGAGGTCATCGGCTGCCCCGTCCTGGTGTTGGTCGGCCCGGGCAACAACGGAGGCGATGGCCTGGTCGCGGCCCGCTATCTGGCCCAGGCGGGGACAGGGGTGACCTGTTACATCTGGAAGCGCAACGTCGAGGATGACGCCAACTTCACCCGCGTGGAGGAGCTGGGGCTGCCCGTGATCTGGGCTGAGGAGGATGAGGGTTGGGAGGGACTTCGGCAGCGGGCAGGCGAGGCCGAGGTGATCATTGACGCGCTGCTGGGTACGGGGGTGGATCGGCCTATCGGCGGCAGCCTGCGAGAGCTTTTGGAAGTGGTGGGGGGCATTGTCAGGCGGAGGAAAGAAGGGGAAGGGAGAGAACTGGCAATTCCCTCTTTCCCCCTCTCTCGCCCTTCTTCCCCTATGCTGCCCCTCGTGGTCGCCGTGGACGTGCCCTCCGGCGTCAACTCCGACACCGGGGCCGTTGATCCAGCCACCCTCCCCGCCGACCTGACCGTGACCTTCGGCTGTCCCAAGGTCGGGCAGTTGCGCTTTCCGGCGGCCGAAGTGGTGGGCCGGCTCACGGTGGCCGACATTGGCATCCCCCCAGAGCTTCTCCAACCCCTGGAGCTGGAACTGGCCAGCGGGGACATGATCCGCGGCCTGCTTCCCCAGCGCCCTTTGAATGCCCACAAGGGCACTTTTGGTAAGGCGCTGCTGGTCGTGGGCTCGGTGAACTACACTGGGGCAGCCTATCTGGCTGGCGCGGCAGCGACGCGGGTGGGGACGGGGCTGGTCACGCTGGCATTGGCGGGGCCGCTGCACCCGGTGATCGCCTCCAAGCTAACTGAGGCCACCTACCTCATCCTGCCCCACGATCTGGGGGTCATCGCCCCTGAGGCGATCAGGGTGCTGGCGGAGAAGATGGGGGACTACGACGCGCTCCTTCTGGGCCCCGGAATCACCCAGGAGGAGCCGACGGTGGAGTTCGTGCGATGGCTCCTGGGCCTTCGAGGTGCGGGCCGGCCGGGGCGAATCGGCTTCCGCGCTGTCGAGGAGACGGAGAAGCGGCTTCAACTCCCACCGCTGGTGATTGACGCCGATGCGCTGAACATCCTGGCCCGGACGGAGGGTTGGGCAGAGCACCTTCCCCAGGGGACGATCCTCACCCCTCACCCCGGGGAGCTATCGCGACTGACGGGCCATTCGGTGGCCGAGATTAACGACCGCCGAATTGAGACCGCCCGGGAGTGCGCCCGGGAGTGGAACCAGGTGGTGATGCTTAAGGGGGCCTTTACCGTCGTGGCTTCTCCCGATGACCGTACCATTGTGCAGCCCTTCGCCAACCCGGGGTTGGCCAGCGGTGGCACGGGGGATGTACTGGCGGGGGCCATCGTGGGCCTGCGGGCCCAGGGCCTGGGGCCCTTCGAGGCCGCGGTGGCAGGGGCCTACCTGCACGGGCTGGCTGGCCAACTGGCGCGGGAAGAAGTGGGAGACGCGGGGATGGTGGCTGGGGACCTGATCCCTCGATTGCCGTTGGCCATTCAATGGCTCCGAAATGGCAGAAGGGCAGGGAACAATCCCCTGCCCTTCCAGCCTTCCTGATCCCCGGCCAGGGCAAGCACCGGACTTCCAAAGTCCAATCTACGCCTCAGAGCCTTCCTTCTGGGCCTCCAGCTTGCTCCTGAGCTCCTCGCGCTTCTCCTCAGCAGTCCTCTTACCCTCCTCGATGACCTCGCGGCTCCTCTCGGCGAGCTTCTCTGCACGCCTTCTGGCCTCCTCGGCGAGCTCCTCTGCACGCCTCCTGCCCTCCTCAGAGAGCTCCTCTGCCCGTTCTCTCAGCTCAATGCCCCGCTCACGCAATCGCTCGCGCGTCTCCTCCCCAGGGGCTGGGGCAAAGAGAAGAGCCACCGCTGCACCGACGAAGGCGCCTAGAATGAACCCTGCCCAGAAGCCATCTCCATTGTCCCTGGTCATTATGTCCTCCTTTCACTCACTTGTGCCGTTTCCATGTTTGGTAGTAGAGGCTTCAGCCACCTGCGGAACCATTGCAGCATCCACTGCCACTGGCAGGCCTATTCAGCCCTCCGTCGTGTCAGGACATCAATGATACGCCGCAGCGCGGAGATAGTGCCTGCTATCCGTATCACTGGCGAGACCACCGTGTCGCTGATAAAGGCGGTGGTGCCCCGCACAGTGCTGGCTGTCTTGTTGACCGAGTCCAGAATGGGCTGGATCTCCTGCCTGAGAAGGCGGATAAGCCCTTGTATTTGAAAGATCAGAAAGACCAGCAGGATCCCGATGATAATGGATTCCAGGGCCAATATGATGATCGCGACATCGCGAGCCGTCGCCATGTCCTGCTCCTTTCCGAAGGTCTATCACCCGTAAGCACTCAGCGGTCGGCAATCAGCTATCAGCCGATGCCGAATTGGCCCGTTTTCTTCAGCTTGCTATGGCTTCGGTCTATCCTGTGAGACAGACATGATCTTGGCCTGCTAAACAGCCCGGACTACGAGCAGCTCGCAAAGGAAACGACCGAGGTGAAGCGAATGCTCACCTCGTTTATCCAGAAGCTGAAGGCTGAGCGCTGATGGCTGAACGCTTATTTTAATTGTATCACGTTCTCGGTGATTAGTCAAGAGAAGTTTCATCACCAGGATGGATCCTCAACCAGAGGGCCAGCAGGAGCAGCACTATGGACCCGATTGTGGCCTCCAGCAGATGCACCTGTCCCAGCATCAGCCACTCACAACCGGCCCGATCTCCCACTATCTGCCCCAGGGCGAAGCCCAGGCCACTGGCCACCAGGCAAAGGGCCAGCTCCTGCAGGGTCTTCCCCAGCCAGAGATGAAAGACACATCCATACATGGCAGCTAGGATCGCTGAAAGCACAAGTGCCGGTGAAAGCTCCATCTCAGGCGATGATCCCTCCTCCTATCACAACCTCTCCCCGATAGGCCACCACTCCCTGTCCCGGGGTTATGTCCCTTTGGGGATAGTCGAAGATAACCCGAGCCTGCCTATTTGCCAGAGGAATCCAGCACGCAGGGGCCTCATGCGCCTGATAACGAATCTTGGCCGTCACGTCCAGAGGCTCTGACGGTGGTTTCCCTACCACGTATGAAACCTCCTCAGCCAGCAGTTCTCGTTGGCCTAGATCATCGGCGGTGCCTACCACCACCGCGTTGCGCTTGGGGTCCAGTTCCAGCACATAGAAGGGCTTGGAGGCGCTGATGCCCAGCCCGCGCCGCTGGCCGATGGTGTAGAGGGCCAGCCCCTCGTGCTCGCCCAGCACCCGCCCCCTTCGATCCACGATGGGGCCCGGGCGCAGCGCCTGAGGCGCATGTTTCCTCAGGAAGCGGCGATAGTCGCCGTCGGCCAGGAAGCACAGGTCCTGGCTCTCGGCCCGATCAGCCACCGCCAGGCTCCGCTCCGCCGCCAAAGCGCGCACCTGCTCCTTTGTGTACTCCCCCACTGGAAAGATGATGTGGCCCAGTTCCACCTGCCCCAGCATGTACAGCGCGTAGGACTGATCCTTTTGGGCATCGCAGCCGCGAAGAAGCTGAAAGTGGCCATCGGTGCGGCGGATGCGGGAGTAGTGTCCTGTGGCCAGGTAGTCCGCCCCCAGAGCCCGGGCTTGGGCCAGCAGTCGCCCGAACTTGATGTGACGGTTGCACCTCAGGCAGGGGTTGGGGGTTCGGCCCTTGGCATACTCCTGCACGAAGTAATCCACCACCTGCTCTTTGAAGGGCCGCACATAGTTGACCAGATAAAAGGGGATGTCCAACTGATCGGCCACCCGGCGGGCATCCCCTACGGCCTTGGGGGAGCAGCAGCGGTTGTGCACGGGGGACTCGTCAGCCGCCGGCTCAGCCCAAAGGCGCATCATCACCCCTATCACCTCGTAGCCCTGCTCGGCTAACAAAAGGGCGGCGGTGGAACTATCCACTCCGCCACTCATGGCCACTACAACCCGCCCCTTCATTCCCCTTCCCTGGTCATGTCCGGGTGTTCGGCGTGCCAACGCCGATGCTGCTGCTCCAGCCAGCGGGGGCCCCAGATGAGCAATAGCGCTGTGGCCACGACGACCAACAAGGGCAGAAGGAGAAGCATTCCTAACAGGAACAGAATGATCAACAGCTCTCCCATCCCCAATGCAGGCATAAGCATAAAGCGGTCTCCTTTCAGGTCCAGGCACTTGCTGAAGCCGGGCTCACTTCTTCACCGGCCGGGCCTCAGGGTGTTTGGAGTAGTAGTCCTCCAATGCTGTGTGTAGAGCCTCCGCAGCCAGGTTGGAGCAGTGGATCTTCTGCGGTGGCAGCCCTCCCAGGGCCTCGGCTACCTGCTGGCGGGTGAGCTTGGCCGCCTCCTTCAGGCTCTTGCCCATCACCATCTCAGTGGCGATGGAGCTAGTGGCGATGGCCGCGCCGCAGCCAAAAGTCCGAAACTTGATATCGGCGATGTGGCCGTCACGGACTTTGATCATCATCTCCATCAGATCGCCGCAGACGGGGTTGCCCACCTTGCCCACCCCGTCCGGGTCTTCAATCACCCCCACATTGCGGGGGTTCATAAAGTGTTCCATTACTAGTTCGGTATAGTCCATGCCTCGTCTTGCTCCTTCTGCGAAGTTCTCTGACCTCTGTAACCATTCAGCCTTCAGTCGTCAGCTTTCAGCTTCTGGATGTCTGGATCTGTGATCAGGCAACGATGTGAGCGTTCGCTGTTGTAGGCCATCAGCTATCAGTCTGTCTGTTCCAAGGCCGAGAGCTAATAGCTGATAGCTGACCGCTTACGCTAGATGTAGGACACCACATCCCGCAGGCCACGTCGAGAAGTAGGGTGCACCGCTCGCTGCGCCGGATACCCGATGGGGATCAGCGCCACCGGGCGCAGGTGGGGTTCCAGTCTCAGCGCGGACGCTGCCGCTCGCTCGTCGAAGGCCCCCACCCAGCAGGCGCCCAAGCCCAGGGCCACCACTGCCAGGAGCAGGTTCTCAGTAGCCGCGGCGGTGTCCTGCAGACAGTAGAGCTCGCGGCCTCGAGCCCCGTAGCGTGCCGCCGAGCGGCCTGGATCGGCGCACACCACGATCACCACGGGTGCCTGGGCCACGAAATGCTGGCCGTAAGCTGCCGAGGCCAGCTCCGCTTTGGTGGCCCCATCGCGCACCACGATGAAATGCCAGGGCTGCCGGTTTCCGGCCGAGGGGGCACGGGTGGCCGCCTCCAGCAGTTGGCGAATGATCTCCTCGGACACGGGTCGGTCAGGCTCGTAGGCCCGGATGCTCCGGCGGCGGTTGACCACCTCCCAGAAGTCCATCTCTCACTCCCTTCGGCAGCCGCTGCTTTGAAGATGAGTTGCCTTCTCTGCGGTTCCATGCTATTATAGAGGCATCCCCACCCCGACCAGTATATCATGGTTGCGTGGGCCTGTCAAGACTCAGCGAAGCTCGCTCCGAGGAGAGGGATTGTGACCTCCAACATACGCTGGGTATTTTCCACATAGTGAGCTAGAGATATTCTATACAAGGAGGTTGATACCACGTCCATAAGTGAAAGAGTCGCCCGGTTGAGACAGCAAAGCCTGGAGGCCAGGCCCACCATCTCGACCGAGAGAGCGGAACTGATGACCGAATTCTACCGGCAGAACTTAGGACCGGTGTCCGCGCCCGTTCGCCGCGCCCTGGCCTTTCAGTATTTGATGGAACACAAGACAATCTGCATCAATGAGGGCGAACTGATTGTCGGCGAAAAAGGCCCGGCCCCCAAAGCCACGCCGACCTATCCGGAACTGTGTTGCCACAGCCTGGAAGACCTGGATATCCTCAATTCGCGGGAAAAGATATCCTTTGTCGTCAGCCCTCAAGCCCGGCAGGTGTACCGCGAAACCATTATCCCCTTCTGGAAGGGCAAGTCCATGCGCGACCTCATCTTCCGAGAAATGACGGAAGAGTGGATAGTCGCGTATGAAGCCGGCGTCTTTACCGAGTTCATGGAGCAAAGATCGCCCGGCCACACCGTTTTGGACGACAAAATCTATCGCAAGGGATTCGTTGACTTTAAGGCCGATGTTCAACAAAGCCTGGCAAGCCTGGATTACCTGAACGATCCAGAAGCCTACAGCAAGCAAGAAGAACTCAAAGCGATGCGCATCTGCGCCGACTCTTTGATCCGCTTTGCGGAACGCCACGCGGAAAAAGCTATTGAGTTGGCGGAACAGGAGACCGATCCACAGAGGAAGAAGGAACTGGAACGCATTGCCGAGGTCTGCTCTCACGTACCGGCGCGCGCCCCCAGGGATTTCTGGGAGGCGTTGCAGTATTACTGGTTCGTCCATCTGGGTGTGACCACGGAACTGAACCCCTGGGACGCTTTCAACCCTGGCAAGCTGGATCAACACCTGTATCCTTTTCACAGAAAGGGGCTGGAAGAGGGGACGCTGACCTGCGAGCAAGCCAAAGAGTTGCTGCAATGCTTTTGGATCAAATTCAACAACCAGCCCGCACCGCCCAAAGTGGGCGTCACCGCGCAAGAGAGCAGCACGTACACCGATTTTGCCCAGATCAACACCGGTGGTGTCAAAGAGGATGGTTCCGATGCCGTCAACGAGGTCACTTATCTGATTCTGGACGTAATCGAGGAGATGCGGCTGTTGCAGCCCAGTTCTTCCATTCAAGTTAGCAAAAAGAACCCCGACAGGTTCGTCAAGCGGGCCGCCAGAATCATTCGCACCGGTTTTGGCCAGCCCTCGGTATTCAATACCGATGTCGTCATCCAGGAATTGGTTCGGCAAGGCAAGTCGGTGGAAGACGCGCGCAACGGCGGGACCAGCGGCTGCGTGGAGACCGGCGCGTTTGGAAAGGAGAACTATAACCTGACGGGCTATTTCAACATGCCTAAGGTGTTCGAGATCGCTCTAAACAACGGCGTTGACCCCCGGACGGTCCGGAGAATCGGGCTGGAGACGGGAGATCCCACGCAGTTTGAGACCTACGAGGAGGTGTTCGAAGCGTACGAGAAACAGCTAAGCCACTTCGTAGACATCAAAGTGCGGGGCAACAACGTCATCGAAAGGCTGTACGCCAGCTATATCCCTGCGCCGTTCCTTTCGCTGCTGATTGAGGACTGCATCGCCGCAGGTAAGGACTATCACGACGGTGGCGCGCGGTACAACACCACTTACATTCAGGGTGTGGGCATCGGTACGATGACCGATGCTGTGACTGCCATTAAGTATCACGTTTTTGACAACAAGACCCTGACGATGGAAGAACTGGTGGCCACCCTGCGGGGCAATTTCGAGGGCCACGAAAGGGTGCGCCAGATGCTGCTGAACAAGACGCCTAAGTACGGTAACGACGACGACTATGCTGACGACGTGATGGTGGCTCTGTTTGAGGCCTATTTCAATGCCATAGACGGCCGCAAGAACACCAAAGAGGGGACCTACCACATCAATCTGCTGCCGACCACGGTTCACGTGTACTTTGGATCGGTAACCGGGGCCATGCCCGGTGGACGAAGGGCCTGGGAGCCCCTCTCTGAAGGCATTTCGCCCGTGCAGGGCGCAGATCGTCGTGGCCCGACGGCGGTTATCAAATCGGTAGCCAAGATGGACCATGTTCGCACCGGCGGCACCCTGCTCAACCAGAAATTCACGCCCCAGTTGCTCAAGGACGACGACGACCTGGACAAGTTGGTTCAACTGATACGCACCTATTTCAAGCTCGACGGTCATCACATTCAATTTAACGTCGTGGATGCCGCCACGCTGCGCGCCGCGCAAGAGAACCCGGAGCAGTACCGGGACCTTATTGTCCGTGTGGCGGGCTACAGTGACTATTTCTGCGATCTCAACGAAGCGTTGCAGGATGAGATCATTGCCCGGACAGAGCATCAGTCGTTTTGAGACACGTGGGTCTCTTGAATCTGAGGCTCTACGTAAATGCAGATGCCGCTCCTGGTCTGCTTGGCCCTGTGACGGCATTGCTGCAGATGATCTCGTTGCTGAAAGGGATTTGAATGGTCGGCTGTGCTATGGCGTATCACTCCTCCCAAGATGTAGAATGAGAAGCGATGATACATCATGGCTTGGTTGATATCAATCACCCGAAGTGGAAAATACCCCACACGCTGTGGCCTGCTGTACGTCTCCATCGCCGTGCTTCTTTTCTCCACCACACCGGTCCTCATCCGCTGGGCACACCCCTTCTCCGCCCTGGCCATCACCGCCGGACGGCTGGCGGTGGCTTCGGCCATCGTGCTGGGACTGATGATGCTGCAAGGCCAACGCCTGCGCTTGAGCTGGGGGGACCTGCCCCGCTTTGCGATGTTTGGGCTGGTCACCGCACTTCACTTCCTCTGCTACATTGCTTCACTGGATTACACCACCGTAGCTCATTCCCTCTCCCTGACCTACACCTCACCGGTTTTTGTCACCCTCTTCGCCGCGCTCCTGTTGGGGGAGCTATTGCCTCGTAGGGCCTATGCGGGTGTGGGGCTGACTGTGGTGGGGGTGGCGGTGTTGGCCGGTTTCGAGCCCCAGATGACCCCTCGGATGCTCATCGGGGACCTGCTGGCCCTCGGCTCGGCCATCTGTTTCGGCCTTTACTCAACCATGGGCCGGGCTGCCCGCACTCGCTATCCGCTCCTGGCCTACACCGGCACCATCTACGGCCTGGCCGCTTTGTGGCTGGCCCCCCTGGCGCTGCGCGGCCTACCCTCACACCCCCCATTGCGGGCTGTGGGATCCCTCCTCTTCCTGGGCATCTTTCCCCTGGGCCTGGGGCACACTCTGTACAACGCTGCGCTGCGGCTGACGCATCCCACCCACGTAAACCTGATCGCCACTCAGGAGGTGACCGGTGGGGTGCTGCTCAGCTACCTGCTCCTGGGTGAGGAGCCGAGTCCACAGGCCATACTGGGCATGATCCTGACTTTGGCCGGGGTCAGTTGGGTGATGCTGGGCGGGAGGAGGCAACATTTGCCTGAATAGAAAAACTGTTCTACAATTACGTGCTGGAGATACATCTCGATCTGTTCAGAGGCCCTGTTTGCCTTTTTGTTCCAATTGTTGTAAACTTAGGTTGCTTAGGTTGCCGGCTGAGTGCCAGCGGGCGCAGGAGGGATAACAGATGGCAGGAAATGGACGAGAAAGAGCGCTGGAGACGGCGCTTACTAACATCAAGCGCCGCTTCGGCGAAGGGGCGATCATGAAGTTGGGGGAGTCCGATCACCTGAATGTGGAGGTAATCCCTACCGGCTCCCTGGCCCTGGACATCGCTTTGGGGGTGGGAGGCATCGCTCGGGGGCGAGTGACGGAGATCTACGGCTCTGAGGCCTCGGGCAAGACCACTCTGGCCCAGCACATTGTGGCCCAGGCCCAGAAACAGGGCGGTGTGGCGGCCTTCATTGACATGGAACACGCGCTGGACCCAGCCTATGCCGCCCGGTGTGGTGTTGATGTGGACAACCTCTACATCGCCCAGCCCGACACGGGTGAGCAGGCTCTGGAGATTGCGGAGGCGCTGATACGCAGCGGAGCCGTGGATGTGATCGTGGTTGACTCGGTGGCCGCCCTGGTCCCCCGGGCCGAGATCGAGGGGGAGATGGGAGATGCGCACATGGGGCTGCAGGCGAGGCTGATGAGCCAGGCATTGCGCAAGCTCTCGGGGGCCATCCAGCAGTCGCGAACGGCCATAGTCTTCACCAATCAACTGCGGATGCGGATCGGCGTCATGTTCGGCAACCCGGAGACCACCTCCGGAGGGCGGGCGCTGCGCTTCTACGCTTCAATGCGTTTGGACATGCGACGCATTCAATCGATCAAGTACCAGGGAGAGGTGCTCGGCATTCACACCCGGGTGCGGGTCACCAAGAACAAGGTGGCCCCTCCCTTCAAGACCGCCGAGTTCGACATAATGTACAATGAGGGAATCTCCCGTTGGAGTGATCTGCTCAATGTGGCTGTTAACCTGGGGATCATTGACAAACGGGGCTCCTGGTACTCCTATGGCGATCTTAGCCTGGGACAGGGGCAAATAGGTGCCCAGAACTTCCTACGGGAGAGTCCGGAGCTGGCCGATGAGATTGAGGCCCGTGTTCGCGAGATCGCAGGTCTGCGGCTTGTGCACCGCCCCGCCGAAGCCGAGGTTGCCGAGGAGACAGTTGCGAAATAGTCGAACTCTCGCCTGTGTTCTCATGACCGCTGTGCGTCACGTCGGCTATCCTCAATAATCGCCATGGCTATCGAGAGATAAAGCTACACGGGGAGTCAGTGCCTCGTGCTGCGAGGAGGCAGACCGACGGCCGGGTTTGTGTAGCCCAGTCTTTGAAAGTGATTGCCTGTGAAGGATTCCCTGCGGGGGAAGCAAGTCGCAGGATTGAGCCGAAAGAAGATGAAGCGGAGATCAGCCTGAAGTGACTCGGGCGATAAAGGATACCTGCATTTCCGATGGGATTGTCACGGCTGGCCCTTACGCCCCCTTTGAGTCATGAGAGCTCTCGGAAAGTGCGGAAGGCTCTTCGATGTAGCGGGGCTTGCCCCGCATCAGCGCGCATTGGCGATTCCCTAAGCACATAGGGGTGACGGGTTGATCTTCTAAGTGATGATCTCTTCCTCTATCTATTGCCTCCTTCCGGCGGTCAGCAGACTTTTCCCCCTGTGAGCGGAATCAGAGGCTTCCTTGCCTCTGGGGGCGGGGGCCTTGGGCAGCGGAGCACAGGGACTCAGCGATGGCTGTGGCGAATTGAGCCGCAGCTATTTTTGTTGACGGGAGGCGGGCTGTGGAGGGTAAGATCACCGCACTCACCTTTCAGAAGCGCAATCCAGAACGAGTGAATGTGTATCTAGACGGGCGCTTCGCCTTCGGCCTGGCGGCCATCGAAGCAGCCCGATTACGAGTGGGGCAGTTTCTCTCCGCTCAGGAAGTCGTCGAATTGCAGGGGCGGGATACCGAGGAGCGAGCCTACGAACGAGCCTTGAACCTTCTCTCTTACCGCCCTCGCAGCATTGCAGAGCTCTCCCGTCGTCTGCGCCAGGCCGATTTTCCCCCTTCGGCCATTGAGGCCGCGCTGGCCCGGCTGGAAAGGGTGGGGCTGGTGGACGATCGCGCTTTCGCCCGTTACTGGGTGGAGAACCGCGAAGAGTTCCGTCCCCGGGGGCATCGAATGCTTCGCTGGGAGCTTCAACAAAAGGGGGTGGCTGATCAGATCATTGACGAGGTGCTGGCCCCCCTGGATGAGACGGCCACCGCCTCCCGCCTGGCCCGGAAACGGGCCCCTCGGCTGCGCCACCTGGATGAGGTGACATTCCGCCAGCGCCTGAGCGCCTATCTGGCCCGCCGAGGTTTCCCCTATTCCATCATCGCCGATCTCGTCCAGGAGGTCTGGGAGGAGCTCCCTGTGCCTGGCCACAGGACAGGCCATGCCTCACTCCAGCGAAATGGTACACTGGATGAAAGGCCATGCACAGGGGAGGAAATAGACGCTATGTGAGGCTCTCCTGTCCCCCCAGGGGGAGATTTGGGAGCGGAAAGTGAGGAAGATATATGAACATCATCTTTTTTCAGATCATAGGCGGCCTGGCCATCTTGGGGATAGGTTTGGGGCTGGGCTTTGTAATAAGGCAACGCCTGCTTCGCCAAAAGTGGCAGGCGGCCGAGGAAGAAAGTGAGCGGTTGCTGTCTCAAGCGCAGACCAGAGCCCTGGAGATTACCCTGGCAGCCAAAGATGAGGCGCTGCGCATCCGTGAAGGGGTGGAGCGGGAGAATCAGAAGAAGCGCAAGGATCTTCAAAAACAGGAGGAGTGGCTCCAGAGGCGGCGAGGAGAGTTGGAGCGAAGGTTAGACCGCCTGGAGGAACGGGAGCAGCAGCTCACTCAACGCCAGAACCGACTCAGCCAACTGGAGCAGGAGCTGAAAGAGCTGCACGAGAGACGATTGCAGGAGCTGCAACGGATCTCGGAACTGACACGAGAGGAGGCTCGGGAGCTGTTTCTCGAACGGGTCAGCCAGGAGGCACGCCAGGATGCTGCCCGGCTCGTACGGGAAGTGGAGATGCAGACCCAGGCAGAGGTGGAGCGCCGAGCACGGGAGATCATCGCCACAGCCATCCAGCGCTTCGCCTCCGATCATGTGGAGGAGACAACCACCTCGCTGGTGCCGCTGCCCAATGATGAGATGAAGGGGCGCATCATCGGCCGGGGAGGTCGCAACATCCACGCTTTTGAGAAGGTCACCGGGGTGGACGTAGTGGTGGATGATACCCCCGAGGCAGTGTTGCTTTCCTGCTTCGACCCCATCCGTCGTGAGGTGGCCCGAGTGGCTATGTCCAAGCTGATCCTCGACGGCCGCATCCACCCTGCCCGGATCGAGAGGGTGGCGGCCCAGGCCCAGCAGGAGGTGGAGGCCATCATCGAGGAGGAAGGGCAGCGCGCAGTCTACGAAACTGGCGTGGCCGGCCTGCACCCAGAGCTGATCCGGCTGCTGGGTCAGCTCAAATTCCGCACCAGCTATGGGCAGAATGTCCTGGCCCACTCGATAGGGACCGCTTTTCTGGCAGCCATAATGGCCGCGGAACTGGGGGCCGACGTGGATCTGGCCCGCGAGGGGGGGCTGTTGCACGACATTGGCAAGGCGGTGGATCATCGGGTGGATGGCCCTCATGCCGCTATCGGAGCCGACATCGCCCGGCGGCTGGGCAAGTCGGAGAAGATTGTCAATTGTATCGCCGCCCATCACGGCGAGGTGGAACCCATCTGCCCGGAAGCGATCCTGGTGGAGGCCGCGGATGCCATCTCTGGCGCACGGCCCGGCGCACGCCGGGACAGCCTGGAAAGCTACATCAAGCGCCTCAGGGCTTTGGAGGACTTGGCCCGCTCCTTCAAGGGCGTCGAACAGTCCTACGCCATCCAGGCTGGGCGCGAGATACGCATCATCGTCAAGCCGGATCAGATTGACGATTGGGCGGCGATCAACCTCTCCAAGGAGATCGCCCGCAAGGTGGAGGAGGCCCTGGAATATCCGGGCCAGATCAAGGTCACCGTTATCCGGGAAGTCCGGGCGGTGGAGTATGCCCAATGATGCGCCTATTGACTGATCGGGGGGAAAGGGTGTACTTGAGAGCCTGACGGACTGGGGACGGGAGTGCAAGCGCAAGCTTGCCTTCGGTTTCGCAGAGGCGGACTTGCGTCCGCACTCCAGCGCGTATCATCTATCAGGTATCCAGCTCTGCTTGTTCCAAGCCGGTGACGGTGGCTGTACTCTCGTTTTCTCTCCCTTTGGTTCATGCTATAATTACCAGGCTCCGCTCAGACATCGGATCAACGAAGAAGAGGACCCATGTTCTCGCTCTCCTTTAACCCACTGCAGATTGTGGCTATGGCCGTCGGCCTGTTCCTGGCCATTGACATCCACGAGTGCGCCCACGCCTGGGCAGCCAACGAATTGGGCGACCCCACGGCCCGCTACCAGGGGCGCCTCTCGCTCAATCCCTTGGTGCATCTGGATCCCATGGGGACGTTGATGATGCTCTTCAGCCTCTTCTACGGCTTCGGCATCGGCTGGGGGAGACCGGTGCCCGTCAACCCCTGGAACCTGCGTCATGGGCGGGTGGGCCAGGGGATGGTGGCCCTGGCAGGCCCGGCTTCCAATCTGATCCTGGCCGCCATTCTGGCCCTTCCCTTCCGCCTGGGTTGGCTGGGAGCGGGGCTGATAGGGGGAATGTGGCTCACTCTGATCAGCGTGAATGTGAGCCTGGCACTCTTCAACCTGCTGCCCGTTGCTCCCCTGGATGGTGCGGCGGTGTTGATGGGTATCCTCAGCGCCATGCGCCGGCCATGGGCCTATGAATGGGTTCGGGCCCTGGAGCGGATCGAAAGCCAGGCGCCGATGGCCTTCATGCTGTTGATCGTGGCCGATCAGGTACTTGGGGGAAGGATTCTAGGGCTTATTCTCAGAGGGCCCCATTTGTTCATTATGAAGTCAATGCTGGGGATGTAGGGTGTATCGCGTCCGGCAGTTCATGTGGGCTCTCACGGCGCGGGTGCGGAGGGAGGAATGGGCTCTGGTGGAGAGGCTTCTCACCCCCTCCCAGTTGATGCTTTTTCGGTCCATGTCCCGGCGCGACCAGCACCATGGGATCGACTTGGTGCGCACCCTGCAGCGACAGGGGCATCGAGACCGGGCATTGTTGCGGGCGGCCCTGCTTCACGATGTGGGCAAGGCGGGACATCTCCGCCTCTGGCATCGGGTGGCGGTGGTACTTGTGGAGCAATTCGCCCCTGCGATGCTCCATCGGCTGGCGGATGACCGGCCCGGCAGTCGAGGGTATCCCTTCTTCGCTCACCTGAACCATCCCCGCCTGGGGGCTGAGAGGGCCAGGGAAGCGGGCTGTGATTGGCTGACCGTGGATCTCATCCAGCGGCATCACGAGCCTGCGTCGGCTGCCGGTGAGTCTGAGAGGGATCGGCTGTCGGCTGCTTTGCAGGCTGCCGATAGACGGGTGTAGAGAGGTACCAGAATGCTGAGACGGGGTCAGGAGGCGAGGATTCAGATTACCATCGTGGGCCTGGGCTTCATCGGCGGTTCCATTGGCCTGGCCCTCCAGCGGGCGGGTAGGGAAATGCAGATCGTAGGGCATGATCGCGAGCCCTCGCAGGCCAGGCAGGCTCGCAGGCTGGGGGCCATTGACCGCGCGGAGTGGAACCTCATCCGCGCCTGTGAAGGGGCCGACATGGTGGTGCTGGCCCTGCCGCCCGATGGCCTGCGCGGCACCTTGGAGGCTCTGGCCGCTGATCTGAAACCCTGCTGCCTGGTCACCGACACGGCGACGGTCAAGGGTGCGGTTCTGAATTGGGCGGAGGAATTGTTGCCTCCGCATGTTGCTTTTGTGGGAGGGGATCCCGTCGTTCAGTCGCCAGGGCAGGGGTTGGATGGAGCCCGGGCCGACCTTTTCCAGGGCCGGCTGTACTGTTTGACCCCCGCGGCCAACGTCCCTCCCGCTGCGGTGCAACAGGTGGCAGAGCTGGTGCGGCTGCTGGGAGCGGAGCCCTACTTCCTCGACGCCGAGGAGCACGATGGGTTGCGGGCTGCGGTAGAGCACCTCCCTGCGCTGCTCACCGCGCTGCTGCTGCGAGAAGTGACCCGCTCCCCCGCTCGACGGGAGATGAGGCGTTTGAGGGGTCAGTTATTGATCCAGGCCAGCGCGCTGATGAGCGGAGAGGCTGCCACCTACCGTGCTCTCTGCCTGGCCAACTCCTCCACCATCAGCTATTGGTCACGAGCGATGCGGCGTGGGCTCAGGGAGTTGGAGCAGTTTGTGGAGGCCCGTGACGAGGAGGGGTTGGGGGCGCTGTTCGAGGAGGCGCTGGGGGTCGAGGGCGCAGAGCCCGCAGCGGAGCTACCACACTCCAGCCTTTGGCGCCAGTGGTTGGCAATAGGGCGTTAGGAGAAAGGAGTGCCTTTCACCTACATCCTCCAATGCAGGGATGGCACACTCTACACCGGCTGGACTACGGACCTGGAGCGCCGGGTCGCGGACCACAACGCTGGCCGCGGGGCGCGCTACACCCGAGGCCGGCGGCCGGTGCGTTTGGTGTATTGGGAAGAGTACTCTACATCAGCAGAGGCTCAGCGGCGGGAGCGGGCCCTCAGGGGGCTCTCGCGACGAAAGAAGCTGGCCCTGATCGAAGCCCAGGGAGAGGGATAGATGCCGAGCATCTCGGTGGTGTTGCCGGCCTACAATGAAGAAGCCAACGTTGCCCAGGCGGTCCGCAAGGCAATGCAGGCTGTGGCTGCTCACACCTCGGACTACGAGGTCATCGTCGTGGATGACGGCAGCCGGGACCGCACGTCGCAGGTGGTGCAGGCCATCAGGAAAGAACATCCCCAGGTGCGGCTGGTGCGCCACGAGGTCAATCGGGGATACGGCGGGGCGCTGCGCTCCGGCTTCGACGCTGCAACCAAAGAGTTGATCTTCTTCACCGCGTCCGACAACCAATACGACCCCTCGGAGATTGGCAGGCTGCTCCCCCTCTTGGACGCCGCCGACATTGTGACTGGCTTTCGAGCCCATCGTCAGGATTCCTTCCTACGCCGCCTCTACGCCTGGGCCTGGAATGCATCGGTCAACCTGCTCTTTGGCTACCTGGGCCGGGACATTGACTGTGCCTTCAAACTCTTTCGGCGAAAAGTCCTGGAGGAGGTGCCCCTCACTTCATCGGGAGCGATGATTGATACCGAGCTTCTGGCTGGAGCCAGGCGGAGGGGATTTCGCATTCGGGAGGTCGTGGTGAGACACTTCCCTCGCCAGGTCGGGCGTCAGACGGGCGCAGATCCAGGGGTGGTCCTGCGGGCCTTTCGGGACCTTATCCGCTATCGGTGGGAGCTGGGGCAGAGGTAAGGCGAAGGAGCGAGGCAGGTGCTGGTGCGCTTAAGGCGGAACTGGGCCTTGCTGGCGATTTCGGGGCTCTACCTCTGCCTGAGCCTGGCCGCTCCTCCCTTTGAGCCCTCCGACGAGCTGGCCCACTATCTCTACATCCGGCATCTGGTCACCGAGCACCGGCTCCCGGTCCAGCGGTTCCCGGCTGGACAGGCCTCCCAGAATCATCATCCACCCCGCTACTACCTGCTGGGGGCGCTGGCTAGCTTGTGGGTGGATGACGGTGGCCTGTCGGCCATCATCGAGCGGCAGAACCCCTTCTGGGGGTAGGATCCCTGGGCGGTGGGGAGGGACAACAAGAATCAATATCTGTACGGGCCTTTTGAGCGCTTTGCCAGCTCGGGGACTGTGCATCGGCTCCGGTTGGTGCGCTTTCTCTCGACCCTGCTGGGCCTGGGCACAGTGCTGGTGACGGATGGAGCTGTGAGGGAGGTATTTCCCAACCGAAGAGATATGGCCCTGGGCGCACTGGCTTTCGTGGCCTTTCACCCCATGTTCCTGTACCTCAGCGGGGCCATCAACAATGACAATCTCATCACCTTCTGGGGGGCGTGCACCACCTGGGGGTTGATGCGGCTGTTGCGGCGGGGTTTCTCCTGGCCTCACAGCCTGACATTGGGGGCCATCTTGGGGCTGGCGCTGATAACGAAGATCACCGCGTTTTTCCTCTTCCCCGCCGTTGGAGTGGGGCTGCTACTGGCAGCCCGGAAGGGGCGAGCCTGGCGGAAGTTATGGCGAATGGGGCTGGCCATGGGCTTGTCGGTGCTACTGCTGGCCGGCTGGTGGTTCGCGCGCAACTGGTGGCTATATGGGGAGGTAACAGGGACGGGAGCCCTGCTCTCCGGCATTGAGGGTATCACCTACCCGGTGCGCCCGACTCTATGGCAGGGGTTTCGAGCCGTAGTGCGCTTCCAGAAATCCTTCTGGGCCTGCTTTGGATGGAACACCATCCCCGTGCCCTATGGCCTCTATTGGACCCTGGATGGGATCGCCCTGATCGCTGCCGGGGGGATATTGCTGCTAGCATACCGGTCCCTTCGGGCTCAGACTTCGTCGAGCTCAGTCGAGACGCTCAGTCGAGCCGTCGAGGCGCCTCAGGACGAAGCCTGGCGCTGTGGCGAGAAGATACGGCTGGGCCAGGTGGGGCTTTTGGCCCTCCTGGCGGCCTTCTTCATCTTCGCCTGGGCCCACTACATGACCCTCTCCCAGACCTCAGGCTATGGGCGCTACACCTTCCCAGCCGTGGCCGCGATGAGGGTCCTGCTCTTTGGAGGGCTGGCCCAATACCTGCCCTCGCAGCGTGGACCCGTCCTGGCCTCTGTAGTCCATGCGGGCATGTTCTCCTTTTCCCTGTTCTGCCTGGTAGGAGTCCTGATGCCCGCCTACGCCCGTCCACGATTGATGGGGCTGACTGATATCGCGGCCATTCCCCGCCGGCTGGACTTCGACTAGGGTGGAAAGGCCAGGCTGCTGGGCTGCGATGTGCAGCCGACAGAGGTTGAGCCTGGCGAAAATGCCGTGGTCACCCTCTACTGGCAGGCCTTGCGAGCCATGGAAAAGGACTACACTGTCTACGTGCATTTCTTCGGGCAGAGGGGGCAGAAGATAGGCCAGCGGGTACCTACCCTGGTCTGGATCGTTTTCCCACCAGCCTTTGGCGGCCGGGAGATGTGTTCGCCGACCCCATCGCCGTGCCCATCCACTGCGAGGCTGGGAGGCCGGTGCTGGCTACCATGAAGGCGGGGTTGTATGCCCGGGAGACGATGGAGCGGCTGCCGGCCTTCGACAGTCAGGGGGAGGCTCTCGGACAGACGATCATTGGTCGGCTGAAGATCCCGCCCCCTGAAGGCGAAGCAGTGGCCATTCCCCATCCGGTTGACTACACATTCGCGGATGGCATTGCCCTGGCAGGATATGGGATCGAACATCTTCCGGAAAGGGAGTTGCGCCTCACCCTGTATTGGTGGGCTCAGGGTCATCCAACCCGGGACTACACCGTCTTCGTCCACCTGGTGGATGAGGAGGGCACCATCGTCGCCCAGGGAGATGGCCCGCCACTGAATGGTGATTACCCGACAGGCGCCTGGGCCCCTGGCGAGCTCGTGGTTGATCGGCACACCGTTTCGCTTGGGGCGGGAACAGAGCACCTCCGCTGGCGGGTGGGGTTGTACGATCTGGCAACAATGGGAAGGCTGCCAGTCTACGGGCCTGATGGTCTGCGGCTGCGGGGCGATCAGATGGAGTTGGAGATGGAGTGAGAGAAGGGAAGTATATGGCCGGCCCATCGGTGCAGGCCCGACCGCGAGTAGGAGATAGTTTACGGATTCTGGCTATTGCCCCCACATCCTTCTTCGCTGACTATGGCTGTCACGTGCGCATTTTGGAGCAAATACGACTTCTGCAGCAGTGCGGTCATGAGGTTCATCTGTGTACCTATCATTCCGGAGAGGATGTCCCGGGCCTGGTCATCAGTCGCACCTGGCCCCTCCTCTGGCGGCGAGAGCTGGAGGTCGGTTCCTCACCATATAAGATCGCTTACGATTTCCTGCTAGGCCCGTTGGCTTTGCGGCAGGCGCTGCGCCTGCGGCCTCACCTGATCCACGCCTATCTCCATGAGGGGACACTCCTGGCACTCCCGACGAGCCGACTGCTGGGGGTCCCCATACTCTTCGATTTCCAGGGCAGCCTCACCGGCGAAATGATTGATCATCACTTTCTGAGGCCCGGAAGCTGGACTCACTGCTCCCTGCGCTGGCTGGAAAGAAACATCAACCGCTGGCCAGCAGTGATCACGGCCAGTTCCCATCACGCGGCTGACTTCCTGCAAAGTGATTCCAGGATTGCACCATCCTGCCTCCGCGTGGTGTGCGATGGGGTGGATGGCACAATATTTCGTCCCGGCCTTCTCTCCTCCGGAGAGCGGCAGGCTCTGCTGGAGGGGCTGGGGATTCCCTGTGCCTGGCCACAGGACAGGCCCTCTCACAGGTGCATTGTGGTCTATCTAGGTTTGCTGACCGAATACCAGGGCATGTCCCCATTGCTGGAGGCGGCGGCTCACCTGCGCACCCGGCGACCAGATGTCCACTTCCTCATTATGGGCTTCCCACGGGTGGATGAGTACCGGCGGTTGGCCCATCGGTTGGGGGTAGCGGATGTGGTAACCTTCCCCGGCCGGATTCCCTACGACCAAGCGCCTCGCTACCTGGCGCTGGGAGAGGTGGCAGTGGCAGCCAAGCTGTCGGCCACGGAGGGAAGTGGTAAACTCTCCAACTACATGGCCATGGCCCTTCCCACGGTGGCCTTTGATACCCCTGTCAGCCGGGAGTACCTGGGCCCAGCAGGGTGTTATGCCCCGCCAGGGGATGCCCAGGCTCTGGCTGAGCAGATAGAGGCCCTGCTGACCAATCGAGAGGAGGCGCGGGCTCGCGGCCTGCAACTGCGCGAACGGGCACTCCAGCTTTACTCCTGGGAGGTGGTGCAAGGGCAACTGGAGGCAGCCTACTCCCAGGCCCTGACCAAGGGAGGGCTGGCATGAACCCCTGTCCGCAGAGCTGGCCCCTCGGCCCCCGTTATCTCCTGGTTTTGATCCTCCTGGTCCACGCCACGTTGGGGGTGATCTACAGTGTGACTGTGCCTCCTTGGGAGGCCCATGACGAGATCGGGCATTATTACTTCGTTCGGTACCTGGCCACAGAGCATCATTTGCCGCCTCCGGGAACGAAGGTCATCGAACACAACGACGAGTCCCACCAGCCCCCTCTTTACTACATCCTGGCAGCTCTGGCCACGGCCTGGATTGATACCCGCGATGGTCTGCAGCCGGTTCCCAATCCCTATGCAGCTACCGAGGGAGGGGACGCAGGGGCCAACATGGCAGTGCACGACCCTGAGGTAGAGGGCTTCCCCTATCGGGGCACCATCCTGGCCCTGCACGTGGCCCGGCTGATGTCAGTAGCCGTAAGCACCTTGGCCCTGCTGGCCACGTACAGGCTAGGCCGGCAGCTTTTCCCTGCCGACCCGGAACTGGCACTGGGAGCCACGGCGGTGAATGCCTTCTGGCCTCAGTACCTCTTTGTTGGCAGTGTGGTAACCAACGACATCATGGTGACCGCCTGTGCCTCTGGGCTGATGCTGTTCCTGGTCCGTATTCTGCAACAGCCGAGGCCAGGGAATTGGATTGGCGTAGGGCTGTTTCTGGGCGCGGTTCTGACCTCCAAAAACAATGCTTTGGCCTTCCTGCCGGCGGTGGTCCTGGGAGGGGGGGTGGCCTCAGCGCGGATGATCCACCGGCGAGGGATGTCCGCCTGGCTTGCCGGTGGCATATTGGCTGTTCTGGGGGGATTACTGGCCTCGGCTGGCTGGTGGTATGGGCACAACATAGCCGCCCTAGGCAATCCCTTGGGCTATTATGCGGGCCGCGCTGCTTCTCTGTTGGATCTCCTATCTCGGCCTGTCCATTATTTGCGCCACCTTCTCTGGAGCATGGTGCCCGCCATGTTGCGCTATGGCTTTGTGAGTTTCTGGGCCTCCTTCGGCTGGGGCAACGTCGGGTTGGCCGATGGTGTCTACATCGCAGCGGGGGTTTTTTGCGCGCTGGGGATGGGGGGACTGCTCTGCTTTCTGATCCGGGACAGAACGCAGCGGCTGGAGCTTTCATTGCTGGGGTTTGCCATCCTCTCCTTCACAGCCGCGTTAGTCTACATAAATCTAATGGGGGGAAGCCCCTATCTGAGAGGGAGGCTCTGTCTGCCCATCATTGCTCCCGTGAGCCTGCTGCTGGCCGTCGGCTGGGGTGGGCTCCTTCCCCCTCACTGGGCGCGATGGGTCATGGGTCTGATGTCGGCGGCGATGGCTCTTGGGGCCTTGCTTTTGCCCTTTTTGGTGATTGGCCCCACCTATGCCCCTCCGCCGCAACTCACCCCCCAGGAGATGCAGGCCATCTCCCATCGCCTGGATATTACTTTCGGCCACGGCATCCAGTTGATAGGCTACGACCTGGGTCAATGGCGGGTGAAGCCGGGGGAGAGGTTGCCGGTGACGCTCTATTGGCGGGCCTTGGGGAGAATGAAGGAGAACTACACCCTGGCGGTGAAGGTCATTGGACATGAGGGGAAGGTTTACGGTGCCCGTCATCTCTTCCCTGGCCGGGGCAACTTCGCCACCTCACTTTGGAAGGAGGGTGATTGCTTCCGTGAGACCTATTGGGTGCCCGCCGAAGCGCAGGCGACCACACGGGTTCTGGCTCGCGTGAGCGTGAGCTTCTTTCGCGACGATAGCCCTCAGAAGCACCTACCGGCGCGCGATGCTGGGGGTGGGTCAGCGGGAGGCAGCGTGCTTTTCGGCCGGATCAAGATCGCTGGCACACCGCCCTGGCCTGTGCCCTCGCATAAAGTTTCTTTCCAGGTGGGGGATCGCATCTCCCTCATCGGCTATGATCTTCCCCAAAGCAAGGTCCTGGCAGGACAGGATGTGGGGTTGATCCTCCATTGGGAGGCGCGGGATCGTGTTGTGGAGGACTACACTGTTTTCGTGCATCTGGTGAGTGCCGATGGGGAGACTGTGGCCCAAGGGGATGCTCTCCCTGGGGGTGGCGGCTATCCCACCGGACTCTGGGAGGGGGATGAAGTGATCGCCGATGATCACATCGTCCATCTGCCCCAGGACCTGCCCGCCGGGCGGTATCAGATTCTGGTGGGCCTGTACAGCCTGGAGACCCTGGTTCGCCTGCCAGCTCTGACATCCGCCGGAGAGCACCTGACGGCCGATGCCATTCCCATGGACCACATCCAAGTGAGCCGTCCCGACCATCGGATATTCCTTCCCCTCGTGAGGCATGGGGGGTGAGAGTGGAAGGGATATCAGGATGCCCGCTTCAAAACACGTCGGCTCCCCCGCAAGAAATGGAGCAGCCCCAGGAGGGAGAGCGCCGAGCCCACCGCCGTGGCGCGGATAATCCATGGCCGCCGCTGGGAAGGGAGCACTTCCACCGACGACACTGCTGTCCGGGCCAACTTATACCCCAGCGCCTCCACAAAGGCTGGCGCGGGCCTGACCGGGGCCAGCGCCGCCTGTATGCGCTCCGCCAGGGCCATGAGCGCGGCCGACTCCGAATCGCCTGCGGGTGGGGAGGGCAACTCTCCTGGCCCAAAGAGCGCATCCGCGTGGGCGTTGAGGAGATCAACGGGGCAAACCACGGCCTTCATTCCTCTCCGTAGGCGATCACGCCGACCAGTCCGGGGCCACCGTGGACTGTCAATGAGGAGGCCAGGTCAACGATGTGGGTCTCGACACAGTTCAGCGCTACCTCCAGTTGCTCGCCTAGCCACCGGGCCTCCTCAAGGGCCTCAGCGTGGGGAATGGCCAGCCGCACAGATCTCGCCCCAGCCAGGTCCTCTGTGATCAGCTCCACTATACGCTTGAGCGCCTTGCCCCGGGTGCGCACCTTCTCCCTCACATCCAATGTCCCATCCTCGACGTGGAGGATGGGCTTGATATCCAGCAGCGAAGCCAGCACCCCCGACAGCGTCCCCACCCGTCCGCTCTTCTGGAGGTACTTCAATGTGGCTGGGGTGAAGTAGGTCCGCATCCCGTCGCGAATCTCCTTCACCCGTTCCAGAATGGCATCCAACCCCTGACCTCTCTCCGCCATGCGCGCCGCAGCGAGCACCTGAAAGCCAGTGCCCATAGAGATGGCCAGACTGTCCCACACGCCGATCTTGACTTGGGGCATCATGGAGCTGGCCAGCACTGCCGACTGGTAGGTGCCGCTGTGCTTAGAAGTGATGGCCACACACAGAATCTGCTCGTAGCCCTCCCCGATCAATGTCTGGAAGGCCTGGGTGAACCGGCCTGGTGAGGGTTGGGAGGAGGTGGGCATCTCCCTTTCATCTAGCCACCGCAGGAAAGTAGCACGGTCAATGGTTACGTTCTCCTCGTAGGTCTCCCGCCCGAACTGGATGCTGATGGGGACGACGCGGATGTCATATTGCTGGAGCAGCGCGGGCGGGATGTCGGCTGTACTGTCGGTCACAATCCCGATAGAAGCTGTGTTCATGGTCACTTTTCCTTTCGTAGGGATTCCAGTTCCCTGCGCAGTGCTCGCAGGGTACGATAATAGAGCTGCTTGATGGCTCCCTCGCTGCGGCCCATGATCTGGCCGATCTCGGCGTTGCTGAGTCCCTGGGAGAGTTTGAGGATGAGCAGCCCCTGGCGGTCGGCCGACAGGCGACGTATGGCGGCCAGCAATGCCTCTCGCTCCTCATCCCCTGCCTCCGGGTGGGGCAGATGGTCCTCGCTCTGCAACGCCAGCTCATCCAGGGGGATCATCTGCCGCTGGCTTCGGTCGCGGTACCAGTTGACGACGAAGTTATGCGCGATGCGGTACAGCCAGGAGGAGAAAGGCGCCCCTCGTGGCTCGTAGCGCGGCAAGTAGCGCAGGGCGTGATGAAAGGTCCGAGAGGTCAAATCCTCCGCCTCCTGGCGATCGCTGGTGCGATAGTAGATGTAGCTGTATATCCGGTCTACATACCGCTCATAGAGCACGCCGAAAGCGGCCGGGTCCTCCTGGGCCTGGCGGATCAGGCTCTCCTCGTCCCATTGCTGTCGGCTATGGCAATCCCCAGCTTCGGACACGAATCTGGCTCCATATCTTCAAACACAGGGCTTCCACCAGAGTTACGGGTAGTATACCATTGGCCGGGCCCAGGTCAATCTTCCCTTGCTTCCCTTTCCCCCCTGTGCTATGATTAGACCCATGAGATCTTCAATCACCATCCGCCCGGCCACATTGGGCGATGAGGAGGCACTGGCCCGCTTGCTGCGGCGCGCGGCCTGCCTGTACCCAGGTGGCTTGGGCCTCACCGCCAGGGCTCTGCTGGATCACGCTCTCCTGTTCACCGCCTGGGAGGGGGAAAGGCTACGGGGCTGCCTGGGTGTGAGCCTCCGCCATCCGCCCACGGCCAGGATTGAGGCCATTGCCATTCGCTACCGGCAGGATGTGGGCCGCTGTCTGAGGGAACTGCTGCCCGCGGTGGAGGTGCAGCTTCGGGAACGAGAGGCTGAAGCACTGGTCTACATCGGCCATGCTCCGTGGCTCATCCCGGCGCTCAAACGCCAGGGCTTTCAGATGGCCAACTCCATCCTCCTCTTCCGCAAGCGGGGCTGGGAGGTGCCCGCTCCCGGCAATCAGAAGGTATGTGTCCGACCCGCGACGCCAGAGGACATCCCTGCGCTGGTGAGGCTGGATGAGGCTGCTTTTCGGGAAGACATATGGCGGAACAACGCCGATGCCTTCCAGCAGTGCTTGAACCGGATGTCCCATTTCGTCGTGGCAGAGCAGAAGGGTCAGGTGGTGGGCTACCAGTTGAGCCACGTCCGGGGAGGCGAGGGCTATCTGGCGCGTGTGGTGGTCCACCCTGGGTCGCAGGGCCAGTTCATCGGCGCTCGGCTGGTGGCTGAAGCCATGTATTTCTTCGAGGAACAGGGGGTGCGGACTACCGCGCTCAACACCCAGAGGGACAACTACAGGGCCCAGCGGCTCTACGGCTGGTTCGGCTTCCGGCCAGCAGGACAGGAGGCGGTAGTGCTCCAGAAGAGGGTGGGAGAATACAGGGAGAGATGAGAGAGAGAGGGGAGAGATGGGGAAAGAGAGGGGACAGCGTGGCCCCTGGACTGGCCGCCAGCCTGTCCTGGCCGTCAGTCGAGGGGGTAGGCTGCAACAAGTGAGGGTAGTTGTCATCGCGCTTGTGCTTTTGCTGGCCATGGGGGGCGCGCGAGCTCAGGCTCCGGCCCATGTGGACCGGCTGAGGGTCGAGGGCACCATCTCGGCCATCGTGGCCGATTACCTGGAGCGAGGGCTGCCGGCTGCCCAGCAGGACGGGGCGGAGGCGCTCCTCCTGGTGCTCAACACGCCGGGGGGCGATCTGAACGCCACGCTGCGCGTCATGCGACAGTTGGAGAACGCGCCCCTGCCGGTAATGGTCTACGTCGCTCCAAGGGGCGGGATGGCTATGTCCGCTGGCACATTCATTGCCCTGGCCGCTCAGGCGGTGGGCATGTCCCCCAAGACCACCCTGGGGGCTGCCCATCCGGTGGCCGTCCCCGCCCAGGAGGTTCCGAAGGAGGTGACGGAGAAGCAGGTCAACGCGCTTGTGGCGCAGGTGAAGAACTACGCCCGTCGCCGGGGGCCGGAGGCGATGGATTGGGCCGAGCGCGCGGTGCGGGAGAGCGTGGCCATCGGCGAGCAGGAGGCGCTGGAGATGGGCCTCATTGACGCCGTCGCTGAGAGCGAAGAGGACCTGCTCCGGCAATTGGATGGACTCACCGTGTCCCTGGCCAGCCGCTCGGTCACGCTGCACACCGCTCAGGCTCAGATCGTCCCCCTGCCCATGACCCCCGTGGAGCGGCTTCTGCACATTGTGATTGACCCCAACATCGCCTTCATCCTGCTGACGCTGGGGCTCAATGCCCTGCTGTTCGAGCTTTCCAGCCCCGGCGGGTACGTGGCCGGCATTGTGGGCACCATCTGCCTGGCCCTGGCCGCCTATGCGCTGGGGGTAATGCCGGTGAACTACATGGGCCTGGTACTCATTGGCCTGGCCTTTGTCCTCTTCCTGCTGGACATCAAGGCCCCCACCCAGGGTCTGTGGACCCTGGCGGGCATCGTGTGTCTGGTGGTGGGAGCCATGATCCTCTTCAACCGACCCTACTATCGCCTTTCCCAGCATCTGGTGGTGACAGTTGCCGGGGCCACGGGTGCTTTCTTCGCCTTCGCCGTAGCCAACGTGGTGAAGGCCCATCGTCGGCCAGCCACCACGGGCCGGGAGGGGATGATGGGGCTAGTAGGTGAGGTGCGGGTCGCGCTGGAGCCAGAGGGGGTCGTGCTGGTGCGGGGGGAGCGCTGGCAGGCGGTGGCTGAGGAGGGCTCGATCCCTGTGGGAGAGCGGGTGGAGGTGGTGGGTATAGAAGGCCTTCGGCTGCGGGCGCGGCGGGCCAGGAGGCGGCAGGAGGCAAAAGATGGGCTATGAGGATCGCTTTGTCGGGTGTCTGCTGGGGCTGGCCATTGGCGACGCGCTGGGCATGCCAGTGGAGGGGTGGTCGGCGGAGGCCATCCAGGCCCGCTGCGGACGGCTGGCCAAGTTTCTGCCTGCGCCAGGCCGAGGTCTGATGGCGGGACAGTTCACCGACGACACACAGATGGCCATATACCTGGCCCAGAGCATCGTGGATTGTGGGGGCGTTAATCCGGAGCAGGTGGCTCAGGCCTGGGTGGATTGGCTGCATTCCGGCGATGTGCGGGGCATCGGCCGCTCCACCCACCTCTCCCTGCGGCGGCTGGCCTCCGGCACTCCCTGGAGGGAGAGCGGTCAGCGGGGCGAGTACGCGGCGGGAAATGGCGCGGCCATGCGCATCGCTCCAGTGGGGCTGGTGGGTTGTCTGGACCTGGAGCGATTGCGGGGAGACGTGCACGACGTGAGTGTCATCACCCATGCCCACCCCGAAGCGGTGGCCGGAGCGCAGGCGGTGGCCTATGCGGTCGTGCAACTGGCCACCCGCCGGGCAGAACCCTCCGCCATCCTGGCCGACACCCTGGCCTTCATCGGGCCAGGGGAGGTAGCGGATAACCTTCGCCGGGCGGGAGAGTTACTCGCCGTGGGCACTTCCACTTCAGAGGCTCTGGCCCGGCTGGGGAACACAGGTTGGGTGGTGCACACCATCGCCAGCAGTTTCTTCTGCTTCCTCAAGACAGTGGAGGATTTCGAGGCCACGGTGGTGGCAGCGGTGATGGGAGGTGGCGACACCGACACCATCGCCGCCATCGCTGGTGCGCTGAGCGGTGCGCACAACAGCGCCTCCGGCATCCCTGCCCGCTGGCTGGAAGGGGTGGAGGATCGCGAGCGGTTGACTGAGTTGGCCCGGGGGCTTCATCGGCTGTCGGGGTTGCATTGAAGCGCAGGATGATGGTCCTGTGCCCGCGGGGTCAGGGGACAAAGGGCACGCAGATCAACCTGGGACTGAGGTTCAATGGCCCCGGTCCAGCCACTGCTTGGCCGCGTGGGGGAGCTGGGCGATGGGGCCTTGCCGGACGGTGCACTCGGGCAGGGAGTCGAGGAAGGCCTGGCCGTAGAACTTGCTCTGCACCCGTCGGTCAAGCACAAGCACAATACCCCGATCCGTTTTAGAGCGAATGAGGCGGCCGAAGCCCTGACGGAAGCGCAGGATGGTCTGCGGGACTGCATACTGGCCGAAGGGGTCGTCGAAGGTCTCACTGCGGGCGGCGAAGATCGGATCGGTGGGCACAGAGAAGGGGAGTTTGGCAATGACCAGGCAGCTCAGTGCCTTACCCACCACATCCACCCCCTCCCAGAAACTGCTGGTGCCCAGAAGGACCGAGCGAGGGGTGGTGCGGAAGTTCTCCAGAAGTTGCTGGCGCGAGGTTCCCTGCCCCTGGACGAAGACCGAGATGTCCGCCTCCCCCAGGGGGCGGGTGATGGCCCGCGCCGTGTTGTGCAACTGGCTGTAGGAGGTGAAAAGGGCCAGCGTGCGCCCTTCCGTCGCACGGCACAGGAGGGTCAATGCCGCCTCCACCTGCTTCTGATAGTAGGGCTGATTGGGCTCCGGGATGTCATTGGGCAGGTAGAGAAGGGTGGAGGAGGAGTAGTCGAAGGGGGAACCCACGGCCAACTCCTCCGCATCCCAGGCGTGCAACCGCTCCCTGATGTAGTCGAAGGACCCCTCGGCCCGCAGCGTGGCCGAGGTCAGCACTACCGTCCTTTTGGGACGGAAGAGATGTTGCTCCACCAACTGCCCCACATGCAGGGGGGCGGCGTGCAGGGAGATGCGCTCGTCCTGGGTGTGGCCTGTCCTGCCTGTCCTTGCCGTCAGGCCAGGGTGGCCAGGCACAGGGATAGTGGCCCAATAGATGGCATTCTCATCGGGCTCGACGAGGAGGGGGCGCAACTGCTCGTAGGCGGTGTAGATTTGCCCCCCCTGAAGATAGAGCTGCTGGAGCAGGTCCTCGCAGGGGGTGAGATCGCACTCCGTCAGGCTCTCCAGTCCCTCCAGCAGGGCGCGAAGCCCCTTCGCTGCCCCTTCCAATTGCAGGGTGAAGTTGTCCCCCGCGATCTCCACTCCATCCCAGGCGGGCTGGGCCCGTATCCCCCCCATGAGGCGCACCCGCTGATCGTAACTCTGCTCCGGCCGACGGTGCTCGTTGAGGCAGGCATTCAACCCATTGAAGAGATCGTACAGCGTCGACCGTGCCCCTTCCACCTTCTGCTGAATCCTCCGGATGTGCTGGCTGACCTGGCAGTACAGGGCTTCGGACAGTACGGTCTGAAGCCGGAGCGACAGTTGAGTCAAGAGCCCCACGTAACGTCCGGGAGCCACCTCCTGGCTGATGGAGGTCAACATCCTCTCCAGCCGCTCCCGATCCACCTCAAAGCTGAGCTGACGGGTGACCGAGTCCTCCAGGTTGTGTGCCTCGTCAATGATGAGATAGCGGTATTCGGGGAGCACGCGGTTCTCGACCGCGATGTCGGCCAGGAGCAGGGCGTGGTTTACCACGATGAGATGGGCCCGCTCCGCCCTTCGCCGAGCCTCGTAGAAGAAGCACTGTCCCTCCTGCCTGTAGCGACACCGCTCGCCCAGACAACTGTCCGGATCGGAGCACACCTGAGCCCAGATGGCCCTCTCGCCAGACTCGGGCAGAAACAGCTCTGCCCGGTCGCCAGTCAGTGTGCTGGGCAGCCACACAAGGATCCTGGCCAGAACCCTCATCTCAGTGGGAGAAAGCTGGCCTCGATGCCGGAGTGCGCTCAGGCGGCTCAGGCAGAGGTAGTTTCCCCGCCCCTTCACCAGCGCGGCCCGGAACTCGATGTCCAGCAGCCGCTGCAGGTCGGGGATGTCCTTGTGATAGAGTTGATCCTGAAGGTTGATGGTGTTGGTGGAGATGACCACATGCTCGGAGTTGATGGCGGCGAAATAGGCCGCGGGCAGCAGGTAGGCGATGGATTTCCCGGTTCCAGTCCCCGCTTCCACCAGGAGATGGCGGTGCTGGTTGAAGACCCGAGCCACAGCGCGCAGCATCTCAATCTGCTGGGCACGGTGCTCGTAGCCGGGGAATTGGCGGGCGAAGAGGCCCCCCTCGTCCAGCGTCCCAGCCAGGGTTTCTACATCCAGAGCCCTGGGCTGGGCCACAGGCTGCAGGGGGGGCTCGGCTCTCTCACGCTGGTATAAGAGTTGCGCTGAGCCCTGGCCATTGAGCACCCCCTTGGCCAGCAGTTGTTGTCCGATGCTGCTGGTGAAAATGGTAAGGCTCCGCTCCCGCTCGACATCCTGAAAGAACTGAGCTGCAGGCCAGTACTTCCGTGCGCCCAGGCGGCCGATCTCCTGAATGGTGGCCAGGCTCAGCCGGTTGGCCTGTTCGCGGAGAGCCTGGAAGAGCCGGGCCGCGGTTCGTGCATCGTCCAGGGCACGGTGTTGCGTCGAGGCTGAGATGTCCAACTCCTTTGCCAGCCGCTGAAGACTGTAGCGGGCCATGTGGGGGAGCAGGATGGAGGCCAGCTCAAAGGTGTCGAGGGCAGCCTTTTCAGTGAACAGACCGTGGCGCTTCAGAAAAGCCAGGTCGAACCCAATGCTGTGGCCCACCAGAGGAGCGGGGCCCACGAAGCGGCGTAGCGAGCCCTGGAGGGAGAAGAGTGAGGGAGCCCGATCCGCCTCCTCCTGCGTGATGCCGGTCAGTTGCTGGATGCGGTAGGGGATACGGCGCTGGGGGTTGACTAGGCTGCTCCAGCTATCCAGGATTTCCTCTCCCTGGAATTTGACCACGCCAATCTCCAGGATCGCGTCGCGCTCAGGGTTGAGGCCGGTGGTCTCCAGGTCGAGGGCCGCGTAGGTGCGGGGCATGGGTGCTCCAATCTAGCTGATAGATAGAAGGTCCGCTAGCGGATTATACACCAAAAATGGATTTGTCGAAAGATGCAGAGGTATGGGGTTGACTCCAGGGTCAGAAGACACTTGGGAGTGCGGAGGGCCAATGGTGGTGCCCCCCGGGATCATATTTGTGTCTTGGCCTGGATGGGATATAATATCGCTGGCGAAATGAATCGTTTTGGGGAACTGGCTAAGGCATTAGGGCCTGCCACCTCGGCCCATGGGCGGCGGGCGCTCTTGATCGGAGGAAGGGAAGACCGTCATGCTGAAGACACACACCTGTGGTCAGTTGCGCGCCAAAGACGTGGGTCAGGCGGTGACCCTGGCCGGGTGGGTGAACCGACGTCGGGACCACGGCGGATTGATCTTCATAGACCTCCGCGACAGGGGGGGCCTGACACAGGTGGTGTTCAATCCTGACGTGTCGTCCAGTGCGCATCGGGTTGCAGCCCAGGCCCGGGTGGAATACGTACTGAAGGTCAAAGGTAAGGTGCGCCAGCGGCCAGAGGGCATGGAGAACCCGCAGTTGGCCACGGGAGAGGTCGAGGTCATCGCTGATTTCGCCCAGATCTTGAACCCTTCCAAAACACCTCCCTTCTACATCAACAAGGAGGTCGAGGTAGACGAGGCCCTGCGCCTGCGTTACCGCTACCTGGATCTGCGCCGCCCCCGCATGCAACGCAACATCATCCTGCGCCACCGGGTGGTGAAGTTCATCCGTGATTTTCTGGACGAAAGGGGCTTCATTGAGATCGAGACCCCCCTCCTCATCAAAAGCACCCCCGAAGGGGCGCGGGACTACGTGGTGCCCAGCCGGGTGCATCCCGGTAAGTTCTACGCCCTGCCCCAGTCGCCTCAACAACTGAAGCAGCTGCTCATGGTGGCCGGCTTTGAGAAATACTTTCAGATTGCCCGCTGCCTGCGCGATGAGGATCAGCGGGCTGACCGCCAGCCGGAGCACACGCAGCTTGATCTGGAGATGAGCTTCGTGGAGCAGGAGGATATCCTGCAGCTCGTCGAGGAGCTGTTCACCCAGTTGGTGCGCCAAGTCACGCCTCACAAGCGGGTGATTTCCCCCTTTCCTCTTCTCATCTACGATGAGGCCCTGGCCCGCTACGGCACCGACAAACCCGACCTGCGCTACGGCCTGGAGCTGGTGGACCTCTCTCCCATCGTGGCCCGGTCCTCATTCCGCGTTTTCAAAGATGTATTGGCGGCTGGTGGGCAGGTCAAAGTGTTGAGGGCCCCGGGCTGCGGCGGCTACTCCCGGCGTCAGACCGATGAATTGGCCCAGTTGGCCCAGGCTCAGGGGGCCAGAGGATTGGTTACACTTTCCGTGCAGGAAGATGGTTCACTGAAAGGCTCCGTGGCGAAATTCCTGTCCCAGGGGGAACAAGCCGCCGTAAAGGAGGCCCTGGGGGCCCAGCCAGGCGATCTCTTGTGCGTCGTAGCCGGTGAGCACGCCATCGTGGCCAGTGCGCTGGATGTGCTCCGCCGAGAGTTCGCCCGGCGGTTGAAACTGGCGGCTTCCGACCTTTTGGCCTTTGCCTGGATCGTGGACTTTCCGCTCTTCAAATGGGACGAGGAGTTGGGGCGCTGGCATGCGGAACATCACCCCTTCGTCATGCCTAAGGAGCAGGATATCCCCCTTCTGGACACCGATCCCGGTGCTGTGCGGGCCAACTGCTACGACATCGTGTGCAATGGTGTGGAATTGGCTTCGGGCTCCATACGGATCCACCGTCGTGATATCCAGGAGAAGGTGTTTCAGTGCTTAGGCTATGGGCCGGAGGAGGTGGAGGCCCGTTTTGGACATCTGCTGCGGGCCTTCGAGTATGGTGCTCCGCCCCACGGCGGCATTGCGCCGGGCATTGATCGGCTGGTGATGCTTCTGGCCGACGAGCCTAATATCCGCGAGGTGATGGCTTTCCCCAAGTCGCAGAGCGCCATGGATCTGATGATGGATGCGCCGGCGCCCATCAGCCAGGAACAACTCCGGGAACTGCACATCCGTCTGGCGGAGGATGTGAAATAGCCAGCCCAGGTGCACGCAGAGGTTGTCAGTAACTTGCGGGTACATACAATCTCCCCTTTGGCTGATTTCATGTTGTACGACATGACAGGATCATACCTATGATCATCATAAGGAAATTCGCTCCCTCAACCGACGCAAGCTTACTGGAGTTGGAAGAGGACAGGACCATCGTGCATATTGGGAGCGTTACCATGGTGCCCCTTTTCTCCAAGGAGGATTTCTTGCGCAAGTTTAGCGCTAACGGGTTCTACCTGGCGGTTGAGGGGAAGACAGTTGTGGGAGCCATACTCGTTGCGGTCGAGCAAGAGGAGTCCTCACGCTTCGCCCTGATATACGGGATAAAGGTTGATGAGGCCTGGCGCCGCAAAGGCATCGGGTTTCAACTTATGCGGCAGGCTGATGTCTTTATGAAGGAAGCCGGTCTGGACAGAATTGTACTGGACACCCGGCCCGATAACACTCCAGCCTTGAGCCTTTTCAGGAAATGCGGTTTTGTCATTGCCAGGAAGTCACACGAAGGCTTCAGGCTTGAGAAGGTTAGGAAGAAGAAGCAGGTCACAGCACGGAGCACGGTGCAAAAGACTACGCTCCGCTCCAATTCTGCTTAGGCAGAACTTCTCCTACACCCGAAGTCGTTAACTTCTGCCGTCGCCCAGCAAATGTAAGGAAGGAGGCTCTTTCCATGTTTACCATTGACTGGAACAAATACCGGCTTGTAGACCTGTCTTACACCGTCGTCCCGCCGGGGAGCGAGGACCGTCCCTTCGAGATCGAGAAGGGGTACCTGGCCGACAACGCCTATAAACACGACGTGCGCACCCACTCCCACGTGGGCACGCACGTCGAGGCCCCGGCCCATTTCTTCGACGACGGTAAGGACACCACCGAATTTCCGCTTACCCACTTCATGGGCCGGGCGATCCTGCTGGATGTGGAGGACGTGGCAGCGACACCCAAGATCACCCCTGCCTACCTGGAGCAGGCCATCGGCGACCTCATCCAGGAGGAGGACATCGTCATCTGTCGCAATTTGGATGCAAGGGCCAAGGCGGAAGGCCGAAAGCCCATGCTCACCCCAGAGGCAGCCCGTTGGCTCCGCCAGCACAGGATCAAGATGCTGGGTATTGACACCCACTTCGGCCTGGGCGAGGACATCCAATCCACCCGAGCTCTCCACGACATCCTACAGAGCGAGGACGTGTGCTTGATCGAGTGGCTGGACAACCTGGACGCACTCCAGGGGCGGGAGTTCTTCTTCATGGCCCTGCCCTACAAAGTGAAGCACATGGATAGCTCCTGGGCACGCGCCGTGGCCATCGAGGAACGATAAACGAGATATGGCCAAAGTCCTGGTAGAAGGCGCAGTCCTGGCCCTGCTGTGCCAGGATGACGCTGGGGGCCAGGGCTACACCGCCGCTACCATCGCCACCAAACTGTGTGGCCCTCCCCACAATCCCCTCCAGGCGGCTGAACAGCGGGCCCTGGCTGAGGCGGTGATCGAATCCCTATTGGAACAGAGCAGGTTGCAAATCGCTGGCTACCTTTACCTAAAGGGGGGCAAGGTTCCGCGCTATAAACTGGCTAATGTTCCAGCATCCCCACGGCGGTGACGATTAGCTCCACTGCCCGTTCTTGGCTCAGGAGGGTGCTATTGAGCATCAGGTGTGTGAACATGCAGCCCCCCTGGGCGGCTCTTCAGCAATGGCAGCCCCCCCGCGGCCCCCGATCACCACTGATTTGCCCTCCTCCAGTACCTGGTCGAAGACAGACCGCAGGGGCTGCCGGTAAGCTCCGTCGCTGTCCACCGCCCCGCATTATTGTCAACCTTTGCTCCTCAGTGGGGATGATGCTATACTGAACTCAGCAAGCGTCCACAGACTTTGAGGTAGGGCAGCAAAGATAGCCCGTTGGCGAAAGGGGCTCGGTTATGCCTGTGAACTATGCTCTTGTCTTTTTCGATCTGGAGACCCAACGCTCTTTTCAGGAGGCGGGTGGACGGCGCAACATCCACCGCTTGGGGCTATCGGTGGCGGTGACCTACAACAGCGGCGATTGCGCCTTCCACCGCTACACCGAGTCCAATGTGTCGGAGCTCATCGCCGAGCTTCAGGCGGCGGACCGGGTGATCGGCTTCAACCTGCTGCGCTTCGACTACCTCGTCCTCAGCGCCTACACCCAGGTTCGGCTGTGGAGTCTGCCCACGCTGGACATGCTGGATCACATCCATCGGCGATTGGGCTTTCGGGTGGGATTGGATGCACTGGCCAGCGCCACGCTGGCCACAACCAAGTCGGCCGACGGACTGCAGGCCATCCGCTGGTGGAGAGCCGGGGAGATGGAGAAACTCTTCGCCTACTGTGAGCAGGATGTAGAGGTCACCCGCCAGCTCTACGAGTTCGGGCGGAAGCACAGGTACGTGCAGTACCGTGATCGGCACTGGCGGCTGTGTAGGGTGCCGGTGGATTGGTGAGAGGATAGTCGGTGGCATTGCGCAGGGGGTGTCGAACCACCTCTGCTGGGTTTGATTTTTGACAATAGAAAGGACGCTGGAGTGAGTACCAAACCGATCATCACGGGGATCGAGATCCACGAGTTTCAGTACAAACTGGAGAACATGGGCACGGACTACAATGGGTTCAACATGGTGTATGAGCCGGGAAATGTCCTGACGAGGCGAGTTTGCGCTGTGAGAATGCTGACCGAAGCGGGTATCACCGGTGAAATCGTGGCCAGCAGAGCGGGGCTGGCCACCTTGCCTATGTTTGTGCACTACCTTATCGGCAAGAACGCACTCGAACGGGAGATGATCTACCAGGACATCAAACGAGCCCTGAGACAATGGGCACGAATCGGCCTGGCCGCTGTAGACCTTCTTACGTGGGACATCGCTGGCAAGTATTACAATGCACCAATCTGGGAACTTTTGGGAGGAAAGCCTAGAGCGCTGCCCTGCTACGCCAGCACCTACCATGGCGATGAGGTTGAGGGTGGGCTGAACACACCGGAAGCGTACGCCGATTTCGCGGAGCAGTGTCTGGAAATGGGTTATCCGGCCTTCAAGATCCACGGTTGGGGGAACGCTCCCGTGGAGCGGGAGATTGCCACCGTCCATGCCGTTGGCCAGCGAGTCGGGGACAGGATGGATCTGATGCTCGATCCGGCGTGCGAGTTGAAGAAATTTGGTCATGCGCTTAAGGTCGGGTGGGCCTGCGACGATGAGAGGTTCTTCTGGCTGGAGGATCCCTACAACGATGGTGGGATCTCCCAGTTCGGGCATCGGAAACTGCGTCAACTCATCAAGACGCCCCTGCTGCAGACGGAGCACGTTCGGTCATTACAGCCCCACGTAGACTTCGTCCTGGCCGATGCCACCGACTTCGTGCGCGGCGACGTGCACTACGATGGGATCACGGGAGTGATGAAGCTGGCGCACGCTGCCGAAGGGTTGGGTATAGATATCGAGTTCCACGGCGCGGGGCCAGCGCAGCGCCATTGCATGGCATCCATTCGTAACACCAACTACTATGAGATGGGCCTCGTGCATCCTAAAGCGCCGTGCTCTCATATCCCTATCTACAAGAACTACCGCGATGGGCTGGATGCCATTGATGAGGATGGCTGCGTGTACCCTGCGCAGGGCTCCGGCCTGGGAGTCGGACTCGACTGGGACTTCATCATGAAGAACCGGGTGGATGGTTGCGAGTACCGATGAGTAATCCTGTCCAGGAGAAAGCCGACCATCGTCGCCGGGGCCGGATAGCGCTGGCAGAGTTCCTCGGCTTAGTGGTGGGCAACCGGATCCGACGGTCCTAGCCGAGCTGGAGCCAAGCCTGTTAGGAGATCTTCAGCCATCAAAGATCGTCGTCGCCCTGAAAGAGACCATACGCTCGATGGAGGAGATTGAAGAACTGGTCCGTGCATGGCCGATTGAATGAGGTAATGAGGCCATGAGTGAGTACACCACACGCCAAATCCTGGACATGATCGAGGCCAATGAGGGGCTGAACGACTGGATGTGTGGGGGCAGGATTTGAAGTTGGATTGACCTGAGCCGGGAGAAGTCGCAAGAGGGGTCGGGGCGGGTGAGGAGAGTAGGACAGAATGATAAGGGTGATGACCGATTCGAGCTGTGACCTGCCCCAGGAGATGCTGGAGGAACTAGGAATCATAGTTGTGCCTCTGATAGTGCGCATTGGAAGAGAGGAGTTTCTGGAAACCGACTTGAGCATAGATGAATACTGGACGAAGGTGAGAGCTGCACGTGCGCAGGGTTTTTTCCCCCAAACATCTCAGCCCTCACTGGGGGCTTTTGAGAGCGTGTTCGCCCCCCTTGTCGGTGAGGGGAACGAGGTTGTCTGCGTAACGATCACCAGCAAGCACAGCGGTACTTTCAGCACCGCATGGGCAGCGGCGCAGAGGTTTGGCCAAGCGGTGAGTGTCGTTGACTCCTGGTCAACTTCTCTGGCCCTTGGATTCTTGGTCATGGCTGCTGCTCAGGCCGCTCGCGAAGGTGCCAGTTTGAGCGAAGTACTGGCTTTGCTGAGGGGAATGCGAGCGCGCACGCATCTCTTGGCAGTTCTGGATACGATTGAATACATCAGAATGGGCGGAAGGGCCAACGCTCTTATCCCCATCTTGTCGCGGGTGATGCGGTTTCTGAACATCAAGCCCATCATCGGGTTTGTCGAGGGAGAATTGAAATTGCTGGGGCAGACACGGACATTCTCTGCTGCTGTGGCAAAGGTAGAACAACGGATGATGGAGCTGCGGCCCTTGGAGAATCTGGCAGTTTTGCACACCCGTCGGCCCCATGACGCGCAGGTTGTGGCTGATCGGCTGACACAAAGTATGGGGGTTCAGGGCCAAATCCTGGTCGGAGAAACAGGCGCGGTTTTGTCCTCCCATGCCGGGCCAGGGGTGATCGGAGTGATAGGGGTGCAGAGAGGTTAATAGGGTGCAGGAGCAGTGAGCTTGGAACAATCACAGTGTTGATTAAGCGAGGCATGAGATGACCAGCACTTTTGTGATGAAATTGATGGATATCCAGCCGAGCCAACTGTTCATCAGTCCTGAGAAACTATCTCAGGTACAAGAAAAGTTCGATCCCTTCAAACCTGAGAGGCTTCAAGCCATCCCAGTGAAGAAACTCGGGAGCCGCGTGATCATTACAGATGGTCATACGAGAGCGTTTGCAGCGTATGAGGCCGGCCTTTCAGAAGTGACGGTGTTCTGGGATGAGGATGAGCTCGATTGGGAAGCATACGAGATCTGCGTACGGTGGTGTGAGGAGGCAGGTATTCACACGATAGCTGATCTCCAGGACAGAGTTGTGAGCGCGGAGGAATATGAGCTGCTCTGGGTGAAGCGATGTCAGGCCATGCATCAACGCCTGGATAGAAAGCGGAGGCGAAAGGAATTGACGGGCTGGTTTATCAGAGATCAGGAGAAGTGACTGTGGTAAGAAGTGCTTTCGAGCCAGCGTATCTGCAACTGCACCGCTCAGGCGAACTGCGGGAGCGGGTCCGAGGGGCCTATCGGCGGCTGGAGGAGTGCACAATCTGCCCCCGAGAGTGCCGGGTGAACCGGCGGAAGGGGGAGACGGCGGCCTGCCGGACGGGGGAGCAGGCTATCGTGGCCTCCTATAACCCCCATTTTGGTGAGGAATCACCACTGGTGGGCCGCCACGGCTCAGGCACCATCTTCTTCTCCTGGTGCAACCTCCGCTGCCGCTTCTGCCAGAACTACGACATCAGCCAGTTCGGCTCCGGAGAGCCGGTGGAGCCGGAGGAGCTGGCGGCTATGATGCTCCGCCTGCAGGTGCTGGGCTGCCACAACATCAACCTGGTGTCCCCCACCCACGTCGTGCCCCAGATCCTGGCCGGACTCTACATCGCCACCGAGGTGGGGCTGCACATCCCCCTGGTGTACAACACGGGAGGCTACGATGGACTGGACACGCTGGCCCTGCTCGACGGCATCGTAGACATCTACATGCCCGACATGAAGTACGCCGACGCCGATGTCGCCCGCCGCTGTTCGGGCATCGTGGATTACCCCCGCCACAACCAGGCGGCAGTGAAGGAAATGCACCGTCAGGTGGGCGAGCTGGTTCTGGACCAAGATGGCATCGGCCTGCGAGGGCTGCTGGTGCGCCATCTGGTGCTGCCGGAGGGATTAGCGGGCACGGAGGAGATCGTGCACTTCCTCGCAGAGGAGATCTCTAAGAACACTTACCTTAACCTCATGGACCAATATCGTCCCTGCCACGAGGCCCACGAGCTCTCACCGCTCAACCGGCGCATCACCCGGGCCGAATATGACGCCGCAGTCCAGGCGACCAGGGCAGCGGGCCTCACCCGCCTGGACCGGCGCATCCCCCGTATCCTCATCTTGTGATAGTGAGCAACCCTTGCGAAGGTTCCGAAGGGGCGTTCACCCGTGCCTGCCTGTCCTGTGGGGGATCGGGTACAGGCAAATGGGCAAATTACTCGCCGATGGAGGCGATTCGGCGGCCAGAGTGCCCCGCAAACCGTTCGGCTGAGAGGTAGATTGGAAGGCGCAGCTTGGCAGTGGTATACTGAGAGGTGATAGTCATCTGGTGACATAGACCCCCTAAGAACCAACCGCCGGCCAGTCAGCCTGAGAGGACACCTTCTGAGTTGCATCGCCAAGGAAGCGTCCAACTACGAGTGGCGAGGTGAGCGGTTGCCCATTGGTTAGAAAATTTAAGAAAACTTATTGTCAAGTTAGCCTTATGTTAAGTATTGCCTGCCCCCCCGGCCACTTGGAGGCAATTCGGACTTGACAAAGTGGGGGACTTGTGCTAGAATATTAACGGGACAAGGTTTAGCGCTCAAGCGGAGGAGGATCTCCGGTGAAGCGACTACTGAGGGACGGTTTACGAGCAGGCAGGATTTCACGCTGACGACATGAGCGTGAGATGCTGCCTGTTGTCGTTTAGCTGCCTGTCCTGAGGTCTTCCGAAGGAGAGGTACAACAGGTGGAAGGAGGTGATAGCAGAGAGTGAGACCCCAAGGTGTGTGGCTGCTCTCCTGATGGTCGGGATAGGCTGGCCGGAGAGCCAGGAGATCCGTAAGGAGGAGACCCAATGGGACAGCAAAAGTTTGCATCTAGAGATTTCTCACATCTATCAGCAGACGAAAAAGGAGGGAAAACAATGGAAAAAAGAAAACTGACCCGCAGGGACTTTCTGCGCCTGTCGGCGATGACCGCAGCCGGGGTTGTAGCGACCGCCTGTGCTCGGGCCGCCCCTGAGGTGATCGAAGTGGTCAAGGAGGTCCCCATTGAGAAGGAGGTCATCAAGGAGGTCCCGGTCGAGAAGGTCGTCGAGAAGGTTGTCGAGGTCGAGAAGGTCTCGACTCGGCAAGCCCCCATGCTCCAGGAGCTGGTGAAGGCCGGCAAGTTGCCACCCCTGCAGGAGAGGCTGCCCCTGGAGCCCAAGGTACTTAGCCCAGCACGGAATGAGATCCCTACAGGGGATCTTGAACTGGAAATTGGGCAATATGGAGGGACGCTGAGATCGGTTCAGCCCGACCCCGCCTGGAATCCAGATCTTTTCGTCATGAACGACGAACCTCTACTGGCTGCACCGGGGATCCTTGCAGAAGGTGTGGGGGGAGGCGTCGCCAAAAGCTTTGAAGTCTCCAGCGATGGCAAAGCCTTCACCTTCCACATGCGCGAAGGGCTCAAGTGGTCCGATGGGGTGCCTGTTACCACTGAGGATGTGCGCTTCACCTACGAAGACGTGCTCATGAACGACAAAATCACGCCGACTTTCCCCAAGTGGATGAGGGCTGGCAACAGGGGCGATGGCGAACCCCTAAAGCTGGAGGTGCTGGATGCATACGCATTCCGCATCAGCTTTACTGAGCCTTATTGGGGATTCCCTGCGTGGTTAGCCATCCTTCAGTGGAAAGGCTACACTGAACTACTAAAGCCCAAACACCACCTGAAGCAGTTTCATGCTGACCATACTCCACTCGAAGAGTTGGAACCGCTGATTCGGGAGGAGGAGCTGGCGGCGGGTGAATGGTGGACCTTGTTCAACCAGAAGGACATCCTCAACTGGGAACTTACCCGTCCAGAGGCCGTTGGTTTTCCCGTTCTTAATCCCTGGATGGTAGTTAAGTCGACACCTACGGTAACCACATATGAGCGAAACCCCTACTACTTCAAAGTGGATGCGGAGGGTAATCAACTCCCCTACATTGATGGGATTAGGTCAGACGTGGTTGCAGATGTGGAGATGTCCCAGATGAAAGTGCTGGCGGGAGAGGTGGATTTCCTGCGTGAGGACGCAACCTTGGACAACCTGGCTCTCTATAAGGAGAGTGAGGAAGCAGGTGGCTATGAAATAGTCCTCTTGGACATGCATGTATCACCCGTTAACACTGAGTTTAACCTTACCCACGCGGATCCAGTATGGTGCCAGGTTGTGGGGGATGTCCGCTTCCGAAAGGCCTTGAGCCTGGGTATAGACCGTGCGGCGATCATTGACGCCATCTACTTTGGGTTTGCGGAGCTTCCCAAGTCAGTGCCCAGTGAGTTGGATCCAGACACGGCCAATGCACTCCTGGATGAGATGGGTATGACCGAGCGAGACGCGGACGGTTTTCGCTTGGGGCCCGATGGCAAGACCTTCGAGATTCCCTTCGAAAACGCTATGCACGCCTCGGATATCGTCCCGGTGACCGAGATCCTCATTGAAAACTGGAAGGAGAACCTGGGCATCAAGGCGACTATGAAGGTCATAGAGCCGGGGCTGCAGTCGACTCGCATGGCCGCAAATGAGCTAAAGGCCTCGGCGTGGTGGCACCACGGGCCTGAACTGTGGTGGGGAGCTCTCTGGGATTACATTCCTTCCCGATATGGACCGCTGTGGTGGACGTGGTTCCAGACTGGTGGCGCAGCGGGTGAAGAGCCCCCCGAAGAATTTAAGAAATTCATGGACTTGATGAACCAATCGGTCTTAACCAGCGGAAAGGAGAGACAGGAGGCAATCGATGAGTACCGTCGTATGATGTATGAGAACGTATGGATCATCGTTACAACGGAGAGGGTTAAATACCCTCTGGTGGTGTCCAAGAAGTTGGGGAACATTCCGCATTCCGGTTTCGCAATCGCGGGGAACTTTGCTGCGGAACAGTTCTACTTCAAAGAGTAAGGGTCTACCACCGGTTTGAACATTCAGGTACCGGGTCAGAAGACCCGGTACCTGAATGTTATGTTGCTAAAGGATCTGATACGGCGTTAAGAAAGGGGCTGAGATGTTAAGTTATATCGTCCGGCGCATTATTCAGTTAATTCCCTTATTGGTAGCTATCTCCATTATTACCTTCGCTATCATCGAACTTCCCCCCGGTGACTATTTGACCATGTACATCGTGCAGTTGGAGCAGTCGGGCACAAAGGTTTCAGAGGACGAGATCGCCAGACTAACACAGCAATACGGACTGGATAAACCAATACATAGGCGATATCTTATGTGGATCTGGAATATCGTGCGATACGGCAATTTCGGCAGGTCTTTTCAGTGGCAGAAGCCAGTAAGTGAGGTAATAGGTGAGCGGATAGCGCTAACCATGGTCATATCTATTTGTACGCTAATTTTTGTCTGGGGGGTATCCATCCCCATCGGAATTTACGTGGCCACTCACCAATATTCTCTTCCTGATTATGCTTTTACTTTTCTGGGCTTCATAGGTCTTGCCATCCCCAACTTCCTCTTAGCCCTTGTGCTTATGTATCTAGCATTTGCTCACCTGGGCATTAGTGTAACCGGTCTTTTTTCACCTGATTATGCGGATGCCCCCTGGAACTGGGCCAAGGTATGGGATATGATCCAGCGCCTGTGGGTTCCCATAATCGTGATCGGTACGGCAGGCACGGCTTCGCTTATTCGTATTATGCGAGGGACCTTGCTAGATGAGCTTCGTAAACCATATGTCATAACGGCACGGGCTAAGGGATTGACGGAGAGAAAGCTCTTATTCAAGTACCCAGTGCGGATAGCTATTAACCCTCTAATCAGTACCATCGGCTGGCTACTACCTCTTATTATCTCTGGAGAGGCTCTAACGGCTATTGTTTTGAATCTACCCACTACAGGGCCTGTGCTTTTACGAGCGTTAATGTATCAGGATATGTATCTGGCGGGAAGTTTTGTGCTGATATTGAGCGTCTTAACCATAACCGGGACATTAATTTCTGATATTCTATTAGCCTGGCTGGATCCTCGTATCAGGTATGAAAGGGTATCAGAATGAAGTTAATCAACGGTAGAGAAGAAATAGAAGAGAGAGGTTTACCCCAAAAGTTGTACCGACCTGACCTGTGTTTATTGTGATTCCCTCGACCGATTCGAGGCACAGCCTCAGGGATGGAGAGTTCAATAAAACTGAAAGACGAGATGAACTGGCCG
>Ga0114930_10000392_pt1 | contig 46571 bp, 34 predicted proteins | sample AnhtaG_FD_87300 | JGI IMG/M metagenome (GOLD analysis project Ga0114930, IMG submission 87300) | Deep subsurface microbial communities from Anholt, Denmark to uncover new lineages of life (NeLLi) - Anholt_01485 metaG | ecosystem: Environmental > Aquatic > Marine > Oceanic > Sediment | place...
CCCCAGTGAGGGAAACATATTTTATAGCCATTTAAATCTAGACTGATTAATTTTTGAATTGAAGAGACATATATATCATAATCAAAGATAGGTGGTGTCGCTGGACGAATATAGATAATTTTATCTGAAGGAAAGTTATGACCACATGCTTCTCCAACAAATAGGATGTCTTTAAAAAGATAAGATTGATGATGAGGAGAATGCCCTAAAGTTTCTATTACTTTTATTTGACCATTATCAATGCTTTCTTGATACTGTATGCAATCTTCTGGAACTGGTTCAATTTTGCCATAATACTCAGCTCCTTTACCTAAAACCTTAAGACTTCCCTCCCAAAGTTTTTTCGGATTTATTAGATGCTTTATACCTTTTGGATGACATATTACTTTTGAATGAGGGAAAGAATTGAGTAATTTCCCAACACCACCGGCATGGTCAATGTGAACATGGGTAAGAAGTATGTAATCAAGATCGTTTTTACTAATTTTTAAATGATCTAAGCTCTTCTTTAATGGGTTTATAGTTACTGTAGGTCCTGGATCGACCAAAAAACATAAATCTTCATTAAAATATACCCATGTGTTTATAAAATTGCCTACATTTATACAACTAAGATTTGCATCAACTGCTTCGATTTCCATAATCGATATTCTTACTTGATAAGATTTTATAGAATTTATAGAAAAGAATTAATTTTGCTATATAATCGATTTAGCGGCATGTTTAATATATTTTTCAGCTTCTTTCATGACAGATTCAATGATAGATGAAACTTCTTTAATATCATGAATTAAGCCCGCACTTTGACCCATAGGTATAGCTGTGTTTACAATATCTCCTTCATACAACTTATCATAGGCTAGTGCATTTTCTATAGCTTGTTCTTGGCTCAAACTCTGTTCATATGCGATTTTTTCTTCTTTAGAAACTATAACTTGATGAGATTTAGCATAGTCATTATTATAAAGCCGTATATTTGCTAATTGCCCTCTCAATATAACTGTATCCTTTGCTTGAGCATCGATAGTGAGTTGTTTATACTCCTGAGGAAATCCGCACTCTTCTGAAGCAATAAAGCGAGTACCAATGACCACCCCACCATAACCCATGGTTAAAGCGGCAGCTAATTGAACACCAGTAGCAATGCCTCCAGCAGCAATTTTTGGTATATCTGGGAAAGTTTGTTGAACTTGATCTAATAACACAAAACCTCCAACACCTTCATATGATTGATGACCTCCACCCTCATAACCCGTAACACATAATCCATCAATTCCATATCTTACACATTTTTCAGCTAGCCAAAAAGCTGGAGCAACGTGAAAATGTTTAATCTCAGAGATTTCTTTCAATTTTTGGAAGCTTTTTGATTGGGGTAGGATTCTTGATGAACCTGCACTTGTAACAGCATATATACATTGTTCCTTTATTTTTGGATTTTCCATTATATATTGTGGGATTTCAGTTACTAACTTATCATACCAATACTTTTCTATTCTTCCTGTACGTATATTAAATCCAAAAGGTCTGTCAGTATGTTCCACTACATAATTCATATTTTCTTTCATTACAGACACAGGATTCTCGCCGATGAGGCCAACATGTGCGAGGACACCTAATCCACCTGCTTCTGAAACAGCAGCAGCAATTTGTTCGGTATGGAATGGCCCCATTGGAGCTGAAAAAATCGGATATTTTATTCCAAACATTTCAGTTATATCTGTTTTTAACATTAATACTCAACTTCTTGAATTTGATTTTAAAATATCTTTGTATAATAATTATGATAAAATAATTTTTTGTTATTTGAAAAATAAAAAGTGATTTTAATTTAATTTGCTCGAGCTGGTGCTATTCTAACAACCCTTATGTTTTCTACTAAAGAGATAGCATTTTCGGGACAAAAAGCAGCACAAACACCGCAACCAATACAGTATTCACCTACTCTTTCAGCCTTTCCTTCATCATTTAATTGCATTGTACCTGTGTGACAATGTTCGACGCAAGTTCCACAACCAACACAGATATCGTGGTTAACTTGAGAGATAAAGTTGGTTGCATTAGCTGTAGGTCCTCCTACCTGTCCGCAACAACATGAACAACAGTTGCATATACTAGTTTCGTCTTTGGTAATATCAAAATTAGGATGATAAGTTTTATGTACCAATCCATCTTCTTCAGCTTGTTTTATAATCTTTAAGGCCTCTTCTTTTGATACCATCCTTGCAAATCCTTGTTCAGTGGTATAACGAGCAGACTTTCCAAATGTAAAGCAATTTTCTCTTACATCTGTTTGTTTACATGGGTTTCCTAATAGATCTTTATGATGTCGGCAAAAACAATGACCTACAGCAATTTCATCGAATTTTTTAATTAATTCCTCTACAGTTTGAGTCGGTAATACCTTTTCTTCAGGTGCTTCCAATTCTTCATTGACAATAATTTCGATCTCTTTTCCAGATTCTTTGTTAATAGTGTATGGTATAGTTCTATCAATTGGACGCATTTGTTTAAGATATCCAAGAAATGCATCATAATTAGCCTGAATGCGTTGTTTGCCTTCGTCCATTAGTTTTTTAAATAAATTTGCTAATTCCTTATTTTCCTCGGTTTCTTCTAATTCCTTCATATAAGTGTATTCAAAAATCCCAACATTGACGAAGGGCATTAATCGAAATACCATCATACCTTTTCTATTTGGTTGATTAAAAATTAATCCAATTTTTGCAAGTACTTCAACATTTTTCAAGATTTCTTCTTCAGAAAGACCACTACTCTCTTTTAGCTGCTCCATTGTTTGAGATTTTTGGCGTTTAAATGCTAAAATAAAATCTAAATATTTTTCTTCGATTAGATACTTCAATATGCCTATTAAGGTGTCACTTACACCGAATGTTGCACCTATTGCTTGAGCTGCTTGTTTATATTTTTTGTCTAAAGCTTCAGACATTTTTTTCACACTATTATTTTTATTTTATTGATTTAGTATAATATTTCCTAATATGATATTGGAGTTTAAATAAGTATCAAATTAAAAATTTCTCGTTAAAACTTATATGCAATTTTAAACCCTATACTTCTTATTGATGATAAATTAATATCTATATTTTCCAGCCATTATTCCATCATAGATTTCCTTTTCTAACGGGACATACTTAGAAGTGTTTGGTAGTAAAACATAGATTGGGTCTTCTATCTCATTGATATTATATCCTTCCTGTTTTAATTTTATTTTCTGAATTTTGTCCGTTGCAGTGGTTGCAAATTCTTTTTTAATTCGGAGAAAAATTGGAATTGCATAGGCAGGTATTTTGTTATTTATAAATTCATAAAATAAATCAGTATCAAAATCCTCAACCCCTTTCTTAATAAAAGATATCATTCCACCACGTCCTTCAGTACCAGGTATTAAAACACCGTAAGCGCATGAATATTCAATCAGATCAAATGAATTAATAATTACTTCCATTTCTTCTGTTGAGACATTTTCCCCTTTCCATCTATAAGTATCTCCTAACCGATCTGCGAACATTGCATGTCTAAATCCAATATCTCGTAATAAATCTCCCGTGTTTACCCACATATCACCATCAATAAATACATCTCGAAAAATTTTCTTCTCGGTTGCCTTCTTATCTTTATACATGTAAAAGGACTTTGGATCGACCGGTCCAATTAATAGCCCAATCTCCCCGGGTTCCACTTTAATCATATGATTATTTTTATCCCGCATGGGTTCATCCTTCTCGACATTATATTTAACGATTGCATAGAGACCTGAGGAAATTCCAACAGTTTTATCAAGATTAAAGATATTAGCAAAATTTGGAATAAACCTTTCAGTTGCGCCATACTGTTCGTGAATTCTTTCGATCTCAAACCTGTTCTTAAAATCCATCCAAAATTCTGGTTTAATACCATTTCCAGCACACTTAACTATTGGATGGTCTCTATCATCTTCCCTAGGAGGTTGGTTATATAAATAGCGGCATATCTCACCAACATAATTAAAAGCAGTACAACCATACTTTCGGGCATCCTTTAAGAAATTACTTGCTGAGAACTTACGTCTGATCGCCATTGCCCCACCACCACCTAATGCTGATGCAAAACCTATGTTGATGGCGTTTGAATGAAAGATTGGTGTAGTTATATAAGTTACGTCGTCTGGTGTCATATCCATAACGATATATGCCCAGTAGAAAGCAGATCCTATAGTATGAGCGTTGGTGATTATTGCTGCTTTAGGCAAACCCGTTGTTCCCGAAGTGAATATATATGAATAAGGAATTTTTAACCGTATCTTTGGAGTTGTTGGTGGGTTATTCATTGGAGAATCTGCAATTGATTCCTTTAAATTAATAAATCCTTCTGGTGTGGTTATTTTTCCTTTATCAGGAATAAAAAACAGGTTTTGTAATTGATCTTGTGATAGGTTTAATCTTGATTGAATTTCTAAGAATGGATCAATTAATTCTTCTCCAATAATAAAAACATTTCCTGGAGCATGAGTTATGGAATGAATTAAAGTTTGATCCTGTTGTCTTGTATTGATCAAAGAAGATATAACACCGATTTTTGCCATGGCAATAATTATAAACATTATCTCTGAACGATTTTCAAGAAAAACAATAGCTATATCACCTTTTTTTAATCCTACTTTATTCAAAAAATAATTTGCGTACTTATTTATCCATTCATTGAATTCTTTATTAGTATATTTTTCTTCTTCATAGTACATTGCCATTCTATCAGGATATTCCCTTGCTCGTTGTTCAATGCGAAGTCCAATAGAATCCTTACTTTCTCGACTATTATTATACCATGGTTCTTTTCTAAACATACTCAATTTCTCAAGTTTTAACCGTAGTCTTTGCTGCAATAAAAGATAATCTTCATAAGATAAAGTATATTTATCCTTAACTTCATTATTTGTTTTGATTTTATTAATGATACTTAACATGTTACCCCTAATTTTGGCATCAATCCAGATGAATTTATCCGAATCTGAAATGTTTCCCTCGATAGTTAACCTTGCATTAAAAAGAGAATATACATAATCATTGTTCCATGACAAAATCTGTAACAACTCATTGGCAGTAATTTTATATGCCACATCAGGATTATCAATTTGACCCATTCCAAAGGAAAAAAGGCTGTTTTCGATTTTAATCCAATGATCTGCTTCGCTCTCTGTGTTAAAAAAGATAATAACATTCCAATCTTTACAAAATTCTCGGATATACTCTGATTCGTTTGCGATTTTAGTATATATCTCATAATATTCATTTAAATCTGATGTGGATAATATCCCGTTATCTAATTTGTCAATTAAATCTTCTTGTATCAATATTAATCAAACCTTATAATTAGAAAAGTTTATCATTACTATTGAATTAAAGAAATGTAATTACATTACTAAAGTATTCGTTTTGATAATACATATCGTAAAATAACATGTTAAGAAAAAAACACTTTACAAGCCTTATTATATCTAAACTCGAACAGGATTTAATTGGAGGGAAAAAATCCGCACTGGATGAATTTTGGAAAAAGGTTGAACAGATAGGTGCTCCTATAATTGAACCATTCGAAGTTGATGAGAACTATAAGCTTGTAACCTTTGTTGTTCCCGGAACAAAAGAAACTAAGAATGCTGTAATTATAACTGCGTTAGCAAATCAAGATGATGTCCTCACGAATAATATATGTGAACGGATTGAAAATACCAATATTTTCTATAAGACTTTTAAAGTGCTTAATGGAACTCGTACGATATATACAATAAGTAAGAATAACAATCTAAGGTATAATAGGTTTTATGATAATATAATTCTTAATTGGCATACTTGTTCCCCTGATCCTTTCAACTCAAAAAAGTTCTATCAAAGATATCGGAGAGAAGGTCAACGTATTGAAATTGAATATTCAGTTTTAGAAATGCCAGATACTAAACCACGAATATGGACATTAAAAGATGATAATGTGCCATCGGGAAAAGTAGAAGAAATTGATTTTTATAGCAAAATACTCAATATGAATCGTAAGATTTGGATATATACTCCTCCTAATTTTACCAAGACTGGAAAAAAGTATCATTTCTTAGTGATTTTTGATGGAAAGGCATTTCTTGACTTTACACACCCCCCAATAATGTTTGATAATTTAATCGCAAAAAATAAAATTCCACCTTTAGTGGCTGTTTTTATTCATAATTACAGTGGTTTCCAAAGAGGAAAAGATTTAGATTGCTACCCTCCATTCGCAGATTTTATTGCCAAAGAACTAGTATCATGGGCTAGAGAAAATTATCATATTTCCTCTGATCCCGATGAATCAGTACTAATGGGAAGTAGTTCTGGTGCATTAGCAGCTGCCTTTATTGGATATAAATATCCAGAAACTTTTAGAAAAATTTTATCACAATCAGGATTCTATGGATGGTCGCCAGGAAACATATTTTTCCAGCGATTACTTAATTATTATGGAAAAGATTATGTTCGCTGGTGGACCAAGGAAGACGAAAAAGAAAATTATTGGCTAATTAAGCAACTTTTACGAAGTGAAAAATTACCATTAAAGTTTTATGTAAATGTTGGAAGCCTTGAAACTCGAACTATGCCTTCAGTCCATCGATTTCGTAATATGCTCCAAGATAAAGGATATACATATAATTATGAAGAATATCCTGGTGGACATGAATATATTGCTTGGCGGGAGCATCTTCCTGAAGGATTAATTTATCTAATAGGTTCTTAATCTTAATTTTAGAATTTCTCGATAAAAATTAAAATAATACCAAATTTTTATGTAATTAATAATTTCTTGAGAATGATTTAAGATTATGAATAAAGATAATATCGAAGTAGAAAAAAGCGATATTAAAATAATTAATACTGGTTGTTGTCATGATTGCGGAGGTCGCTGTACTCTTAAAGCTCATGTTAAAGACGGTAAGATAATACGTTTTGAAACAGATAATGGTGAAGACCCCCAATTACGAGCTTGTTTACGCGGAAGGGCTTATAGACAAAAAGTTTATCATCCGGATAGGTTAAAATATCCCATGCGTCGTATTGGAGAACGAGGTGAGGGTAGATTTGAAAGAATATCTTGGGATGAGGCATTAGATATAGTAGCAAATAAAATGAAAGAAATTAAGGAAAAATATGGAAATTCTTCTATTTTATTTGTTCCCGGTGCTGGAAATCAAGGTATGCTCCATGGTGTGACACCTGTGGGTTTAATGCTTAATCAATTTGGAGGATATACTCGAATGTGGGGCGCACCGTCCTATGAAGGCGCTCTCTTTGCGTCTATGGCCACCTATGGAACCATGATGACTGGAAGTACTCGTGAGGATTTATTCAACTCTAAACTTATCATCATGTGGGGTTGGAATCCAGCTAATACTATATGGGACCCAGGTACACCTTTAATGTTGGCTAAAGCAAGAGAAAAAGGTATCAAGATCATAAATATTGATCCAATCTTTACTGATTCAGCTGCGGTCTTAGCGGGTCAGTGGATACCTATTCGACCAGGCACTGATACTGCTATGTTATCAGCTATGGCATATGTGATTATCACTGAGAACCTTCAAGATCAGAATTTCATTGATAAATATACAGTTGGATATGATAAATATAAGGCTTATATAATGGGACAAGCGGATGGAATCCCAAAAACTCCACAATGGGCAGAAGAAATTACTAAAGTGCCAGCAGAAACAATCATAAACTTAGCTCGAGAATATGCAACAAATAAACCAGCAGCTCTTATGGCAGGATGGGGTCCTGCTCGAACTGCATTGGGAGAACAATATTCTAGAGCTGCTAATGTACTTTGTACAATTACTGGAAATATCGGTATTAATGGTGGATATGCCTCTGGTTTCATGCGAGCATATTATAGTCGGGAGAGTGTTAGATCCACAAGTAAGAAAAAAACAGGACCTATTAAACAAGAAGAAAAAAAAGAGATAGAGAAGAAACCAACTCCAAGAGGTAATCCTATTGACTTTAGAGCCCCTCCTCGAAAAGATGCTTTACATAAATTAAGAGGAGGGACTAATCCAGCAAGTACTCGTATTCATTTTAATGAATATTATGATGCTATATTACAAGGACGAAAAGGAGGTTATCCCGCAGATTTGAAAATGGCTTATATTGCAGCCGAAAATCGTTTAAATCAATATAGTAATGTTAATAAAGGCATAAAAGCCTTGAAATCTCTTGAATTCATTGTAATTCACGAACAATTTATGACTCCGACAGCTAAATTTGCGGATATCTTATTACCAGTTAATACTTTTATGGAACGTAATGATATTGCAGTACCTTGGCTTGGTTCACCTTATTACATTTACTTAAATAAAGCGATTGATTCTTTATATGAATCGAAATCGGATCTGGAGATATGCAAGGAATTATCTAAAAAATTAGGTATTGAACCAGGTCTATTGAATTTACCAGAAGATCAAATCTTACGAATATTTACATCCCCTCGTAAAGACATAAAAAGTTATGACGAAATGAAAAGAGATGGATTTTACAAAGTAAAAGTTGATGAGACATTCGTTGCTTTTAAAGAACAAATAGCGGATCCAGAGAATAATCCCTTCCCTACATTGTCGGGTAAAATTGAGATATATTGTGAACATATTGCAGAATTAGATATCCCAAATATGCCACCGATTCCTAAATATCTAAGTCATGAAGAACATTATGATGCTCCTTTAGCAAAAAAATATCCCTTGCAACTACTCACAACCCATAATAAAAGAAGAACTCACTCAAGTATAAGCATGATTCCATGGCTTGAGGAAGTAGAACCTCATATGGTATGGATAAATCCCGTAGATGCTGAATTAAGAAGGATTGAACACGGGGATTTAGTCGACATTTTTAACGATAGGGGGAGAGTTCGAATCCCTGCTAATGTTACTGAACGTGTTATACCCGGGGCAGTAGTCGTCTATCAAGGTGCATGGTATAATCCAAATGAAGAAGGAGTTGATGTTGGAGGGTGCGGGAATGTTCTAACAAAAGATTCCCGTTCTCCTGGAGGGGCTTTTCCCATGAATAGCGCCCTAGTTCAAGTAGAACTATATTCAAAAAAAGAATCGGAGGGATCTTCATGAAACAAATAGGATTTTACTTTGATCAAACAAGATGTACAGGTTGTTATACATGCTCAGTTGCCTGTAAAGACTGGAATGATATTGATGCTGGACCTGAAAATTGGATGCGTATAATTACAATTGAAAAGGGAAAGTTTCCTGATTTATCTCTTGCTTACCTTGCTGTAGCTTGTAATCACTGCGCCGATCCTTCATGTGTAAAAGCATGTCCTACAAATGCAATTATAAAAAGAGAATCTGATGGAATTGTTGTAGTAGATCAAGAACTGTGCTTAGGTAAAGAAGAATGTGGAGCTAAATGTTTAAAAGCGTGTCCTTGGGACGCACCACAATTTAACTCAGAAAGTAATGCTAAAATGAGAAAATGTGATCTATGTGTAGAGAGATTGGAAAAAGGTCAACAAACAATATGCGTAGAAGCTTGTCCTATGTATGCTTTAGATGTAGGTACGATGGAACAATTGAGACAAAAATATGGATCTAATACTCAAGCCATAGGATTTCAAAATAATAAAAAAATAAAACCTTCGATAATTTATAAATCAAAATTGTAAAAGAAAAAATAAGTGATTATAATAGAAAATAATGTTATTGTAGAGACTACTCATGGTAAAGTACGTGGGTACAGCAGAAGAGGTATTATAAAATTCAAGGGTATCCCTTATGCCGCACCACCTATAGGAAATCTCCGTTTCAAACCTCCAACACCAGTTGAGCCTTGGAGTGGTATTCTTGATGCAATAAAGTATAGCCCTGTTTCAATCCAGCCCGCCTCACCCCTCGAAGCACAATTCGGAGAACCAATGCCACAGAGTGAAGCCGATTGTTTAACTTTAAATATATGGACCCAAGGATTAGATAATGGTAAGAGACCTGTTATGTTTTGGATACATGGAGGAGGATTCATAACAGGAAATGGTGCATCTTTAGATGGAGCACGACTAGCACTAAGGGGAGATGTGGTGGTGGTAAATATCAATTACCGTCTAGGGTATTTGGGTTTTCTTTACATGCCTGATGAGAAGGATGCAACTGCGAATGCGGGTTTACTTGATATGATTGCAGCACTTAAATGGGTCAAAGATAATATCTCTAAGTATGGGGGTAATCCAGACAATGTAACAATATTCGGTGAATCTGCAGGTGGTTTTGCTGTGGCAAGTTTGCTTGCCATGCCTGCCGCTAAACGATTATTACATCGAGCAATTCCCCATTCTGGATCTGCTCATAAGTTAAGTTTCAATCCAATAGTAGGAATAAGAGTTTATGAAGAATTGATTCAGAAATTAGGAATAGAAAAAGGAGATATCGAGGCATTGCGGAAACTTCCTGCTGAAAAGTTTATTGTACCTCAGGAAAATACTTTGAGGATACAAGAAGGTGTATTAAGAGTAGGGCCAGTTGTTGATGAGAAAACATTACCAGAACACCCCCTTGAAGCAGTTAGGAATGGCTTTGCTAAGGATATAGACTTATTTATAGGATCAAACTTAGACGAAAACAAGTTATGGTTAATGTGGACACCTAAAGCTTTTGATCTTACTGAAGAGAGACTAGAGAAGAATGTAAAAACCATTATGAAAATCGCAAGACAAGAAGAAGGCAAATCTAAAGAGATGATAGATACTTATAGGCAATTAAGAAAAACTCCAAGAGATATATTGGATGCTATTTTAACTGATTATATGTTTCGCATCCCTTCTGTTCGTCTAGCAGAAGTTCAAAGTAAACATCAACCCAATACTTTTATGTATTTGTTTACGTGGAAAAGCCCAATCCAAGGGGGAAAATTTGGGGCAATGCATGCTCTTGAGCTTCCATTTGTATTCGGTCTTCTAGGAGATAAAGATATTGGAATTTTTCCAGGTAGAACTGAAGAAACACAAAAACTATCAGAAAAAATGATGGATGCTTGGATTTCATTTGCACGTTCCGGAGATCCAAACCATGAGAACATACCTAAATTACCACCATATGAAATAGAAAAACGAGCTACAATAATTTTTGACAAAGAGATTACTATAGAACAAGATCCTTATGGTAATGAAAGGATGGCGTGGGAGTATATTTTGTAATTAGTTTAGGTTTTAATACAACAATCTAATTTTTTTATTTTTTTTTATGACCCATTTTCTACTAATAGAAATTCTTTTTCATAATTAATCCTTTAATTATTATACTATACACATTAAAAAAAAGGTTAGAAAATATGTCTGAACCAAAAAAGTTTGAACATGTAAAAATTGAAAAAGTAGAAGAAGGCAATTATGCAGTTGTATCAATAATACGTCCTAATAAATTAAATGCTCTTCAAAATCAAACACTTAAAGAGATTGCAGAAGCGTTAGAAACCGTAGAGGTCGATCAGAATGTTCGCTGTGTAGTTTTACGAGGAGTTAAAGAATATACTAAAAGACCTGCGTTCTCTGCGGGTGCTGACCTATCCGCTCGAGGAGGCCCTACTCTTGATATGAGTAATATACGCCATCGAAGTCACGCAATGTATCTAAGACATAAGTATTATGATTTAATTGAAGAATTTTCAAAACCTTTAATCGCAGCAGTTGATGGGTATGCTTTGGGGGGTGGATTAGAATTAGTTTTAGTATGTGATCTTGTTATAGCATCAAAACGATCACAATTCGGTTTCCCCGAAATTAAGCGAGGTATTTTTCCTGGTAATGGGGGCACACAACGCATGATTAGGCAACTTGGAAAAATGAGGGTTAACAGAATGATGTACTTTGGTGAACATTTCACTGCAGAACAGATGAATGAATGGGGATTTATTTCTTTCTTAGTCGATGATGATAAGTTTGAAGATTTTGTACATGAAAAAGCCTCATGGTTGGGAAATGCTGCTACAAACTCGCTATTCGTTATTAAAAAGTGTATTCAATATGGAACTCAAGTACCTTTAAATGTAGGATTACAATTTGAACACTGGGGTTATGCCCTCAACGCATTATCGAAGGATTCTACTGAAGGAGTCATGGCGTTTAATCAAAAAAGACCTCCAAAATTTCAAGGTAAATAAGAACTATTACTTTTTTTTAATTTTCTTTTTTGAAATAATAAAGATTAAAATTATAAAGCTTAGTATATAGCTTTTCGTGCAAGATATTATACTTTTACTTGTCTGAAAACCTTTTTTTAATTTATTTAATTTAATGAACCAAAGCTGATTATTATACCGATATAAAATTTAAATATTATGAAAACACTGAAGATACAGTTCAAATCCGATGAACAAAGGTTCTCTGTAAATAAATTCTCCCTCATTACTGCTGTATTTTTTGCAGGGATAGCGGGGTACGCGTATTTTGCATTTTTACCAGTATTTTTGTATTCAAAAGGATTCTCTGATGGGGAAATAATATTTACACTGATGTGGATGGGAGTGGGGATGGCAGTCTTTTCATGGTTTTTTGGAAGAATAAGTGATAGAACAGGTCGTAGAAAATTATTTTTTATTGTAGCCCTCTTCTCTCAAATTATCGTATTTATGCTGTTAAATCTAAATAATAGTATCATCTATCATTGTATTCTAAATTTTATTAGGGGTTCTTTATTAGGAATGAGAATGCCTGCATCAGATGCTTTATTTGCTGATATTGTGGAAAAATCAAATAAAAAAAAGGAAATAAGAGCAAATTTAGGAACAACTGAGGTTAGTGGAACCCAGCTATCACTCCTTAGCGCAGTTAAAAGCACTGGTTGGGCCATTGGGGTCATAGGATCAAGTTTTGTCATTACTATATTTGGAATAGGATCACTAGTTCTTTTCTTGATAATTACAACCACAATATCATTAATCTTTGCTATTCCAGTACAAGATATAAAGAAAGGAGAAATTATAGAAAAAAAAAGGGATATTGAACGAACTAAGGAAGAACTAATAGTCCAAGAGTCAGTAAAAGGAAAATCAGAAACCAAAAGAAAAAGAGCAAAAGTAAAATCTCTTCTCTTTATCAGTGTCTTTTTCCGTCAATTTGGTCTAATAGCATTCCTCCAAATAATAAGCCTTATATTAACAGACGCGGGGTTATCTATAGGGCTAGCAGGTTTTGTTATTGCTCTCAACCCAATTTTACAAATATTAGCAATGGTTCTTAGTGGAAGAATTATTGATAACCCTAAAATTTCAGAAAAAATAATGGTTGCTGTTGGATTTATCTTATCAGCTTTAACTTTGTTCTGTTATGCAGGAGGTTCAGCTACAGGTAATATTATCTTTTTCATAATGGGTCAGATATGTCTTGGTTTTGCGTGGGGATGTATTTATACTGGAGCAGTGAAATATATAGTAAATCGGGCACCTTTGGACAGAGCGTTTTATATGGGTATTTGGATTACAGATCTTCAGGTTGCCAAAATAATTTCTTACTTAGTATTCGCATTTTTATGGGTTATTTTTTCACCTACACTCGTTTTACCCTATGCGGCATTAATTCCCCTAGTTGGATTAGTACTTGTGTTATGGCTATAATTAAAATTATTCTATTCTACTAGATTTTTTTCGGATTTATTCATACATTCTAATTAAACACCAAGGGTGTTAAGTGTCATAGCTAAAAGGTATAGTACCCTACAAATATACTTTTTTTAGTCATCTTCTAAAGTCTACTAAATTGAAGTTTAAAATTAAAATTGTTAATATGATATCCTTAATTTTTATTGTTAATTTACAATTTCATTTCAAAATAAAATAAACTACAAAAAAGTGTAAAAATATTGGATTTAAAAGAAGTTTGGTTGATTGATTATGCTCGAACAGCCTTTTCTCGCTCTAGACCAAAACAACCTGAAAGAGATGTTTTTGGTGAAATTAGAGGAGACGAATTGGTTGCTGAATTGTTGATAAAATTTTTTGATGAGAAATTAGCTGATAAAGGCGTAGAAAGAAAAGATATTGAAGAAGCCTCTCTTGGAGTTGCAAATGGGACTTTGGAAAACTGGTCATATGGAGGGAGAATTCCCCTTTTTTTAGCAGGTTTTCCTGAAAGTGTTCCAGGATTTTCGATTGACAGACAATGTGGTTCAGCAGGTTCAGGAATGCATATTGGTATCATGGAAATTATGACTGGAAACGCTAAATGTGTATTGGCAAATGGCTTTGAACATATGACACGAGTTAGAGGTAGAGGTACTGAACCTAATTTAAAATTGATAGATAAAAACAGTAAATATTTTCGTCCTGATTTAGAAATGCAGACATCGTTTAACATGCTTCAAACAGCTCAAAAATTATATGAACAAGAAGTACCCATATTTACTAAAGAAGACTTAGATAAGTTTGGAGTACGAGCTCATAATTTAGCTGTTAAAAGTCATGAAGAAGGGTGGTTTAAAGGTGAAATCATACCAATTGAAGGACATGTAGAAGGAGATGTTAACACTCCGTTAATGGTCGATAGAGATATGAATGTGAGACCGTCGAGTATGGAAGGGCATGCTAAATTACCAAGATTATCTCGCCCATTTTATTTAGAAAAAAATGGCGGTAAAGATGGTTATGAAAAGAGAGAAGGGACAGACCAAGGTGTAATCACTGTAGGAAATTCCTCACCACTAAATGCTGGTGCTACAACCGCCGTTTGTATGGAAGCTGAAGAAGCAAAGAAGAGAGGCCTTGATCCTATGGCGAGAATTGTATCTATTGGTTGGGCAGCAGTACATCCCTCAACAATGGGTAGAGGGCCAGTTCCTGCTACCAAACGAGCTTTAGATATCGCTGGCATGAAAGCGGAAGATATTGATTATTGGGAAATAAATGAAGCATTTTGTATTGTTGCATTGAATTGCATGGACAAATTCAACCTTCCCTGGGAAAAAGTCAATGTTATGGGCGGTTCTACGGCTATTGGGCATCCTTTAGGGTCAACGATGATTCGACTTACAGGAACCTTAGCAAGGATTTTGAAAGATAAGAAAGCTAAGTACGGTGTAGCCAACGCCTGTGTAGGAGGCGGTCAAGGAGTAGCAACAATAATTGAAAATCTTGACGCCTAACTAATTTTATTTATTTCTATTTTAATAAGAATAAAAACATTCTTTTTTTTTACTATCTACTATTTTTTAATAAAATCATTACTTAAAGTGATTTTATGACACATATAAAAGATTTGTTTAAATTAGATAATCAAATTGCTCTTGTCACCGGTGGAGGTAGAGGATTAGGATTCTTTTCAGCTGAAGGATTAGCTGAAGCAGGAGCAGATGTCGCGATTTGTGGCAGAGATATTCATGGAAAATTAACGGATGCAGTTGAAAAGTTGAAAAAAATTGGCAGTAATACCATTTCAATAAAATGTGATATAACAGATGAAGATGATGTAAAACAAATGGCAAACATTATGAAAGACCACTACGGTAAATGTGATATATTAGTGAATAATGCTGGAATTTCAGATATGGCACAATCCAAAACATATAGTTTGGAACGATGGAATCGTATCATAAATACAAATATAACAGGAACCTTTCTATGTTGCCGCGAAATAGGAAAAATGATGATTAGACAAAAAAACGGATGTATTATCAATTTTTCAAGTGAAAATGGACAAGTAGGGTTTTCAAGTGGGATGACTGCTTATGCTACCTCTAAAATAGGAGTTATAGGTCTTTCGAGATCTTTAGCAGTAGAATGGGGTAAACATAATATTAGGGTAAATGCTATTCTTCCAGGCAATATGGAAGAGGGTATGATGGAATTCCTTCAAGATAAAAATAGACCAATGTACAAAATGATTGGAATACCTTTATTGAACCTAATACCAATGAAGCGATTTGGTGTAGGAGATGATATTAAAGGAACAATTGTGTTTCTGGCATCAAAGGCAGGTAGTTATATTTCAGGTGCAAAGATCGTTGTTGATGGTGGTTTTACTATTAATGCTGGAATTTAGATCTTATTAATATGAAAGATTTAAAGTTAAAGTATAATTTCATACCGTAAAATAATTTAAAATTTTAAAGTGATAGAATTATGGGAATGTTAGATGGAAAAGTTGCCTTAATTACTGGGGCGGGTCGTGGTGTAGGTCGTGAAGAAGCCCTAATTATGGCAAAAGAAGGTTGCAATTTAGTCATTAATGATATTGGTGGTGGAACTAGTCACTTGGATAAAGATGCCAAAATCGCGGATAGTGTTGTTGAAGAATGCAAAAACCTTGGAGTCAAAGCAATAGCAAATTATGACTCTGTAGTTGATTTTAACAAGACGAAAGGAATGATCGATCAAGCAATTTCTGAATTTGGTAAAATCGATATTGTTGTAAATAATGCGGGGATTCTACGAGACCGGATGATTTTCAATATGACAGAAGCGGAATTCGATCTTGTTATTGCAGTTCATTTAAAAGGTACATTTAATCTGACTCGACATGCTGCTGCTTATTTTAGGGAAAGAGGAAAATCTGATGAATCTTTAGGAAATTTTGGCAGAATAATTAATACCGCTTCTGATTCTGGTCTATATGGTAATGTAGGCCAATCGAATTATGGTGCCGCTAAATCGGGTATAGCAACTTTCACAGCAATAATTGCTCGAGAACTTGCTAAATACGCAACTGTAAATTGTGTTGTACCAAGTGCTAGAACACGTATGACAACTGATTTAACTCCAAGAATGGGAGATTATATGAAAGCAAAAACTCCTGATGGTTTTGATATCTTTCATCCTTCACATTTCGCACCATTGGTAGCATATCTCGCTACAGATGCAGCTAAAGGTATTAATGGAGAAGTGTTTAGGTGTATCGCAGATAAGGTCTGGGTTTATAGAGGGTGGAGAGCTGTAAAGAAAATATCAAATGATTGGAAACCATTTACACCTCAACAGTTAGCGGAACGATTTCCAGAATTAATGAAAGACTTACCTTCAAAAGGAGAAGGCGCAGTTTCTCAAGATGAGTTAATGAAGCCTTAAATGACATTATTTTATTATTTTTTTATTTTTTATTTTCATGTTTATTAACTTCTTAGAATATTAAGTGTATATCATATTAAAAGAGTGATCAAATTGGTTTTTATCTATAAAGAAGGGAAATTTAATGATAATAGTTTTTTAATTGATGGTTTTTTATTTGGAGCCCTAAGAAGTCTAGCTCTTTATGTAATTGAAAATAACGAGACCCGAATATTAATTGATACATCAACAGCAGATCAGGCAAAAAGAATTATTGAAAGGTTAAAGTTGTATAATATTTACCCTATCCATAAGATTTTACTTACCCATGCACATTGGGATCATACGGCAGGAGTAAATGAGTTAAAAGCATTAATGACTGATGTTGATATTGAAGTATTGGCATCTGAGAAAGCAATTGATAACTTAAAGAAACCAGCAGCCATGAATGATGTATTTGAAGCTACAGTGGAACCTATAGAGGATGTGACACCATTAAAAGAAGGTGATATGATCAATTTAAATGGACTGAAATTAGAAGTTTTTAATTTCTTTGGGCATACAATGGATTCCATCGCACTCTTGGATGAGAAAAATAGAAATATTTTTACTGGTGATGCAATTATTAATAAATCAGGATATACGTATATTCAGCCAATATTTATGCCTCCTGAGTTCAATGAACCAGAATTACTTAAAACCTTTCAAAAACTTAGAAATATGAAGGATAAGTTAAATTCTATTACTTTAGCTCATTTCGGGGTATGGACAGATGAAGATTTTGAAACAATTCTTGATGAGATGGAAGAAATTCACTTTAAAACAAAGAATGCGATAATTCAATGGTATAATGAGAATCTCTCCAGCAGAGAAATTGCTCTTAAATATTTTGAGACTTTTATTCCCAATTCTAAAATGGTAGAATACGGATTATTAGACAATTTAGAAATGAATATAGGATGGTTAATAGAAGGTTTAAAATTAAGTGGTTTTATCTAGAACATGCCAATGGAAATGATTAATATACTATTAGATATAAGAATTAATTAAGAAAAACTAAAAAGTAAAAAATGGTTAAAAATGTCTGGATTAGATTTGAGTGTAGTTGGTCAAAAGAATCCTGAAAGAACTTTTAAATATACGTGGAGAGATGCAGTACTTTATGCATTAGGAGTTGGTGCACAAGCAGATGAGCTCCCCTTAGTTTATGAAAATACCCCTGGTGGAATTAAGGTACTTCCTAGTTATGCGACCATCGCTAGAGGAATAGCCTTTCCGAGATTGGGTAATAATATTTTTTTCCCCCGTTTCATTCATGGAGAGGAATTAATACATTTGCACAAGCCGTTTCCCTCTCAAGGAGAAATAATATGTTTTAGCGAGGTAACTGATATTTTTGATAAAGGTAAAGCTGCTGTTATTCACGTAAAATTCTCCGGCCTTACTAAAGATAGAGATCCATTATTTGATGTAAAATCAGCTTTCTTTTATCTTGGAGCCGGTGGATTTGGAGGGGAACGAGGTCCAAAAAGCGAAACTCTAGTACCACCAGAAGGTGTAGCCCCAGATTTTAGCATATCCTATAAAACTACTGAGAATCAAGCAGCTCTCTACAGACTTAATGGTGATATGAATCCTTTACATATTGACCCTGAATTGGCTCGGAAAGGTGGTCAAGAGAAACCAATATTGCATGGGCTATGTTCTTATGGTTTTGCTACTAGAGCAATACTTTATGGTATATGTGATGGTGATGTGTCTCGTTTCAAGGAATTTAAAGCAAGATTTACCAATGTAGTTTACCCCGGGGAAACACTCACCACAGAAGGTTGGAAGGATAACGGACGCTATATAATTCAAGTTCGAAAAGAGAATGTCGTAGTACTTAGCAACGCCTATGCCATTATTGATTAAGTTTAAAAATTTTAATTACATTTTCTTTTATTTTCTTTTCTTTTTATCATCTATTTATTAAACCTAAGTTGAAAACTTAGAAAGACTTATCTTGCCCTTCAGAAGTTAACTCGCTTTTCAGATGTTATAAAATAGAATACAGAAATCTGGGAAACCTTGAACAAGGCAGTTAAGACAGGTGAAGTATTAGAATTAGATAGACCATAGTCTCTCGGGAGTATAGTGAATGAGATTTTTAAACAATAGGAAATATTTTGCTAAAAGGAGATAAAACTACGTTTTTAGGGATTATTATTACTATGTAAATCTTAAATCCGTAGATAATAGTTCACCAGATTTAATAAATTCACAAATTAATGGAATATCATTTTCAGGATTACCATTCATAGGACTAGAAACCCCTAATTTATTATAACGTGGATGGAAATGATGTGGTTTAGTAGAAATATTCCATCTGTCATCATAATTATCAAACCTACATCGATCTAACTCTATTTTAGAAAATAAAACGGAATATGCATATTCATCATGATTATTATATCTAATAAATAGATTAATTTCGTCGCGTAAAATTATGTGGATTCTCGCCAAATTTGGTTCAAAATATAAATTTTTGAGATATACAGATAATTCATTTTCAATAATAAGTTTTGAGCGTTCTAATTTCTTAATACTAGACATTAAGACTTTCTCCAAAATTTACAAGAATTAGAGGTTATTCCAATCTCTCTTAAGATTAAACAATTCTTCTCGTTGATCAATTAAATGCTTTAGAGTAATTGCATCATTTTCAGCTTCTTCTATAACTCCAGTTTTAGCATCTTGTAAAAATTGTGTGGGTGAATTATAACTCCACTTAGCTAAAATCTTATCGATTTCATCATACAGAAATTTTAATTTCAAATCAACTAATTCTACTAATAATTCTTTTTTAACCGGAATCGTAGTCATGCACTCCTCACCTACTTCTAATAGGATTTTTGACTATAAATATTTATTCTATTATAATATTTCTAATACGCGAACATCAATTTTGTAGATATTATTCTAGAAGAAATTTTGGAAAGATCATCTTTTTTTCTTTTTATCATAGATTTATTCAAACTATATTGAGAACATAGAAAGACTGTCGCAAAGCTTTTTAAGGAAAAAGGACCTCTTATTTTTCATTAAAAAATCATCCAATGCAAATAAGGTTAAATTTCAATCTCTATAAAACATAATTATTTAAAAGTAAGAGATATGCTCAAATCTATACAAGAGGAAATAAAACGAGGTTGGTTCTTACTGAATGAAGGGAATATTAAGGAAACCTTAGAATTACCTTGAACAGAGCCGTTAAGACAGGTGAAGTATTGGAATTTGATAAACCCCCTTCTCTTGGAGCGATGGTGAATGAAATTTTTAATTAATAATAAATAAAAATTAAGAGGAGATAAAGGAAAATGTCTAGTTCAATATCCGAAGATTTTTCAAGTGTAGAATTATTCAAAGTTTTTGGATACAAAACAATTTTTCTCTCCCTAGGAAAATTATATTAAACTCATCAATAAAATTTTTACCGATTAGTGCTTGAATTGGTAATCCACTAATATCAGATGATGTGAATTCTAATTCATATGAGAGATTTTCATATTGGAACATATTTTTATAAATTGAAGCTTCAATAATTCCATTCGCAGTTAATATTTTACTTTTTCTAATAGGTTTTAATTCAAAATTTTCAATGAACTTTCTATCAAGGGCCATGATCGATGCTCCAGTATCAACTAATCCAAGTAAAGCCTTTTTATCTCCATTAAATGATATGAAAAATTCTAAAATAGGAAAAAATCTTTTAGCAATTTCAGCTTGCTGGAAACATTTGGTATTTTCAGTAGAAAATAGTGAGAATAGTGTCTCAAACTGCTCCATTTCTTTACCTTTACGTAGAATCCCTGCAGAAGCTTCTGGGAACTTTTCATAAAGCGTTTTCATTACTTCTTGCAATGTATCTCCAATAACTACAATTGTATTTCTAGAGATTCCTAAATACTTTCCATCTGGTATGAAATCAGGTATGTCAATTTTATCTAAATCGATAGGAGGATTTTTTTCTTTAAAGTCGTCAATTAATTTTTGCAAATTCATTTTTTCATCAATAGCTTCCCGAATGAATTCGCTGACACTTTTATACCCTTTAAACTTAGCAATTTCTTCGATTTTCTTCTTTTTCCCTTCATCCACTTTAAAATTAATAATAGTCAAATTGGTATTACCATTATTTATATATTAAGTATTAAATTTTTTATATACATTTATAATTATTCATATTAAATCCAATTGACTTCTTATAAGTCCTCACGATAAATAACCAGACTTTTACTGCTTTGTAGATTAAATTATCTTTTAATTATTTAAATCATAATCCTGTTTGCTTAAATCACCGACGATTAGAAACTAAATAAAAACAAAACAAAAAAAAACAAATAAATAAAAAATTTAATATTTCTAATTTTTTCTTGGAGGGAGCATTCTTACCATTCTTTGACCCTCAATAAGAGAGATCGCATTTTCAGGGCAATGATAGGCACACACACCGCATCCCGCACAGTATTCTTCTATCCTTTCCGCTTTATCATCATCGTTTAATTCAATAGCTTTATTGTAGCAAATATCTACGCAAGTACCACACCCTGTACATAAATCTTCATCGATGCTAGCCAAGTAATTAGTGGCGTTAACAACAGGAAAAATCAAACAGTCTCTTGCAGTCATACAACAACAGTTACAACAATTACAAATCGCTACTTCATCCTGTCCAATATCACCGTGTCGATGATAGGCTTTATGGACTAATCCTGCATCTTCACATTTTTTAAGAATTTTCAAAGCTTCTTCCTTAGACACCAATTTAGAGAAACCATGATTAGAAGTATGCCTTGCAGATTTACCTAAGGTCATACAACTTGGCGTAAGTTCGATTTGCTTACAGGGATTACCTAGAAATTCTTGATGTTGGCGACAGTAGCAATTACCTACAGCGATATCATCATACTTTTCAATTAATTCTCTAATTTTTTGAGTCGGTAATATTTGTTCTGTCGGAACCTTTATTTCTTCATCTACGATAATGTTAATTTCTTCACCTGTTTCTAAATTTTCTAATATTGGGACTGTACGATCCATTGGTGGTATACGCTTCAATGCAGCACTCATTCCATCATATTGAGATTGCACAACATCACTGTGTTCTTCATTAATTTTTTGGAATAACCGTGCCAATTTATAGTTTTCCTCCGTTTTTTCAAGGTTTTGCATAAAAATATATTCAAATTGCCTATGAAACGGAAATATTTGATACACCATTACCCCTTGACGATTAGGTTGGTTAATTATTACACCTGTTTTTGCTAGAGCATCCGCTTTTTTTAAAATTTCTTCTTCAGATAACCCACTGCTCTCCTTTAATTGTTCCATTGTTTGGGAGGTTTGATTTTCAAAAGCCATTATGAAATCTAGATTTTCATCTTTGATAGTTATTTTTAGAATATTATGTAGAGTTTCTGAAAATGGAAATTGGAATCCTCCTGCTTTAAATAAAACCTTAATAGCTTTTTTATAGTCAGCTTCACTCATTTTAATCATATAATGGTGTTTTTTTAATATATCATTTATTTTCAGTATTTTATTGTAAAATGAAATGAAAAAAAAGTTTTATTATTTATCTTAATAGTTTTGTTATTATTTCTATTAAATTTAAGTGAACAGTAAAAGAATTAAATAGTACTAATAATCAAAGTTAACTAATATAATTTAAAAACTAACAAATTTCAGATTTTTATTAGTTTTTATGTAAAGGTGTAATTAATTATGAGCCCAGATTATGAGACTATTTTGTATGAAAAAAAGGATAAAGTTGCGGTTATAACACTTAATCGTCCTGAGAGAATGAATGCCATCAATGTCCAGATGAATGCTGATTTGAAAAATTCACTAAAGGAAGCTAAAGAAGATTCAGATGTAAGAGCAATAGTTATAACAGGAGCGGGGAAAGCATTTTGTGCAGGTGCAGACGTTCAGGAGTTTGCCAGCGGAAAATTTAGGGAAGAAGTTGCAGGAGGTAAGGTAATTATCCATCCCTATGATTTTTTTAGATTATATAAGCCGATTATTGCTGCTGTGAATGGTGTAGCTGTAGGATTTGGAACTAATTTAACTTTAAGTTGCGACATTATTTATGCTTCAGAAAAAGCTAGTTTTGGAGAATTCTTCATTCGGATGGGGCTTATTCCGGATATGAACGGAAGTTTTTTACTCCCTAAATTTATTGGTGTTCATAAAGCAAAGGAGCTTATTTTTAGTGGTAAACGCATATTTGCTGATGAGGCTTTAAAGATTGGGTTGGTTAATGCGGTTTTTCCTCATGAAGAGTTATTACCTAAAACAATGGAGTTTGCTAATCATCTAGCAGAGCAAGCACCACTTGCTTTAGCCCTTTCCAAGGAAGCGATACATAGAGGTTACGATAAAATTTTTGATGAAATGCTAAAGGTTGAAGGAGAATTTAATGCAAAATGTTATGCTTCTGAAGACCATAAGGAAGCAGCTACTGCTTTTGTTGAAAAACGTAAACCTGTTTTTAAGGGAAAGTAAAACCTAATTAATTTTTTTTTATTTTTTTTTCCTAGAATTTAGTCCCCCAAGTCCGTTTTACCGATATGAAAATATTTATTTAATCATTAAATTTCAACATTATAATCTATATATTTTAAACTAAAAAGAGAAAATGAAATATGAATGAAGCAAGAGAAGTATATTTAGTAGACCATGTTAGGACACCTTTTTCTCAAGCAAATCCTCTGAATCCTGATGATGATGTTTTCAGTAAGAAGTGGGGATTAGAACTTGCCGCTCATGCTTTGATTGACATGTTTGACAATCGATTACCGAACAAAGGAAGCACTCTCAAACGTGAGAATGTTAGTGAGGTTTTAGTTGGAATTTCTTTACCACAACATGAACATGGGACATTTGGGGGAAGAATTCCTATATTTATGGCAAAATTTCCCTTTAGCGTGCCTGCCACGGCATTTGACAAACAGGATGGTTCTGGTATGGCAACTTTACATGTTGGTTTTGGAAACATTTCAATGGGATATTCCGATGTGGTGGTATCCTTGGGTTTAGATCAATCTACCCGAGTACCAGTACATAGTTACAATGGAAAAGTAACCGTATATGGAATGCCTCCAGATAAACTTATGCTTGATCCAAATAACAAATGGTATAACGATGATTTATATGATTGGAAAACGAGTCGGTTACTGTTTCAAGCGGCTCAAAAACTTGCAGAAGAAGAGGCAGAACTTTTCACCAAGGATGAAATGGACAAATTAGGGACACGTAGTCATAATTTAGCAGAGAAAGCTTTGGAAAATGGATATTTCAAAGAAGAAATTGTATCTATTAAAGGTCATAAAGAAGGTGAACCTGATAACCAAATTGAGATTGAAGAAGATCAATCTATTAAAAAGGCCGTTACTGTAGAAAATATTGCAGATATGCCTTCCATAAGCACCCCCGGATGGGCAGGTGGTTATAAAAATCCAGTATTTTCTAAAGAAGCATATATTGCAAAATTTGCAACAGAGGAAGGTATTATTACAACAGGAAATAGTGCTCCAATGAATGACGGGGCTTCAGTTTGTTTATTAATGTCGAAAATTGCACTTGAACAATACAATTTAAAACCTATGGCAAAAATCATTTCAATTGGTTTTGCAGGGGTTGACCCAACTGTACGGGGACGTGGTGTGGTACCCGCATCCCAAATGGCTTTAAAACATGCTGATTTAAAAGTGGAAGATATCGATTTTTGGGAAATTAATGAATCCTTTAGTATCGTAGCACTGAATGCTGCTAATAAATTAGGATTTGATTGGGAAAATAAAATGAATATTCATGGAGGAGCAATGGCAATAGGGAATCCACCATCAGCATCGGGTCCGAGAATCACAGCGACATTAGCTAGAATTCTTAAAGAGAAGAATGCAAAATATGGGCTTGCTGCTATGTCATGTGGTGGTGGTCAGGGCACAGCTGTAGTAATTGAGAATATAGATATGTAAGTTTAATATGAGGTAAAAAAATAAGAAGAGGTTTAAAAAATATGAAAATAAGAGATGTATATATTACTGATTATGTAAGAACTCCTTTTTCAAGATCTCGACCAAGAGAACCACCAAGAGATGCATTTGGAATCTTACGCCCTGATGAATTGACTGCTCTAACATTAATAGATATGTTTGACAATCGTCTAAAAGATAAAGTAAAACCTGAAGATGTAGATGAGTTTTATGTAGGAGCTACTCATTTTAATTATGAAAACATAGCCTTTGGAGGAAGATATTCTTTGTTTTTAGCGAAATTTCCAGCGAAAATATCATCTATCGCATTAGATAGGCAATGTGGTTCAGGAATGACCTGCGCTTCCATAGGGTATGATAATATTGCATTGGGGTATTCTGATATTGTTATAGCTTCGGGGAAAAATAATGCTACTATGTCACGATCAAAACGTCCAACGGTAAGAGAAACCCCTCCATCCATGAGGAAAGGTCATGAATTTTTTGTTGATGATGTCGTTGATTTCCGTTGCTCGTACTCAATGCTGCAAACAGCTCAAAAACTCTCAGAAATGAATGCTGGTATTTTCATTAAAGAAGACAATGATAGAATTTCGGTTCGCAGTCATCAGTTAGCTGCAAAAGCTCAAGAAGAGGGGTTCTTTAAGGATGAAATTGTTCCAGTAATGGCTCATACAGAAGGTGATGAGGATACACCGATGTTAATTGAGCATGATCTTTCTGTCAGGAAGAATGCCACCTATGAAGGAACAAAGGATTTAAGAGCTTTAAGTAAACCTGGTTGGGATGGTGGATACTACAGACCACTCATGAGTAAAGATGAATATGTTAAAGAGTTTGGGACAGAACTGGGGCTAGTAACTGCGGGAAATTCATGCCCAACTAATGCAGGAGCTGCTACCTTGTTATTAATGTCAGAAGATACAATGAAAAAACATGATCTTGATCCATTAGCTCGTATTGTTTCGATTGGATATGGTGCGGTTGATCCCACAGTTATGGGAAGAGGTCCTGTTCCTGCAACATGGATGGCGTTAAAACATGCTGGTTTAACTATAGATGATATCGACTTTTGGGAAATTAATGAAGCGTTTGGTATTGTAGCACTCAATTGGATTCATGAAGTTGGGTTAGATGATAAAATTGATGATATTAATATTAAAGGTGGTGCCATTTCAATAGGGCACCCAATAGCAGCAACAGGTCCCAGAATAGTTGGTACGTTGGCAAGAATTTTAAAAGAGAAAAACGCGAAGCTTGGTCTCGCTACAATGTGTTGTGGAGGAGGTCAAGGAACAGCAATGATAATTGAGAATACAGATGTCTAATAAATTAAATTTTTTTTATTATTTTTTCTTAGAAAGGTTTTATATACAAAGGAAAAAAAAGAATTATAATCTTCTTTTAGGTTTAGGACGAATGTAATAAATAGATGGATTTGTTCCTTCGTCTGGTTTTAGTTGAAAAACATCATCTTTAGAGAGTATTTTTGTTATATTACTCTCAGGATCATTTAAATCACCAAAATGTAATGCCTGTCCTTCACAACAAAGAACACAGAAGGGTTCAAGTCCTTTATCCACCCTATGAGCACATAGATTACATTTTTCAGCAAGGTGATTGTTCTCATCGAACACAATTATATTATATGGACATGCATCTAAACACGCTTTACAACCAGTACATAGATCTTGGTCTAAAATTACAATTCCATCATTTCTTTTTTGAAGGGCATCTTCTGGACAGGAATCAACACAAGGTGGATTTTCACAATGATTGCATAATCTAGGGAGAAAATTTAAGGTTAAGTCGGGAAATCTCCCTACTGGAGTATCTTTAACACTTGTTCCTTGAGTCTCAACTTTTATCCAGAAATCAGTTGAATTATTTTCTATTCTGCATGCTACGCTACATGCTTCGCATCCTATACACCTTTCTTGATCGACAATCATTCCTAACCGTTTACTCTTGCTCATTTTTTCTCCACCTCCACGGCAACATCGTTCATATGCATGTTCGGTTCGTAAACTTTATCTTGTACCGGATTAATAATATCGTGTGTGAGATGGTTTAAACTTCCCTCTTTAAATTGTTCTATCCACCAACCTTCAGTAATATCAAGTATGCCCGGTTGAACACTTTCAGAGATTCTAGCTTTTAGTGTTGTTCGAGCCCTATCATTAAAAACAGTCACAATATCATTATTTGATATATTTCTGGTTTCAGCATCAATTGGATTGATGTCAACTATGGGTTCAGGGTTCAAATCTAGCAAAGATTTCACATTTGCAAACATGGAATGCGTACGGAAGCGACTATGACCATTCACTAATGTTAAAGGATACTTCTTTTCACCAGGAGTAATTGGTGCTTCAATTGGTGGCAAATAGACAGGAAGAGCTTCTCCATCTTCGTATAACTGTTCTGCATATAATTCAATTTTTCCAGAAGGAGTACCAAAACTAAGTGGAAAACTTGCTCCTTCTGGGAGTGTCGGTAGTTTTCTAGCTTGTGTTTTTAAAGTTTCTCTATTTATACCCTCAAAGGAGCGGGACGCCATGATAAGATCTATTAACCCCTCTTCTCCTCCTTTGAAGTACTCTCCAAATCCAAGGTGTTCAGCAAGTTCAGCGACAATATTTGCATCTGACTTAGATTCATATAATGGCTCAATTACTTTCTGTTGAAGTTGTACATAAGGATAAGGCTGAGCTAAAAAATCTGAAAATTCTAAAAAACTACAAACCGGGAGGATTAAATCGGCATATCGAGCGGAGGGTGTCAAAAATAGTTCTGTTTGTACAATAAACTCTAATTTGGGGTAAAACTCTTCAATTATTTTATTAGCATTTGCACACTGGTTCAAAAAGTTAATGAAAGCAAACCAGAGAGCCTTTATTGGGTAGGGATTACTAGATATCACGGCCTCATAGAGATTGAGGATACCGATTCTATGAAAACTGGGTTTATCTGGAATTGCTTTAAGGAAAGGATTCCAATTAAGAATTCCAGGTACATGTCCTGAATTTACTGATGTAGTGACATTCCCGGTAATCGCGGCCACAGATATTAGACCCCTTAAGGAAATATCTCCATGATAAGTTCTCGTAAAACCCATATGAGTTAAAAATCTAACTGTTTCAGCTGTAGCTATCCTCTTACCTAACTTAACAATAAGATCCTTATTAACCCCTGTAATTTCTGCGGTTTTTTCTGGGGTATATTCAGAGGTTAGATCCATCAATACCTGAATTACTGGTTTACATTCAATTCCATTTATCATATAAGTTCCAGTAAGACTTGCCTCTTTTACACTTGTGCGAGATAATGTTTTATGAAAATTAGACGACTCATGCCATACCATATAAGCTTCTGGCTTTTTTGCGTCTACATCTTTCCCTCGTAGCATTTTTCCTGAATCGGTTCTCACTAAATAGGCTCCATTCGTATGTTCTAATATGAACTCTTTATCATGTAAGTTATTTTGGAATATCACATTCATGATCCCTAAAGCTAAAGCACTATCGGTACCCGGTTTTAATCCAATAAACTCATCTGCTTTTGATGCTGTAACTGTAAAACGTGGATCTATAACAATTACCTGAGTTCCATATTCTTTTGCATCTAAAACTTTTCTCATATTTTGTAAAGGCATGGATTCAGCTGGATTTGTACCCCATATCATTAATAACTCAGGATATTTTCTTTGCCAGAATTCCCCAAACAAATACAGATAAGGAAATTGGTGTCCAAAAATCACTCTACTTCCACATGGTAACCCTGCATCTCCATAGCCCCAAGCACTCACACGGGTACTCTGCGTTAAACTTGCCAATCTAAGATATGCACCAAATTTTGTTGTACCTGCACCAGGACCTCCTAAAACCCATCCAATCGATTTCCATCCATATTTCTCAGAAATTTCTTTAAATTTCACAACAATTATCTCATAAGCTTCTTCCCAGGATATTCGTTCAAATTTCCCTTCACCTCTTTCTCCAATTCGTTTCATTGGATATTTAATACGATCTGGGTGATAAGTTATATCTAAACTAACTAAACCACGTAAACAAATCCTCCGATCTTTTTCGTCTGGGAAGTCCGCAGGTTCCAATTTTACAATACGATTTCCTTTTACATGAGCTAAAATTCCACAACAATCTATACCGCAATGTGCTGGACAAGCAGTTCTTATTAACTTAATCTGTTCATTTTCAGTCATATTTTATCAATATTTCCGTAAAATTTCAATAGTTGATTTTAAATATAAGGTAAGATAATGAAAAAATTGTATTAATAATTATTAGAAAACTTTAATAAAATTAACGTTGAAATATTAAAACTAAAGGTTGATATGAATCATGGTTGTAGAAGAAGTAAAATATTTATTCCAACCGATTACGATTGGAGATGTGGAAATAAGTAATAGAATAATGATGGCGCCTATGAATACAAGATATGGCTATGATGGATATGTTACAGATCAATTAGTAGATTACTATGTAGAAAGGGCTAAAGGAGGTGCTGGTTTTATTTGTGTAGAGATGGGTATCATAGACTATCCGATAGGAAGTACAGCAGGTAAAGGTATGATAGCTACTGATGATGATAAGTATTTCCCAGGTTTGAAAAAATTAGCAGATGCCATTGATAAAAATGGATCTGTTCCGATGATTGAATTATCACATGGGGGGAGATATTGTCATTCAGGTCTTACTGGTATGCAACCTGTAGCGCCATCTCCTATTGCGGGTTATCGAGGAAGAGGGGAAATGCCAAGAGAATTAACTACTGAGGAGGTTGAAGAATTGGTTGAAAGATTTGGAGATTCGGCAAGAAGATGTGCTGAAGCAGGATATAAGGGTGTTTTATTGATGGGATCAACAGGATATTTAATTAGTCAATTCGGATCACCTCTTACTAACAAACGAACTGATAGATTTGGAGGAGAAACTCCTGCAGAACGGGCAACTTTTATTGTTGAAATTATTAAAAATATCAGAAAAAAACTTGGAAACCAATTCCCTGTAATCTATAAAATTAGCGCTGAAGAATACATAGATGGGGGTACAGTTCTGGAGGATTCTCAAATTATGGCAAAACTGGCAGAGCAAGCAGGAGTTTCTGTGATACACACATGGGCAGGATGGCATGAATCACCAAAACCTATGTTACCTATGTCAGTTCCTAGGGGAGCATTTGTATATTTAGCAGAAGCGATGAGAAAGATAATAACTGTTCCTATTATGACAGGGGGAAGAATCAACGATCCTCGATTGGCTAATGATATTATAAGAGACGGAAGAGCAGATTTGGTACATTTTGGCAGGCCATTTTTGGCTGATCCTTATTTCCCAAAAAAAGCTATGAAAGGTGAATTTGACGATATTAATATGTGTATAGCTTGTTGCCGTTGTTTTGATGCTATGGCTAGTCCAGGAAATATTGTGTGTTCTGTAAACGCTGGATTGGGTAAGGAAGGTAAAAAATTAGAGAAAGCGGAAAAATTGAAAAAGATCCTCATTATTGGTGGTGGTCCAGCTGGGATGGAAGCCGCAAGGGTAGCAACATTAAGAGGTCACAAAGTGACTCTATGGGAGAAAAATGATCAACTAGGAGGAAATTTAATAACGGCGTCCTTAGCCCCTCATAAGGAGGAGACCAATTGTTTAACACATTACTTAACATATCAGATGAAGAAATTAAAAATTAACGTTCAGCTTAATAAAGAAGCAACGGTAGATTCTATTTTGAAGGAAAACGCTGATGAGGTTATCGTAGCTACTGGTGCAACAGCAATAACTCCAGATATACCAGGTATTAACACTAAAAATGTTGTTATAGCAGTTGATGTGTTAAAGGGAACGTCAAGCACAGGTGAAAATGTTGTAATAATAGGAGGAGGAATGATTGGTTGCGAGACAGCTGAGTTCCTAAGGTCTAAAGGAAAGGATGTTTCTATTATTGAAATGTTGCCAAAGATTGCACGAGATATTGGCCCCGCAACAAAATGGTCAGTTACAATGAGGATAGCTAGATGGGGCATTAAACAATTCACCTCATCAAAAGTTATTGGTATAAGAGACGACGGTGTTGAAATTGAAAGAGAAGGAAAACCCGAAATTGTTAAAGCAGAAACAATTGTTATTGCAGCAGGTATGGAACCTAATAATAACTTACTTAATTTATTGAAAGATAAACTCCCAAACATACATGTAATTGGAGATTGTTCACAAGCTAGAAGGATGTTAGATGCTATTCATGAAGGATATTCAATAGGGCAGAAGCTCTAAGTATCAAATCTTTTATTTTTTCTTGCTATTTTTATTTTCAGATGATCTACCACTCTCATTTCGTTCTTTAGTACCGAACTAGTGTTAAAAAATAAAACGACTTCTATTGACAATTATTTAAAACTGTGAAAAAGGTTTTAAACCAATAATTATTACTTAATTAATTTACGGTAGTAAAGCATTCTCACTAATAAAACATAAAGTGGTGATTTTTTGAAAGTAGCTAAAGGAAAAATAACTACAAAAAAATCTGGAAATGGGGGCTATAAAAGTGCTTGGATATATATTCCAAGCAAGGTTTATAAAGATGAATTTTTTCCATTCCAAGATAATGAAGAATTGATTATTGAAATAGAAGACGGAACTTTATTGATAAGTAAGAATGATGAGCGTTCCAATATTTTAAGAAATTTTGGTATAGAAAATGCTACACTTCCAAAATTAATAGAGATCAAAGCAGAAAAAAATAAGGATAAACCATTTCTCTATTTTAAAGATGAATGTTATTCGTATAAAGATATAAACACCAATTCCAATAAGGTTGCTCATGGGATTTTAGAATTAATAAGTAAATTGGAATTGAAAACTCCTAAGATTTCATTATTAATGAAAAATTGCCCAGAATATATTTTTACTTGGTTTGGAATAGCGAAAGCTGGTTGCATTTTTGTACCTGTTGATAAATCATTAAAAAGTAATCGGCTGGAACATGTATTAAGCAATAGTGATACAGAAATTCTAGTTATAGACCATGAATTTCTTGATACTTTCAAAGAAATTAGTGATAGATTAGAAAAAATTAAGAAAGTTTTAATACGCTGTGCTCCAAATGATTTTAATTTTGATAATAAATTTATTGACTTTCAATCAATCTTTACTTCAAGAACTGAAAATCCTAAAATTAATATTTACAATGATGATCCTGTAGAAATTTTATATACAGAGGGAGTTACTGGAAAACCAAAAGGTGTTGTATATAGAAATATCGTGATACCTGGAATAGCATTGGGGTATGAGTTAATGGAAATTGGATTAAATAAAGTATCAAAGATTTTTTGCCCTATCCCCTTATCTAAAGGTGCTGCTCAATTCTGTACAATAATTCCATCAATATTCTATGATAAGTCTGTAATACTTTCTGAAGAGTTTAATGGCTCAACATTTTGGGAAGAAATAAAAAAGTATAAACCTTCCTGTTTTTGTTATTTTGGAGGCTATTTAGTAGATTTATTGTATCAAAAACCTAAAATAAGTGATCGCATTCATTCTATTGAATTTGCTTATGGTTTTGGAGCAGTAAGGGATTTGTGGAATGCATTTGAAAAAAGATTTGGTATACCTCTTTATGAGTGTTGGTCCCATGTGGAAGGCATTGGAGTAACTATGAATAAGGTAGGCTCTAAGGGGGGAAAAATCGGATCAATTGGAGCACCATTAGACTTCATAGAATTAAAAATTGTTAACCAAAAAGGAAAGGAATTACCCCCTGGTCCAAATAATGTAGGTGAAATTTCGGTAAGAAGAAAATCTGGAACAACATTTGAATATTATAAACAACCAGAAAATGAAGATGTAAGAATAGACGATAAGAATTGGGTGTATACAAATGATTATGGATATATGGATCACGATGGATATATTTACTTTAAAGGAAAGGGAAATGAGATTATTTTAAAGGGCGATGAGGTAATCTTCGCTAAAGATATTGAACGTGTTGCAAATTCACATCCACATATTATTGAAAGCGCTGTTATTTCTGTAAGTACCGGAAATAATATTGATCTAAAAATTACTGCTGTAAAAGTAAAAAATCGTTCTATCACTCCTGAGGAACTTAGTGATTATTTGCATCATAATATTGCATTTGAACATGTACCCAGATACATTGAAATTATAGATAAATTACCAAAAGGAACAGCAACAGAAGTTTTGAAAGAAATTTTAAAAGAAAATTGGGAAAAAGGCTATTATTATAGTAATATGTGGGATGCCAAAATACATAATTTCTTGGAAAAATAAATTTAATAACATTACGAACGTAAAATGTCTAAGTTATAGTTTTTAAAATAAAAAGCATTTATATTTCTTTGATAATTTTAAATGGTAAGTTTTAGTCAATTCTTAAAAATGTTGGTTATGTCATATGGAAACAGAGAGTAAAGCGGAATTAAATGATTATGATAGAAAAGGTCACATTAAAATAGATTGGGGAAGACAAGGGGGTGTTATACTGGGCTATATAGTAGCACTTTTAGGCTATTATGGTATTATTGCTAATACTATGATGTTTGATCAGTATGGTAAATGGATCTCTTTTCTCGATATGGATAAGACCATCCTCTTTTGGACATACACAACCTACTTACAAAACTTCTTCTTACCTGCCATATTATTGTTTTTTATATGCTTTATGTTGACTTATAAAGAAGAAATTCCTCACTATGGAATTAAGGCTTCAATTTGGTTAATGCCCCTCATCATCGCGGAAGGATTCATCTTTTATGCAATCATGTTCGGATTTAGGACTGAACCTATTATTCTAAAATTTGGTCACATAGAAGGATATTTAGATATTATAATCATATTTGGGTTAGGTATTTCTGGGGCAGTTAGTGGTATGAAAATTAAACAACTCGTCGAAAAGAGAAAAACTATTTAATTAATACTACCTCAGAATTATAAAGCAGGGAAGTATAGTTTGTTAATATATATGATTTTTCAAGAAGCTATATGAAAATCTTAATAACACACCAAATCTACACCTTAAGATTTTAATAAATATAACAACTAAAAAGAATCCTTGAAATTCCAGCAATCTTCTAAAATAAGTAAAAAAAAAAGGTTAATATATATTTAAAATTTCTTTATCTTCAAATTTTTATCTAAGTTTCTTTTTTCTCATCAATGAGTATACGATGCCAATCATCGAAGCTGCAGAAACTGACAATGTAATGAGTAATGGAGCACCGGGAATTAGAGGATATTCTTCAGCACCAGGAGTATAACTCAAGAAATGGGGTGATATACCTCCCCAGAAACCAGCAGGTCTATTATCTCTATCAAGTACCCAGAAAGTATCCCAGTTAGCCCAAAGGGCTTCTCCACCTTTGGTTTGGTAACAATAGATCATCGGAAATAGTTCGTTCTGCTCCTTTTCGGCGATCTTACTGATCATTTCTAGTTTACGGTGTGGTTCTGACTGATACATAACAGCTAGCCAGTAATCAATCTCCGCATCATAATTAAATCCGAAATTCCATGTGGGCCACAGATCAGTTACAACACCCAAACGCCAAGTTCCTCTATTAGGATCTCCGTAGTTTGCATGAATCCATCCCTCTGGAATAGTCATAGGCATGTCATAGTCCATAGGCCAAGCTTGTGCTGAAAAGATTGAATGTACTCCATCAAAGTTTTCCGTCCAATAGGAGCCTATACAGTGATCCCAAAGAATGGTTCCGGTTGGAGCCTTGTTATCTATGTCTTGTACTATAGCAACCCCAAGGTTATTACAAGCCAATTCAAATTTATCTGCTAAATCTTGATGAACATCATCCCAGTAAAAGTTAATTGTAAATATGGGATTACCGCCTTGTCCTACACTTTGCCATAACGCATTATTAGTGGGATCATCAGTAGGATCAGTTAAACCTCTAAGGGCTAATTGCTTACTAAAGTTATGTTTATCTGCATTCCCTGGCCACACTGGATCTGTCAATGAATAGATATCATATTCGGTAGCAAGTAGAACTTCTCGTGCATAGGTGAGATTGTATCCTGGTAGATTTGTACTCGAATTATAAAATATATTATCTTCGCCTACCAAGCCACCTCCTCGAACCGCGCGATCATTTAAATCGGTCTGTATGAGTGTGTCATAATCGAATGCATAGGTTAATGCCTTGCGAAGTGGTCGGGGAATTCCATTTGCTGCTGGATCTGCACTACATTGATCATACCAAGCGTTAATATCGATCCACGAGTAATTATGATAATAAGGTGCTCCAATATACATTCTTCCACCAGCCCAAAAAGTTTCATTGATACTATTAAGTGTAATCTGTGTTTGATATGATGAAACGTAATCTTCATAATAATTAATATTAGGGTCAGCCATTACCGCATCATAATCTATAGGCATTGTCATAGAATCATAAGCATAATCTATCTGGTGATCTAGCAATGCAATGTTCCGCGCATCTTTCCCTAAATCACCTGGGGCGAATTGAGCAACCTCATATCTCTCGACATCAAACCAACCACCAGCTTCAAGGGCAGTTTTGTTCCAATAATTTTCGTTTTTTATCATATAACCCCGATCATTAATCTCGTCATGTTCCGCAAATATGTACGGTCCTGTACCAATCATATCATTACCAGTATTATAACTATAATAACCTGTCTCGTAATAATCCTTATAAGCCTGCATTGAAATCTGTGGTAACCACATCCCTTCCATTCCATAGGAGTTCCAACTATTCCAATGAACTCTGACCTTTCCTCCGGATGGTAGATCTTCAACAATCTCTACCCATCTGACTAATGGATTCTGGTCATATGGAGCGTAATGTATCCAGTTTTCATATACAGGATCCCAACCACCAAAAGGGTTAGAATTGTTAGCGATAACAGGGGACGGTCCATCAGGGTCGGTAAGATAATAGTATGAATACCTACTGGTATCGGGTGGGCTCCAATATGGAAAGCCTGTATAAGCGTTTGGTGCATCATATTCAGATAAATTCCAAGATTCTGTCCAGTAATCTTTCGTTTGTACTATATCATTCCAATAGGTTCCCGCATTTCTCTGATCATTAATCCCATTAGCATTTCCTGTCAAATTACCAGTGATTAAATACATTCTATCGATGTTCCATTTCATTACTGTAGCATTCCAAGCTGATCCATCGTGGAAGGTTACATTTTCTCGGAGTGTGAATAGTATAGACTCTCTTCCACCGGTATTATTGAAGAAGGCACTATTAGTCTCGTTTTCCGGTCGAAATGTAGTTTCCCACTCGGTACAAAGAACTGGCCACCATTCCTCCTCTTTCGTCTTGTCTTTTAAGCCTCCCCAATAATCAGCATATCCCGCGGTGACATATTCACAGGCAGAATAAAAGTAACTTCCCATTAAAACATTGTATCCATCAGTGATCACTGGATCCCAATCTCCTGAGACAATCAATGCTGCTGATGATGTTCTATAAGTAACTGGTGCCGCTGTAACTGGACCCGCAATAGCTGGAAGAATAGGGATGATTATCGAAGTTATAAACAAGATAAAAATTGAAGTTTTTGATAATTTTTTCATATTTTTTTCTCCTTTTAAAAAGCTTTAAATTCTTTTAGTTTAGATATTTTTACTAAATAACTAACTTAGTAAAGTTAATATAACGTTACGACATTCAACTATTTAAACTTTTCAAATATAATGGTTTACGACCGTAAATATCTGGAAAAAAAAATAGTAATTATTAAATACGTTTAATTTCTTTTTTAACCATATTTCAGAATTTAAAAAAAACTATTATATAAATGCTTAGACATGGAAAAAAAGCAAATACTCTAGGCATAGTAACGTGATAGAAAATAAAGATTAAGAACTCATAAATTTTATAATTGGAGGAAGAGAATGGCTCGTCAAGCTCGGAATATGATGAAATATGTTTTTAGGCGAATATTACTTATGGTTCCTATTCTATTATCGGTGTTAATATTTACATGGATTATATCTCATATGATGGCAATAAATCCTTATTTGAATAGACTTGCGGGTGTGTTAGACCGACAAGTCTTGGAGAAAGAACTGAGAAGAGTGGGTTGGTATGATCCATGGTATGTAAAACTTGGTATATATCTTAAAAATTTCTTTTCTGGAGATTGGGGTGAATCCTTTATCATATTACCTGGAGAAAAAGTAATAAATCTTATTGCAGAAATTTTTCCTAAAACTATTGAATTGATGCTATTTTCGATTATTATAGTTCCAATTATTGCCATTAAACTAGGTGTTATATCAGCAAAAAATAAGAATAAACCGAAAGATACCTTAATTCGAGGAATGGCGATCTTAGGAGCAGGGTTTCCTGTTTTTTATATTGCCTCACTTGTACAAATATTTGTTGGCCTTTCATTAGGTGATTTTACTTTTGATGGAATAGATATTCCAGTAGTATACGCAAACAATCCATCCTTAACAATGCCAGTTCCACCTGGCGGAGCTGGTACAGGATTTAGATTAATTGATAGCATTTTATATAATGATCAGATATATTTGTGGGATACTTTAATGCATTTGATACTCCCAGTATTTTGTATGATTTTTGTATCTTTATCTGGTGTCACCCGGCAAACCCGATCAAGCATGTTAGATGTGCTGGATCAGGATTATGTTAGAACTGCGCGTGCTAAGGGTGTTAAGGAAAAAGATGTAATTAATAGGCATGCACTTCGGAACGCGATACTCCCTACTAGCCATCTTATAATAGGGGGAACAGCAGCAGCACTTTTAGGGTCGCTTTTTGTAGAAGTAACATTTAATTATACAGGCATGGGGTATTATCTCCTTATGGCGATATACGGGGGGGATTATTTAGTAATAAACGGATTTCTTGTATTTTCTACAATTATAATAATTTCAGGAACGCTTATTGCAGACGTTGCATATACAATTATCGACCCTCGAATAATTTATTAAGTATTTAAAAGATGTGATCAAAATGACCCAAATTCAGCTTGAAAAATTGGAATCAGATGAATACTCCTCATCTAAAAAAGGGAAAATAGGGCGTCTTTTAAAATTCTATTTAATTCCCGGTTGGCGTAACCCGGACTTTAGTGCTACTGAGTATGAAATAGGGAAATTAAAATCTAAAAGGAGACTATTTAGACGCCTTCTTACACCCCTAACAATTGCAGGAATGATGATGATCTTGTTTATTGCTATATTAGGTGTGTACGCTTGTTGGCTTACTCAATATCCTTTAGAGCTATTATGTAGGCCTTATACCCCTCCTGGGGGAGACCCTTTCGCTGCTCCATCTCCAGAACATCCATTAGGTACGACGAGATACGCGTATGATATTCTTGGTAGATTAATTTGGGGCGCAAGAACAGCACTTACAGCAGCAGCACTTCCGGTTATAATCTCTACAGCAGGAGGACTTGTAGTTGGGTCAATCTCGGCATATTTTGGTGGGACTGTTGATTCGATTATTATGCGTTTTTGTGATTTTTGGTTTGCGTTTCCATTGCTAATTCTTATTATAATTATATCTCCTATGGTAGGGCAAGATTTATATAATCTTCTGATACTCTTTGGTGTATTTTATATACCAGCTAGCACAAGGTGGATAAGAGCTCTAGTGTTACAAGTACGACAGAACGTTTATGTAAGAGCAGCAGTAACTGGTGGTGCGGAGAAATTTAAGGTTATGTTCAAACATATTTTACCGAATGCGATGTCTCCAGTTATTGTTGGTTTCTTTGGATCGATGGCGGGAGCAATTTTAGGTTTTGCTAGCATTGCCTTTTTAGGATTGGGAGATGAAACGTTTGCGGATTGGGGAACAGATATAATGTATGGAAGGGCTCAGTTTACTGCGTATTGGGCACTTTTTTGGCCAGGACTTTTTATCGCAATAGCTGCTGTTGGATTTATGTTAATAGGTGACGGATTGAGGGATGCATTAGATCCTCGACTACATATATAATGATAAGGGGTTTTAAAAATAATAGAGATGATATTTCGAATATACGTACCAAATTTTGGATATTCCTTAATTGAAGCTGTTATAGCAATGATCGGATTATTAATAATTCTAATTTTTGCTGTTAACATAATTTACCAAGAAGATAAAGAATTGGGAAGATTATTTAAAAAAGGTTCGATTATTACATGTTTAATAATTTTTGGTATTATATACGGTATCAGAGCTCTTTTTGAAACGTTAGGATTGCTGAGTCCTATATTTAGAAGGTTTAATAATGATCAATTGTTTCTTGCTATAATGGTAACGATATATTACCCTCTACATAAACCAATAATTAAGAAGTTCGGTTTTTCAATAATTACAGATGAAGATAATCGCAAATATTCTAATTTTAGGAAGTTTTTTATTATTTTCATTGTGGTAACCTGGGTTGTAGCAGCAATCTTTCTTACAATACCGATTCTCAACATTCAGATGAATAATCCTGATATTTTTAATTTAGGTATATTATGGACTTTTTCAGTTGTTTGTATTGACATTTTTATTACCTTAGTAATTAATAGGACTTTACCAAATGAACAACGGATCGCAAAACCAATACTTAGAAAATCTATGTTTGTTGCTAGCTTATTTGCTTTTGGCATTTGGTGTCTCCAATTATTAATATTTGAATTGTATATGAATAGGTGGCTTGGATTTAAGCTGATTGAACAGGATATTCGTGTTTCAATTATTGTAATTTCAGGATTATATATAATTTTCTTTTTTAACTCATTAAAAACCAGATTTTTACCAGAGATTAGTGAAAAAAGCTCAAAGCGAGTTTAAGAACTCTTACAATCAGAACTAGTAAGACAGGTTAGACACAGCAATGCTAATGAAGCAGAACTCATACTGGATGATCGAGATTCCATTTCTAATCTTACTAGAGAAGATAAATCACTACGTCCTCCAGAAGGAATTACATTTAAAATTTATACATATTTTTATAAGAAGTTCGATAAATCTCTTTTATCAGACGAAGATGTAGTTTCGAGTAGCGTATTTGATAAAAAATTCAATACTATTCTTGTAGCATTATTATGGGGTATTATGATAGGAGCTTTTGTAATTTCAATTAGTTTAATAACAATTTCTATAGGAAAAATACTTCTTCTTAGTTGCATGTGTGCTTTTTTCATGGTTCTTGGTGATATTTCCCTTATTATTCTATTTAACAGGATTAATCCTATCCACAAACGGATTACGAAAAAACCACTTTTAAATACTATTCTTTTTGGGGGAATATTAACATTTTGGATTTGGATCATACCATTCTTCATTATTTATTCGTATCTATTTGTTTGGTTAAATGATTCCATTATTATGTTCATTACAAATGAAGTAATCTATTCAGCTATTATGTATCTTTTTGGTTCAAGAGTTTTAAGGTGGTATGCAGGATCAGTGAAAATGTGGAATAAATCAAAAAGAAAAGCATCCCGTATTAGTTTTATTTGGTTAACCATCAATATGCCATTAAGACTCTTCTTAATTTTCGAGACATTGCTACTAGGACTAACACCATTAACTGTAGGGTGGATTGCAATATTTAGTGATGTTTCAATATCAGTTATTAATATAATTATTGGTACTTTCTTAGTTTTCAAAATTTACAAAAGAAAATTAGGAGAGTCTTTAAGATTAGCAGTTGGTGTTCAAATTATAATGCTTTTGGGGACCGTTGCTTTAAAACATTTAAAGGTTGGAAATCTTACAGGAGGGGGAATATTAGGATTTTTAGAAACTCTTATAAATTCATATCATTTCACCTTACAAGATATTCGTATCCCTCTAATCGTTGCCACAGGAATATATCTCATTTCATTTTTTGTTTTCTCAAGAATAAAGTTTTCACTAGATACTTCCGAACAAATTAAGGAAAAGGTCCGAATAGCCCTCAAACCTACTGAAGGGGTTGAACTGCAAGCTTCAACGAGCATTGGAAATAATGTAATTTTAGATGTCAAAGATCTTACAACTTATTTCTATACAGAAGAAGGTGTTGTAAAGGCTGTAGAAGGAGTCTCTTTTCAAATACGTCAGGGTGAGGTTGTTGGTCTTGTAGGAGAAACAGGTTGTGGTAAATCTGTAACTGCGTTATCAATCCTTCGATTGGTTCGCCCTCCCGGTGAAATAAAAGGGGGAAAGGTTATTTTTGAGGGTGAGGATTTACATCAAAAACCTATGGATGAATTTCTGCGTTATCGTGGAAAAAAAATTACTATGATTTTTCAAGATCCACTTAACTCTTTAAACCCTGTGTTTAAAATTGGTGATCAAATCTCTGAGGTATATAGACTGCATATGGAAGATGAATTACTACTTGAATCAGTAAAGCAAAACACAAGTATTTATGATATCGCTCGAAAATGGAGTCAAGAAATGCTAAAAGATTTAAATATACCTACACCACGAGTAATCTTTGATCGATATCCGCATGAATTAAGTGGGGGAATGCGACAAAGAGTCCAGATTGCCATGGGACTCGCTTGTAATCCTAAACTATTAATAGCAGATGAGCCTACTACAGCCTTAGATGTCACAATTCAAAATCAGATCTTAAAATTAATGAAGGATCTAAAGAAAAAATTTAACACATCAATTCTGTTTATTACTCATGATTTAGGAATTATTTCAAAAATGTGTGATCGTGTTGCTGTAATGTATAGTGGATTTATCGTTGAATATGGTGACATAGAAAAATTATTTATCACACCCTATCATCCATATACAAGGGGACTTATTGCCTCTGTACCAGTTGTGGGGAAGAAAAGAGAACTACTTGATGTTATACCAGGAACAGTTCCTAACCTGATATATCCCCCTTCAGGTTGCAGGTTTCATCCACGGTGTCAATATTGTTTTGAACCTTGTGATTCAAAGATTCCTGAAAGCATAGAAATAGATCCAGATTATTATGTTGCTTGTCATCTTTATGATCCACAATATAAGGATCTCGCTGAAATATCAATAAGAAAAGTCGAGAACCAAATATCTGAAAATTAAAAAACAAGAGTGGGCATCAAGCTTCCACTTAAAATATTACACAAAAAACCAATTAATCAGAACAAAGAGGATAAAATATGCTAACAAATTTAACAATAGGAGAGTTGGTTGCTGAATTTATTTTTGGATTCATAGATTCTATTATATTATTTCTCGTGGGAATCTTTTTTATAAGATGGTATGCGAGAAAGAAAGAATGGGATGCGTCATCTAGAACTGCATTTAGGGTGAGCTTGTTATGGTTTGTTATAAATATACCTTTTGAATTCTTTTTTCTCTATTTTCTTGGTAATAATATCATATTTGATCCTCTTAGAATAGCAGTAGAGATAATAATTATCTCGCTTGTAGTTGCGACGTATTATGATAAAAAATACAGTGAATCTTTAATGTTTTTGATTATTGTACAAGCTCTATTATATCTTGTGGGATTTATTTTTAACCAATTAATTGGAGTATTAACCACTATGATAACTAGCAGTGATAAAATATTCGGGTCTGGACAAATGTATTATTTTTGTATTTTGCTATTAGTGGGTGTATCTGTTTTTTACTTGAATTGGGGAGATAAAATACAGTTTGTAAAAGATAAAAACATTATTTTATTGATAACTATTGCACCAGGTCTTTATTATATAACATATCTATTTTATATACAAGGAGTGACTTTTGTCTCTAATTTTGCAATGAATGCAGTAGAGGGGGTATTAATTTCAATAATAACCTGTACTATTTTGAAATTGATCTTTCAAAGTAGATTATCTTTCGAAGAACTTAGAGATCTTGTTATTCTCGAAAAAGGTAAAAAGCTATTACAAGTAAATGATTTAAAAGTTTACTACGCTCTTCTTGGAGGAATGCTTAAAAGATCGTTTGGATCTGTTAAAGCTGTTGATGGTGTCACTTTTGATATAAAAACTGGAGAAACTGTAGGATTAGTAGGTGAAAGTGGCTGTGGAAAAACTACGGTTGCCAATGCACTTTTAGGATTAGTTCCAAAAGAAGCAGGTGAAATTATATTTAATAATGAAGCAATCCCTAATAAGTATCCAAAATATTTAAGACAAAAAATTCAAATTGTTTTTCAAGATCCCGATGCCTCATTAAATCCCCGCATGAAAGTGGTAGATATTTTAGCCGAACCGTTAAAAAATTTATTAGGTATTACAAAAAAAGATGAAATAAGAAGACGCGTCTTGAAATTGTTAGATGAGGTTTCATTAAAACGAGAACATATGGATCGTTTCCCTCATGAATTTTCTGGGGGTCAAAAACAAAGAATAATTATTGCAAGAGCGCTTGCAAGTAATCCTGAACTAATAATATTAGATGAACCAACTTCTGCTTTAGATGTGTCCGTTCAAGCTCAAATTCTTAATTTACTCAAAGGACTGCAAAAAGCCTACGGATATGGGTTTTTATTTATAACACACAATTTAGCCGTTGTCAATCATATTGCTGATAGAATTGCTGTTATGTATCTTGGTAAATTTGTTGAAATAGGTGAAACGGACCAAATATTTTCTAAACCTACACACCCCTATACAATAGCCCTTTTAGAATCAAGAACAGAAATTGATCCTGCAAACAAGGAAATAAGTTTTGTTATTAAGGGAGAAGTCCCAAGTCCTATAGCACCACCTCCAGGATGCACTTTTAATCCTCGTTGTATATCAGACGCGAGAACAAATGAATGTATGCGTGAAACACCTCATAAAATAAAAATCGAAGAAGGACATTATATTTGGTGTGTTAATCCCCCTATTTGGATGCAAAAAGAAATTTCCTTGGAACAAGCAAAATCAGATATCAATGCTTTGGATAACTAATTAAAAATCTTTCAGTTTTTTACCTAAACTCATTTCTTTGTTAAATTTAAGCAGGAGCTTCAATTAAATCTCTTTAATATAGAAATTAATTTTAAAAGTTGCCCTATTTAACGAGGAAACAGTCAATAAAACATAAATTTAAATTGATAAAATAGTTAATAAATTGAAGGAGAAGAGTTCTTCTGGTATTCTCTCGCCTTTTGGATTTAGAAAAAAAATGATGATGCTGAAATTTCGAAGAAAGAATTACTAAATCTATGTTCGAATGATGAGTTCACCAATCATATCAAGGTTCTAAGAGAAATGTCAGAAGTTACAATTATTTAAAAAGAAACGATTCATCATTTTTTCGACTTTTTATACTTTATACACTCTTTTAAGAAATCGAAATATATAGAAGATGGTTTATATGGTCTTGATTTGAATTCAGGATGAAATTGAACACCAACCATCCAATGATCCTTTCTATCTAGTTCAATACTGTTTATAATCTTACCTGTTTCATCTCGACTAGAAACAACCATACCTTTATTTTTAGCTTCATCAGTGATAAATCGTTCTTGAATATGAAATCTATGCCTAAATCTTTCTAAAATTTCATTTTGTTTGTATGCTTCAAATAATTTTGTTCCTTTTTCAACGAAAATTTTTTGAGCACCCAACCTCATAGTTCCTCCTTTCTCAGTAACGCTTTTTTGACTCTCTAAGAGATCTATCACTGGATATTGAGTGTTTGGATCAATTTCTGTCGAATTCGCTCCTTTTAAACCTAAATATTTCCTACAAAATGCTATAAAAAACAGTTGAGCCCCGAAACATACACCAAGAAAGGGCAGTTTGTTTTCCATAACATATTCTGCAGATGTAATCATTCCTTCTACAGCTCTTTCACCAAATCCAGGTGTTAGTAAGACTCCATCACAATCATTTAGTTCTTCTTGAATATTCGTATTTTCATCAATATCTATCATTTTTAATTCTGTTTTGTATCCATGATGGGCGGCAGCATCTTCTAAAGCAACATTAATAGAGATATAGGAATCTGAAATATTAAAATATTTACCAGGCATAGCTATTTTTATAGTGTCTTTAGGTTTCTTGAATAATTCAACCATTTTTACCCATTCTGAGTAATTGGTAACTTCATTATAAGATACTAATTTTGCCTTGAGGTCTATAAGCTCACATATTAGGTCTCCTAACCCCTGCTCCTCAAAAAGTAAAGGTAATTCATATACAACCTCTAAGTCTGGATTTGAAATTACTGCATTTTCAGGTACATTAGAATAGAGTGAGATTTTTCGTTTTACCCCCATATCTAAGGGTTTTTCACTTCTCCCTATTATTATATCAGGTTGTAATCCAATACTTTGAAGCATCTTAACAGAATGTTGAGTTGGTTTAGACTTCTGTTGCCCTACTGCCCGAGAATATGGTACTAAAGTCACATGAATAAAAGCAGTTCGTTTAGGTGATTCCAGTTTTATTTGTCTGAATGCCTCTAAAAAGATACTTGATTCTAAATCTCCTACAGTTCCGCCGCATTCTATTAACAATACATCCAGGTCTTCTTTTTCAGCAATTTCCATTAACCTTTCTTTAATTATGTCAGTAACATGTGGAATTATCTGAACTGTTTTTCCTAAAAATCTTCCCTTTCTTTCACTAAGGATTGTAGAGAGATATATTTGCCCTGATGTTATGTTATGAGAAGGGTGCATCTCAATACCCAGTATTCTGGAATACGTACCGAAATCTTGATCGATTTCTGATATCCGGTATGATCTTTCATCAGATTCATAAACGGGCTCAAATTCCCACACATCTTCTGTAATAAAGCATTCCCCATGCTCTATGGGATTTAATGTTCCAGGATCCACATTTAGATAAGGATCGATTTTAACCACGGATATTTTAAAACCCCGAAATTGAAGAACTTTCCCCATACTGGCAGTAGCGACGCCCTTTCCAATTCCAGACATAACACCTCCCGTAACAAATACAAATTTACACTTCGTATTCATAATATCGACTTTCTCTAAGTAAAAAATATTTTTTATAAATCCTTCAAAATAAAAATATTAAATATCCAGCACATTTAATAAGAGTTTCGATGAAAAAAAAAACTGTACTATTAAATTTAAAATAATAACCAGCTTCACTTTCCTTTAAATCTAGGTTTCTCTTTTGTAGTTAATGATTTTGTTGCCGCTCTAAAATCACTAGTTTTCATTGATTCCCTAAGTGCTTCATTTTCTAAATCCAATGTTTTTGACAAAATATCTTTAAAATAATCATGCATTACCCTTTTCATTCGATTGAGAGATAGTGAAGGAGCTTTGGGAGGAATTAAACGTAAGGCTTGTTCTCTTGCATAAGGCATTAAATCATTAGGAGCTAATATTTTATTAACTAATCCAAGATTTTCTGCTTCACGAGCAGTAATTTTATCACCAAAAAATATAATTTCTTTTGCTTTTTGAAAACCAACTAAAAAAGGAAGGATAAAAGATGAGCTAAATTCGGGAATTACTGCGCGTTTTACAAAATAAAACCCTAACCATGCATCTTCTGACATGTAAATCAAATCAGC